>Ga0164318_10000541_pt1 | contig 29448 bp, 32 predicted proteins | sample GuaBasSedimGuay9_FD_113734 | JGI IMG/M metagenome (GOLD analysis project Ga0164318, IMG submission 113734) | Subseafloor sediment microbial communities from Guaymas Basin, Gulf of California, Mexico - Guay9, Core 4571-4, 0-3 cm | ecosystem: Environmental > Aquatic > Marine > Hydrothermal vents...
ACCGAGGAACAGCAGCGCCAGGAGAACAATAACGGCCTTCTGCTCGTACCAGGCGATATCGTAAGAGATCGGCAGATCGTTGATATCATCCAGCTCAAAAACTTCCTTCAGTTGCAGAGCGATGTAAGCCAGTGAGTAAGAATCGTTACACTGTCCTGCATCGAGAACCCGTGGAATACCACCGATATCACCAAGATCAAGTTTATTATAACGGAACTTGGCACAACCGGCCGTCAGAATAACCGTATCCTCTGGCAAATTTTCTGCTACTTCAGTGTAATAGTTTCGGCTGTTGTGGCGGCCATCGCAGCCAGCCATAACCACAAAGCGCTTCAATGCACCCGACTTAACCGCATCGACAACTTTGTCGGCCAATGCCATCACCTGTGCGTGGGCAAATCCACCAACAATTTTACCGGTCTCGATTTCGGTTGGTGCTTCACAAGTTTTAGCTTGCTCAATCAGAGCAGAGAAATCTTTACTGCCACCTTCGGTACGATCACCAATGTGAACAGCTCCCGGCCAGCCAGCCATGCCGGTGGTGTAAATACGATCTTTATAGCTATCCTTAACTGGGACAATACAGTTGGTGGTCATCAGAATCGGACCATTGAAAGTGGCAAACTCTTTACCCTGTTCATACCAAGCATTGCCGTAGTTACCGACAAAGTGGTCATACTTCTTGAATGCGGGATAGTAGTTGGCTGGCAACATTTCGCAGTGAGTATAGACGTCAACACCGGTTCCTTCGGTCTGCTTAAGTAGCTCTTCCATATCTTTGAGATCATGACCCGAAATCAAGATGCCTGGTTTATTGCTGACACCAATGTTGACCTCAGTAATTTCTGGATTGCCATAGGTAGTGGTATTGGCTTCATCAAGCAGAGCCATGGCGGTCACAGCAACTTCACCACATTTCAGCACCATGCCGACCATCTCATCAACACTCAGATCCTGAGTTGTTGAAACCAGAGCCTCGGCCATAAATTCATAAATTTCAGCCTTTTCAAAACCGAGCATGGCAGCATGATCAGCATAGGCAGCCATCCCTTTAAGACCGTAAATCAGCAGTTCGCGTAAGGAACGGACATCTTCATTGGCTTGTGACAACACACCAACCGCGGCCCCTTTTGCAACGAAATCGGCTTCGGAACCATTCCAGTTAACTTCATCAGCATCACTACTGAAGCCGATAGTCAATTTTAAAGCATCGCGTTTTGAAATTGACTGTTTAATCAATTCAACAAAGCGGTCATTGTCAAAGTTTGCATTGGTGATCGTTGCAAATAGCCCCTGGGCAATAAACAGGCCGATAGAATTATCCAGTTTGCCCTGCTTTTTGGCTTCCGCAGCAACCACTGAGAGACCCTTCAGGGTAAAAACCAGCAGATCCTGTAGCTGGGCGGTATCTTCTTTTTTTCCACAGACACCAACAACGGTACAGCCGGTGTTTTTAGCCGCTTCCTGACATTGAAAACAAAACATACTCATTTTGGTAGACTCCTTTTGATTGGGTAAGAGTTATTTTTTACCGCTCGAAAATGGCACGAACAACAAATTAAAAAATTGACGCAGATCAATTGTTGATAATAACAGTTATATTTTTATCCATCAAACACCTGATCCACAAATTTGAGTATAACAAATTAAAATAATTCTGCCGGTTTCTTGCTTCATCAGTTAATTCTGGACTACAATACACAATTGTTGACAAGAATGGTAATAATTTTTCTTTTTTTGACCTGCATCAATTTAACCATCAAGAAGATCCCCTATATTGCTGCGAAACAGGACGATCAATACCACCTAACAGTGAGGAAATATAATTATGACAACCACCGTACTGAACAAAGATATGACCGTTAAAGACGTTCTTGACCGTTGGCCGGAAACCCTGGATGTTTTTGTGGCAAATGGTTTTGATAATTTTCGGGATGAAAAACAACGTAATGCCGTTGGTGCTTTTCTAAAATTGGAACGAGCTGCACAGACCAAAAAATATGATCTGGGTAATTTTCTGGGTTTGTTACAGGATAAAATTGATGAGGAGCTGAATCAGGTTGACGTCACGATGAAAACAACCGAGAAATCTGATAGCCAGGTCAAGGTATCAGGTCTGCTCCCCTGCCCGGTCCGCCTTCCGTTACTGGAAGGGTTTGATGCTTTCATCGAAAAATACTCTGAAGAAACTGGCAACGAGGTCAGTTATAAACTGGAAGCAGCCTCGGTTGGAGCCAACTGGATTGAAGAAAATATCCAGGGGATCGAAAATGCCGATGAATTGCCTGACATCTTTCTCTCTGCCGGATTTGAAACCTTCTTTGATCAAAAAACCATTGGTCGCTTTAAAGACCAGGGGGTTTTTACCGATATTACCGATGCTGCGGTCAATCCAGATTTCGCCAGCATTGATATCAAAGATCCCAAAAAAGATTATTCAATTATTGCCGCAGTACCCGCCGTCTTCATGGTCAATCACGATGTCCTTGGTGATCTCCCCATTCCACGAACCTGGTCAGACTTGCTGAAACCAGAATATGAGCAGAAAGTTGCCCTGCCGGTCGGTGATTTCGACCTGTTTAACGCTATCCTTCTCGCTCTACACAAAGAACATGGCGATAGTGGAATTGAGAAACTGGGCCGCTGCATGTTGAAAGCGATGCATCCTTCTCAGATGGTTAAAAATGCCAAACGGGTTGCAGAAGAGAAGCCTCTGGTCACCATCATGCCGTACTTTTTTACCAAGATGGCCCGGATGGTCAAAAGTCTGGAGATTATCTGGCCCGAAGATGGTGCCGTCGTCAGTCCGATTTTCATGTTGACCAAGCGGGACAGTCTGGAAAAGGTCAAGCCGATTGCCGAATATCTTTCCAGCAAACCGGTCGGGGAAATTCTGGCACAAAGAGGGCTGTTTCCCTCGGTTCACCCGGACGTGGACAATCAACTGGAAGGGGATCATCCCTGGAAGTGGATTGGCTGGGATTACATCTACCAGAACGATATCGGTGCGTTGATCAAACACACAACCCAGGTTTTTGAAGATTCAATGAACGCCGCATAGCAAAAGCATAAACAAGGAGTTTCCATGCGTTTTCTAACCATATCCGGGCCACCATCATCCGGGAAAACATCCGTCATTTTACGGGTTATTGAGGCTCTACAAGCCCGCGAGAAAAAGATCGGGGTGGTTAAGTTTGACTGCCTTCTAACTGATGACGATAAGCTCTACGCTAAAAAAGGGGTACTGGTCAAAAAAGGGTTATCGGGTGCCCTTTGCCCCGATCACTACTTTGTCAGCAATATCGAATCATGTGTCACCTGGGGGCACGAAAATGGCTGTGAATATTTGATCAGCGAAAGTGCCGGGCTATGTAATCGCTGCTCTCCCCACATCAAAGAGATCACTGCTGTCTGCGTCATTGACAACCTCAGTGGAATTAACACGCCAAAAAAAATCGGCCCGATGTTGAAATCGGCCGATATTGTTATCATCACCAAGGGCGACATCGTCTCTCAGGCTGAGCGGGAAGTTTTCGCCTCACGGGTCAAGCAGGTCAATCCGGGAGCCATCATCATGAATGTTAACGGCATCACCGGACAGGGAGCTTTTGAGCTGACCAGCCTGTTTGAGGAAGCATCGGATATTGAAACCCTGAAAGGAAAAGTGCTGCGCTTTTCTATGCCTTCGGCACTTTGTTCCTACTGTCTGGGAGAAACCCGGATCGGGGAAGAACACCAGATGGGTAATATCCGCAAAATGGACATATAAACACCCTGGCAGCTTACCACTGAGGCACAGAGAAAACCTCTTCAAAGGCTTTATAACCTCAGTGACTCCAAGTCTCTGTGGTTACTCCTCTGTTTTCAATTTATGAAAGATAAGACAAATGAAAGCAACAACTCTATTCCACAAACCGATGTCTGAACTCCAGGTAGAACATCCCTACGTAGAGGATTTTCTCACCTCGTTTGGACTGATTGTTAAACCGGGTGCTGAGACCCTGCAATCTTACCTTGATAACCTTGATCCCGACAATCTGGAAGATCTGGGGATCGGCTCAGAACAGTTGCGCCAGAGCCTTGATGATTTTCTCGAAGGGATGTTGGCTTTAAGCGATCCCATGGACAAGGTTAAAGAGCTGACAATTATTGGCGGGCGTGACAAATCAGGCAAAGCAGAAAACCTTGAATTAATCCTCAAGCCGGGAGAGGTGGTCTGCATTGTCGGCCCAACCGGCTCCGGAAAAAGTCGCCTGCTGGCAGATATTGAGTGGGTCGCGCAGGGGGATACTCCAACCAGAAGGAAAATCCTTATCAATGGCCAGGTGCCGGACAGCAAGTGGCGATTTTCTACCGAATACAAACTGGTGGCACAATTGTCACAGAATATGAACTTTGTCATGGATTTATCGGCGGAAGAATTTATCCGCATGCACGCAGAAAGTCGACTGGTGACTGACCCGGAAGAAAAAGTTGCCCAGATTCTGCATCAGGCCAATGAACTGGCCGGGGAACAATTTGCTCCCGATACACCGGTTACATCCTTGAGTGGTGGACAATCACGGGCACTGATGATTGCCGATATGGCAATCTTAAGCAAATCACCAATTGCCCTGATTGATGAAATAGAAAATGCCGGGATCGATCGCAAAAGGGCATTGGATCTGCTGATTAAAGAGGAAAAAATCATCCTGATGGCAACTCATGACCCGATTCTTGCTCTGATGGGTGATCGCCGCCTGGTGATCAAGAATGGTGGGATCGATAAAATTATTGAGTCGAGTGAAACAGAACGGAAAAACCTGGTTTCGCTGGAAAAACTGGACAACAAACTTCTCGCTCTGAGAAACAGAATTCGAACCGGGGATACCCTGGAAAACATTGAAGGAGAATAAAATGCATGACGGATGTAGTGGAAGTTTTGGCAATGGGGAACAAATTGTCAATAAATTAAGACAGATGGGATTCAGTAGCTATGCCATGCCGATTCCGGCAGAAATTAAATGTGCAAGCTGCGAAACTGTTTTCACCATGCAAACAATGGAAGACAGTTGTAATAACTGCGGTATGGTTTACGGAGTCACCCCCTGCCATGCGACAGTTCCCGGCAGTGCACAACCCGCAGGGATTAATTATTAAAACCAGCTATCCCCGCAGTCTATGTCGTTGCGGGGATAGTCACAACAACCTGGGGTCAAACTGGTACCCAAGGTACTAACTGGGAGCATCACCCGCTAATATCGAAATAAACAGCCAGAGTTCAGTGTGGGTTGCGGAGTCCAACTCATTGAATTTAATTCCAATGCTGTGCTTACCCTCATCGGTCTCTTTAGCTTTTTGCGTCCAGCGAATTCTGCCGTGAATCGAGAATAGATCCCCTTCATCAGGTAATGAGAATTCGATCAGAATGTCACCACCAACCTGGGGAAGAGGGTTTGATCTGGGGATTGAGATACATGCCCCCTCAGTGCTCAGGTTGAAAAAAGTGCCGTGACAGGTGTTCTCACCATAATGCAATTTGGCTGATAGAGGGATAGTAAATTCATAACGAAAGTTATCTCTTGCCCCGGTCATCATCTCCTGGAGGAGCTCCATAAACTGCTCAATACTCCGCTTACTTGTATCTGATGCGCGTGAATTATCCGCCATTGAATTACGCTCATCAATCACTTCATCAAGCAACTTGCGATAACGGTAAAACCGTTTCACCAGGTCATCCCGATCAAAAGTAAACCCATTGGATGAAATCAGAACGTTTGTGACTGGAACATCAACTCCGCAATGCTCACAATCAATCGACTTAATTTCAGCCAGCAAGGCGGAATGAATATATTTATTACATTTTGGACATTTCATTATCAGCATAAGAAACTCTCTATCCTTGTAACCAATAGCGACTCAGGGCAAAAAAATAGAACTAACGACTACTGCTTCAATGATTCATTAAAAAAAGGGGCGACAGATCTCTCAATCCATCAGCCCCTTAAAGAGTTGATATAATCAAAACTGGAGCTATTTATGCTTCTTCTTCAGCCTTAACAATAACCTTCAACTCAGCAACAACACCGGCATCCAGTTTTACTGGGACAATGTGCTCACCAAGAGATTTAATCGGCTCACCAAGTTGGATCTTCTTCCGGTCAATCTCAACACCAGCCTCTTGCAACTTGGCCTCAAGATCCATCGATGTCACAGAACCAAACAGCTTGCCCTCTTCGCTGGCACGCTGAGTGAAGACACAAATAACTTTTTCAACTCGTGCTTTGACTCCTTCGGCATCTTTGGTCACTTTTTCAAGTTTACGTGCCAGTTGTCGCTTCTGATGATCAAGCTCTTTGACATTACGCTGATTAGCCACACTTGCCAGATTTTTCGGAACCAAATAATTTCTGGCATAACCGGCTTTAACCGACACCACATCACCAATGATCCCTAGACCATCAATATTTTCTTTTAAAATAATACTGGTATTCATATCGTTCCTCCATATTGGATCAAGTTTATATATTTTTTTGTCTGGGTCGACGAAAATTAATCCACAAGTCGAAAACACCGACACAGGTAATAATTATTGGCAATGGATTGAGTATCAACAAAAGAAGATAGATCAAACCTTTTACCAACGGTGGATAGGACTTTTTTTGTAAAAAGCTGGTGACCACAGCCATCCCCTGAAAAAAGTAAAGGGGGAGCAACACCACCAACAAATTCCGCCCAATCAACGAAATCGCATTGACTGGAACCAGCAGAGTGAACCCTGCCACAATCAAAACCCATATCAGCCCGGAAGGTAAACGCCAAGAGGCAAACGGGGCACCGGTAATTTGGTACCAACTCCCCTTTATCCTCTGCAACAACAACAGACAGAAGGTCTGGACAACTAAGATAGAGGCAAGGTAAAGGCCGTAAAAGCTTTCACCAATAAACTCTGCCAGACCATCAACAATCTGTTGCATATTCTGCAACTGAGATTCACTAAAGCCGGTATCCCGATAAATCTGCATAGCTTGATCAACTTCAGAGCGGATCATTTGATCAATCAGCGTCTGAATATTGATCCCTGCAGCAGCAACGGCAACAAACATCATCACCGCTGTCGCAATAGCCGAGCCGATAGTTGCGTACAACAGGGCGCGATCCCATGGTAAATTCTGCCGTAAAAACATTGGCAACAACAACGAACCGACGCCAAATATACCCAAATAAGCAAATAATGTATATGCTGTCGACACTTGGAGCAATAGTGCAGCCGTTACGACAACCACAACAATTCCGGATTTCAACCCGAAACGCATACTCACGTATGCAGCAGCAACAGGGGTCAAAAGGTTAAGAAAAGCCCCGGCAGAACCAATCCAGCTCACTCCGAGCAAACAAAGTAGAGTGACTCCGATTCCGGCTGCGGTTAACAGTGCTGACTGAACTTTCATCCCGGTACTCAATATTGCTGCAACTTAAAGAGAGTGAGACGCAGTATAGGGCAGTAGTGCAATTTGCCGCGCATTTTTTATTGCTTCCGCAATCTGTCGCTGATGCGCTGCACAGGTTCCAGAGATCCGGCGAGGAACAATTTTACCGCGTTCCGATAGATAGTATCTTAAATTATTGGTATCCTTAAAGTCGATCTTTTGCTTTTTATCGGCGCAGTAACGGCAAACTTTACGCCGGCTAAAACGACGTCTGGGTGGTGCAGAAGACGGACTGGATGATCTTTCGTAAGCCATGAATATTCTCCTAATGTGTGCCTCTCTAAATACTCCAGAAGGCAACTAAGCTGATATATTTTTAATTTTATTCTGCTGTCGGGGCGGCATCTTCTTTGGCTAACGGCTCTTCAGCAGCAGGAGCTTCGGCAACTTCAGCAGCAGGAGCTTCGGCAACTTCAGCAGCAGGAGCTTCGGCAACTTCAGCAGCAGGAGCTTCGGCAACTTCAGCAACAGGTTCTACCTCGGCAACAACCGGAAATTCCCCATCATATCGAACCGTCAGAAAGCGGAGGATTTTTTCATCCAGTCGCAGTCGACGCTCAAATTCAGCAATTACTTCGGGCTCAGCACTGAACAGTGTCTGCACATAGCAGCCACGCTCAACCTTTTGAATCGGATACGCCAGTTTGCGGACGCCCCAGTTATCCAGCTTATTGATCTCAGCCGCTTGATCGGTGAGAACTTTCTGGAATTTTTCCTCCATGGCAGTCAGCTCATCGCCAACAACTTCTGGATGGATAATGTAGAGTGATTCGTAATTTCTCATCAGTGTATCTCCTCTAGGATTAACAGCCCCGGACACTACCCCGGAACAAGGGTATTCCTGAAACCCCAACGGCTTCAGACGAAACAATAGCTTTTATCACAGACGCAGAATTGGTTCAAGGCTTTTTGCAGAGCACAATATAATTTTCTCTCTACCAACCACATTTCTTGATCGTGCTATCGCTGCAGGTCATGTTGAACGAACATGAGTAAATATTCTCCATGAAGCGTTTTCTAATCCGCAGTTAACCGTCTATCAATAGAACAAAATGAGTGAATTAATTGAAATATATTGATCTGAAATAGAATTTTTGAATTTTAGTTATATACTTTAACATATGCTGAAGAGATCTCACAAAATGATAGCTGACCAGATTCCTATTGGGGTTATTGCAGAAGTTCATGGTCCGGTAGTTGTTATTAGCTGTGACACGCTACCGGCCATGCATCAGGCGTTGTATGCCAATCTTGACCATGAGACCTGCCTGTTCGAGGTTCTACAGCATCTTGACGAGCACCACGTCCGCGCCATCACCCTGCATCGTAGTGCCGGTCTGCACCGGGGCATGGATGTCTATGACAGCGGTGCACCACTGCATGTCCCTGTAGCACCAGACTGCTTAGGAAGACTATTGAATGTCTTTGGTGAGCCACTAGATGACGGCGTTGCGCTATCACCCGATGAATTTCGTAACATCCATAAGAGGCAGACACCCTTCTATCAGGCGGTGGGGACGAGTGAGGTATTGGAGACGGGGGTCAAGGTCATCGATCTGCTCTGTTCCTTTGTCAAGGGAGGAAAAACCGGTCTATTCGGTGGTGCTGGTGTAGGTAAAACAGTATTGATCATGGAATTTATGCATGCAGTCGCCACATTACACAAAGGAGTTTCAGTATTTGCCGGAGTGGGTGAACGAATCCGTGAAGGTCACGAGCTATGGCATGAGATACGCAAAGCAGGGGTACTGCCACAAACCCTCATGGTATTTGGCCAGATGGATGAGTCCCCGGGGATACGTTTCCGGGTCGGCCTCTCTGCCCTGACCTATGCTGAATATCTGCGTGACTCAATGCAAAAAGAGGTACTGTTCGTTGTTGACAACATTTTCCGTTTCGTCCAGGCAGGCAGTGAAGTTTCCAGCTTGCTGGGTCGCATGCCGGCAACGGTTGGATACCAGCCCACTCTGCCGACCGAGGTTGCAGAAATACAGGATAGAATCATGTCGACCCGACAAGGCGCTATTACATCGGTACAGGCCGTCTACGTCCCGGCAGATGACATGACAGATCCTGCAGTGAGCACCATTCTAAACCACCTGGATACCACCGTTATCCTGTCACGGTCCCAAGCCGGCAAGGGAATTTATCCCGCAGTAGAACCGCTCCAATCGGGCAGTAAGTTGATGGATCGTCACACTTTGGGAGCCCGCCATTACAGTGTTGCAGAGGGGGTACGGGAACACCTGGCACGCTATCATGAGTTGGAAGACATTATTACCATGCTGGGGGTAGATGAATTATCACCCAAAGATCGAAAAATCGTCATGCGAGCCCGAAAGCTACAACGTTACCTGACCCAGCCATTCTGGGCTACGGCTTCCCACACCGGGATCGAAGGAGCTTCAGTGCCATTGGAACACACCCTGTCCGACTGTGAAGATTTCTTGATGGGGTACCACGACAATACGCCGGAGGATCGCTGCTACATGCGCGGCACCATGGAAGGGGTAAAACCATGAACTCCTTTACCCTGAACCTTCAGGATGCAACTCATAACGAAGAGATCTCCCAGGTCAGTTCCTTTGTCGGCGAGGATTCTTCAGGGAGTTTTGGGATTTTCGCTGACCATGCACGATTTATGACTTCATTGCTCGTCGGCCTGGCTCGATTCCGTGTCGGCCTTGGGAATTGGCAATATCTGGCTCTGCCAGGAGCCGTTCTATATTTCTGTGATAACGTACTGACCCTGAGTACCCGCCACTATCTGGTGGATGAAGATTATATGCACATCAGCCGTGCTTTGCAGCAGCAATTACTGGAGGAGGAGAAAAAACTGCAGACCATAAAAGTGAGTCTATCTCACCTGGAAGAGGAAGTTCTGAAGCACTTGTGGAAGATGGGCCGTAAAGAGACAGGATAACTGCCATGGGATCGCAGGATGATTTGAGAAAACAGGCAGAACGTCAGGCGCAAAGGATGAAAAAAGCCGAGCGTGAGCGACCTACCCTGCTTGGTCAAACCGTCTATATTGGCACTCTCGGTTTGTTGTTTGTCTTGCCAATGGTTGGTGGGGCTTATTTGGGCCTCTGGCTGGACGGATTGGTCGCGGGTTATTCAACCCTTTGGACAATGAGTTTTCTTTTTATCGGGGTGATGGTAGGAGCAATAAATGTCTATCTTTTCATAAAAGAGTAATCCTATGAATGAAGAGAACCTACTGATCGAATTGGGTCCGCTTGTGATTACCACAACGGTAATGACAACCTGGGTCATTATGGGTCTTATCTGGATTTGTTCATGGCTGATCACCCGCCGGTTGCGCATCGATCCTGGACCGTTACAAACCGCAACGGAGGGTGTAGTCACCAGCATTGAAGACGCTGTCGCTGCAATCGACTCACAACATGCCCAAAGGATCATGCCATTCATTGGCAGCCTCTGGATCTTTCTGGTCATTGCCAACCTCAGCAGTTTGATCCCGGGGGTCCATGCCCCCACGCGAGACTTGTCTGCAACCTCTGCACTCGCCATCATCGTATTCTTCTCAACCCACTGGTTCGGCATCCGCATCCAGGGATTAAAGGAATATTTGCGCCACTTCCTCTCTCCAAGCCCGATTCTGCTACCGTTCAACCTCATCAGCGAAATCACCCGCACCATTGCGTTAGCGGTACGGTTGTTTGGCAATATGATGAGCCTGGAAATGGTCGCACTGTTGATCTTGCTTGTGGCCGGATTTCTGGTCCCCATCCCGATTATGATGCTCCATATTGTTGAAGCTCTGGTGCAGGCCTATATCTTTGGTATGTTGGCCCTGATCTACGTTGCTGGAGGAATACAATCACATAAACTTCATGAAAATGGACAAGGAGGTTCCCATGACTGATCTATCAATTTTGGTTCTGGCTTCAACAGTGGTGGCGGTACTCGGGATCGCATTGGGTGCCATGGCACCCGCCATCGCCATGGGTTGGTCAATCAGTCGCTCCATGGATGCCCTCGCCCGCCAGCCTGAGGCGGAGCATTCCATTATGCGCACCTTATTTATCGGCCTGGCTATGATTGAATCTCTGGCTATTTATGTTCTGGTTATTGTCCTCATCGTGCTGTTTCGCAATCCGCTTCTGGAATACCTGATCCGGTAAGAACACAGCAAAATCAATGCTGACAAACAACTTAAAAAGGATAAATTTTGGAACTGAATTGGTCAACTTTTCTACTTGAGATTATTAATTTTCTGGTTCTGGTCTGGATTCTGAAACGCTTTCTCTACAAACCGGTTCTGGATGTGATTGCCCGACGCCGGGCCGACATTGAAGACCGTCTGGCGAAAGCTCAGCATCTTCATGATGAAGCTGACAGATTAAAAGCGGAGTATGAAAATCGACTGGTTGATTGGGAGCATGAACGCCAGCAGGCCAAAGATAATCTTTCACAGGAACTCAATGAAGAACGTACCCGGCGATTGGAACAACTGCACACGACCCTGAAGCAAGAACAAAACAAAGCCAAGGTGTCACAATTGCAGCAGCAAACCAAAATAGCTCAGGCACTTGAGCATCAGGCGTTGCAACAGAGTGCGCAGTTTGCGACCCGGCTACTCAATCAGGCGAGTGGCCCGGAGTTGGAAGCACGGTTGATCGGCGTGCTACTGGAAAATCTCGCCAACCTTTCTCAAGACCAGATAAAAACACTCAACACCCAATGGGGAAGACAACCTGAAAGTATCGTGGTCGCAAGTGCCTACCCGTTACCTGAGAATCAGCGAACAAACCTGGAAATAGCACTCGGCAAAATAACTGGAGAGACCATTCCAATACAGTACAAACAAAATTCAGACCTGTTAGCTGGTTTGAATATCACCATTGGTGCCTGGGTTCTGCAAACAAACATACGGGATGAGCTAAAAGGTTTCACAGAGTTTGCCTATGCCACAGAATAATACAAAACCCAGCGGTCCTTTGGCAAAGCAGGCCGCATGGCTGGAAAACTACCGGCCAGAGCTACAGATAAACGAACGGGGCAATCTCCTTTCTGCGGGTGATGGTATTGTTTGGGTTACAGGGCTGCCATCCGCATCGATAGATGACATTCTTACTTTTGAGGAAGGGAGTCGTGCCATCGTCTTTGATCTTACCGAGGATCGCATTGGTGCAATATTGCTCCATGAAACCGACGCTCTGACTGCCGGAATTTCAGTTCGCCTCACGGGACAACTATTGGGTATCCCAACCGGGGATACTCTGCTTGGACGTGTCATTGATCCATTGGGAACACCACTTGACGGTGAAGATGCTCCTGCCGCCACAAGCTGGCAACGTCTTGAAACGCCTTCTCCACCGATCACTTCGCGTGATTTCGTCCATATGCCGCTCTACACGGGGATTAAAATCATCGACACAATGATCCCCATCGGCAAAGGGCAGAGACAACTGCTGATCGGCGATGATGGCCTTGGTCGGAGTGCACTTGCACTCGACACAGTCATCAACCAACGGGGGAAAAATGTTTTCTGCATCTACGTGCTGATCGGCCAAAAACGCTCCACGGTTGTCAACACCATTGAAACTCTACGCAAATACGGGGCACTGGAATACACCACTGTGGTCGTAGCAGAAGCCAGCAGCCTACCAGGTCTACAGCATCTGGCCCCATTTGCCGGGTGTGCAGTTGCCGAGTTTTGGATGCAACAGGGATACGACACTTTGGTCGTCTATGACGATCTGGCAACCCATGCCAGAAGTTACCGGGAACTTTCCCTGCTACTGCGTCGTCCGCCAGGACGCGAAGCCTATCCTGGCGATATTTTCTCCGTTCATGCCCGTTTGCTGGAGCGCGCCACTTGTCTCAACGCTGCCCATGGTGGTGGTAGTATGACCGCACTACCCATTGTGGAAACCAAGCAGGGCGAGATCGCCGCCTACATCCCAACCAACCTGATTTCGATTACTGATGGACAGATCTACCTGGATCGAAACCTGTTTTCCGGTGGGTTCCGCCCCGCCATTGATATCGCTCGTTCGGTGTCCCGCATTGGCGGCCAAGCACAGCATCACCGGATCAAGGAAGAAGCCGGACGGATGAAACTTGACTACCTCCAGTTTCTTGAACTGGAAGTCTTTACCCGCTTTGGTGCACGACTGGAGGCCTCCATGGAGGCTTCTATTGCGCAAGGACGTAGATTACGGGAGATACTTAAACAGGATCGGTTGATACCCCTCCCCGCGATTTTCCAAATGGCATGGTTAGTAGCCTTCAACGATGGTCATTTTAAAGAGGTAGCACCTGAATCAATTCATACGGTGCTCGAGTTACTACAAAGACAAGTGGAACACACAACACTCACTCTCGACAGCCCGCGCAAACAATGGAGCCATACAATTGAACAATGGCTACAAAATTTCGATCAGGAAGCATCCCGATGACCAAGCGCAAGGATCTGGAACACCACCGCCACAGTCTGGGTGAGATCCGGGAGATCATGAATTCTATGAAAACCCTCGCATTTCTGGAGACTCGTAAACTGACACGCTTCCTGAGTGCCCAGCAGGCTGTAGTGAGAAGCATTGAGAAAACGGCTGCGGACTTCTTGAGTTTTCACCCGGAAACACTGCCAGAAATGGAAGAAGTAAATTGTATCTACCTGCTGATAGGAACCGAACGTGGTTTCTGCGGTGATTTCAACCGGAGCCTGCTACATCATCTCGACTCATCCCATCCACAGGGTGAACCATTATTACTGGCGGTAGGACACAAGTTACATACACTCATGGAAAATGAAACAAACCGGGCAATTCTAATTAATGGAGCCAGTGTTGCAGAAGAAGTGACAAGTGTGCTCGATCAGATTGTACAAGCGCTCTTTTCCCTACAGAAGCAACATGGCATACAAACCCTATGCGGACTCTACCATGGCGGAGATGGTGGTATTATCATGCAGAAACTGCTGCCACCCTTCCAAAACTACCTACTCCAACCACCGTATTTTCGACAACCACCAGTGCTGAACCTGCAACCTAAAGACTTTCTGATCAAACTGACAGAGCAGTATCTCTTTGCAGCTTTACACGAAATACTTTATACCTCGCTCATGGCTGAAAACCAGAACCGCGTGGCGCATCTGGAAGGAGCTGTTAAACACCTGGACGAAAAATCGGACAAACTGATCCGGCAATGCAATGCGCTACGTCAGGAAGAGATCATTGAAGAGATAGAGGTCATTCTGCTCAGTGGCAGCAGCAGCGATGACGACTGGCAGCAACGAAATCATTGAGTCCCAAGGATTCAATAAGAACAAAAAAACCATTGAATATTTAACAGCAAGCCAACAAAAGGTTAATGCCATGCAAACTGAGTACCCGACACTAGGCGTTTTGGGTGCGCTATAAGCCAGTTTTTCTAGTCGTAATACAACAATACCTAGGAGCCCATAAAGGACAGCTACCCATACTAAAAAAGCCCCTCCCTTCAAGGCATTGAAGCGGGGGCTTTTCCATTTTTGTGCGATTTACTCAGGTCCTGGTTAAACGTTGAACCGAAAATGCATAACATCACCGTCAATGACCCGATAATCCTTCCCCTCAAGGCGCAACAACCCTTTTTCCCTGGCTCCTGCCTCTCCATCGGAGTTAATATAATCATCGTAGCCGGTTACTTCAGCACGGATGAAACCCTTCTCAAAATCAGTATGGATCACCCCGGCAGCTTGTGGTGCCAACATCCCATCAGAAATTGTCCAGGCACGCACTTCCTTTGGCCCTGCGGTAAAATATGTAATCAGACCAAGCAGTCGGTATCCGGCATGAATCATCCGCTCAAGCCCAGCCTCTTCAAGCCCTAATTCCTGTAAGAATTCGAGCTTTTCTTCACTCTCAAGCTCGGCAATTTCCGCTTCGATCTTACCACAGATAGTCACCATCTCGGCCCCTTCAGTAGAGGCATAGTCAGACACTTTCTGAACAAACGGATGGGATCCGTCGAGATCATCTTCAGCAACATTGGCAACATAGAGAACCGGCTTCATAGTGATCAGATGGACTTCGGAGAGGGCATCACGCTCTTCGGTATCAAGAGCAACAGAGCGGGCTGGCAAACCGTCATTTAAAGCAATGGCCAATTTTTCCAACACCTGCAGCTCTTGCTGTAACTGTTTATCACCACTTTTAGCCTGTTTTTTCCCTCGCAAAATCCGCTTATCAATACTTTCCAGATCAGCAAGATTCAGTTCCGTCTGAATCACTTCGATATCGCGGAGGGGATCAACCTCTCCATCAACATGGACAACGTTCTCATCCTCAAAGCAACGGACGATATGGGCAATGGCATCAACCTGACGGATATGGCCAAGGAACTGATTTCCCAACCCCTCCCCCTTACTGGCGCCACGGACCAACCCAGCGATATCGACAAATTCCATTGTGGTTGGAACAATCTCTTTAGGATCTACAATTTTTGCTAGTCTATCCAAACGCTGATCCGGCACAGCGACAACCCCGACATTGGGCTCAATCGTACAAAAGGGGTAGTTTGCCGATTCAGCTCCGGCAGAAGTTATTGCGTTAAAAATTGTCGATTTTCCAACATTCGGCAGACCAACGATGCCACATTTGAATCCCATAAATTTCCCTTGTAAAAATGACGATAGCCGGAGCAAAGCCCCGGCTATCAGGTCAAACAATCTATGTTACTTACTTAAATAATCAAACCAGCAGCGGAGCAATAACCAGCGCAACAACACTCATCAGTTTGATGAGAATATTCATCGCCGGCCCCGAAGTATCTTTAAAGGGGTCACCGACAGTATCGCCGATAACTGCAGCAGCATGAGCATCGCTCCCCTTACCTTCACCTTCAAGCTGACCACTTTCAATGTACTTTTTAGCATTATCCCAGGCACCACCACCGTTTGACATCATCAGTGCCAACAAAACACCGCATACGGTTGCACCGGCAAGCATCCCACCAAGAGATTCTTTGCCGAGGAGAAAACCGACCAGAACCGGAGCGGAAACAGCGATCACACCGGGGAGGATCATCTCTCTAAGAGCAGCCTTGGCAGAAATATCAACACAGCGTTGAGAATCGGGCTTGACCCCCTCTTTACCTTCCAGAAGACCGGGAGTCTCACGGAACTGACGGCGAATCTCTTCAACCATCGCCCCGGCAGCTCGTCCAACACTGGTCATGGTCAAAGCACCCATAAAGAATGGCAGCGCCCCACCGATCAGCATCCCGATAACAACCATCGGATTGATCAGGTTGATCACCTCAAGACCCACTGTTGTTGCATAAGCGGAGAATAGAGCTAACGCAGTTAAAGCAGCTGAACCGATGGCAAATCCCTTACCGATTGCAGCGGTCGTATTACCAATTGCATCCAGACCATCGGTGATCTTTCTTACATCAGGTCCCAGACCGGCCATTTCAGAGATACCACCGGCATTATCAGCGATAGGACCATAAGCATCAACCGTCATGGTCACACCAACAGTTGCCAGCATTCCTACAGCCGCAATTCCGATACCGTAGAGACCGGCAAAATAGTTCGCGGTAAAGATACTGATGCAAATAATGAGAATCGGCAGAGCCGTCGATTCTAGACCGACAGCGAGACCGTGGATGATGTTGGTTGCAGGGCCGGTTTTACTTGCTTCAGCAATCCGGGTTACCGGGCCTTTTGCAGTGTAATATTCGGTGATTTGACCGATGGCAATACCCGCCAGGGTACCAGCCAGAATAGCCCAGAATATTCCGGTATTAAGACCAACGACCTGGATATAAATAAAAGCTGCAATCAGAAAGCCACCGGCAGCAACAAAAGTTGTATAGTGCAGAGCCTTAGCGGGATCTATCCCCTTCAGGACTCTCATGGAGCCAATCCCCAAGAAGGAAAAAAGCAATCCAATCATTGCCAGAGCCAGTGGCAGCAACATGGCGCTGGCTTGAACTCCGGTACCAACACCCAGTTTAGCTAGAAGTGCCGGACTGGCAGCAGCTGCAATTGCCATTGTTGCGATAATAGAACCAACATACGATTCAAAAATATCAGCACCCATACCGGCCGTATCACCAACACAATCGCCGACATTGTCAGCAATGACACCCGGGTTACGTGGATCATCTTCAGGAATACCAGCTTCAACCTTACCAACCAGGTCAGCACCGACATCAGCGGCCTTGGTATAGATACCGCCACCAACACGGGCAAACAGGGCAATAGAAGAAGCACCCATAGCAAAACCAGTGATGTATTTAGAGGTTTCCGGGCTGCCACCAAAGAAGATATAGGCAACACCGACACCAACCAGACCGAGCGATGCAACCGCCAGCCCCATAACGGCACCACCGTTAAAAGAGACTTCCAGCGCCTTAGCCTGTCCATGAGCACGAGCGGCTTCACAGGTTCTGACATTAGCCCGGGTCGCTGCTTTCATACCAATAAACCCGCAGGTCATAGAGCAGACAGCACCGCCAAGAAAAGCCAGAGCCGTCTGAATATTCATGGCGATAGCAATCAGAATAAACACCACAACAATGAAGATGGCTAGTACCCGGTACTCGCGACCGAGAAAAGCCATTGCACCATCATGGATATCTTCTGAGATCTCGCGCATCTTCTCATCACCGACCGGTTGTGCCTTAACCATGTTGTAGAGCACAATCGCGATCACAAATCCGATTATTCCCAGGATAGGAGCCCACATTTGCAGTTGCATTCGAACCTTACCTCTCTGTGTTTGTGTTTAAAGTTAATCCAGCAGATTATAATTATTGAAAGTATTCATTGCCTCAGTTGTTCCGTTTAACAGTATTTTCTCAACCGCTTCAGCGGCAGTATCAAGTAACTGAGGAAGTAGCTTCTGTTCATTTGGAGTAAATCGACTTAAGACATGCCCCGTCACGTCACCCCGTTCCGGTCGACCGATACCAACCCGCAACCGAATAAAATCTTTGCAGCCTAAAACAGCAGCGATATCGCGTAAACCGTTATGACCGCCGTGACCACCATCCACCTTGATCCGTAGCCGCCCAAAAGGGAGATCCAGATCATCATAGATGACAATCAAATCCCCCGGCTCAATTCCGAGGGATCGATAGGCGGCATTCACACTAGAGCCGCTGCAATTCATAAAAGTTTGGGGCAACAGTATAGTTGTTTCACAAGTTGCAGCCCTGCCAACCCCATAAAACCCCTGATACCCTTTTCTTTTCAATATGATCCGATTACGCTGAGCAACCTGCTCAGCCACCATAAATCCAATGTTGTGTCGAGTTGCTGAGTATTTATCGCCAGGGTTTCCCAACCCAACCAATAGTTTCACCCTAAATCCCGTCGTAAAGGTTATTCAGCTGCAGCTTCGTCACCTTCAGCATCGGAACCATCTTCGGTCTCTTCAGCACCTTCAGCTGCTTCCAACTCATCCTCATCAACTTCCTCGACCTCTTCCTTAATAATACTCAAGGTGATAACGGTAAAGTTAACATCATGAACGAGCTCAATGCCGCCAGGAACCACAACCTCTTCAATATGGATGGTATCGCCAATCTCAAGTGCCGTGACATCAATATCAATTGCTTGTGGAACTTCGGTCGGCAAACAAAGAACTTCCAACTCATTCCGCACCAACTGCAGAGAACCACCTTCCGTCTGCCCGACAGCAGTCCCGACAATATTAATCGGCACCAGGAATGTGGACTTCTCTTTGAGATTGATCGCGTATAAATCAGCACTGATCATATTACGGCGGATCGGATGAACTGATGCATCTTTCAGGATAACAACCTTACCATCAAGCGCCGCAACCCCTTTCAAAGTAATCAGAGTATTTAATCCAGCTTCACCGGAAACAGCGATTTCAAGTTCCTTTGGATCCACAACAATCGTGGTTGGTTCAAAGCCCTTACCATAAACAACCGCTGGCAATTTCCCAGCCGCTCTTAACTTTCGGGCAACACCTTTACCGCTTTTCTCACGAATATCAACATTCAGTTCTACTTGAGCCATCTATCTATCCTCCATTATTAAGGAAATTAATCCTGTTTTATACAAAAAGTGAGCTGACCGATTCAGCATTATGGGTGCGGCGAATTGCTTCCGCCAGCAAATGACTAACCGACAAGCTGCATAACGTATCACACTGAGTAAGTTTTTCTTGAGTGGGGATTGTGTCGGTGACAAAAACTTTTTTCAGTGGACTCTCGGTGATTCGCTGTAGAGCGGGACCAGAGAGAACACCGTGAGTTGCACAGGCATAAACATCAGCAGCACCCTGCTCCTGGAGTGCAGAAGCTGCGGCACAGAGAGTTCCTGCTGTATCAATCATATCATCAATAATGAAACAGTTTTTCCCCTTCACATCACCGATGATATGCATAACTTCTGCAACATTAGGTCCGCTGCGCCGTTTATCGATAATTGCCAGTCCGGCATCAAGTCGCTTGGCAAATGCACGCGCACGTTCGGTACCGCCAGCATCGGGCGAAACAATAATCAATTCACCAAAACCCTGCCGACGAATTTCATCAAGCATCACCGGTGCTGCATAAAGATGGTCTACGGGAATATCAAAGAAACCCTGGATCTGCCCGGCGTGGAGATCCATCGTTAAAAGCCGATCAATTCCGGCAACAGACATCATATCAGCGACCAGTTTTGCCGTAATAGGGGCTCGTGGGGCCACCTTACGATCCTGTCTCGCATAACCAAAATAGGGAACAACCGCGTTAATCCGCGCCGCAGATGACCGCTTTAAGGCATCAACCATGACCAGCAGCTCCATCAGATTATGGTTGGCTGGTGAGGAGGTGGATTGAATGACGTAGACATCTCGCCCACGAACATTTTCACCAATCTCCACCAGAATTTCACCATCGGAAAAAGTCCTGACCTTAGCGTTTCCGATAGAAACATTCAGGTGCTGGCAAATATCATTGGCCAGCGGCTGATTAGAATTACCCGCAAAAATTTTAATCATACCCACAGAGCATCTACCTTTTCTGGCTGGAAGAACGCAAAATGGCTGAATTATGCCAGCTGCAAAATTCAACCAACCCGGACTTCAAATTTCTCATCACTACTCGCAGTAAAAATGGCTGGGGCACCAGGGATCGAACCTGGGAATGCCGGAATCAAAATCCGGTGCCTTACCGCTTGGCCATGCCCCATTAAATTTTTAAAATCACTCAAAGCAAGTTGACAAATAATAAACCGGCAGGTTTTACCCAAGTTTGGTTACTGCTGTCAACCTCAAACCTAATTTAATATCGGGCGAACCGGATATACTAACCAATCAGTCTCCGCTGCCAACGTCTCAGCGGCTCTGCTCGCTGCAGAATAATCTGCATAAACTCCAAAAACAGTGGATCCACTCCCGGACATCAAAGCACCTGAAGCGCCAAGTCCAAGCAACCGTTGCTTAATTTTTTCTATCAGTGGAAAACGCTGTAGAGTAACTGACTCAAGATCGTTGTGTAGTGCAGCACAAAGATCTTCTCTGGTCACAACAGAAAACCTTGGAAGGTTAGCCAGTTCAACCCCTTTTGTCAACTGTAAACTTCGGTAAACATCAGCGGTAGAAACGGCTATTCCGGGATTAACTAACAGGTAAGCAACCTCAGGCAAATTCGGTAGCAACTCAAGGGTCGTACCGGTTCCAGTCGCCCAGGCAGGTTTCTGAAATATAAAAAACGGGACATCGGCCCCCAAAGAACGACCCAACTCATAGAGTTGATCTTCACCCAGATCAACCCCAAGTAAATCTGAGAGTCCAAGTAAAACGGTTGCAGCATCCGAAGAGCCACCACCCAAACCAGCGGCTATTGGGATCCGCTTTTTAATATTGATATTGAGCCCGATATTAATCTGAGCTTTTTCAAGAAACAATTGAGCTGCCAGGGCAGCAATATTCTTTTCACCCATTGCCGCTGGGATCCCGGGGCAAACAACGCGTATTCCCGGTTCCTGAACCGATTCGATCTGGATATCATCATATAGATCAACCCGCTGCATGGCCATGGCAAGCTTATGATAGCCATTGGCGTATCGCCCCAACACATGTAAACAAAGATTTATTTTAGCCGGGGCTTTAAAAGTTTTTTTAGAGTACATAGGTGTCCAACCCCTTCAAAAATAACAATTCACGGATAGAGGCACTTATACCCAACCGGGTACAGCAGTCAAGTCATTTAACTCGTATAAAAACCAATGGAAGTCCCTCCTGGCTCGCAGCTATAGACGATTCTGAAGCTCCCCTGAACTTATTCACTCGTTCTGTGCTATAGTTCTCGCTGCAAAATAACCCAAATAAAAAAACATCAGGAGAAAAACAATGAAGATCAGCACTTTAGTTATTTTACTTTGCACCACCCTGTTTCTCAGCAGTTGTGGTTACAATTCAATCCAGAAAAACGAAGAGGCGGTCTTTTCTGCCTGGGGAGATGTTGAAGCAACCTATCAGCGGCGTGCTGACTTGATCCCGAACCTGGTTTCAACGGTCAAAGCTTATGCTACCCATGAAAAAGAGACTTTAATGGCAGTCACCAACGCCCGAGCTAAAGTTGGTCAGACCCAGATTTCTGCAGATAAATTGGGCGATCCCGCTGCGATGCAACAATTTCAGCAGGCACAGGGAGCTCTTTCCGGTGCACTGTCCCGCCTGTTGGTCGTGGTTGAACGCTATCCCGATCTGAAAGCCAGCGAGAATTTTCGCGATCTTCAACATCAACTGGAAGGGACTGAAAACCGGATCAATGTGGCTCGTCAGCGCTATAACTCTGCGGTCAAAACCTTCAATACCTCGATCCGAACCTTTCCCAACAACTTGACCAATAATTTTCTGCTCCACCTTGAGCGCAAGGAAGTATTTAAGGCCGATGCTGGAGCAGCAACCGCTCCAAAGGTGACATTCTGATGCGTCAGTTATTGGTTTCTTTAATTATTCTGCTACTAACCTGTTCAATGGCGGCAGCGCTGGAGATCCCCAAACCAACGGGCTATATAAATGATAACGCTGCTATTATCTCACCGCAGGTTAAACTGAAACTGGAACAGTTTCTCCGTGATTTTGAAAAAAGTGACTCGACACAGATCACCGTATTAACAATCCCAACACTCGATGGAGAATCTCTGGAAGATTACTCTCTTCGGGTCCTTGAAAGCTGGGGAATTGGTCAAAAAGGCAAAGATAATGGAGCCCTGCTGCTGGTCGCCAAAGCTGAGAAAAAGATCCGGATTGAAGTTGGCTATGGGCTTGAAGGTCGCCTGACCGACCTGCTCGCCGGACGAATTGTTGATAATGAAATTTCACCACAGTTCAAACAGGGGAATTTTGATGGTGGAATCGTTGCCGGCGTTGTCGGGATAGCTCAAGCAGTGCGCGGGGAATACACCGGAACCGGCAAAACCCAACAGAAGAAAAAAAGTAATCCATTTGGATTTATTTTTCTGTTCCTTTTCCTGGGACCTTTACTTGGCCGAATCGGTGGGCGACGTGGTGGTCGCCGCGGTGGAGGAATTTTCTTCCTCGGCCCCTTTATGGGTGGCGGCGGAGGCTTTGGTGGAGGCGGCGGATTCTCTGGTGGTGGAGGCTTTGGCGGAGGTGGTGGTGCTTCGGGTGGGTGGTAAATTTAACTAGTTCGGTTTGGTTCGATTTACCACAGAGTCACGGAGACACTGAGGAAAATCCTGATTAAAAGCTTTATTGTCATAAATCTTATAAACATAAAAACAGGGCTCATTCTCTGTGTCTCAGTGCCTCTGTGGTAAAAAAAGGTCAATTATGAAATCAGCAAACGAGTTCTTTTCTAAGGAAGAACAGAAAAAAATAGAAGCAGCTGTCAAGGAAGCAGAAGCAAAAACCAGCGGTGAAATCGTGCCGATGGTGGTCGATTCTTCATACGACTACCCGCGTGCTGAACTGATCGGCGGGGGATCACTGGCTTTGGCGACGGGATTACTGATTAGTTGGTGGTTTGGTGGGGAATCGATCTGGTGGTTTTTACCCATCTTTATTGTCGCATTTTTTGTTTTTCAACAACTGATCCGCAACCTGCCAGACATTAAACGTAAACTGATTCATCCTGATGAATTAACGGCAGAGGTGAAAGAAAAAGCACTGGTCAGTTTTATTGAACAAGGACTCCACGAAACCCGCGACCGAACCGGAGTATTAATCCTAATTTCCCTCTTTGAGCATCGGGTTCAGGTTCTGGCGGATAGTGGTATCAATGAGAAAGTTCCAGAACATACCTGGGAAGAGATTGTCGAGACCATTATTGCCGGATTGAAATCGGGAGAGGCTTGCACGGCAACCTGCCAAGCCATTGAACGCTGCGGGGAACTATTGCAGGAGCACTTTCCACGCAAGCACGATGATACCGATGAACTACCAAATCTGATTGTGGAGTAAAAATGAAAAATTTACTTATTTTACTAACTATAATGGTGCTAAGTACTGCTGCCCTGGCGAAAGAAACCAGTCCATGGGAACAAAAGTTACCATTTAAGGAAGCCATAATTTCTTATAAAATCAGCGGTACGCAAACCGGATCTTCAACTTTATATCTGAAAGATTACGGAAAAACATCTGCCTTATTCAGAAACGCGACAACAAAAATAATGGGGATGAGTAATCAGGAAAGCACGCTCAACATCACCACGCGCGAATGGGTTTACAGCATTGACCTGAACGATAAAACGGGCATGAAACAGGTCAACCCAGAAAAATATTTGATTGAGGAATTTAACAAACTCTCGGCAGCAGATCAGAAGAAGGTTGCCGCCAATGTAGAAGAATTTGGAATTTCGTTCGTAGCGGGGATGGACGGTCAGGTGGAAAAAAATGCCAAGAAAATTCTTGGTTATAACTGTGACAAGATTACGATGATGGGAACAACTGTCTACTCTATAAGCGGGATCGGTCTCCCACTAAAAACTAAATCAAACATGATGGGAATGAAATTCAAGGAAAAGGCAACTGAAATCAAAAAAACTTCTGTCCCGGCAGATAAATTCATGGTTCCTGCCGGGGTCAAAATCAAATATTCATCTGAAAGTGACGAAGTTGCCAGGAATCAGGCAAAAATGATAATTCAAAGCCTTCTTGAAGACAAGCAGCTCAACCCTGAAATGGACAGCAACCAGCCACCAGAACAACAGGACGATCAACAAAAAGCACCTGCGGGAATGGAGGAACAGATGAAAAGTATGATGAAGATGTTTGGTGGATAAAGGGTGGTTAATTTACCAAAAGTTAATTGTGGGGCTGAAGTTATTCAGTCCCACTTTTTTTATTGGCTCTCCTTCTCCCTCAAAAGTGATGACTGCTAACTGAGCCGATTGAGATCATCAAGTAGCTGATCTATTTCAGCTTCGGTATAGTCTTTTTTCCGTGCAGCCTCTTCTATCGTATCCCAAACCGGTTCACCACAACGAATACAGCGGATATTTTTATGAAATAGATAACCGACAGCATCCTCTTTCAATTCTACCAATTGTTCGATTTTCATATCCCGGGTAATCTTTGTTTCTGCCATTTTTGACTCCTGATCAGAAAGATACTTCTGTTTTTAGCTGCTCATAAAAATCCCGATTTCTCATGTTTCCAGAATATTTATGCAACAGCAACGTATAGATTCTGGTTGCACGCAATTCCAATTCCAACTGTTGCGAAGCAAGGTTATATTCTATCGACTCGGCACCATAGTAACGCTTGAGCAGCGCATAAACACGGGAAAAATTCTGAACCAGGGGGATTTTTCTCTGTTTACGACTGGATGCCAGAAACTGCCGCCCCTGTTCACTGACTGCCAGCAAATGCAGATAACGTGGGCCGACAGAAAATAATTGTGGGATAACTTTTTTATCCATCCCCAGCAACAGTGAAACCAGCATCCGCTGAATACGGGTCCGGGTTAACTGCCTCGATTTGAGACCAACCAACAATTCTTCGAGAGACGATGAATTTTCCGCAGCACTGAGCAAACGGTTTTCTATCCCATTCTCCACCAGCCAGAAGTTAACCACTTCTGCAGGATTCCGGAAAGCTTGCGCCAATAGCAACCGGAAATAATTATCAGCAGAAAAAATCCCCCCCGCAGCCACTGCCCGCTGCAGTAGTTGCGATACTGCCGCGGGAAGCAGATCACCAATCGGCTCGGCTTCCGCTAGTTTTTTTCGAATCCCGGTTGCGCTGGCAATTCCATCCAAGCCAATTTTGGTATCGTGATAACCGGCTCCAATTCTTTTGATTGTTTTTGGCTGGATAGTGCTCTCAATCTGTTGCAGAGCTTTAAGGTATTCGATCCCAAGGATATTATTAGGGGCAGCCAGTGCTGCAGAATCGAGTTCTTCAGGCAATAATTCAGTCAAAATCTGGGCTCTCGCCTGTGGATAATTCATCCCTTGACGGAGCAATTTTGACGTTTTCTGAGCAACTATAGAATCGTGGTCATACAGAAAATCTGCACAATGTTGCAATGGCTCGACTTCCCCCACCTCGCTTCCAAAGCAGAGACTATCAACACCAAGAGCGTCCAAAGCCTGCACCGCCCCCCGGGCAAAATCGGGTGCACTGCTGGTAGCCCAGGGAAGTGGTAGCTCAACAACCAGATCAACTCCGACTGTCAACGCCATCTCTGCCCGCACCCATTTATCTACCAGAGCGGGTTCGCCACGCTGCAGAAAATGTCCACTCATCACCGCGACAGAGACATCGGCCCCGGTAACACGTAAACTTTCCCGCAGGTGATGCAGATGGCCATTATGGAAAGGGTTATATTCGGTAATCAGTCCGACTGTACGCATAAATTCATACTCACCACTGAGGCACTGAGACACAGAGGAAAAACTTAATCACAAAACTAAACGACATATTCCATCCTTGAGCCTGGCTTCTCGAAAATTAAGAATCAACCCAACCTTGGCTGGCAATAGTTTTAGATAAGTTAGAAGCTGTGCCTGGTGTACCGGAAGAATTTTTTCGATAGTTTTAAGTTCAATGACTATTTGCCCTTCCACCAGAATATCCAAATGGTAACTACAATCCAGCTTGATCCCTTTATATTCAAGAGGCAAGGATCTTTGTCTTTGAAATTTTATACCGCGTAGATACAATTCATGACACAAACACTGCTCATGAGCGGATTCCAGTAGTCCTGGTCCTAAATTTCTATGCACTTCAATTGCCGCGGAAATAATACACTCTGTCAATTCCTCATAAACATATTTTTCCATGATTTACGCTCTCATTGTTTTTCTCAGTGCCTCCGTGACTCTGTGGTATAAAACATTCTCACAGAACCACAGAGATCTGCTCCCCTACCCGGTTCTCCTCCGGTGTCACGATGGTTTTATAAGCCATCGCTTCAACCCCACCGGCAACAACTTCACGTAGCAATCTACCATATTCAGGATCAATATCATCAGCCGGAGAAAATTCTAGTGCTTCAGCACGCTGAACCAGAAAGAAGATGACCGCCCGATACCCCAGTTTTTTAGCTGCAAGCAGTTCACGTAAATGTTTTTGCCCGCGAGTCGTGACCGCATCGGGGAAACAGGCGGTGGTCCCATTGCAACACAGAGTTACATTTTTCACTTCAAGGAGAACCTGGTCATCATCTTTCTGCAGATAAAAATCGATCCGACTTTCACCGAACTTATATTCCGGCTGCACCTGGAAATTTTCCAAAGATCTGATTTTATTGTTACGTAAAGCCTCCTCAACCACTCGGTTGGTTCTCTGTGTGTGGGTATCCACCCAGTGGTCACCAATTCTGATCAGTTCCAGAGTATATTTTAACTTACGCTTGGGATTATCGGTTTTGGAAATCAAGACTTGATAACCGGCAATCGCGCATTGTTTCATACTTCCAGTATTTGGTGTATGGGCAATAACGACCGTACCATCCGATAATTCAACGTCAGTGAAAAAACGCTTATAGCGGCGCAGCAATATTCCTTTAATCAAAGGTGCGGGTAATTTCATTTTCAACCTCCAGTGATATATTATCGCTGAAAAACCACCTTCACAAGTAACAATTCTTGCATCAAGCAATCATCATCGTATAGTCTTATTTTCCAACTGCCTGATCTAACTATTGATGCAGGTCAAAAACACCCAGGAGGTCAACCAATGTCCAATAATCTAATCCAGCGCACCGAATCAGCCTATACCTACCCACTATTGATTAAGAACCTGTTGCAATCTCCGGCAGTGAATGATCCGCAGCAGGAAATCATTTACCGTGACCAAGCTCGCTTTACCTATGCCGAATTTCGTCAACGTGTCTGCAAGCTGGCTAATGCCCTGACAAAACTGGGAGTCAAAGCTGGCGATACGGTCGCGATGATGGACTGGGACAGCCATCGTTACCTGGAATGTTTTTACGCCGTACCAATGCTTGGTGCGGTTTTGCACACAGTCAATATTCGTCTTTCTCCAGAACAGATTCTCTATACCATCGATCATGCAGAAGATGATTACATCCTGGTCAATGAAGAGTTCCTGCCGTTATTGGAGCAAATCAAAGGACGTATCGACACCGTCAAAGGCTACATCCTTCTTCAGGACGGGCAGCAGCAACCGGAAACATCTTTGACCTTTGCCGGAGAATATGAAGCTTTATTAGCAGAAAGCGACGACCATTTTGATTTTTCTGATTTTGATGAGAATACCCGGGCAACCACCTTCTACACCACCGGCACCACCGGGATGCCGAAAGGGGTCTATTTCAGCCACCGGCAATTGGTTCTCCATACCATCACCGGGATGGCAGCATTAGGAACCGTAGTTAATCAAGGGAGGTTCCATCAGCAGGATGTTTACATGCCGATGACCCCGATGTTTCATGTTCACGCCTGGGGAGTCCCCTATATCGCAACAGCAATGGGAATCAAGCAGGTCTATCCCGGAAAATATACTCCAGAGGTGCTGCTCAAGCTGATTGATAAAGAGAAGGTGACTTTTTCTCACTGCGTCCCAACGATCTTTCACCTGTTAATGAGTCACCCCCTCTTCAATGAGATCGATCTGTCACACTTGAAGGTTTTGATTGGTGGAGCAGCACTGCCTAAAGCGATGTGTCAAACCGCCATGCTAAAGGGGATTGATATGTATACCGGCTATGGGATGTCGGAAACCTGCCCGATCCTGACGCTGGCTCACGTTACCGAAGCAGATTTAGGCACCGATGATGAGCTGGAGATCCGCTGCAAAACCGGCCGGCCACTCCCATTGGTCGACCTTAAAGTTGTTGATGAAGAGATGGAAGAGATCCCCGCAGATGGTGAAAGTGTCGGAGAGATTGTGGTTCGGACACCGTGGCTGACACAAGGTTATTTGAAAGATCAGCGTAATTCTGAAAATCTCTGGCGTGGTGGCTACTTACATACGGGGGATGTCGCAAACAAAAATAAGAATAATTATGTAAAAATTACCGATCGGATTAAAGATGTCATCAAGATCGGTGGAGAATGGGTCTCCTCGCTGGAAGTAGAAGATCTGCTCGCGATCCATTTAGCTGTTGGTGAAGTTGCGGTCATCGGAGTTCCTGATCAGAAGTGGGGAGAAAAACCACTGGCACTGGTGGTCAAAAAACCGGAATCAGAGGTCAACGAGAAAGAGCTTCTTCAACATATCCGTGGTTTCATTGACAAGGGAATGATCTCCAAACAACTGGTTCTTCTGAAATTCAAGTTTGTTGAAGCCATTGATAAAACCAGTGTTGGCAAGATAAACAAACGGTTGCTACGTGAAAAACACGTATAAAAACCGATTTCACAGCCAGATCAAAAAAGCTCACCCATTGGCAACCAGCGGGTGAGCTTAGCCCTATTCCATGACACAAATTTCCTTTTTCAGCATGTGATAAACGGTCTTATAGGCGACAAAAACAACCACACAGGTTGATAGAACAAGTAAACCGATAGAAGTGTAGTAACAGAAGATAGATCCGGTCATATGATGTGCCAGCATAGAAG
>Ga0164318_10000542_pt1 | contig 29428 bp, 34 predicted proteins | sample GuaBasSedimGuay9_FD_113734 | JGI IMG/M metagenome (GOLD analysis project Ga0164318, IMG submission 113734) | Subseafloor sediment microbial communities from Guaymas Basin, Gulf of California, Mexico - Guay9, Core 4571-4, 0-3 cm | ecosystem: Environmental > Aquatic > Marine > Hydrothermal vents...
CGGATTACGCAGGTCAAAGACCTGCGTTTGTGTAGCTTACATCGAGAAATACATTACCTGTGAGATAAAATCTGCGGACTATCCCCCTTTAGTTCCGTAGAGGCTGGGGGGAAGATGCGTTTGGTGATAAAAAAATGAAAGACATCAGATTTAGAGCTCAATTGAGAAAAATGTTGGAAGAAGACAAGGAAGATTTAGAAATAATAAACTTCGTATTGGAGCATACTTGGGAACAATGGCCCCGACCTCTATTGATTTGGTTTCAGAAAAGAATCAAAGAATATGATTTGTTTAAGTAAGGCAAAGCGCGGGTGGTCTAAGGCACGACACCCCAAAGCGATGCCGTGAGGGTGGTAGGGGGAGCGCGAGCATCGTGTCAGTGGGGTAATACGGGTGAAAATCCCGTCCCGCGCATAGTTGTTTGGTGAATTTGAAATGAAGCTCAAACCATGCAAACACAGAAACGAGAAAGGAGGAGACTGCGAACGGATACAAAATGCATTTGGCAAATTTCCAAGATGCATGGTTTACGATGACCCAATTCCTCAAACAACGGAAGAAGCTTTAGCAAAAAAAGGGTCCGGTGTTTGCGTGGATTATGAACCTGAGGTGAAAGAGAGATGAGTAGAAGCAAGACGATAGTTTTTTTAATGACGGGATTCCAATTAGCCGATATCTGGCTAAAGGCACGAATAGCTGGCATCCAACTTAATGAGGCTATTGTCTGTGAGTTTGCTGATTTGATTCGAAAAAGAACAAATGCTAAAAGAATAATACCAAAAATCTCTGGTTTATCTCAACACATAGCAGAAACAATTGTTGGGGCGAACTTAGATGAATATTTCGTAAGCAATCCAGCCAGATATATGCGGATAGATGTGAGACCTCCCTCTCACTCGAAACAATATCTCTTGAAAAAAAATTAGGAGGCGAAGAATCATGAAGAAAGAACCGCTGAAAGATAATGCAATAGAATCAAGGAAAAAAGAACTAATCGATAAGGCAGAATTAAAAAGAGAAATGATAAAATGGGTAAAGGAATGGAGATCCCACCTTTCGGAGGGCGTATGGATAAGAATAGACAGGGGTCTTGTGTTTGAAAGCGATGCTATCAAAAAAGAATCCGATAAGAATTTAATTGGAAGAATAGATGCTTTGGTCCGGATCTTCAATATTTCAGAGGATGATTTGAAATGAAAAATGAGGCGTTTCAATTGCATGCAGTAAAAGGAGATGTCTTCTGGTATGACGATGTGAAATCGGCAGTAGAAGGACTTATCCAAGAAATCGAAGACTTAAAGAACTTTTATGAATCCAAGAGAAATGGCTTTGAGAGAGTCATATTCACGGCGAAAAGGGATACCGCGTTCAGAATACTTATCAAAATCAAACGCTGGTTTCCAGATGTGGTGAGAGGAGATGAAATGCAACATTTGTATGCATAATGAAGCAACTCGATTTTACGAAGATTTCGTTATCCCCGCGGTCTGTGAAGATTGTCACAAACAGCCGTCTTTATGGTTTCCCGACAAACCCATAGCATCTCAAAAATCCTTGAAAGAGTGGTTAAAGATACATGGTGAGAAAGCATGAGAGGCAAAGTTAAACATAGAATAGAACGGATTAATGGACGCTCATATTGGCTTCACGCAGGCGATTCTGTCAGAAAGGCAAGAAAGGAATACATATGTTTCGGGTGCGGGAAGAAGATAGAAAAGGGAGAAACTTACATATACTCTTTGATGGGAAACTTACCGCCAGTTCAATATTGTTTGGGCTGTGCTAAAGAATGGTGAGAAAGCATGACAGAAGAAGAAATGAGTTTGGAAGATTTGGCAAAAAAGGAACTAAATTATCCCGACAAATGGGACACTGCGGCATATCCCACCGTATGGGACGCTCTTTGGGAAGCCTACTGGTGGTTAAAATGGTTCAAGGAAAGAAAGTTAAAGCCCCAATGGAAGAAAGTGATAAAAGAATGAAATCCTAAATACAATAAAGCTTGTTGAAAGAGTAGTCAAACAACGGGGTGAGAGAACATGACTGAAAACAAACCAATAAGTGAAGAGGACATTGTTTGGGTAGTAAAAGGCAAATTTACTATTAAGAGAGGAGGACTTATTGACTTTAAAAAGGACGATATAATCTTTACAGCAATTCCTGTTGAAAGAATAAAACAAGCTTGTGAGTTTTATTTGAGGTATAAAAACAATTCAGGATTATTGATAAAAGAGCATCCCGAGCTAAGGAAGGAATTAAAGAAAGGTATTATAAAATATTATGACTACAACGAGTGGTTGTTCAGATTGGCTTTCAAAGAAGTATTAAGAAAAACGAGGTGAAATTATTGATTGTGAATCTGGATACAATTATAGATATTTGCATGCTCCTGGGATGGTTCAGTATTGTGTTAATGATTGTGGGATTCTTTGTATCCAAAGAGCTAATGGATTTTTCAATTTATGCATTCATTTTCATACTGGTAATCGCAATAACACTTATGTTTGTTGATCCGGTTGTCAATAGATTTCGGCGGGTGAAGAAAATTGAAAGCACGTATAATTTGTTTGTTTTGTAAAAAAGAGGCTCAAACAATCGACCCAAGCAAAAGCCCGGACGAATTGGCAAAGCAATTCAAGTGGTGGAAAGTCAAATTTTCCAGTGAAAACGAAGCATTCTCCGGTTATTGCTGTCGGGATTGCATCAAAAAATTCAAATAATCTCTGTGAAAGAAATGAGCAAGAAAATGACCTCAGAGGAATTTGCTTCCAAATTCGGGAACAAAATTATTTTGGATGTAGCCTGTGGACCCAAATTATTTTGGTTCGACAAAAATCATCCAAGAGTTCTCTACAATGACATAAGGATCAGAGAAAAAGGCTACAATTCATATAGACCAAACAGAGAAATCAAGCCGGATACTAATTTCGATTTCAGAGACATGCCGTTTCCAGATAATTGCTTCAAGTTAGTCGTATTTGATCCTCCGCATATATTCTCAAAGGGAGAAAGTTTCCGAATGGTAAAAGATTATGGCTACTTGAACAAAGAAACTTGGAGAGATGATATAAAGCGAGGTTTCGACGAGTGCTGGAGAGTCTTGGATGATTTTGGAGTGCTGGTTTTCAAGCGGAACGAAACTTCCGTAAAAAAGAAGGAAGTTCTGGAAGTTATTGGAAGAAAACCGCTTTTCGGGCATCCGATTTTGAGCAAAATACCGACGCATTGGTTTTGCTTCATGAAATTATGAGGCGAAAAATTATGCATAAATCAATTAGCAGCAAGAAGGAAGCGGTAATTATTATAATCATAAGCGCTATTATAGGCGTTGCGATCGATTATGCTATTTTTTCATCCCTTATATACACTGACGGCGATTCGATGGAGCCCGTTCTCTCGTCGGGATGGCATATATGCATCAAACAGCGCGAATACCATGTCGGCGACATAGTTCGATACGAAAACACCAACCCAGAAATCAATTGCTCGCATATTTGCCACAGGATTGTCGATGAAAACGAATATTACTACAAGATATGCGGCGACAATCCGAAATATCCCGATAACTGCGAAAAGGTCGAAAAAAACAGGGTAATATGCAAGGTTATTATTTGATCACATAACGACGAGCCATCCTTTGTATTTTTTATTATTGGGTTCGTACACGGCATCGTTTTGAGGTTCGACCAAATAGAATTTGCGCTCGTTTGAGATAAAGCAGTTCAGCGCGTGAGAATAGTTCTTTCCCGTGATCCAGATGATTCCGAACGCAAGGTCGGCGTTCCAATCCTGTATGTACCCCATTAGCCTGTATGAAAAATTATCGCAATCGAATCTTTCCGCTTTGTACTTCATTTCGTCGGTTTTATCCTGCGCCAAAAACTCTTTCAATTTGCTGACCGATATCAGTTTGTATTTTTGATCGCTCAAATAGATTTTTGCTCTGGGAAAGACTTTAGAGACTATATTATATACTTCGTTGTAACTTATCTCCGAATAGTCTTTCGTCTGCCTTCGTTTTCCGAAGAGCAATTTGGCTATGAATTCCAGTATTTTTTTAAGCATCGTCTTTCACTTCAAAATTCTTTGCCCACTAACTTATCTATTTCATTTATTTCTTTGCCTTCGTTTTTTAAATTTTCTTCCCGCTCCTTTAATCTATTTTTTATATTCGTTATAAACTTGGGTTCGCCGTTTACTTTTTTCTCCCAGCCTTGTCCTCTGGGAAACGTGAACCCCTCTCTTTTTAGATTTGGATACTCCACCATCACGGTGAATGTAGTATCTCCTTTCAAGATTTCCACTATTTTAAACTTCATTCAAATCACCTCATTAATGCGTATGACCGGCGTCTGTCGGGCTGTGTTGATGACTCGCTGCATTGCCTTCAAGAGTCGGTGCTACTTCCGATTCCGATGGACTATGCTGGTGGCTCGCAGCGTTGCCCTCAAGATTCGGCTCATTCGGGGTAGCAGATACATTAGCACTAGCTTTAACAGCTGTGTTTGTATCAATATCATGCGTATGCCTGCCAAATGCTCTTAATCTTTGCCACCAATCAATGACATTATCATTTTCACAATATATTTGTAACTTCAAAGTTTTATTATATCCATCCAATGAATACGGATATAGCAGCCATTGTACTGCTTGCCCGGGAACATCAAATTCCATTTCCATATAACCACTTGTTCCGTCATGCATTCTAAGTTTATAACTTCTTAAAGCGGTTGCTGTATTATGAACTTGTAAAAACCAAAATAATTCCGATGTATGGTTTGTTCCTATAGATACGCTTCCTAAATCTGTCCATGTACCTGCAGTTAAAGATGTATTGTATACTTTCGACCATGTCCATTGCATATTTTCATAAATTGGATTTTGTGCTGTGGTTGTAGCAGATACTGTATGACTATGGTCGGATGTATAAGATGAATGATCGTGACTTGCAGCTTTGCCCTCGAGAGTTGGCGATACTTCCGATTCCGATGGACTATGCTGGTGGCTCGCAGCGTTGCCCTCAAGATTTGGTGCTACATTTGACTCCGATACATCGGCAGTTCCCGTATCGGTTCCGTGTTTATAACTTCCCAAATCCTGCAACTGCTCCTCGTTTCTCGCTAACTTGTCTAAAAATGTCGTTACCCTGTTCGATAATTCCAGTTCCAGTCTGTTGGGTTTGGTCGCATTCAAAATCACTCTCTTCTTGACTATTTTATATTCTCCCGACATACCGCTTCTCGTATCATTTACCGTCACGTCGTCGCCGACCGAAAATGTGTAATCGGTTTCGACCGGCAATATGGAGATTCTGTAAAAAGGTTTCGGAGTGCCGTCCGGGTATGTTCCCTGGTATCCGCTGTAAGTATCCAGAATCTGGTCAGCAAGCCTTTGGGCCGATGTCACATCGGCGATCGTTCTGTCTATGAATATCGCTTCTCTGGTGATTCCGTAATAACTTTGCGAATCTGTGTTCTCTCTCCAGCCCGAATCGATTTGCTGCGTTCCGTCGCCCATGCCCAGCACTTTTACCTTGTTTATCAATGCTTCCCTGTCCACCATTTTTTTGATATCCCAGCAATTTGCGAGGCTGCCTCCCGTGTTGAATGTGGCTTGAGGCGTGTCGTTTCCCACTCTTTCGGCTATATTGAATTGGTCGTTGTCGCTGGCGTCTTGATCCACTTTCCATTCGTAGCCTATTTGCCTTGCCAGTTTAGCCAATCCAAGCAATCTGGATTCATGAACGCTGAAATTGATATTCCCGTAGTTTGTATTTGTTCCAACATTGATTACTCCGTTGCACAGGTCGGAAACTATGGTACTCGTTGCCGTGGCGGACCACGAACCATCGTAGGTCTTTTCGAGCAATTTGACGCTCATATCGTAGCCGTAGCATTTGACGATGCCGGTGTCGCTGTATTGGGGCTTCTCCAATCTGCCTTTGAACACGGTCGTTGAGTTAAGCTGGAATTTAACTATGTTGCCCGCCTGAACATTGGAATCGTCGTGATCAATATCAAACAATTCCAGCTCAAACGTGAAAGGTTCGTTCAGCTTTTCCGTGAATTCGGCTTTCAAGTAGTTATCCGAATAGTCAACGCCGTTTATCAATAATGTCCACGTCATTCCGTTCACCTGTGCGATGCCTCAACTAAACTGATCATGACCCCAATCGTTTTCGGTCTCGTCGCTTCGTATGTCATACTGAATTTGTTCATTTGAACGGTATGCGTTGATTCCAAAGCGCTTCCCGATCCTTTATTGAATTTGAAAGTGATGTCTCCTCCCTTTTCCAAAAATCTGCCCAAAATATTTGCCTGATTGATGGCGGATTTGTCATAATTGTATGATATGGTGCAGTCCTTCTCTGCATACGCCGAATCCAGTATCTTCAGTCTCCCGTTTGCGTAATCGATGCTGTAGTCGGTGTCTTCGGTTAATGTGGTATCTCCGTACTTGATCGTTACATTGCTCAAGCCCGTGGCTGGTAGCGGTGCCCATTCGTTCAATCTTCCCGTTTTGAACGATTCGTCGCTAACTGTTCCGTCGCTGGTCAGGTCTTTCACGATCGCCGTCAGTTCCCATGCTATCGTGGTTTTCAGCATATCGAGAGCAGAAACCTTGCTTCCCCTGTTCCAATGGGTCTTTGATCTGGGCTCGTGAATGAACGTAATTTTTTTGTCGTATGTTTTCTTTATTCTTTGGACTTTCAAATAGATTTCATTTCCGCCCGCTACTCCTGTTTTCGACAGAGTTGCTATTTGCGCCATAAAATCACATAGTTAATGTAGTTAATTTTCCTACTAAATTGGATTTGAAATATTCGCCCGCCATTTCGGTGAAACTCTTGGGGTCTTCAACCCCGGCCATTTCCACATTCATATCCGCATCAATGTTGTATGTATTGAACTGGTTGCCGGTCGTCGCCGGAGCGCCGGCTGTAGGTGGTGCGGTTATACCTCTTTCAGTTCTTGTTAAGCCAAATATTTTAAGTGCTGCGAATCGGCCTGCAAATATGCGTCCCATTAATGCAAGCACAGGTCTCAATAGATTAAATAATCGTATAATTCCTTCGGCGATAGCATCAATTATTGGATCAACAATGCTCCATAACCAATTGAATACCTTTGCCAGTCCTTTTATTATCGGAATCAAGGCATCGGCGATGGCATCAACAACATCCCATATTGAGATGCCCATCTTATCCATAACCCTTTTGATAACCAAACCAGCAAATATTAATACGCCTATCACAGCATATACTTGCCAACCGGCCAATCCCATAAATTTCAATCCAGTTCCCCCCAATATCGAGGCCGCTCTCACGGATGCAATTACCATTTGTATGCCTTTTAATCCGAGCGCCAACTGGGAAAACATATATATCAAAAATCCCACCGCCGCTGCCACCAATACTACGCTTCCGATGTATTTCTTTTGCTCATCGGACAAATTAGCGACCCAATCGCTGAATTTTAGCACCCAGTTCAGCACGGTGTCCGCTACCGGCATAAATAAGTAAGCCAAAGTGTCTGAAATCAATTCGGTGATACCGTATAATTTGAATGCGGGCGTCAGCAAATTCGTCATTGCTCTTTCTAATGCCATGCCAGCAAACATGGTTGAAAGCCACTCCATATGGAACCTTTGCTGGGCAAATGTCAGCATGGCAACTGCTCTCTTGTAACCAACTGTTCTTGCGGTTGTTGTATCGATAATTCTGCCTTGTTTATCCACTGCCAGATTCACTCTGGACAACGCGCCTCTCAATCTGTCCATGCCTATCTGCGAATCCGCCGCCAGCTGCATAAGCGTTTCTCTGGCTAAGTGTGACACTCTTTTTACCCTGCGTCCAGCTGCGTGTAAAGGCGCCTTTGTTTGATCTATCGCCCTCAATATTATTGTTATCGTTTCGGTTGGTCCTGTCATAATATTCAACCCAGAGTTGCCTCGCTGAATTCATCGGCATATGCGGCTTGTTCCCGCTTCTCGTACTTTTCTTTCAAATATTGCACGATATAATTATAAACGATTGCGTCGAGTTCCAATACTTCCTCGACTTTCATATTCATTTCCTGGGCTACAAATATGGTTTCGAAGACTATGTTTTTTTCCATTTCCGCTCTTTCGGCCATAAGCCTCATTTTGAGCCTGAACAGCTCCATCTGCTCCCGCGGACTCAATTTGCCTTTTTTTTTAACTGCTCTAACTGGTCTAAATTAATCTCTCCAAATCCGAACAATGGCGCAATTTTGGCGACCAAACTTCCGAAATGCTCGGTCACATAGGCTTCGATATCCTCTGCGTTAATGCCAGGATTTGCTCTCTGAATCATGCTGATTAGGATATCGAATACCTTTTTCGCATCTTGCTCGGAGAAACTGTCCCTGCTCAAAGTGCAGAACATCTCCACATCCTTTCGCTTCGGCTTGATTTTCAACTTTTCCCCGTCTATCTCTATTTCTTTGATTTTTTTGCTCAATCCTTCGAATCTCACTTCATCCATTTGCATCACCTCATATTTGAATTTCTTTTTTGTTTTATAATTTTAAGACATTTTTTAAGACCTTCGCGTTCAATTTTCAGTAATTGCTTCAATCTAAAAATTTTAAACTCCAATTGTAGATTTTGCTTGGAAAGCTTCTTGTAATACTTGTATATCGCCTCAATACCTTCAGTTTTTATTCCTTTGGATTTGCATAACTTTGTAAATTGCTTCATTTTTTTATCAATTTTTTCATTTAAATCTTTGCATCTTTGTTCTGTTTTTTTGATTTCCAAATCAATTTTGCTCATTCGCATCACCTCAATTTTTATTTCGCATCGCCTCCAAGCGTTCGAACATCGTCTTTGGGCTTGCCTTCCAGACTTTCGATTCGTTTGCCCAAATATTCTATTTCCCTGAACAAAAAGTTAAGAATCTGAAGGCTTTGCGAACTCAGATGATCATGCCACATCTTCATCCATCTGCAGTCCCCGAACTGCTCTTTGCAGCTTTTATCCCATTCCAGCCATAAAGAAAACGGAAAATCTGCTACGGTAACGCCAACCGTGATTTTTTTTCGGTCTTCCTTTCGATTCGTTTCATTATTCTTTTTCGCATCCATTCGATCAACCTAAATACCGCTAATTCGAGCGTTTCAATTCAAACCCAAATTTAGCTCAGTTTCTTCAATTCTATGTAAAAGTCTTTCGGCAGGCATACGATCGTGAAATCTTGCTCCCAGTGTCCGTCCGGACCCGATATCCTTCTATCGCCCAGCTTGGTAACCTTTGCATTATGTAACACTATATTGACCTCATTTGTTCCGTCGCTCAAATTAACCAAAATGGAACAATTGACTCGGGTTTTTCCCGGTTCGCTGCTTCCCGCTTGAAATCGCGTATGGGTGGTGCTGATTGTTGTTCCCGCTCCGAATGCGAAATGCTCCAAAATGTCTCCCGATGACGGTTCTCCTCCAATCTGAACCAAAGTCCCTGATATGCTTGCCAACCCGTAAGGTTTTTCATCGAATTCCGCATTTTGGAAATTCGAAGTTTCGCCCAGCAAATCTATCTTCTCTACCGCTCCTTCCGGTTCCACAATAGTTACATTTTTCGCATATGCTGTTATCGCCGTTCCGTTGCTGAAGAAGGTATCAAGTGCAGCACTGTCATCAATCGAAACGTCTGCCGCCGCGTCGATTTTTATCACGGTTTCCCGAGCTTTCCATACCTTTGTCATTTATTTTTCACCTCTTTATCCATATAACACGCTCAATTCGACAACGCAATCTGCTGTAACGCCTTTTATTACTATCTCATCATCAACTCCGTCATTCAATGCCCCAATATCTTGCGGGAATGTTTGAACTAAAACGCCTCCCGCAGGTATTTTAATAGTCGGGTCTGTTCCGCCAAGCCACTGCGTGACACCATTAGAGCCTAAGCCAACTGTTATAAAATTTGTGTCATCTTTGTTCTCTATTATTAGCAATCGTAAATCCAGTCCTTCTGGATCTGCTGTTGGAACATCGTCTGATGCTGCGCCTAAAGGATTTACTGAATCGGCTAAACTGATTGTAACTCCCGAAGTGGTAGCTGTAAATGTGGTACTCAACCAACAACTCGCTTCATTGTTTCCGCTCCCTTCACTGAATGCTTGAAGTATGCTACGCGTTAGCGTATCTTCTCCTCTGTGTCCGCCTCCTCCTATTCTCGATAATTTTGCATTTAAGTTTATCTCAAGCTTGGATGTTAGTGTGTCCGTTATTGCCATCTAATCTTTCACCTTTTGAATTTTATTTTTCAATGCCTTTCATAGCCTTTCGTTTCCAAACGCGCTAAAGTCACCAATTCGACAACTTCGCCGGGCTTAATCTGCCTTTTCAATTCATACCAAATCACCAAAAGGAAACCACCCAATTTATTGAGTGGATGAATTTTGGTTAACCTTTAAATACTTTTAGCCATACAATCTTTTTAACATCGGAGCGGGTTGATAGCCCAGTTTTCCGTTGTTCGGATGTCGGTCAACGCATCTTTGCGTCCAGATGACCGTCTTGGTCAAAACATGCTGTGCATGGTTCCCAAGAGGTATGGAAGCCGCTTTATTGGGCGGTAGTTGACCAACATAAATTTTCCTGTTTCCTATGTATCTTCGCTTCATGGTTATCTACCAAACGATTCTCTTGTCAGTTTAATAACATCGCAATTTTGAAGTTCTGATTTGATTTTTTTTCTTGCGTTATTTAACGGTCTTCTCATCCAAGGGTGAGGCTTGACCTCAATTACGGGGGGAATTCTGCGCGTGTCATCCCATTTGGCAATTATCCACTCCATCAGTTCGGGATGAAGATACGGGCTTACCATATGCTTTGCCATATGTTCCAAATAATGACCATAAGTTTTCATCGGTATCTGATAGACGGGGTGCCTGCCTTTCTTTATACATTGCGCTTTAATGCTTTCATACAATACACCCAAATGCCATAACTCTCCTCCTTTGCTGGCTCTTAATGCTATTTCTCCTTTTAATGCGTTTTCGTACAATTTGGCAATATTTTTCAGCGTGGCATCAAGAGATCCCGGAAGTTTGCTTACATATCTACCCAATCTATCTCTCAATTCTATGTCTCCTTTAATATCAGTTCGTATTGTTATCATATTTCATTCCTCAAAATATGTGCTTGTGATTCTTACCGATTTGAAATGAACCTTGATTTTGCCTCTCATATATACGGTTGCACCGGGGGCCGTTGTATCGAATTTTATGCCCCTGAATCCGCCGTCTTTGAACGTGGTCGTTCTCCTATCTTCTATCAATTTTATAATATCGTTTATCAAACTGTCGGCGTATTTGGCGCTCAAGTTCCCCGCCGTATATACGTCGCAGTTCATGCTCACCTCGATGCTTTTTTTATTGAAAGTGAAATTGTCAGTATACATATCCGGGGAGTTACAGATTATGATTGGATAATCGTCCCTGTCTCTCCCCAAATTTTCGGGAAATGCCGAAAACACCCAATTGTCGGTGTCTCTCGCGGGCGATTGCGTATCGGTTATATCCTGTTTGATGCTTATAATTACCAGATTGTAAAAGTCGGTGATTATGCTTTGCAATGTGGCCGGGCCGAACCGGCGGGAATCAAACGTATCAAAATCAAAGATACAAATCGGCACTTGGCTCATCGCAAATCACCTTTTTATGGCAATATTATCTCGCCCGCATGGTTGATTGTCCCCTTGCACTTTGAATAAGCATGCAAAGGAACCTGGCATTGCCAGCATCCGTCTCTTCCGCACACTTCCGCATATTCGTTTTCATAACTGGATTTCACTATATCGTTTATGCTGACATTGTTCATATCGGCATAAGTTCGTATATCTATCCAGGGCGAGTATGTTCTGCCAACCCTGCACTTCACTCCTATCTCTGTTCCGTTCGCGTCGAAATAGTATCCCGTTTTTCCGCTGCTCGAAAGTCTGTCAAAAAACCCTATTTCTTGCGTTAACGGGCATACGTAAGCTCTGTCCAGTTCCTGAACTTCGAGGTATTGCGTTCCTCCAAATCCTGCCAGCACCAGGGTTATTATTCCCAGCACTCCAACTTTTTTATCCATGTTTCTCACCCATTCAACCAATTAAAATATTTCACCGCATATCTGGCATTGTTTGTATTTTTTACCTTCAATGGTATAATGTTCTAAAACTTCAAATCCGCAATGCTTCATACTAAATCACCAAATAGCATGGCTGTTGACAGTATTGACACCAACGCTGAGAGTCCGATATATTTTTTTTGTTTTCCATGGTTATCAACTCAAGGGTGCTGTTTTCCATGTGTCTGTAGATGTGCAAACGCAAATGTGGGTAGTGTTCCAACTGATAGTTCCTGCTGTGCAAGAACCGCTGCATTTTGATTGGAAAACAACATCGCCACCCATCGTTATAAGGTTAGTTCCGTTATCAATTGAAAGTGCAGTTGCTCCTGCACCGTATCCGTAAATCTTAAACTTATCGTTTTCAGAGTAATCGTTCCAAATTCCCCATTTGTTTGAACCACCTCTTTGAATGTTGATTTGACTGTCTGATGTTCCTGAATCATCTATGTAGAGAACTGGATTCGCTTTTTCTATTTCAATATTTCCTTTAATTACTTGCGTTGTAGATGAGGCTTTTTTGACATAGTTCCCTGAAGCGTCGTGGCTCGCCAAGCCGAGCAGGTATTCTGCCATGATTTCCTGTGCCGTCAAACTTCGGTTGAATATTTTTACTTCATCTATTGTGCCGTTGAAGGAATTTATAGTGTCGTCGGCTCGGTATAATCCTATTTTTAAGGTGCGTGATGAAAGCCAGTCAATGCCTCCGCCTATTGCGTTGCCGTCAGTTCCCTTTACACCGTCAACATAAACTTTGCCAACTCCCGTTGAATTGTCAAAAGTGGCGACGCCAAAGTGCCAGTTTGTATCTGTAACTGGTTCGCTGTAAGGATAAGTGATATCATCAGAAGCGTTGTAGCAGAGCATTCTGAATCTATCATCCGTGTAAAAAAAGATGCGACATCCTACGGTTCCTGATGGAGTTCCTTGAGTTACCAATCCTTCTTGAACTCCTGTTCTCGTTCTCTTGAACCAAAGCGATACTGAGAAGTCACCAGTGAGTTCCTTGCTTGCGTTGAAAGTGGTGTCAACATACTGGTAATCAGACGAATCAAAGTTGATAGCATTGCCGAACCTTCCGTCTGTCCAAGTGGCATTTTTTAGCGTTCCGTCGTTTTCTAACCTTGAACTGTCGTAAGCAGTTGTTCCAGTATTCTCATCAAATGCCCAGTAGCCGACCAAACCTTCGCCGTTTGATATAAAGGAATTTCCAAGACCATAAATAGAACTTTCTAAATATGTTTTAGATGTATTAAAGTAGTATGCTTCGTTGTTGTATCCTGTAAATACTGTATTGTTTCCGTTATCAACTATTGTTAGGTCGGGATCGCCATAAGCATCACCCAAATCAAACCTTGTATTTCTTGCATTACTTGAGATATTAATAAAACTGTTTGCTGGTGCTGAAACGAAATTAATGAATGTATTGTCCCATGATTCTCTTTCAAAACCTATCTCTATTGTATTCCAGTTTCTGCCATTCAAAAATAAGTTAGAATGCCCGCTAATTCTTAAGTCAGTTACATCAGGTTCTTCTGTATAAATTGAAATGAAGGTATTATCTTGGCAGTCATCACAGAAAAATTGACCAGTGTTGACTGCTATATCATTGAACTGCGAGTGCCAAACTCTGTCTAAATACCAGCTGATATCGTTTGATTGACCGTAAGTTGACACATGGTCAAATATCGCATGCCTGAACTCAAGACTTGCACTTGCGTTGTTGGTTATGTTTATTGCAACAGCACCATAGTAAATATAAATATCTCTGAAAACAGCGTAAGTGTTGCCTGAATTATTAACCTTGATGCCATTATGAAAATTAACTATTTGTAGATTTTCAAATATACAGTTAGGACACCATGTATTTACAGTTCCGTTGTTAGTGTCAACGATTCCTGACGCAGTTGTATCAGAGGAATTGCCATAAAGATACAAGCCTGATATTTTCCCGGGTTGATAACGTCCTCCACCATAGTTTGTATTGTTAAGCAAGATGCCGTTTCCGCCAGCGGAACTCCAATCTAAAAGTGTGCTTTCAGAACCATCACCAATCAAATTTGGTTTACTGTTATGATTAAAGAAATAAACTATTGGATTGCACATGTAATAGTGTCCCCGCTTAATGAAAACTGTGCTTGGTTTTGAACTGTCTGAATAAGCATCTTTTAACGCTTCGTTGATTTCAACTTCATCACAAGTTCCGTCAGTAACGTAATCACAACTATCATCTCCGCATACTGTCAGATATGTTTTCGTTATTTTTATGCCATCAGCATAAAACCCTTTTGTTGTATTTATTTCCTTTGTAGAATTCACTGTTATATCATCTACAATTTCACTATCGGCCCAATCAAATCCCAATATTCCCGTATTTGCCAATGCTCCTTTATCAACAGACGAACCAGAACCAAGCGTTAAAGTATCGGATATGTTGCCATCGTTAATCGGGTTCGTCATGTAAATATAATCTAACCAGGCGCTGTTTATGTTTGTGAAATTCGAATCCGACCAGTCAAACACCGAGTTGGCAACCGCCGTGTCGCCGTCCACATCTATAAACGTGTTCACGTCTCCCTCGACATCAGACTTGTCCACATCTCCCGTGAGTTTTGTAGCGCTTATCAAATTGGCTCCCGTTATATTATAATTGTTCATGTTCAGATTTCCGCTCATCGTATCTCCAGAAACATCCACGTAATTGTCATCCAAAAGGGCGGTCAAATCAGACTCGGAATCAAAATATTGGTCATCCAACGCATTGTCGTCTATTACAATATTGTTATAAGTTCCCGAAACTTCTCCGCCAAAGGTTGTGCTGGTATCGAGAACCTTGTTTCCGTTTTGATAAACATTCGTTGCATTAAGGTCTGTTATGTTAATTAGATTTGACAAAGCCCAGTTGAAAAGGGAGCTCGCCGAAACCGTGTCGCCGCTCTCGTCTATGAACTTGTCGTTCAGATTTGTCCCATCATCGTAAAAATTCGAAGCATTGATATTCTCTGCCACAATGTCGTATCCGGTGCCGTCAAGGTTGGTTTCAAGATTTGTGGCATACAAATTGGTTGTATGAATATTAGTCGCGTTCACATTTGTAGCATTATAAACATCGTAACCTCCCAAATCAATATTGATCCCGAGTATGCCTCCGGTAATATTGTTTAAAAGGATTGTTATTCGATTGTTTAAGTAATCCAATCCCGTTAATCGGTCTGCATCCATTGTGTTATCCCATGTGCTTGAAAGCGTTGGTATGTCATCTTCCACAAGATTGTAGTTTGTGGCATGAATATTCGTACAATTTACATCCAGCGCTCCTGTTATACTACCGCTTTCTATAGTTAATGTGCCGTCTGTTATCGTTCCGCTGGCATAAACATTCGTTGTATTGACATTCGTTATGTTGAATACATCTTTTTGCAGCATGTTCAAAGAATCGTTCAGGCTCACATTCCCGTAAACGGTAAAACCGTCCGAATCGGTTATGTTTAGAATATTTTTGATGCCGTACCAGTTTTGCAAATCGATATCGGCTCCCGGTCTGAAATCGGTCAGAGCATAAACTATGCTGCTTAAAGCCCCGATTCCCAGCAAGATAACAAATATTTTTTTTACATCCATAGCATCACTTCCAAATTCGAATCGTCTGCCAGCTTGTCCAAAAACGTGATGGTCGTTGGAGGACCGTGCGACACGGTGTAATCCTTGTCCTCATGCAAAACGACCCTGTCCTTTATGACCATAACCATAGTCGAAGCGTGCGAAGTATTATCGCATGTAAGCACCCTGTTTTTATCCCCATTGCTTCCCGAGCAATCCGCTCCGGTTTTGTTTTTAACCTTATGCGGATAAATGCCCGCTCCGCCGGAGGAAAAATCCAGCTCGTCGCTTCCGCCGGGATTATGCCTTGCGCTATGATTTTTCAAGTCCGCGACCAAATCATTCCAATCAGATGACAGCACAAGATTAGTGCTATCTTTGGTATCATCAAACGCCATAGAAAGACCGCCTTTTACAAAGACGCAATTATGACCTTGGCACCGCCAAGCATCTGATTATTAGTTAGGATTATCGAACTTATATATTAATTATTATTTGATTCTCTGTCCTCTCACTTCGAAATGGGACCAGGTATCCCCCGGATTCACGCCTTTCTCTTTGATAATATCGATAATTTTGTATTCCGATCCGTTGTAAACGAACCGGTTATTAAGTTTCACATAACTGATATTTGTATCGCTGGGGCTGACATACAGAACGGCGTCCCCCACGCTCAATACTCCCTCTTTCACTTCGTCGCTTTCCGCGTTCATTATCAGAACCAGTCCGGTAATGCTGTAACTTGACGTCGATTCGGTTGGATGACCGTAATCGTCGAAACTTATCGAAATATCCTTTATGGTAATCGTTTCTCCGTGTTCCTCCAATATGCTGTTAATATCTTCGTTTGCCATACAGATCAAAACGGCTTCATTATGTCGGTTACGGGCTCGCCCTTAACCATTTTAAGAGGCATGTTCCGTATCTGGTTCACTATCTCTTTGTATTTATCGTAAAATATTTTGAATCCCTGAGACTGCTGAGTGATTTTCAGTTTTCCTATCGAATATTTCTGTATTTTTTTGACATCTATCTTGGTAAAAGCGTATGCGGCAGCCAGATACGCATTGGCGAGAGCGAGCAAGTTATCGGGAGTGGCAATTCTCACGGGAGAGTATACGTAAGTTACATATATTTTTGTTCCCGCGTCGGGAGCGCTTGCCAATACGAACTTGCAATCATCGTCGTCTATCGAACTGACCGTTGCCGTCGTTTCCGTGCCGTCGGGATCCACCAAATACACGATTATATCATCCGTATCGACATCGCTGTCGTCATCCAGATCGCCAAGATAATATCCCTTCCAGTTCTGGCAGTAAAAAGTTGTATTCGATCCGTCTATCAGGTTGCGTCTGGTATTGTCGATATATTTGACCCGCTCCCTGATCACTTTGATTTGGATATCGTGGTTCAATTGGTACGCCGCCATGCTGATCAAAGTATTCAAATCATCGTCGGAAATATTGCTGCTTGTGAGCCCCGAAATCGCTCTGACCTGAGAAACGCTACAATAGCTAATAATAATCACCCTTTGGCTCTAATTGCAAAGACTGCTTTACCAGAATGTTATTAGATCCAATTTAAGATACATTCTTTTTGACAGATTCTTTCGCTTTACAGCGATGTTGTTGTCGGCAGCCTCCCTCGAAAGTTCTTTGAAAAATGCCAATCCCGCTTGAATCGAAGCAACGAATATCGATACGCCGATCATCATTTTGATATCCAAACCGCTTGAAACAACCGCCTCATAGCTTAACATTCCCGACAATGTCGAAAAAAATGCCACCCCTGCGTTTCCAATCAATTTCAGCCAGTTAACGCACATTCAGTTTCACCTTTCCTGAGACTTTAAGATGTCATTGATTAGTCCCGATATGCTTCGCCCGGTCACATGAAACGTTTTTTTAGCCCATTTTCTGAACTCTCTAAATCCCATCGAAGAAGCTTTGGTTTCGAGCTCTTCTTTGGTGAATTTGGAATCGCTTTGGGCCGGTTTCTGCGCCGATGAACCTTTGACCGGTTTTGAACGCTTGGTTAAATCAATCGAATCGATGAATTTCTGATCCACCGTTTTTCCGTTTATTTTTATTCCGGGCAAAATGCCTTTGCGTCCCTGCGCCAGTACTTTGTCTTTGGCTGCGAGCCTGTCCGCAATCTTTTCCTTTACATCTTCGGGCAAATTGGCAAACTTAAACGGTTTGCCTCCCATCTTTATTCTAAAAGCCATCGATACTCACCTTAACTCAGACTTACCGATTTTATGGTCCCTTCTTTGTTAATTTTGATTTGATTGTTTGTTACATCGAACCAAATCTCGCCGTCCAATGGTTTTGCCGGCGCATTTGCGTATCTTGGTATAATTAGATGAGCGCACTCAAATCTGCCTCCGGGACCTTTCTTTAAATCGGAATGCTTTGTTGTGTTTGCGATTTCTACCACCTCATGCCATCAAACATTTGGCTGGCCGAGCAAATTAATTAGCCTGCATCACTCCTGCTTGGCATTCATGAATTCTTCTATCGCTTTTGAAATATTCGGATTGAGCCCCCATGTTGAAGGGATTTCCTTTTCTATGCTGGATTTCAGGAACTCGTAATCGCCTTCTTCCAGCTCCAGAACTCCAGTTCGATCCGCTTTTTCGAAGGCTTTGCTAAGTCTGCTGAATAATCTGAACTTATCCAATCCTCGTGGAATCTGCTCCGGTCTTTTATTGGCTATCAGCACATTCAAAACCATAAGCAGATCCTCGTCTTGCATTTTGAAATCTCCGGTAAACTCTCCCTTCTCGTTTTTAACGGGCACTTTGCTTTTCCATCTCTCAATCTTTATTCTTCTCATTCTCCTTCACCAAAAATAATGCTATTTATGGCTTCCTTAACGAACCAAAATACAGCATATGCTACTTTTATGCAACTGTTCCTACATGAATGTATCTCGTTCCAACTCCGTCAATGTTGATCGCAATTTTATGCGTGGGCGTCAAACTACCCGGTGTATCGGATATACATCCTTCGACTGCGTCAAAACTGAGCAAGTAAGTTCCGGCGCCTTCGATTCTGAGTGCGGCAGTTTGGGTTCCACCTATCAGCATCGCGTTGGTAACGTTTCCGCTGACATTAATGGCATTCGTACAAGCCCCAATTTCCATTGCATCCGTAACAGTTCCGCCAGATATTTTTATTGCGTCCGTGGCGTCTCCAGCAATATTTATTCCCGTAGTTACCGCGCCAGACAAGTGTATCCCCGTGGTACATGCTCCGATCTCTATGCCCTTATCTATGTATCGCATATAAATACCGGTTCCTATGGATACCGAACTCGTTCCCTCTATGTATGCGCCGTAACTATTGGTTATAGTTCCGCTGTTATTTAGATTTGCGTGAATAAGAGCTGCCGTTGTCACCGTTCCTCCGCTGCTGACATCGATCGATGCCTCAACTCCGTACGCCGTTGTGACAGTGGCGTTTTTTGCATCGGCATTGCCGACCACTCCTTTAAGCAGCCCCACAGTATAAGAGTTGTCGGTCGTATGCCGCGCCTTGATCTCTGCTCCGATGACGCTGTTAGAAGTATTTGCCGAACCGTTGAAAGTTGATCGTATTTCAAGGCACGTCGCTCCTCCACCGCTCATATCGCCGGTGAGGGTAAACCGCCAGTAATTCAATCTGCCTGGATTGGTACTGGAGCTTGAAACGTTCTCGTTTATAGCCGCTCCGCATGTTCCGTCTATGTTAATCGCGGATGTGCTGTATGTTCCTCCCATATCAATGCCTATTGCGCTCGTTGTCCCCGACATATCTATTCCGCCAGTTACTCCTAACGCTCCGGCGGAAACGTCGCTGAATACAATATCATCCTGAACGTAAAGGTCTCCTTGCGCTTTGATATCTCGGCAATACAGCGTTCCGCTGTGCCAGCCAAATCGTCTTGACATTTAAATTATTCACCTCGCTCGTGAAAATTTAGGTAACAAAATAAAAATTTAGTTACCACCGCGAGCCGAGTTTATCAACTGCGGCCGCGGATTGGGACTCTGACGAGTCCCCTAACTAAATTATAATGGAAACTAAAAAAAATGCCGTTTCCAACCAAAAAATTAAATCCTACCCGTCAGATACTACGAGCCGGACAATCGCGTCTGGATGAACCGCCTTGGCCTCGTATGCGAGACTGAGTTTCATTCTTATTTGGTCTGCATTAGGCCAGTCAAACACTTTTACCGTTGCTTGTCGTCCCCAAACTATTGCTCCGCATTTCTTTGCTTTTACCAGTCCGCAAATGTGACCGTTAACATCGGTGCTAACATTTGCTCCTTGCACTCTTATTACGCCCGCACTTGAAAATGCTGGAACTTTTGAGGTGCATACCACTTTAACTCCCAAGTACTGTCCTATCTCTCCGTGTAGCACCACTTCGTCCGAACCGTATTCCGATGCGTTGACAAACTGAGAATCGTCTTGCAACGCTTGTCTTTGCTCAGGCGCTATGAATAAGACAAACGGTTCGTCCGGTGTTGGTTCCCAAGCATTTTTGGTTACCGCTGATTTGGTGAATGTATTGCTGCTCCAATAGTAACCGTGATTGGAAGTCAGCAATCTAATTGCTTTCGCAATCATGCTCGTTGTCAGAGTGTCGTCGGCATCCAGAGAATCGTCTGCATTCGTCGCGTCTCCGCCAAATATCGTTTGCGCGCCGTTCACGGTATTGCTCATTGGCGTTGGTTCGGATGCGTCTTCTCCGCTCGCATCCGTTTTAAATGTTCCGAGCAATGCGTCTCTGATCGCGCTATCGACGGAGTTTTCGTATTTGTAAGCCAGCTCCTCTCTACAGTACGTCACTTGATCCAGCGCATTGGTCATTATTGCTTTGTTGGAAATTGCGACGCCGTAGTTGTAGTATGTTGGCGTGAACTGAACCGAATCGGCGGTATTTATCTGTGTCCATGAAATCTCGTTGCCCGCCGAATATTCCTCTGAACTTGTTTCCCAACTTGAATCCGCTAAGTATTTCTTTCTTTTAGCCATGAAGTAATCCTTTGCCCCCTCTGCTAACTGAACTTGGGTAACCACGTCCAAGAATCTTAATCTCTCTCTCGCAGCATCAACGGCCTTTTTGGCATAAATCGCCGGAGTAAGACCGTAGATGTTGGTTCCCGCGCTACCCTGAACGCTGGATACGGTAGTTACTGTGCTTGCCAGTTCGAATGTCTTGAAGCCAAGTTTATCCATTCGCGGTACCATCGACAATTTATATGTTATTCCATTTTCCATTTAAATCACCCGATTGGCAATCCCAAAAAGTTTTTCTGTATGAACTGAGCCATAGCTTCGTCAACGTCTTCGATTTTCTCCTCGTTTAATTCTGCCTTAACGCTGAGTCTTTCAGGCTTTGCCGATAGTTCGAATTTCTCGGCTTTCAATGCCTCGATTTCTTCTCTTAGTTCGGACAATTTTTCTTCCGCAGTCATGGATTTTTCCTTTTTCCATGCCTTGGCCGCGTCCGATATCGTCTTTCCTGGGTTCTTTTTGAGGAATTTCTTGATGAATTCGGTGTATTCGCTCAGTTCTTTTTCCTTCGCTTCCTCAAGATCCTGTTTTGAAATAGCCTTCATTTCCTGTTCGGTTAGTTTTTCAGGATAAGGATATTTCTTCTTTTTCATTTCTTCGTCTTCAGGATACGGATACTTTTTGTCTTTCTCTTTTGCCTTTTCGGTTTCAGGATAAGGATACTTTTTCTTTTTCAATGCCTGCTCGACGGATTTCGCTATTATTTCCTCGAGCTCCTGCTTTGTCAGCGTTATTTTTTCTTCGAGGTTTTCCTCTTTTTGGTCTTTGTTTTGTTCTTCCGAAGAATTTTGCTCTTCCGAAGACTCTGCTTTTGCTGGTTCATCATTTTCCGGTTTGTTTTCCGGCTGCTTTTCTTCATCTGCCATAGACTCACCTTTCACTCGTGAATCAACGGAATCAGCTACGCTGGTTCCGCTCTCATTAAGAGTATAAAATTGGTTGGGAAACAAAAACTTGCCGCCATCCGAAGCATTGCTTCGATTGAGATAAGTGGTTTTGCATGCGGGATTGGTGACGAACGAGAAATTCTTATACACTATGTCTCTGACGCTGTTGCCAACCTGCCTCCCCACTATTTTCGGGCTGATGCCCCACTTTACGCCAACCAGTAGCGATTTCTGGGCTTTGTCGTCAACCACGTATAAATCTCCGACCAGGTTGTTTTTTTCTATGCGAATGTTTTTAGCCATTCCCGCCCATTGCCATGCGGCGTCATCGTTGTGATCCCAATAAAGATAAGTATTCGTTTCATCGTCCCAATCGGTATTTATGTATCCTTGCCTGATAGTCTCGCTGTCATAATAAAGGTTGTTCCATATACCCGGGCTCATCAGTTTGCAGTCTTTGATAACCAATGTTTTCACACCATTTATATTTTTGAATTCAAATCTGGTATTTTTGATTTTAGAATCCATAATTTAGTTATTAGATTATCGAACTTATATATTAATTATTACACTTTCAAATGAGTTTGAGAACCTTTTGATACCGATAAACGGTGTTTTTTGACAATCCGGTCGCCAGACTGATGCTTCTTCTGGACTCGTTTTTTGCCGTGAGCTCGATTATCTGCTTCAATATCTTGCCCGTGACTTTTACCGGCTGACCGGCTTTTTTGATTTTGTCAAAAAGCATTATCCAAGTTTGAGGCCCGATATGAGCGATGTGGAACGAATATTCGCCCGTCATATCGATCAGCTTTTTGGGCGGTTTAATCAATGTTGGAGCTCCCTCTTTTTTCGCCATTTGCAAGGGCTTCAGGTTAACATCGCCCTTGTCCGATCTGAACTCTATTCTTATTTTATGATCCGTTACTTCGTGGATGGTGTATACGCCTCTGGAAATTATGATGAACACTCCGGGATAATGCGTTTTAGCCGTGCCGATTCTATGGGTAACCCCGTCAAAGAACAGCCAATCCACCGGCTCGGTCAGCTTAATCGTTCCTCTGACATGCGAACTGTCGGCATAGTTCGATTCTTCTATCGTTGCGGGAGTGAACAACGTTATTCCTTCGAGACATCCTTTAAGATCGCCCTTCTTGAACAATGCCAGCGCATCGTCGTATGTCAAAACTTTGTGGGTTATCTTGTCGGGAACAAACAATCTGACATCCCGGTGCGTCTTGCGCCCTATGCTGTGCAAGTGTATGACATAGGGCATCCACAGTTTGTTGTTCATGATTTTTTTGAAATTCCTCTGCATCCTCTTCGGAAAGTCCCTGATTATTTTGACTTCTTTGGCTTCCTCCGGCTCTTTTTTCAATTCTTCGTGTTTCACCGCAACGCCAATCGAAGTGACTATGTCCTCGAGTTCGTCTATTGTCGAAGTTTCCTTTTTTTCCGTGATATGATTGACTCTCGGCTTATGTATCGAATACCATCTGCCTTTGTCCGATTCGTGCCTCCAGACTTCCTCGACCAAGATGCTCAATATGTCTCCGACTTCGTATTTTTCGGACGTATTGAATGTTTTGCCCAAAACCAGCACCTTTTTTCCTTTGAATTCGGTTATCTTGTCGGGATTGATGCCAGAATCTTTTTCTCTTAAATAAACTCCCACGAGATAGTTGTAAAGATTCTTTTCCTTTGGAATGCGTTCCAGTATTACCGCGTCTATATCGACAAGATTGCGATACTTCAACCACGACCTATGCTCTCCGAAATGGTATTTCGCCGACAGATCTTTGATCACGGCCCCTTCCGAGTAAGGCAAATCCTTTGCCCACTTTATCGCTTTTTCAACTTCATCGACCCCTTTCGCAAACTTTCTCTGGATGAGCAGGGTCCTGGGACCGAAATTCAATTTATTCAAATATTTGATGCGCTCACGCAAGCTCAGGTTCGTGATATCGTTATCGAAATAAACGATGTCCCATATGACTATTTTGATGTTTTTGTCGTCCACTTTTTTTCCGCTTTCGATTGCTCCTATGAATTTCATCAATGCGTTTCTTCCAAGCTGCTTGCCGTCATCGAAAGGAACTATTTCCCCGTCCACTATGAAATTGCCATCGCTCATCTTCGATATCGCATCGCACAAAGTCGGGAACGCAAATGTTAGCTCTTTTTTTTGCTCCGAAAATATCTTCACTTCGCTTCCCTTCTTGTGGCAGCACACATGAAATCCGTTTATCTTTTTTTCTACGGAATATTCGACATCGTTCCTTATCTTTGCCATTATGTCATCGATTTTATAGTAAGCCGAACCGAAGGGTTTTTGAGGAAGATAAGGCTCGAACAGCCGAACCGAGTCTCCGAGAATTATTTCGTTCATTTCCACTATTTTGGTCGGTTTGATGCGCTCCAGTTTCAAATCGTAAAGCGGAATGAACGAGTCGTGGCTGCCTTCCGAATCTCCCCATATCATGTGAATTTTCGGTATCAATTCGACATAGCCGTTTTCTTCGAGCATTTTCAGCAGCCTGACCTCGATCGCCCTTCTTATATACGAGTTCTTCTCCGCTCGCAATCTGATCTGCAAGTCCACGTCGTTCGGTATGTGCCCTTTCGGCCTTTTCACGGTAGAACCGACCAGGGAAATGCAATCCTTGACTATCTTGAAATCCTTGAATGCGTCCAGAAAATCGAGATTCGTCAAGTCAACTTTCTTGTGTATCATCTCTTTTTTCCCGGTTATTCGCTTATACAAATCCAGCGACCATTTCTTGTAGGTTTCCGGGTGAAACTCGATGCCCCTTTTCTTAAGCTCCTCGTATATCATTTTGGCAAGATTGACAAGGGTTTCTTCCGAATACGGCGTTTTCTCGCCCCTTTTGAGTTTGCTGTAATGAGCGCACACGATCCTGTAATCGTCTTTCAAAACATCGGTATCCAGCTTTTGAGGGTCATAAGTCTCCGGGTTCTGTATCAAATTCGCTTCGATGTTCTGAAACTCAAATTTTTCCAATACGCTTTCGATTTTTTCGGCAAGCGAATCCCACCAGCTTTCCCAGCCTTTTTCGCCGTACCATACCTTGCCCGCAACGACAACTCTTGGTCTGTTCTCGGCGCCGATGTCGCATTTGGAATACAATCCGTCCTGCTTGTCCAGTTCCTTGCTGATGTCTTCGGCCTTGTCGTCGTCGGCCGGGTTCGCCATCCTGAATACTATGAAAGCGACCCTCTCGGGCGACTTTCCCTCGTCGCTTGCCCTTATTTCTATCTCCTTGATTCCGTTCAGTCGCTCAAGCCATTCGTCCTTTATATGAATATCGATGTCGTTGAAACCGTTCCACGATTTTTTCGGACCGTTTGTGCGACCGCTTAACCAGCCTCCCGGCGGCATTTTGTTGTATACCGCGTAGTATGCAAATGTCGGCGAATTCATTTTCGGCGCATAGTCCGAATTCAAAAATTCGATATCCTTTACGAAGGTTTGCGTGCCCTTTTTGAACTTCCATCTTCGAGGGGTTGCAAACTTCGTGATCCATTCGAATGAGAATTCGTAAAAATACTTTTTGTCTTTCCATCCCCACTTTTCGATATCGTTGTCGCTGATCAAATGAAGATTTGCCCTCTCGTCGAACTGCTTCTTCGTAATTCTGTTTGGCGCGTGAAGCCTGATGACGCCGTAAACGAATTCCTTGTCCACAACGTAAAGAGCCTTATCTACCATCTCGGGATACGGTCTCGTTTTTATTATCAGCGATTTCTTTCCGCCCCACAGCCATTTGGCATGAGGCGACGGTAAATAAATTCCCTCTCTCTGCTCGAAAAGCTGCAACTCCACGCGACTTTGACTCAGATCGATTGAATCGGGATCGTAATTGCTGAATACCAGTTCGTATTCGGGCTTGTCGTCCTTGGCGAATGTTCTTTTATGAAGCATCTTTTTCATGCGAAAATCTTTGAACAAATCCCTTATCCAGTCGGCATTGTTCAATGTTAAAAGAAACTTTCCCTTTATCGATTTCAAAATGTCCCGAAGCTCCTCCAAGTTTTCTTTCGTAAATTTCAAACCGTCGCTTTCGAACTCCCACTCGTCGGGATAAGGGGGATCGACAAAGAAAAACGTTTGCGGAGAATCGAATTCCTTTATGATCGGCTTATAATCGCGATTGTATATCTTCACGTTCTTTAATCTCTCCCTCAATGCATCCCATCTACTCAAAATTCCGAGCAGCTTTTTTTTGTTGAACCAGCCGTATGTTTCCCTGTCTATTCCATAAGAATATCTCGTGAGATACAAAAATTTGGCAAATCTTTCGATATCGTTCTTCGGCTTCAATTCTTTGATCTTGAAGAAAGTCGGTTTGTCGTTTTTCCATTCGTATTGCTTGAGCTTTTGAGCTTCCTCCGCGCTCGTGTTTTGTATGAACCTGTACGCGAACGCGATTTCGGAATCGAGATCGTTTAAAACTTCGACTTCGCTCGGGCTCTTTCTCCAGAACACGGCTGCCCCGCCCGCAAACGGTTCGCAATAAATTTTGTGCTGAGGCATCATCCTGATTAACTTTTCCGCGACCCTGCTCTTGCCGCCCGGACTGCCGAACGCTTGCTGCATAAGTTCGTGATCCTGATACAATACCATGCTGTCGTAAGACAAAATGATTTCGCTGCTCGATTTCCCCTTTATCTGGTTCCAGTATCGCTGAATCTGTTTTTCGGCCTTGTAATAATCGGGATAGGAGCGTCCCGCTTGTATCAGCACGAATTTGTCTGGATTGTATATTTGAGCGTATGCCAACGAATCGGCAACATTCAAATGCCCCCTTAGCATCTTGCCCGTGGCAACTATCTCGCCTCCCTTTTCTTCCAGATTGTAAATGGCGGCGTCGAGAATCATCGTGTCCGCGTTTTTAAGATACTGCTCGTTTTCGGCCGGAACCGATTCCATATCCTCGGCGTAAACCAAGCCGTCGATTCTGTATCCGTAGCAGGGAAACTTCTTGCCGGTCGGAAAAGGTTCCGCGTGAATCACCCTGAACGGAATTATCTTGAATCCCATTATTTTGTTCGTTTGGTGAGGAGTTATCGGTTTAAAAACGATGTTTTTGAACTTCTTTTGCAGCCTTTCGTTTGCCAGAACCTTAGGCGGAGCGTAAACGTTTACGGGCTCGCTCAGCCATTTATCCATATCGGAAAGACCGCCGATGCAGTCCTCGTGGGCGTGCGTGAGCAGGCAAAAGTCTATCTTCTCGATGCCGTTCTTTTCCACCTGCTCCTTGAAGTGCTTGGTAACATCGATTATGAACGACTTCCCTGCTTTTTCTATGTAAACAGAACTATTCGTGCGCCTGTTTCTTCCTCTTCCTTCAACTAATTGAGTCGGACCCGAGCCCAGCACAACTATTTTCATTCGCGATCTCCCCGAATTTTGGGCATGCCTTCGATCTCCCTGATGTATTCTTCGGTTTCAGGGTTTGGAGTTATCAAGCCGTGCTTCGCGCACCTCGCTATTCTCTCCATCTTCGAGTCGAGCTCTTCCAAAGAAATCTCTCCCCATTGTATCTTCACGGCCGGGACATGGTTGACCTGGGATATCCTTCTTATCACTTTGGATTCGAGAACTCCGACCGTTCTCTCTATTATGTCCTTGAGCCTTATTTTAAAGATGTATTCCTGCCTGTTGAGAGTGGATCGGTTGGTCGTTTCCCCAAGCCCGGTCGCAAACGCTTTCGGTATGCCCATGCCGGTGATCATGACGTCCATCCAGTAGTCCAAAAAGTTTCTTATTTTGGCGGACTGCTTCGATTCCAAGAGCCCGAGCTTCAACCAGCTGGGATGGGAGAAAGCGGTCAAACTGTTGATGTCCTTCAATTGCTCGGCGACCTTGGTTATCTGCTCCGGCGTGGCGTCGTGGGTCTCGTCTCCCACCGACGCGTCGATCAGCGGAAAGCCAACCCTGTAACTGGCGTTGGCGAAGCCGTCTTCGACCGCGAGCTGCCTCAAATAAGATTTGTAAATGGGCTCGATCAAGCCGATTCCGTAGAAACCGTCTCCGACCTCGTACAGCTTGAAATGGGCGACCCTTTCGGGAGGCAGAAAAATCTTGTTGCCTTGCAGAGAAACCTGGGGCGGAGGAGTTATCTTGTTGTTCACGCTTTCCATCGACGGGACCGATTGCGTGTATCCGACCGGGTTCCCGTAAGCGTCCAGCACGATTCTGTCCGAGCTGTTCTTCGCGTAGTCGAATCTTTTCGGATCTATGATGTCCAGATCGACTATCGCGCTCTTTTTCAAGCTTCCCTTCTGGATCGTGCCGTAGATTATCTCCCAGGGACAGAACCCGTAGATGAACTGGTACTGAAACGTTTTGGTGAGAATGTTCCGCCAGTTCGTTTCCCCGCCCGTGTATCCGACATTGTTGAAAAACTCCGAAAAATATTCAACCGCTTCGTCGCTGCCCTTCAAGGAATATCCCGCGCTCATGATGATCTGGGTCAGCACGTTTATCGAATTGTGTATGATCCCGTTTTTCGTGTAGCATTGCTCGAGCTCCTTCAGCTGCCCCGGAACCATTCTCTCCAGTTCGGGCGTGGCTTTCTTGGCGACCGGGACCGGAGAAATCTTGGGAACGGCCGAAGCCAGACTGAACGACCTCTTGCCTCCAAACAAATCCGACAACAGCATTCAACCACCTATTTCTGCCTCAACTTCTTTACCAGTGCGGGAAATTCCTCGAAGCAAAAGTAGTATAAGAATCCGCACGCGAACACGCTCACGATGTCGAACCTGAAATCGACAAATGCCGAAAGTATCACGTTCAAAACGAAACCATACGCCAAAGAATACAGGATGAAGTTCTTGATGACGTCGACCGAGTCGGAATGTTTTTTCAAAAACCTGCGTAAAGAATCGAGCGTTTTCATAATTATATTATTATCGCTTTAGTATTTAAAGTTTTAGTCTCGGGAACGTTGCCCTTTTTGGTCCCCACCAGCAAATCGCCTTTTGCCTGCACCTTCGCGGAAACCGAACTGACCGCCAACGCGAGCGCCATCACCATGTCGTCGTGAGCTGCGCTCGACTGATAACTCGTGATTCCCGACTGGGTCTTGACCTTCTTCATTGCCGTGAGCTCCTTGTAGAGCTCGTCGGTCAAATGCTCCGCATACGAACCGGGCTTGTGAGGAAATATGATCTTCTTTTCCTCTATTATTCGCCTCAGATTCAAAAGATAGTTGATTCTTCGTTTATAATCGAACCTGCAGCCGATGGCCCGAAGCCCCTGCATCCTCAAATCCTGTATGAAGTTCGATCCGAACAAGCTCTCGTCGATGAGAATCGCCTTCGGATGAAACGTTTCGCTCAATTTTATCAACTCCCTTCTCTGGATGGGAATGGCAACCCCCCTCATTCTGACGATCTTCCTCACAACCGACGTCGCGCCCAAATTATCGACAACGACAAACACCGTGTAGTCCGCGTCCTTGCCGGTCGAGTACGCCAGATCGCAGCCTATGTAGCACGCCCCCTCCACATTCTCCGAGAAATCTATTTTATCGTCCCAGCACTCAATCACCATATTCGGAGGAAACAGCGCATCCTCGACCGCCAGCGTATCGACCATATACTCCCTGTCAAATTTTATGCTTCCCATCGAATCCCTTATCGTGGCAAGCCTTTCCGGGGGATATAGCTCGGGAAATATCGATTCCCCGTATTTCATTTTCTTGTA
>Ga0164318_10000543_pt1 | contig 29416 bp, 34 predicted proteins | sample GuaBasSedimGuay9_FD_113734 | JGI IMG/M metagenome (GOLD analysis project Ga0164318, IMG submission 113734) | Subseafloor sediment microbial communities from Guaymas Basin, Gulf of California, Mexico - Guay9, Core 4571-4, 0-3 cm | ecosystem: Environmental > Aquatic > Marine > Hydrothermal vents...
ATAAGCGGAGTTGTAGTTAAAAACAAGCAATTATCACATAAATTCTATTGAAAAATCCTGTTTTTTGTAAACTGTCAAATAGGTTTTCCTGTCTTATTTGGCGTCAAACTGTCAAAGTTGGGTATTATGCTATAAAAATAGAATTTAACCATATTTTTAAATATATTAGTCCTATAAAAATGTATGAGACTGCACTTTAGAGTAATTATAATATCCGCTCTTGCAATATATTTTTTAAGTTCTTTGGGTTTTGCTTCATTTATAAAGGAAACTTCTCTTAAACTTAATGTAAATGAAGACAACACGATAGATGTAAAAATGACAATAGATTATGCTTCTCTGTCAACAAATGACGTTTCCTTTGTAATAAATGGGAGAATCCCATATGCGAAGGGCTCAGACAAAAACGGGGAAATGAATTGCAGTGTCCATGAAAAGCCTTACGGCACACAGATAATATGCAAAAGAAAAGAAAACATCCAGATTAATTATTCTGCAACAATTCTGTATAAAATGAGCAATGTCATATTTGAAGAAAAGAAGATGAACAAAACAATAGATACTTTTTTGTTTGAATACAACATAGTTGAGCCAACAGAAAAACTGCACATTCTGCTCATAATACCGGCAGGATACGGATTGCTGGATGCAGCCCAGATGCAGGCTTATTATCCTCCAAATCCAAATATCCGTGTAATTGACGGCAGAAGAGTGGGCGTTGAATGGACTGAACAAAATTTAAGCATCGGAAAATCGTATTTTTTTAAGGCAAATTATGAAAAAATCTCAAACGCCGTAATCAACAATGAGGATTATCCAAGAAGCTACAAAATCATAATGTCTGTTGTAGTAGTTGGTCTTTTGTGCCTTGTTGTATTGCTTCTGTTCTCTAAAGCAAAAAAAATCAGGGAAAAGAAGAGCCTAATTCCTGATGAAGACGATGAAGCTGTAGAGGGAGTAGAAACAGAAGAGAAAAAAGAGGAAGAGAAAAAAAACATAGAGGATGTCATGCTCATATCCTTGCTGAAAGAAGATGAAAAAAAAGTCTTTGACCTGATTTGCGCATCATCCGGGGGAATCAGCAAGCAAAGAGAAATTGCAAGAGCAACCGGATTTTCCCCTGCCAAGACATCCCATGTAATAAAAAGCCTGTCTGCAAGAGGGCTTATAAACTTAACAAGGCAGGGAAGAACAACAAGAATCGAATTTACAGAAAAAGCAAATGAATTTCTGAAGACCAAATAACCAGCTGAATCAAATATCTTTCAGCCATTTGTAGAACTCATTGTTGCTGTCAAACTCCAGGTATTCTTTGTTGTCAAAAACCGCATTTATATACCTGCCCTGCCCGCTTATTCCAAATTTATCAAAATATGAATTAAACAGGCTCTCTAATGCTTTTACATGCTGGTTTGCATCAACAGATCCAGATATGATGCGCTCTTCCCTCATGCTCTGGTCGTAGATGAGGCATTTGTTCTGAATTTTGCAGAAGACCGATGCATGAGACGGCATCAGGAAAACATAGCATTTCTGCGATTCATTATATGCTTTTATCATAGATAAGAGCAAAGTCGCCTTTTCCTCGCAGTCCCCGTAGCAGTTTTCATATGTTTTTTTTGGGAATTCCCAATGTTCTGCATCCTGCTCTACAATATAATCATAGCGGTATCTTACCCTGCTGTTCGCAAAATTCCATATATAATCCAAATTCTCTTCTGTATTGTTCCTAAAATACTTTACAGGAAGGAATTCCCTGACTTCATCAGGCGTTATAAAAAATGTTTTCGCAAATTTATAGGGCTGGTATGGATTGATTTTTGCATTAAAGCCAATAATATAGTTGGTGCTGTCGCTGAACATAGTGCTGTTGATATTCAAAGCCCAGCAGGAATAGTATTTCATGAATTTGTAATCTTTAAAGCAACTGCTCAGAGTTCCCTGCAGGCAGAGTTCGTTTTCATGGGCATTTTTGAATTCATTGTATTTTTCCTCCTTAAAATTGAATGTCTTGTCTGCAAATCCAATAAAATTATTGTTCAGCATCACTTTCCCTTTTAGGGAGCAGTTGGTTGTCTTGTCAGTGAAAGCAAAAGTCACTTTATTTTGTTCTGTTTGCTCTTCCGGCTTTTTTGCCCGCTCTTCTGAAATAGTCTGGCTTAAATTCCCCTTCATATGCAGTATGTCATAGGCGCATAAATTTTCCATCTCCCATAAAACATACTCTGTTGAGTTCAAAGCGTAAAATCTAATGCCTGTTGAACTGCATATTTCTGCTGTCTTTTCAACAGATGCAGTTCCTCCACTGACAGGAACAGAGATTGTTTTGTTGTCCTTTAGGAAAAGCATTATATTTCCTTCAACATCGTCTTTTTCAAAGACTATTTCCACCATTTTGGGAGCTGGAGGCATTGGAGTTTCTTTTATTGTATTGTCTGTGATGGGAGGGAATTGATTTTTGGTTAAATCCGCTATATCTGTGCATCCGGATATTACCAGAACCATTAGAACAATAAATATTTTTGCAATTGATTTTTTAAGAAAAATATTACAGAAAAAATCTTTAATGTTGCATCTAAACTTCCTTGCGAAATCGTACACTTTATATGCAACAATAAAAATGCCTTTTAATTTCATAAAATCATAGTGTTCAGATGATTTAATAAATCTTATTAGTCTATTAAGGTATATGTTAACCCTAATATTCCTCGGAACGTCATCAGCAGTTCCGACAAAAGACAGAAATCTCCCCGGCATATTTGTCAGGTACAAAGAGGACAGAATGCTCTTTGACTGCGGGGAAGGGACGCAAAGGCAGTTGATGGCAAAGAAACTAAAGTTTGTAAAAATATCGAAAATATTCATAACCCACTGGCATGCTGATCATTTTGCAGGGCTTATGGGGCTCATACAAACTATGGAATTGGAAGGAAGAAGAGACCCGCTGTATATTTACGGACCAATCCACACAAAAAAATTCGTTGAAAGATTCATAAATGTCGGCTATTTTGCAAGAAGATTTGAAGTTTTTGTAAAGGAGATGAAGAATGACGATTCAGTGGAGTTTGGAGAATACACAATCAGTGCATTTGAAGTAAAGCACAGGATTCCTGCGCTGGGCTTTGTATTTAAAGAAAATGCCCGGGTGAATATAGACCTGAAAAAGCTCGGCAAATACAGCATAAAGCAGGGTCCTTTGGTAGGGAAACTGAAAAAATACGGTTTTGTTGAAAAGAACGGAAAGGCGATAAAGCTTGAAGATGTGAGCAAAATAACAAAGGGGCGGAAACTTGTTTATACCGGAGATACAAGATATTTCAAGGCGCTGGAGAAATACGCAAAAGATGCGGATGTGTTTGTATGCGACTGCACTTTTGACAACGAATATGCTAAAAAAGCTCATATTTACGGTCATTGCTGTGCAGGAAAAGCGGCAGAGATAGCAAAAGAGGCAAATGTGGGGAAATTGTATTTAACTCATATAAGTCGCAGGTATCAGGAAAAAGGGACGTCGCCAAATATACTTCAGGAGCAGGCGAGGCAAATATTTAAAAAGTCTTATCTTGCTAAAGATTTACTTGAAGTTGATATTAAGTAGCAGGGGTAGCCAAGTGGTCAACGGCGCTGGGCTTAGGACTCAGTCCTTAGTGGTTCAAGGGTTCGACTCCCTTCTCCTGCATTAAAAGTGAGCGAGCAAAGGAATTTTGAATAATTGCACTATTAATTTGCCTTTTTAGTTCTCTGACAGACCAGTTTTCATTAACCGTTTGTTTTTCATAGAACAGACCCCCACATTTCACAAACCTTTTTATTACTCCAATTTCAAATAAATCATCTAATTATGAAACAAAAACTCCAAAGCGCATTATCTTATACAATAATATTCCTGATTATCGCAATAGCTCTTCATTTCAATATTCAAAGCGAATTAAACCCATCTAACAATCCAACACACCCAAAAGAAAACAGCACAGTTCCCTCCTTAATTGAAGAAAACGGAAACCTCACCATCTATTTTTGCCCAAAAGATGACTGCGAAAAGCATTTGACTAACTTGATAAAATCCGCAAATAAATCTATATACTGCGCACTCTACGACATCAAACTGAACTCGTTTGTCGATGCAATCAAGGACCTAAAAGAAAAAGATATTGAAATAGGCATAATAACAGACGACAAGACGGTTCAAAGCAAGAATTCAAAATACAATGAACTTGAGCAGATGCTGGGCGAAAACATGAAGACAGACAAAAAAAGGAGTACAGGAAAATACAATAATCTGATGCACAACAAATTCTGCATAATAGACAACAAGACAGTTTTTGCAGGTTCACTTAACCCAACAGACAGGGGCATGCAAAAAAATAACAATAACATGCTCATAATCACATCCAAATACATTGCCCAAAATTACATGGATGAGTTCATGGAAATGAACAATGATGAATTCGGGGACAGGAACAGTCAAACCGCAAAATATCCTCTCATTGAACTCAAAAATACGCAATATGACAACATGAAGATACGCAATTGCTTCTGCCCCGAGGACAACTGCAAAAAGCATGTGATTGGCAGTATAGATAGAGCAAACACCAGCATTTATTTCTGTCTGTTCAGCTTCACTGAAAATAATACAAAGAATGCGCTTATCAAGGCAGCAGAAAGAGGCGTTGAAGTAAAAGGCATTTTTGAAAAAACACAGGCGGGCTCAAAATATTCTGCATTCAGCGAACTAAAAAACCGAAACAACAGCAATATGGACATCCGTAAGGATGCAAACCCTGCCTTTCTCCATCATAAGTTTTTTGTGATAGATGAATACATAACAATCACTGGCTCAATGAATCCTACCCAGAGCGGATATTTTTATAATGATGAAAACATAATGATAATTGAAAACCCAACAATTGCAAAAATCTATATTGAAGAGTATGACAGTAGAAGAGAGGATTAAAGAGCTGGAGGAAAAACTGGCAAAAACCCCAAAGAACAAGGGGACTGAGACAGACCTTGCAAAGATAAAGACACAGATTTCCCTGCTAAAAAGCCAAAGTGAACTTAGGAAGACAAAGAAAAGCGGAATATCTGCTTATGGCTATTCTTTAAGGAAAAAGGGAGATGCAACATGCGTTTTGATAGGAACTCCTTCTGTCGGAAAATCCACGCTTTTGAACAAGCTGACGAATGCGCACTCAGCGACTGCGGATTATGAATTTACAACGCTTTTTGCAATACAGGGCATGCTTACTTATGAAGGGGCAAAAATCCAGATTATTGATCTTCCCGGGATTCTTGAAGGCGCGGCATCCGGAACAGGAAGAGGAAAGGAAGTGCTTGCCGCAGCAAGAAATGCAGACCTTATGCTTATCGTATCCGACATCAAAAGACCGCAGTTAAAGGACATAATTTCAGGCGAACTGAAAAAGGCAGGAATTTTCCTGAACATGACCGCGCCGAAAATATCACTAAAAAAGACAATTAAAAACGGTATTGTGGTAAAGTCAACCGTAAAGCAAAGATTGACAAGAAATACAATAGCCGAGATTTTAAGGATGCACAAGCTGGTGAATGCAGAGATAATCCTATTCGACACAGTGGATGTGGATGACATAAACAATGCGATTATCGGGAACAAAGTATATGCTGGCGCAATATACGTATACAACAAGATAGATACTATTTCAAAAGAAGAAGTTTCAGAGATAAAAAAGGCAAGTCTTCAAAAAGCGCAGGACAAAAAGAATTATGCATTCATAAGCGCCAAAACCAATAAAAATCTGGATGAATTAAAAGCATTGATTTTTTCAAAGCTGAATCTAATGGCGATTTACACGAAAAAAACCAACAAAGCGCCGGACATGGAAGCTCCCCTGATATTGAAAAAAGGAGCAACAATACGGGATGCCTGCTTCAAGATACACAAGGATTTTGTTGATAAAACAGCTTTTGCAAAGGTGTGGGGCTCCTCCAGGTATGATGGACAGAAACTGAGCATGAAATACAAGCTTCATCATAAGGATATTATTGAATTGTGTTTTTAGTTTTTACCATTACAAATCACACAAAAACAAGTATTTGAATAATTTGTAATGGTATACTGTTATGAGAATACAGGGAAAGAAAGTCTTATTACAACGCCCTCCAGAAGGACAAGAATAAGTTTTTCAATTACTTTGCAAAAAGATGCCTGAAAATGCACAATAAATACACAAAATATTAATGCCATTTTCGTCATATGAACTTCCATACACCTTCACTTCCTGTGGAACTTCCAGACCCCCTTTATTTCCTATGGAAAAACGATCGATATGAATATAATGAACTTAAAATGAAATTAAAAATTGACATGCATGCACATTCATTTTCTATTTTTTTTAAAATGGCACTAATTCCATGATGAACGGTCCGACAAAATTGAACAAAATGACAAAGAGTGTAATTACAGACACATAATATGAAAGTCGGGCAGCCTTTTTTGCAGTTGTCATTTTTTTCATAAGCTCCTCGAACATAAACCCTCCGTCAAGAGGCAGGACGAATTTAATTGGCAGTATGTTCACGAGCGCAATTGCAAATGAAATAAGCCATATCCAAAACAGGTGCATGTACATTGAATTTATGACCCATAACAAAAAGCCTCCTGCTATCCCTGCCTTTGCAAGAGTCAGGGCTATGCCAGGCTTTGCAGACATGTGAGTTGAAAACCTTTCCCTTTTTATTCCCATAAAAGGAATAGACTCATTTTGCGGGTTAGATGTAAGTTTAAGCATGTAATTTTCATCATTCACAGTAATGCTTATTGTCTGGTTAGGGACGCAGTTTGCAAGTGTGTTGTAAAAGCTGATATCTCCATAGATTGAATTGTTGTCTATCTGGGTGATTGTTCCTTTTTCAGGCAGTATTGCCGAGGGCATATCAGGGACAAGGCCGCGATAGTCAAATCCACTCGGCGCATATACAAGTGAAACCAATATCAGGACGAGAATAGTGCAGATAATATTTGAAAATGAGCCTGCTGAATACACGCGAGATTTCACAAGGGACGGAGCTTTTTTGAGCTTCTTCTCATCCATCTCTGCAAATCCAAGAGGCAGGAATGCCAGAAATCCATAGCCCATGGATTTTACCTTTATATCGTGGGCAATGGATACAAATGAATGTGAAAATTCATGAATTATAACAATTACAAATATTGCGCTCAAAAAATACTCAAGAGGGATATAGAATATAGGTGCGCCGGCAATGTCGAATGGAAGCGCCAGCTGAACAGCAGGCGTTGTCAATTTTTTTGTAATAATTGCTTTTGCCGATTCAAGCAGCATCATAAATACAACGCCTGATGCGCCGACAAGCGTAAGAACAGCAGAAGCAATAGGCTTTTCAAATATTCCGATTAAGAATACAAATGAAATTATTGCAAGAAACACAAGCAGGAGATCAGTCCATCTCTTGTATTTTTTTTCAGCAAAGATATACCAAAGCCCGGTTATTCCGAATGTAAAGACAATGCCCATGTCACCGAATGTTTTAAAGAATTTTTTATGTCTTGAGCCGTATTTTTCGAGGAAAGGCAGTCCTTTCTTTATCTTTCTTATGTACATCAAAGGGGCTTCTTTTGTGAAGTTTTTTCTGTCACATAGGTAAATCAGCCCCATTAGTATGCCCAGAAAAATCAATGTTTCAAAATTATTCATATATATCACTTTATTTCTTTTCTATATACTGTCTGCACAGGAAAAGGAATCCCTATGCCTGCTTTTTTGAATTCCCTGTTTATCTGCGTGTTCAGTTTGTCCTTGGCTTCGAATTGTTTGTACGGGCTTTCAACCCATGTAATCAATACAAAGTCCAGGCTCCAGTCGCCATGATTCGTGAAGAACACGCTCGCTTTTGGCTCATCTAATATGATATCAACATTTTTTGCGCACTTTAGCAGTGTTTTTTTTACTAGCTCGATATTGGTCCCGTATTCTACGCCTATAGGGATTTTTACCTTGATGTTTGCCTTCGGCTCATCGTAATTGATTATTTTTGAATTTGCAATAACGCTGTTTGGAATAATTATCATTGTTTCATCAAATGTTTTTATGCGCGTGCTTCTCAGACCGATTTCAACAACATCCCCAATGTCTCCGTCTTCAAGCTTTATCCGGTTTCCTACCTTGAACGGCTTGTCTGCATACACCGAAAGACCGCCGAAAACATTGCCCAAAGTATCCTTTGCTGCAAAGGCAATAGCGAATCCTGCGATTCCGGCAGAAGCCAAAAGAGGCGCTATGTCAATGTCCCATATCATGAAAAACACGCCCATGAACAAAAAGATGATAATTAAATTCAGTATGTTCTTTGCCAGAGGAAGCAGTTCGTCGTCAAGCTTCGTTTTTGTTTTGGAAACTATTTTTGGCACAATGTCACTCATCAGTATTTTTGACAGGCGGAATGATGCAAGCATCCAGATAAGAAGCGCCATTGTTTTAAGAATGTCTGCGCTGAATGCAATTTTTCCGCCGCTTGCCCCAAGCACCCGGATTGAAAAGAAAAATCCTGCCAAAACAAAGGATATATACAGCGGTTTTTTCAAAACATGGATTATTTTGTCATCTATATTTGTTTTTGTCCTTCCCGCAAGGTGAAGCAGTATTTTTTCAAGTAAAAAATTAACTACAAGACCAATCATGCAAAAAAGAAAAAAAACCACAAATCCATCAAAAACGGGATTTTTCCCGAAGAGATTTATAAATTCATTAAGCATGACGTTAATATAAATTAAATTTTATATACTTATTTGACAGGATAGCAATATAGCAGATTTACTAATAATAATTGACATGCAGGAAGGATTCAGGTGCGCTCTGTTGGAGCAAATAATTCCCAATGTTAAACAGTTGATTGAAAAATTCAATGGAAAGATCATATTTTCCTGCTTTGAAAATCAAAAACGCAGCATGTTTGAGACTTCATTGAAATGGAAGTCATTTCAAAGCAAAAAGGAAAAGCTTCTCCTGGATGAATTTAAGAAATATGGATTTCCTCTCTATTGGCACAATTCTTATACTGTTCTCAACAAGGAGCTTTTGGATTATATCAATGAAAATAAATTCAGCAATATTTATTTAAGCGGAATATACACAGATGTTTGCATAGTAAATACAGCCATGGATGGCTTTGATTCCAGCCTGAAGATGAAAGTGGTTGCTGACTGCTGCACCTCTTTGCATTCAGAAAAGCACTATGAAATGGCGATGGACAGCATCAGGCATATTATCGGGAAAAACAACGTTAAATTACATTTTTAGATTTCATAGAGTGAAGATTAGTTGATGCAATTAAACCAAATCAGTAGATTTACCAGTCTATATTGTCCAGTTCCCGTTCAATATCGTCCAATTCCTCATCACCCATATCAGTTTGCATTTGGTCAATATTTACTGTATCTATATTTAGGTCATCTTCTGTTGTTGTTTTGTCGCCAATATCTGTTTTTACAGGATGAGTTGCATTACCATATTCATTGCCAGATACTGCTTTGTCTGTATTTTTATTGGTGCATCCCGCTGATGCAAATATAATAGACAATACTATTGTTAAAGCAATTATTCTTATTAATTTTTTATTCATTTTTATCACCATTAGTTTAGCTGTTTCCCTTTTCGTCTGTGCCACCAGATGCTTCTGTTTCAACAACTTCATATTGTTCATTGCCTAAAAGTTCAGGATCTGTTGCTGTTACGACTGTTTTGACAATGTTGCCCTTGAGTTTTCTTATGTCTTTTGCAATCTCAATTATAATCCTATGCGCTTTTTTCAGGTTGTTATTTACTGCTCTGGCAAGACCATCTGCTTTCTTTAACTTTGATTTTATTTCTTCTTTTTGCTCTTCAGTTAGGTTTGCATTGTTGAGCAGGATATCATGCGCTTCCCTTATCAGGGTTTCTGCCTGTTTTGTTTTTTCCTTGGCATCTACTATATTCTGGCTGTAGAGAGATATCTTTTTTTCTATTGCTATTGTATTAATTCCGCCATCCTGCATATTTGCAACAGTCTGGTCCATTCGCTCTTCCAGATGCTCTGCTCTTTTTACAAGCCCCCATACTTTTGCATGAACCAGTCTTGCTCTCCATACATTTTCCCAGTGCTTTCTTTTAGCCCAGACAGTTCTTACTTTCTTTGCGGCATCCTTTAATTCTTCCTTTGTCTGGGCGTTCTTTGCCTCTGTTTTTGCATCAGTTAATTCAGCAATTGCCGCATTAATGTTTGCAATGATTTCATCTGCCCTTGTCTGGTTTATATTTTCTTCACTTTCAATCCTGTGCTTGATTTTGCTCAAGTGATTAATCAGCATTTCTGCGCTTTTGGCGACAGCGTCATTTGCATGCTCCTGCGCTTGTTCTCTTAGCTTCTCGCACTCGGGACTGTCAGAGCTGTTGCATTCTTTTAGTTTTTTCTTTACTGCGAGGAATTTTGCGTATCTGTTTCTGTAGTCATCCTTTATTTTTACATAATTCTGCTTTGCTATCATGTAGTCCTTTTCAGCTTTCAGGAGCTTTTGCTTTGCTATTATTCTTTTTTTGTTTACAAGCACTTTTTTCGTCTTTACAAGCCGGTAGTTTTTCATTTTTTCCTGCATTTCCGCATTGTTTAATTGCAGCATTTGTTCCTGCTGAGCTCTTGAAAGATGAGAAAACACATTTGCCTTTTCTTCAGTTAATGCCTTTATTTTCTCTTCTGCACCAGGGTTATTTTTAATGGCGCTGTCTATTCTTCTTAATCTCCAGTCCGGGATTTTTTCAGCAACGCCTGCGCCAATAGCCTCACGACTCCTCAGAAGCTGAGTATTGGTTGTTCTTTTCACAATCTGTGCTGAAGCTATAAACAATTTGTCGCAGATAGCAACAGGGGTTTTTACATTTTTTCCTTTCAGGAATTGAACGCAGTTGATTTCTTTTTTCAGCAATTTCATGCATGTTGCTGCCGGCTGCCTGTCAAGGTTGTTTTTTTTTATGTAAGTTATGCATTTTGCCAGTCTTGCGTCTGTCCCTAAACCTGTGTTTTGGGCAGTAGTTTGAATGCCATCATTAATAGCAGTAGGCTGAATGCCTTCTCTAACAATTGGTCTTTTGCCGATTATTCCTGTATTGGAAATTCCTGTTTCGTCTGTTTGCGCAACTGCAAATGGCAAAGCAAGTGCGATTATCATTGTCACAATTACTATATAATTCATTATCTTCATTTTATCACTTTTTTTATTAATAATTGCAAATTGATATTTATAAATATATGTGGTCTATGTTTTACGCAGCAGGAAAAAGGGCTCATAGTCAATCCTGTTTTTTTTGCATATTTTCTGGATCAAGACATCGTCAGTAACTACGCACACCTTTTTGTTTTTTTTGGTAAAAAACAGGGCAAGGGCAATTATGTCAATGTCCGTCCGGCTTAATTTTCCCTTCTTTGAGGCAAACTTTTTCTCCAGTTTTTTCGCAGTTTCCACAAATTCTTCTTTTGGCTGGACAAAATCAATTCCTTTCTGTTTTTCAACACAGGTAAGGCGTATTTGAGCATCAGGGGATTTTACTTCTTCAATCACAGAATAAGGGCATACATAGATTTTTTGCATTTCAAATAAAAATCCTTCTTTTACAAAGACACAGGTATCAAGAATGTGAAGGATATCATCCATATTAAACAATTGGGTTTTTTGCGCCGCACGCTTCGCATTTTATGAATGAGATTCTCCCGATTTTAATGATCGTAGTGTCTGGCTTTTTGCATGTAGGACAAAGCACAAACATTACGACGTATTTTTCCAGTTTTTTGTTTGCCAAAGAATTTGGGAATTTTCCGATAAATGTAATTATCATTCCGCTTCGCACGCCTTGGCTTGCAAGTTCAGCTGCCATGAATTTTATAAGGTGGTTTGCATCTCTCCTTATTGTTTTTGCAATATCATCAATATTTTTTATTACGGTTTTATTTCCTTCTATGAATGAAGATAATTTTGGCATGACAAACCTGTCTTTATTGAGCCTGTCTTTTGGGAGTTTGTCTTGCGCTCTCTTCAGAAATTTTTCGTATTCATCCATAGTATAAATAAAGCAGTATTAGCCCTGAGAGGATTCGAACCTCTGTCCACGGGTTCAAAGCCCGCAATGATTGGCCACTACACCACAGGGCTATCTTCCACAAGTATTCTCGTTCCTGTGGGCAGCTTCATCCCTGCTCGCTTTAGTGCAGTTTTTGCATTATCAACATTGATTTTGTCGACATAAAGTTTAATCACTGGTTTTTTTGCAGTTACCCGTGCCGCTGTTGATTTTGGCTTTCCGAATGGATGAGCCATTCCCTGGTAAAAACGATCTGCCTGGGCAATAGCTGCCTGTGCATGCTCTCTTAGTATATGATGCGGGTAAACCACCACTTTTAGGAAAAAGAAATTTGACTTTTTCTTTATATATGAATTTGAAGCGACTCTCGCAGCTTCCAGCGCATTGTGCCTTACATGCGCATCGTTTTTCAGATACAGAGACAAGCACATATCATATTTTTTCTTGGTGCCCATTTCAAATAACTTTAATTTCATCCCAGGAACGCCTTTTATGTAGTTCTTTTTATGGACTTTAATGGCTCTTCTGGTATATGGTCGTTTATTGTCCATGTTTCTGTATATTCTTGCAGGTCTCAATCCCATTTTAATCACATTGCTATATTATATATATCCTTCATTATTGCTAATAGTATCTTTTTTAAACTTTATACACGAGTGTGCTGTTTTTTGGCAGTAAGTATATTTTCTTGCACTCAGTGCGGAATTAGCTTTTCTTTTTTCTTGCGGCGAATTCCTTTGTTCACTCACTTTTAAAGCCTTGAGAGGGATTTGAACCCCCGACCGCGTGATTTCCTGGTGTGTTTTCACGCATACGAGTTTCGCGCATACAAGTCACGCGCTCTACCAACTGAGCTATCAAGGCAGTATGTATAAAAGAGAATAAAAAAGTTTTTATAACTTCGTATCTTCAGCGCTCATTTCAAAGTCTTCAAGACTAAACTTAAATTCTGCGTCTCCCTTTATTGTTTTGTTTTCTTTCAGCAATTCCTTGGCGAGAATGTAGAAGAATAGTGCAATTGATTTTCTTCCCTTGTTATTTAGCGGAATTACAAAATCAACCAATCTCGGAAAATTATAGGTATCGCAGAGGCATACAACAGGGATATTTATCTTATAGGCTTCTTCTATTGCCTGCTTGTCTCCGTAAGGGTCGCACGCAATAAGGATTTTCGGTTCAAAATATTCTCTGTATGCCGGGTTCGAAAGCATTCCAGGCATGAATCGTCCGTAAACTGTTTTTGCACCTGTTGCTTTTCCGAGCGTTGCAACGGCTTTGTGCCCGTTTTTTTTTCTGCTTACTGCCAGAATTTCATTAGGCTTATACCGGGACAGCCATTTTATAATCATTTGAATTCTTTCCTCTATTTTTTTCAAATCAAATATGCAAAGTCCGTCTGCTCTTATTTTGTAGATGAAAGGCATCATTATTTTTAGTTTCCTGCTCATTCCAATATATATTCCGGAAGCCAGGTATATGTCCTGGTTTACAAACAAGGTCTTTGTTTTTTCGTTCATCTGACCTTCTCCTTCCTTTATAGCTGTTTCTTTTGGTGTTTTTTCAGGCAAGGTTTTTGGTGTTTTTTTCTCTACAATTTCTTTTTTTGAAGAAATGGATTTTGTTTTGTCTTCAGCATCGCTTTTTGTTGTCTTTGCATCTTCTTTGTCGCTCATAACCATATCTTTTGAATACTTTTAAAAATATATTGTATTCTCGAACACAATTGTTTCATCATAAAAAGTATTAAATAAACAATACTTACTTTATTTACAATGAAACAGGTACTTATTGTAAGGACAGACATCAAGATGGGGAAAGGCAAAATTGCTGCTCAATGCGCTCATGCAAGCATAAGTGCATATGAAAAAACTCCATTTGCAAAAAAAAACCTGTGGAAGATAAGCGGGCAGAAAAAGATTGTCCTAAAGGCAGACAGCGAAAAAGAGCTTAGAGATATCGAAAAGACAGCCCAAATGAAAAATATAAAGACGGCATTGATAAGGGATGCAGGCCACACGCAGGTTGAACCAAATACAGTTACGGCACTGGGGATAGGCCCTGATGAAGATGGAAAAATTGATGAGATTGTCAGGAAATTGAAACTGCTGTAATGCTATTAATTGGTGCGACACGCAAGATGATTGTGGATTTATTTATTTAGGATCCGTATTAGCTTCCCTTCCCATGCATTGCTTTTTTATGTACTCAAACACAAACCGCTGCTCATATTTTTTGATTATATTTTGTATCTTCTCAAATTCATCCAAATTTTCATGATTTACCAGCAAATAGTCTGCATAAAACAATGTTTCCTTTAAAATGCATTTGCCCTCCTCAGTCAATACAAGTCCGATAATCAGCTTTTTGTTTGCTGCTTTCGCCTTTATTGTGAATTTTTTGAAAAGATTCGCAATTTTGATTACATTCTGCCCGCTGAGATTTTCATTTGCCAGCTCATCGAGAACTGCCTTTGTATTTATGAATATATATTGCGGCGTGATCTCATTTGTAAAATCAAACAGGATGAGTTCCTTTAATCCATTGAACTGGGCATAATGGTTGATTTGCAAATTTTCCCCGAGCATCTGGTTTATCTTTGTTGCATCATTATCCTTGTACACAAACAACTCTTTTATTCTCAAATCCCTGATTGCATCATGACCATTTTCGTTGTCGCCCTGCGTATTTGAATAATAATCCTTGTAATTAAAAGAATAATTGTGCTGCGAATTTCCATCTGCTGCGATTTTTTCAATTAAGAACATGTTTTCATACCTATCTGCTCTTTCATTCAGGCATTCGACGGCATTGCTGTCCAGATTGAATGGAATTTTTATTAATACTTTGGAGAAGAAATTTTCCTGCGTTTCATGATCAGAAGCAATGCTCTTCATATTGAAGAAATTTTCCTCTATTGAGTTTTCCTGCTCTATTGTAATTTTGCTGTTTTCAATCAGGAGTTTTTTGCCGTCAATCTCATCTGCCTCGATTTTATTGGAAAGGCAACCCATGCGACCTATGAATCTTTTTTTCATCTCCCTTGCAAGCTCTCCTGCATAGGACAGCAATCCTTCATTCTGCAAAATAATTGCCTGGGCTTTCGGATACAAAAACAGCATGTCTGTTCCAAATTTTTTGCATGCCAGTATGTTTCCTTCTGTGAAATTCCGGCTGCAATTTGCCATAGCATCAATCTGCCGGTTTATCGTCTCATCATCTGAAAAAGTAAGCTTCCGTATATTTGAAATATGCACTTTTTCCTTTGATATTATCCAGTCGACAATTATATCATGGCTCTGGACAGCAGAACATACCTTTGTTGAAATGAGTATTATTGATTTCTCATCCGGGCTCAAACTGTTCTCGACATCTGAAAAGCTGTCTACTGGGATATGCTTTATGTTCAGGGAATCATCCTGTATTTTTGTCTCCAGTATAATCTTCTCTTCCTCCATATCCGGGTTTTTGAGGGAAAAAGATCCTCTGGAGCTAACCAAAAGATGCTGCTGGACAAGCACAGAAAAATTGATTTCCTTTGCAATTATTGAATGCGTCTGGTAGTAAAAAAGAGCATAAGGGCTAAAATAACTCACCATAACCTGCTTTATCGCATCCAGCAATTGGCTTTTCCATATCTTGTCCTTTGAAGAAAATATAGAAAAAGAATACTTGCTGTTCTCTTCATTGTTCTTGTAAAACACTGTCGGGCGGACAATCACTGATTTATCTCTTCCTGTGCTGATTAAATCCTTTATCTGATCGGAAACACCATCTATCTGCCTGTCTATAAATATATCCTCGTAGTATTTGAAAAGTTCATCCTGCGATGTTCCTTTTATATTCACATTTTCGAATATACCTGTTATTTTTTTGGAAATTTCCTTCATTGTTTCTATATCGTCTTTTTTGATGGTTTCCAGCAGGCTTAAATTGGAGACAAACTCATCTATCTGCGCCTTTGTAAAATTAAACAGCGACAGAACATCAGTCATTACAAATCCGTCTGCAACTTCAAATCCTTTGGCCTTCAAAAGAGCCAATTTCTTTGCTTTAGTTCCGGCAGAGGATGCACTTACAAGAGAATAATCATTTAATGAAATAATGGCCATAGAATAAGTTTGTGCGAAACTTAAAATAGCTTTTGTTTATTTAAAAATTGCTTATATTATATTTGCATGTCGGAACATAAGCTAGATAAGCCATTATATTCTATTTTAATTGTAGTTCCGGTTTATAATGAAGCAGACATTCTTGAGAAAAATACAAAAAAAATAAAAAAAGCAGTTGAAAAAATCACAAAAAACTATGAGCTTATTCTTGCCGAAGACGGCAGCACAGACGGAACTTGTGAACTGGCAAAAAAATTATCTGAAAAATATATGAATGTGCATCATATTCATTTTGAAGAAAGGCAGGGGAAGGGCAGGCACTGGCAAATGCATTTGAAAAATCAAAAAGAGATATTTTGGTTTTCATGGACATAGACCTTGCAACAAACATGAATTATCTTTCTGATTTAATTGATGCGACAAAAAAAGGCGCTGATATCGCAATTGGCTCACGAAGAAACAAAGCATCTAAAAGATCATTAAAAAGAAATATAGCGAGCCATTCCTATAATATGCTGGTAAGATTATTGTTCAGCATTAAAATATATGATACGCAATGTGGATTCAAGGCATTTGAAAGAAAAAAATTATTTGGTATTTTACCTTATATTGAAGACAAAAGCTGGTTCTGAGACATAGAATTGCTGATAAAAGCGCATAGGAGTAAATATAAAATCGTTGAAACCCCGATAAAATGGAAAGAGACGAATCTGAGGAAAAGCAAGGTAAATGCATTTAAAGACAGAACCAGGATGGGTTGAAATTGATTAAATTAAGAGTGAAAATCAATAACTGAATAATAGGAAAATCTGAAAAACATGGCAATTAAAAATCCAACATTCCTGTGATTTTAAAAACACCATTCACATTGTCTTCTCTACTTCCTTTAAACTCATAAAACCGGAAAATGTGTTCTTGTTTATCACCAATGTCGGCGTTGTGTTTATAGCATATATCTGCTTTATCGTATTTATTGCAGCATTGTCCATGTTTATGTCAAAAGAATAGATGAATGTGTTATTGTTCTTTTTTTTCAGGTGGTTCAATACAAATTCCTGACTTTCGCATTTTGGGCAGTCTCCTTTGTTGGAATAAAAATAGAGAATTGTCGTATAATTCAGACCGCATTTTTCATTTACCTGGTTCAAATATATCCAATGCCTTAATTCGAGCAGGGAATAGTATTTTTTCATTCTCCAAACCTGCGGATTATCCCACCCCAGTTGGTTTTCAAGATAACCCAGCTTTGCAGATAAATCATACAGGGATTGAGTAAGTTGCTCCTGCCCTGTGGCATTGCATCCTAATTCCTGCAAAAGTCTGTCTTCTATCTCTGAAGCCATCAAATTAACCTTCAAATCCTGTTCATAGTCTGAAAATTTGTTTAGTTTATATGAAATCATATAATTCCCGACAATCACTCCTATCAAAAATACGCAAAGAGTGAGTGAAAAGGCAATCAGAAATTTGGAAAACGAAATGTCTCTTTTTATTTTAGTCGGCATCATATTACGATATAATAAAATAGAAGATTTATATATTTAGAGATTATCCCTCATCATCTGCGTTAAATCTTCGGGCAGTGTGGTAATTATAGGTGTTTGCTGCAGCACTTCCATGAAACCGCAATCCGCAGTATATTCTTCTGTTAATTTTGGTCTTGCCACTATTCTTATTATTATATTAAAAAATCCAAATTCCTTGTTCTTTTCTTCATCAGAGCACATCGGAGCGGAAATTATGGACATGTTGAGCGATTTAACGCCTATTTTTTTATATGCCGACAATATTTTTACCAAGCCTTGCGTAAAAGATAAGATATCAGTATCTTCTATTTCACAAAAAGAAGACTTATTTAGCATAACTCCAAGGATTTCCTTGTCTGCCGAAGGGGCAAATTTTGCCTTAAACCATATATTATTATCTTGATATATTTCTCTTTGCTTATCCTGCAGCACCAGTTCCCTGAAATAATTCACATCGTTTTTTTCATGGAATTTTTTTGCCGCCTCCAGAATCTTTTTTGTGTAATTTGGCGGTGTTTCATCTGCAATAATCTGGATATGAGGATGCACTAAAGATGCTCCCGCAGGCATCAGGTAATTAAAATTAATGGATGGATATAAATAATTTGCTGCATATTTTGCCTGAGCTTTTAAAAACATGATGGCTGTATAAATGGCGTTTTCCCATTCATTTTCTGTTATTTTATCATATGAAACAAAATGTTTTTTGGTAAGAATCCCCATTGCATGAATCTGGGCAAAAGGATAAAGATTCGGAAGCATTACGAAATCATTGTAATGAACATGTTCTTTATTGGACATTACACGCTCGAAACGAGGCGTTTTTTCCATTATATTTTCACGGCAGAAAGGGCAGTCCTCATTAGATTCTATTTCTTCTTCAACTTCTTCTGAATCAAAGCTGTGGGGTCTTTTTGTCCGCTCTATATTGAGTCTACATATATCTTTGGTAAGCGGGTCTTCCCGATACTCTATCCTGTGTTTTTCTATGCGAAATTTTGGAGGAGATTTTAATTTTATGTATTTAAAATAAACGTTAAAATTAATCATATTTACTTATAAGGTTTTATTTTTAAAAAGCTACTGATAATTATATTATATGCACTGGAGTGAAAAACTAAAGAAAAAAGACAAAAAATACCTGAAATTGTTGCTAAATAACGTCCTGCATTACAAAAACATAGCCAAAAAAGAAGATGAAGCAATGATGCAGATATGGGTTTGCCTTATTCGACTTTACGAACACCAGATTTTTCTGGAAAGAAAAATTAAATTGCTTGCCGGGAAAAAGGGAAAAAGAACAGCAGAAGAAAGCAAACCGGCAATTTTAAAGGATTTAATGAAATATTAACAGAATACTGAATATTATATTACTTATTTTGTGTTTTTGACGATGTATAACGAAAGTTTTACATAATTATTTTGTTATATATCTGTAGGGATAACAAAAAAGTTAAAATTACAAAAGGCGTTCCTGCGAGAGGGGAAGACTTTTTTAATCGCGAAGATGTTTTAAGAGATATTTGGAAAGTTCTGGACCAATCCAGTATTCTGCTTGTCGGACCAAGAAGATTTGGAAAGATATCTGTTATGCGTCGCCTTGAGAACAATCCTAAAAGTGAGTTCACACCTATTATCATTCTTGATGAGGTTCTAAAAATCAATTCAAAAAATAAACCCGTACGATGCATAAAAGATATTATAATCAAATGTTGCGATAAATACAAAAAGACAATGCCGGATGAAGAAATGCATAAATTATTCTTAGAATATTTTCTAATCTTACTCAAGATAGATGTCGAACATTGCGAAGACAGGTTTAATCCATTTAAATACAGATTTGGTAAAAAATTCACCGGAACTTTTAGCGTCCTTGACAAAACAATAGCTTATTTTAAATATAAAAAGGATAAAGACAAAGACGAAGAACTAGTACTGGAAAAATTATTCCCCGAAGAACGCGAAATTGTAAATCAACTTATCGAAAGAGTAGAAAAATAAAGTGTTTTATAATTAACGCACAATTATACAATTATGGAAAATGCAAAAATCATAGGATATGGCGCTTATATTCCTAAATACAGGATTAAAACAGAGCAAATAGCTGCTGTATGGGGTGCTGACCCAAATTCAATTAAAAACGGGCTTAAAATAAATGAAAAAGCTGTTGCCGGCGTAGATGAAGATAGTGCAACAATCGGCGTAGAAGCAACAAAAAACGCATTGAAAAGAGCTCAGATAGACGTATCTCAAATCGGAGCAATATATATAGGCTCAGAATCTCATCCTTATGCTGTAAATCCCTCTTCTACAATGATAGGAGATGCAATTGGTGCAGGTCCAAATTATACTGCTGCTGACACACAGTTTGCATGCAAGGCAGGGACTGCTGCAATGCAGATGGTGCTGGGTCTTGTTGAGTCAAAGAAAATAAAGTACGGCGTTGCGATAGGTGCTGACACTGCGCAGGGAATGCCGGGAGATGCTCTTGAATATTCGGCAGCATCCGGGGGAGCAGGTTTTGTAATGGGTCTGGCAGATGAAAAAGATGCATGCGCTGAGATTTTAGAGACGGTTTCCTATTCTACAGATACTCCTGATTTTTGGAGAAGACCAAAAGAGGACTATCCGCAACACGCAGGTAGATTTACAGGAGAACCAGCTTATTTTAAGCATATGATGGGCGCAACAAATCTTCTGCTAAAAAAAACAAATACAACAATTGATGATTACGATTATTTTGTATTTCATATGCCTAACGGCAAGTTTCCTCTTTTAATGGCAAAAAAATACAAAATTCCTATAGAAAAATTAAAGCCATCATTAGTTGTTGAAAAAATAGGCAATACTTATTCTGGCTCATCAATATTGGGACTGTGCGCTGTTTTGGACATTGCAAAGTCAAATGACAGGATTCTAATCACCTCTTACGGCTCCGGAGCCGGGTCAGATAGTTTTTCAATAAAAGTGTGCAAAGGCATAGAAAGCAAAAGAGGAAATGCCCTTCTTGTGGAAGATTATATAAAGAATAAGCAATATATAAACTATGCTATTTATGCCAAAATAAGAGGCAAGATATAATATATCGTATTTATGCGCATATTTTCTAAGGCACAATTAGTTATAATAGAAAAATCAAATAGTGTTTGAAAATGTAAATATATATAAATATTATTTCTTATATATCTTATGATAGATATTTTAGATGAAAAAATGCAAAAAAAGATAAAGATAGCAACTTTGACCTTGTGTTTTTTTTTCATAGGAGGAGGGATTTTGATTTATTTTTTAGACATCAACAGGAAGGCATCTGCTTTCTTTTTTATGATAGGTGTATTGTTTGCTATAATTCCTTCAGCTATTCTGGATTATTTCAAGTTCAGGGAACAGCAGGAACTGGAAGAGGAATTTCCTGTTTTTATAAAGAATTTTGCGGAAATCAAGAAATCAGGGATGTCTTTTCCGCAGGCATTTGAGCAGATTTCCCATACAGACATAGGTCCGCTCACCCCATACGTCCAGAAAACTGCATCGCAAATATCATGGGGCATTCCCTTTTCAAGGGCAATAAAAAACCTGAGCAATTCTGTGAAGAGCAAAATAATAAAGCAGTCATTTATTATAATTTCAGAGGCATTTCAGATGGGCGGCAATATTGTAGAGGTAATGAGAGACCTTTCAAAGAACATATATTCAATAAAGGAAATCAATGAAAGAAGAGGGGCATCTATTTCGCAGCAGATAATAATAATGTATTTCATTTTCTTCATATTTCTGGCAACCCTTATTGGAATTTATAAACTCCTGATTCCAATGCTGTCAATAGATATTAATATGAGTGGAGGCGTTGGCGGTATGGTTTCCGGAGGCAGCATAGACATAGGCAAAAAGGAAATGCCTGATTTTTGTGATGTTCCTCCAATTGCGCCGTTGTTATGCACTTTTGGTTCGGTTTTGGGGTTCGATAAAGATATACGAATCAAGGAATACGAGCCGCCTGACATATTTGGCACTAGAGAAGATAAAGGTATTGAGACGGAGCCCAGCCAGGAAGGCACAAAAAAATCATATCTTTACTTCAAGTCTTTGTTTTTTTTAATGTGCCTTGTTCAGGCAACATGCACAGGAGTTATAGCAGGAGTCCTGAAGAGGGGCAAAGCCATTGCAGGAGTTAGTCATATGGCAGTTATGTATGTTTCAACAATAGTTGTATTTATATTATTTGTATGATAAAAAAAGGTGAATAAAATGGATAACGTATTAAAAAAAGCATTGATGCTTGGCATCGGTGTTGGTGCCACAACCAAGAAGAAATTAGATAAGCTAATTAAAGAGCTTGTGAAAAAAGGAGAGCTGAGCGCAAATGAAGGGAAAAAGATAACTGATGATTTTGTGAAAAAATCAAAGCAGCATACAGATGACATCAGGGGAATCATAAATTTTGAGATGAAAAGGGCAATGAAAAAAATGCCTTTTGCAACAAAAGCAGAGCTAAAACGCCTTGAGAAAAAAATAGACAGATTAAGCAAGGCTGGAAAAGCAACCCCTGCAAAGAGAAAGACAGGCAGGAAAAAGTGATTTATTCAATGGTCTTGATAGAGGCAGGCTTCTTTTTCGCCTCCTCTTCTGCTTCTTTTTCTTTTAAGTCATAGTGCGCGCGAATAAATGTTTCTGCAACAATCAGTACAATCGGACCTATCAGCACTCCTTTTGTGCCAAAGCAGATTGCTCCTCCAAGCACGCCGAACAATGTTGTTAGTGGATGGACGCCCCCTGCTTTTGCCCCCAGGATCGGTCTTATATAATATTCAAATGCAATGAATCCAATTAAGGAATATGCTATTATTCCAATGGCTCCGTTTATGTTTGTTGCGGCGAAATAATAGGCGATTCCAATTATCGTGATAAACAGCCATGGTCCGATATTAGGTACTAATGTTATGAGTCCAATGATTATAGAGAACAAAAGGGCAAAAGGCAGCCCTGCGGCAAGAAATACAATGTAGCTTACAAGACCTATAATGGCGGCAAGGACGAGATAGTTGACTATAAAGAAATTAAAACTGTTTTTTATGCCCGTTACAGTATTTTTTATAATGCACTTTTTATCTGCGGATGTTATCTCTATGTATCTGTTTAATTTCTTGCTGAATGTGTCAAAATCGTAGAGTATATAGTATGTGGAAAAAATATACAACAGGAACTGAAACAGGAACCACGGCAGGTTTATTGCCAGTTTAGTTACTCCAGCAATTACAATCTGGCTTGAGAATCCAATCAAATCCTGCGTTCCGCTTTGCACAAATGCGCTAAGATTATATTTTGCAATGATATCCGGCATATATGCATTTATATAGACAAACCAGTTTGAGACCCATTGCTGTATTGCCGGAAAGAGAGGGATGAGTTTTTGAAATTCCATGTATGTCAATATTGAAAAAAAATAAAGGGGGATGAAAACCCAGCTGATGAGCAGAAACAAGGCAACGCTTTTGTATTTCACATATTTTCTCACCAATTTCAAAAAAGGATACATGGCATATGCTGTAAGAAATGACAAAATAATGACAACAAGAAAAGGGCTTAAAATATAGGCTCCCAGTCCAAGGACAGCGTAGAAAAATAATGTTCTTGCGCTGACCATGTTATTTCTTGTTTTTGCTTTTATATCCTTCAAATGATTTTAGGATTTCAAGAGGGATTGCAAATATTACTGTGTTGCTATTGTCGCCTGAAAGGTCATTTAATGTCTGGAGAGTTCTCAAATGCAATGCTCCCGGCGCTTTTGAAAGCGTATTCGCGGCTTTGGATATATTATATGATGCAATAATTTCCCCTTCAGCCTTTATTATGACTGCTCTTTTTTCCCGCTCGGCTTCTGCCTGCTTTGCCATCACTCTTTTTAAGTCCTCAGGAAGTTCAACATCCTTTAGTTCAACGCTTTTAACATCAATTCCCCATGGGTCTGATGCCTTGTCGACAATTATCTTTATTTTGTCGGAAATTTCATTTCTCTTTGACAAGAGTTCGTCAAGGGTTATTTCTCCAATAATATTTCTCATTGAAGTCTGGGCAAGCTGGCTCACTGCGTAGAAATAATCCTCTATTTCTATTACAGATTTTGCGGCATCATTGATTTTAAAATAAATTACTGCATTTACCTTTACAGAGATATTGTCCTTTGTCATTGTTTCCTGCCTTGGGACATCCACTGTTTTTATTCTTGTATCTACTCGCTCCATAGATTGGATTGCCGGGATTACGAACCTCAATCCAGGCTCCATTATGCCGCTATATTTTCCAAGAGTAAATTTAACTCCTTTTTCGTACTGGTTTATTACTCTTAAGCCTGCTGCTATTATAACAACGGCTGCAATTAATATTGGCTCTACCATGAACATATTTTATGTTAAAGTATATAAATATTGGCATTTGGCAATTCAGTCTTCTTCTAACAAACCATATATTAATATAAATATACTTTTGAATTACATTATATGTTTTCGAAAAAAAACATATATTCCACTCTGCAGCATTACTTTTACGGAGTTATGCTTTACGGAGCAGGATTATATTTTTGCCTAAACAACAGCTATTATGCTTCTTTCATGAAAAGTTCAACAAAGGATATTCTCATTAATCTATATATTGCTTACCTGGTTGTTGCGCCGTTTATGTTTTTTTTGGATAGGAAAAAAGACATCAACAATCACAAGCCATACTTGATATTTAGTTCAATAAAGAGAAATATTATTGCTTTTGCAAAGTATATTGGCAGTTTTGGGAAAGACTCTCAAATCATGCCTTTTTTTAGCCACAGGGAAAAGACAGCGATATTGTTTATGCTCGTAAAGTTGTTTTACCTGCCGCTGATGCTTAATTTTTTGATTGGGAATTATCATTCCTTTTTTTCAAATATTGGAGATTTAGTGAAGATAAATAGCATTGAGACAATGACTTATGCAGGATATACTTTTGCATTGTCTTTTATATTTTTCGTGGATGTGGCTTTTTTCTCGTTCGGGTATATGTTTGAGGCGAAATATCTTAAAAACAAGGTGCGCTCAGTGGAGCCGACGCTGATTGGGTGGGTGGTTGCGCTGGCGTGCTATCCGCCATTTAATACTATTGTTACAAAGTATATCGGATGGTCTGCAAGTGATTATGTTATGTTTTCTACCATCAATATTACGTTTATTGCGAGGAGCAGTATTGTATTGTTGCTCTTTGTGTATCTGTGGGCAACAATATCTTTGGGGACGAAATGCTCTAATCTTACTAATAGAGGGATTGTTACTACAGGAGCTTATCGATGGATAAGGCATCCTGCTTATATTTCAAAGAATCTTGCTTGGTGGATTACTGTATTGCCTGTGATGAGCGTTTCTGCGTTTATTGCGATGTTTGGCTGGTCATTTATATATTATTTGCGGGCGGTAACAGAAGAGAGGCATTTGATGTTGGATTCAGATTACCAAGAATATTGCAAAAAGACAAGATATATGTTTATACCTTATGTTTGGTAAATTATTCGTCGACATGCACTTCCTGGAAATATTCATCAGATTTTTTCAAGACAATCTTTTCGCCTTTAGTTATCAACAATGCTTTCGGGTTGTTGTCAGTTAGCAGGTAAGCTGAGCCGCGGTTCAGGACGCATTCAAAAACAGCATTTTCATTTAGGTAAAATGATTTTCTTTCCCTGTTGAATGGATTGTTTAATGCAATGCCAAACCCTTTTTCAAATTTTTCTCCCCCAACCGAAGTAAAATAGGCAGTAGAACCAAAAGGAGTTGAAAATATGCACCCGTCGCCTATTATGTTTTTTTCTTCAAGCACAATTTTTTTGTTTTCCATTGCTTTGAGAGAGAATCTCAATGCCTTGATTGTTATGATGTTGTGAATCTGGACTTCGTTCAATGCATTGATTTTGCGGTTTTTGAATATGCATTGAATTTTGCTGTATTTTTTTACAGCGTATTTTTTTTGCGATAATTTGCTGAAGAGCTCATCAATCCAGTCTATGTCATAGATGCATTTGGCCCCTATATGATTTTTGTTCCTAATCGTGAGTTTTGGGATTGATGGGAATTTTTGTTCTGCATAGAGGATTGTGCCGTCCCCTTTTATGCAGATGCATACTTCCGGGTTTTTTGCTGTGATTTGAAGGTTGTATTTTTTTGCGAGGTTTTCTATTTCTTTTTTGTCTTCTTTTTTTAGACCAAAGATTTTGATTTTCATAGATTGATATAAAGGACAAATTAATAAACATAATCCACAGGAAAATTATCCACAGAAGACACGGAACTCACAGGAAGTTATTTAATCCACAGATTAAACAGATTTCTACGAGATTATCCACACAGGAAAACACAGAACCCACAGGAAAGTGGTTTATTCATTTCTTCCATGTTACTGTGGCTCCCTGTGCGTTCTTGTGGACGATATAGGTTTCTATTTTCGGCAGGGAGCAGAACTCTGTGTGAAAATTATAAGCCCCTGCATTTAGAAATACTATTTTATCGCCTATTTTTAGGTTTTTTAAATGGACAGAATAGCGGAATATGTCCATTGAGCAGGGGGTGCATCCTTTGATTAAGTATTCTTTTCCTTTTTCTTGCTCTCCTTCTACCAGGAGTTTTAAGGGGGCTATTAGGGTGTCCATCGAGGAGTTGTAGACAGAGGCGTTGATGATTATGTTTTTGCCGGATATGCTTATTATTTGGGTTTCTAAATTAATGCACGGGGCGGCAAGGAATCTTCCCGGCTCAATGATTAGTTTTATGTTTTTTTTGTTCAGGTGCTGTTTTAGTTCTTTGATTTTGCTGAAGATGTAGTTGAGCGTGTCGTCATTGCTGTTCTTGTATTTTACCGGGAGTCCGCCGCCGATGTTTATTATGTCTATGCAGTTGAATACTTCTTTGGTCAGTTTTTCTTCGAGTTCTTCTTTTATTGACCATTCATTGATGTTCTGGGTTTTCCTGTGGAAATGGACGCCGAGCTTTTCTATGTTTTTGTTTTTTGCTAATACTGGGATTTTGGAGTTTATTTCGTCCTGCTTCATTCCGAATACGAAATATCTGCCTGTGAAGATTGTGTTTTCTTTTAGGTTCATTCTCAGCAGGAGGGAGATTTTGCGGTTATTTTTGTTGATGTAGGTTGTCAGGGCGTCTAAGTCTACTGTGTTGTCTACTACGAAATGAGTGATGCCTTTGTTGGTTAGGTCTTGTATGTCATTTTCTGTCCATCCCTGCGCGAGGAACCAGATTCTTTTTTTGTCTTTTATTTTATTTGTGTCTTCTTTTGAGTGGATGCTGAAAAAGCAGGTTGTGGATTCTTCCAGTAGGGTTCCGACAATGTTGTTTGTTTTGAAGCTGTAGGATGTTTCGTCTGCCAATGGTTCTATGGTTTTGTATTGGGATAGGAGTTTGGATTTTGATAGTTTGAATTTCGGATTCATAATTTGCTCTTCTTGTTGTAATTATGGAGGGAAGTAATAAAAATATATTCTGTTCTTGGACAGGATACTTTTTTTTAACAATTCTTTATAATCTCTTATTAATTCTAATTTACCTATATTTAAAGAAAAGGAAGCCATTCGTTTTTAGCATATTTTATCCACTTCATAGAAAATTACACTCTCTTTGATTTTATACAAAAATATAATTTTTTAAATTCTGGAAATATTTTTGGATTATCAATCTCTTCTTTTGTATAATGTTTCGGTTTCAAAAAAATTTCTTCATACCACATTACAACAGCATCATCAAAAAATCCAGCTATTTTCTTATCTTTTATATATTTTTCATTAACAAGAAATGCAAATTGTTCTATCGAATTAAAAAATAAACTATCCCATTCTTTTTTAGTTTCAGCATCAGTACTCTTGTACTCCTTGTAAAGAAGTAATTCGGTTTCTTTAATACTTTTGAATACATCATTCATTAATTGTAATTGTCTTGTTTTAGTATTTTCCTTAACAGCCCACCAATTTAAGAATAAGCCAATTCCTGCAATAAATGTAGATGCTGTTGCTACGTGCAATGGGTCCATACTCATTTCGTATCCTCTATTTTTTTAGATATTCTATTTCCCTGATTTGTTTGTTGAGATAGAGGCTCATTAGCTGTTTTTGTTACTTGTTGTGGATTATAACCCATGTCGTCTATCATGACATCCATTCCCGTATCATCATTGGCTGTTTTTGTTACTTGTTGTGGATTATAACCTCCCGTAAATGATGGTTCATTTCGTACTGTAGTTGTCATCTGCGAATTATATCCTTTTCTAATATCTACAGATTGATTTGCAGAATACCCTTTTGTTTCAACATCCTTCGGAATAATTTTTTTCTCTTCCATGATAATCACATTGATTCCTCAATTATTATAAATAAAGCAATATTTTTAAAAACCCTATTTTATGAATACTATGGAAAAAAAAGATAAGTTTATTTTAGATTCATTAAATATGCATGGTTCCTTTTTCCACAGAAAATGTATTGCAGAAATTGCTAAAATCAACACTTTTGGAGTCGTCGAAAAAGAGTTTCCGGTTCAAGTGAATGATGAAAAAACCAAGATTGATATAATAGCTGCACGAGATGCACAGGTTCTAAACTATTATGTTATTGAATGTAAAAAAGTACATGAAGATTTCAAATGTTGGGTTTTTTTCCCAGATGGAAAATTAGATGAAAGAGACGTATCTGATATTAATATAATAGGAAAAAGTCCCATTATTATTGATTCTATTTTTCATACACCATTAAACACAAAGAAATTAGGCAGATATGTGTTTAATCATGAACTAGATACAAAACTAAAATTTTGTTACGATGGATATGAAATAAAACTAGATTATGCTAAAGAGAACAAATTAAATAAAGCAAATCTAACAAAAACTAGAAAAAATAATATTGAAAATGCATGTAATCAAGTTCTTCTAGGAACAAGAGGTTATTCTAAATTTAAGGTAAAGAAACTACCTCCTTATATAAAGCGAAATTTTTTCTTTTTTCCTTTGATAATAACAACTGCAAAACTATTTACTATTGAAACCACATCAGAAAATATTGATTTAATTAAAGGAGAGACGATAAAAGATTCTGAAGTAGCTGTTATTTCTGTACCTTGGTTAATTTATAATTATAAACCAAATTTTTTACTTACCTATAGGGATGTTCCTTTTCATGATGAAGTGTTATCTTGTATAAACGAAGCTATTGAGTTTACTATGAGCGTGTTTATCATCAATTCAGAACATTTGGAAGAATTTTTTAAGGAAATACAATTTATGCCGTATTAATACAAGTGTGACCTACTGCAAATTCTCATGACACAAATCCAAAAAAACTTTTTCCCCTTCTTTTTTCATAGTACTATATGCCAACAAAAACAGGAATACAAACCCTTCTTGTGCCTTTCCGTGCAAACTACATAGGTTTCCCAATTATAATGATTTTGAGAAACACAAACATATAAGAATCTTTTCAACAGTTAAATCAATGGATTCTGACAACACATTAGTAGTTTTCGAAGACAAGAAAATTAGGAGAATATGGCATAATGATGAGTGGTGGTTTTCAGTTGTTGATGTCATTATGCGTATGATAGATGGTGTAGATGCAAAAGATTATTGGTACAGATTAAAAAAAAGAGAATCCGAATCTGCTGGA
>Ga0164318_10000544_pt1 | contig 29409 bp, 33 predicted proteins | sample GuaBasSedimGuay9_FD_113734 | JGI IMG/M metagenome (GOLD analysis project Ga0164318, IMG submission 113734) | Subseafloor sediment microbial communities from Guaymas Basin, Gulf of California, Mexico - Guay9, Core 4571-4, 0-3 cm | ecosystem: Environmental > Aquatic > Marine > Hydrothermal vents...
ACCGGAAAATGGCAACAGGCCCATTTGGCTGCCATCTCTATTGATGTTGCTGCCGCAGTTGCAGGAGTGGTGGCAAATCCCCCGGTTGCTGCCAACCCCGTTTTACCTGCTGCAGCAAAAAATCTTGTGCCAGAAGGGCAAAAAACATTACCGACACCAGTTGCCGCTACCGTCTCTTTTCAAACCAGCTTCTGGCCGTGGTTAACTCTTGGGTTGGCCCTTGGCTGGGTGTTGACAGTTCTGTTGTTACTTCGGCAGAGGTACTATTCACAAAGGCTCCCAGAGGTCAAAACAGAGGTGGTGGTGCAACCTGATGAGCCGGCTGCTCGGCGTATTGTTGTTCAGGCTGCCCGCAACAGTGACCCACAGGCAACCCGTCAGGCGTTGCGCAGGTGGTGTCAAATTCTCTATCCCGAATTGTCAACCGGTGCTTACGAGAAGTTTATGGACAGTGCCGATCCAAGATTAAGCCAGCAGCTGAAAAATCTGGATCGCAGCCTTTATGGTCATACCGGAGACACTTGGAATGGGGAAACTCTGGCGGAAATAATTATGGCCTGGAAAAAAAAAGCGGGCGAGGATAAGAGGGAAACTCTGCCAGATCTTTACCCCGGATTTTAAGGCGCATCCCCGTATTCCTGAGGGGGTGGGGGGGAGTTGCAAAACCAGTTTTTACCCGGGACGAGCAGAATTAATATTTTTTTGTTATCCGGTTTTGCTATACTGCTCGCCTCGGTTGGTTTCCCCTGGTGATTAAAGGAGCTGTGTGTATGTGCAAAAAGATCTTTATTGCTGCGACAGGTCAACACTGCGGAAAAACAACTACCAGCCTCTCTTTGCTCCATCTTGCCAGAAAAAAATATCAACGGGTTGGCTTTATCAAGCCATTTGGTCCTAAGCGAACCAATTATCTGGGACAATATGTTGATGTTGATGCGGCTTTAATTGCCCATGTTTATGGGATGGAAGATCAACTTGAGTTGATGTCTCCTGTGGTTCTTGATGCCCATACCACCCGGGATGTTTTAGAGGGAAAAAAAGATCCCCAAGACTATTTAAAGGCGATTTGTCAGGCAACGGCCGAACTGGAAAAAAAGTGTGATTTCCTCATTATTGAGGGTGCTGGGCACACCGGTGTCGGTTCGGTTATGGGGCTCAATAATGCCCGGTTAGCTAAAACGCTGGATGCTCCGGTTCTGCTGGTTGCCGGTGGCGGGGTCGGGAATGTCATTGATGCGATAGAGTTGAATTTAGCCTTATTTCGTGAGGCTGGTGCTGAAGTCCGGATGATTCTGCCAAATAAAATCATTAAAAGTAAGCGGCAAGCTACTTTGAAATACCTTCAACTTGCGTTTAAAAATGCGAATATTCAGGTTTCCGGTGGCTTTAACTACTCACCAATTCTGGCAAATCCAACTCTGAAGTATGTGGCTGATCTGTTGTCCCTTGAACTACAGGCTGAAAATAACCAGATCAGTCGGATCATTCACCATGTCCAACTCGGTGCGGCTTCAACCCAGCGGGTGGTTGATCTGTTACAGGAATCAACGCTGGTGATTGTTCCCAGTAGTCGAGATGAAGTTCTGGTCATGTTGTCAACCCTCTATCATCTCCCTGAATATCAAAATAAAATCGCTGGGTTGGTTATCAATGGGCTGGTTCCTCTGGCTGAGATTGTGCAACGGGTTATTGATGATGCAAAAATCCCCTATATGCGCACAACGGGAATAATGGCTGATCTCTATACCACTATTCAGGAAGATGTTGCTAAAATCGGGGCTGATGATGAAGAAAAAATAGCCCTGGTTCAGCAATTGGCAGAGCATAATATAAATTTTGAGTTAATCGATTCGTTATTTTGAGGACAGGTGATTTATGGGTTTGTTTGGGAAAATGTTTGGCGGAGGTGGCAGTTCTCTCGAAGGGTTGCGTAAAGCGGTGGCACAGCAACGTTTTGTTGATGCGCGGATATTTGCTGAGGAGTTAATTTCTCAATCGCTGAGTGAGGAGGACGCTGCTGAGGTTGAACAACTCCGGATTGCTGCTGGTGATGGCCTGGCCGAATTAAATCTTGAGGAAGCTCTGGGTCTGCAACGTGGTGGTCTTTTTGAGCAGGCGGCCGACCATTTACATTTAGCCGAGGAGCAGGTATGCAGCCCCGATCTGCGTGGCAGGATAGAGGAGGCGATCGCTGCCGAACCCCTGGTACCGGAGATCTCATCAGCTGAAGAGCAACGTTTGGCTGCGTGTGATTCCTGTTCTCCCCGAACCCACCAACTATTAAACGCTGAAGATGCCGTGATTGGCGATTCCGATAGCCAGATGGAGCTGATTCTTACCTCCTATCCGGTTGATTTAGCTGAGCGTTATACCGCTAAGGGGGAGCTCTTCAAGGAGGCTTTTTTAACCACTCATGCCGGTGATGATGAGCAGGCTTTGACGATTTGGCAACAAGTGGATGAAATCGAGCAGGATGACCTTTACTGGTTCGAGTTGGGATCACTCTGGGCCCGTCGTGGTGATTTTGAGGCGGCTCAACCGGCGTTGGAAATGGCCTTGGAGAAAAATCCCGACTTATTGTTAGCCATTGAAGCTCTGGTTCCGGTTTTGCTTGCCGGAGGTGATTATCCGGTGGTGGAAGAGCGGTTACAGCTCTTTCTTGATCAGGGGGTTGATGCTGCATTTTGTTATGGCCAGATCACCTCTCTTGCCGTTGAGCAACAAGATTTCTCCAGTGCCGCAGAGTCGGCCCGGAAAGCGATTGCTGCCGGCAATCTTGACCAGCAGTTTCTGTTGTTAGCCGCGTCGATTCTGGAGCATGTTGAGGCGTTGGATGAAGCAGAAAATGTTTTGAAAATGTTACCTGTCTCCGGTGCTGGAAGTGGTGCCAGCCTCCCATTAGCGGAGTTCTGGTTGCGCCAGAAACGGGAACTGGACAGAATTCTTGATACTTTTAATGCTGCTTGTCGGGAGGATCCGGAAAATCCACGTTGGCAATTGCGGGTTGCTCAGACCTATCTGGCTAAAAATTGGCTTAAAGAGGGATTGAAAATATTGCGTATCGTGGTTGATGATCCCCGCCTGGAGCCTGCCTTGGCTGAGGAAGCCAGTCAGTTGCTTGCTGAACAGCAAGGTTGACCATGACCGCCATTGATAAGCTGAAAGAATATCTGGCAAGCCACGATGTTGAAGTATGGGAATATGTTGAACCAACCGCAACCGCGGCAGCAGCGGCCGCTGCAGTTGGATGTCGCGTCGCCGAAATTGCAAAAACTCTCCTGTTTCTGGTGGGTGGTGTGCCGGTTGTGGTGGTGACCTGTGGTGATATGAAGGTCAAAAGTTCCCGTTTAAAACAGGCTGCTGGCTTGTCTGGCAAAGTGAAGTTACCCTTAAAAGATGAAGTGTTAGGGTTCACAGGTTACGCCCCTGGAGGTGTTTGCCCCTTTTTGCTTCCGCCTGACTTACCACTTTTTTTAGATTCTTCACTGCAGCGGTTCCCGACTGTCTATGCAGCGGCGGGGAATAGTTATTCAGCCGTACCTGTGACCATGATTCAACTCGAACGGCTGACCGGTGGCAGAGTTGTTGATCTCTGTGATCCCATTCCCGAGAAGCTGATCAACCCTGATGAGTAAAAATATCAACTTGTCATAAAGTGTTTTCTCCGGTAACTGGAGTATTGTGTCATCGGATCCCGATTCTTTGCTGAAACGGTGATCCCGTTGTCAAAATAATTTGCACTTAGTTTTTGTTTTATTAGTTTTCTTGAATATTCGCCTTCTCTTGCTATAATACCCGCTGTAGTTTTTCAATATACCGACGTTAAAGGATTGCCAAATGGTTTGGGATGCCGCCAGAAAACTGGATGACAGCTATAAAAACACCTGGGGATTTGCTCAAATTCTCGAGCATATTGATGTCGGGATTCTGGTTCTGGATCTGAATCAGAAGGCGATTGATTATTGTAACGCGGCTTTTTTTGATGTGTTACAGGATGAGCAGTTGTGTCGTAGCTATCAGGGGTTGTACGATCTTTTTGTTCGAGATATAGAAGCTTTGAATGATTTTGATCATGCCGGGAGCGTTGCTCATCAGGTCACTCATCAGGGGCGCTTGTTTGGCCATTCTGTCTACCAGGCCGCATCCGGTTATCGCTGTGTCTTTATCCGTGATATCACTGAAAAGAGCCGTCTTGAATCAATTGCTCAGGCAGCCAATACGATGGATAATATCGGTTTTATTTTTTCTGGAATTCGGCATGAAATCGGTAATCCATTAAATTCTCTGAAAATGGCTTTGAGCGTGTTGCAGCAGGGGGCAGGAAATACTCCACCGGAGATGTTGAAAGAATATATAGAGCGGGGTCTGGCAGATATTGGTCGGATGGAATATCTACTGAAGTCACTCAAAACATTTACCATGTATGATAGTGTTGACCTCAAGGATGCCCCTCTGGTTGAGTTCATGGATAAGTTTATTTCGTTAATCGAGCGGGATTTTCATTCTCATGGTATTCAGATCAGAACTGAAATTCCCCTTGATATTGCCCTGGTTCAAATTGATGAGCGGGCATTACATCAGTCATTATTGAATATTTTCAACAATGCAGCTGAAGCATTAAAAGAACAGGAAACTCCCGTTATTCGTATCCGTGCCGAAGTGCGTGATCAGTTGATGTGGTTGACAATCAACGATAACGGCTATGGAATTTTTCCGGAACAGTTTAAGTATCTGTTTCAACCATTTAATACCAGTAAGCCCAACGGCAACGGGTTAGGGCTGGTCATCACCCGTAAATTGTTGGCGATGATGAATAGTGACATTGATATCGTAAGTCCGGTCGGTTGTGGAACCCAGGTGACGATTAGACTGCCGATTGCGACAAGCACTACCGAATGAAATAAAAATATCCCTTTGCCCAGAAAACAGGTAAACGTGTGAAAAAAATTCTAATTGTTGATGATGAAAAATCGTTTCTTCTCTCTTTAACCGATGGGTTAAGCACTCATAGCGATAAATTTCAGATTTTGACCGCTGAAAATGGTCGTGAGGCGGTCAATGTGTTGCGTTCAGCTTCGGTTGATCTGTTGGTGACCGATCTGAAATTGCCAGAGATGAATGGTTTTGAATTGTTGGCCTGGACGAGTCGGCATCAACCTCAATTACCAGTGATTGTGATGTCTGCTTTTGGAACTCCGGAGATTGAAGCACGATTGGAAAAACTGGACGCCCTGCAGTTTTTAGAAAAACCTTTGGATATTCAGATGCTTGAAGAGGGAATCTTCAATGGTTTAAATGCCGGGGGTAAAAGTTTTATCCGTGGTATCACCCTGGCAACGTTTTTACAGCTGATGAAGGTGGAGAAAAAAAATTGTACCCTGAAAATTTCAAATGGTGACCTCAGCGCATATTTATATGTCTACAAGGGGGAACTGATTGATGCTGAATATGGTGAACTGACGGGGTTGGAGGCAGCTCTGGAGATTGTCAGCTGGAGTGATGCAGAAATTGAAATGGATGGTATCTGTCGCCGTCAGGAGGATGTTATTCAGCTGACGATGGAGCATCTTCTCATAGAGGCATTTAAACGTAAAGATGAGGCCACTGAGCTGGTGAATTTAGCTCTGGCGGGTCTGGACGACCAGGTTGATGGTTTTCTGGATGGTTTATCCAAGGTGGAGGCACCGGTTGAGGCCCCCGTCGATGAGAAGCTCAAGCAGTTGGTGAAAATCTTATCCCGGTTGATTTCAGTGCTGGAATATACAATTTTTGATCAGAAAAGTGTTGTGTTGAATAAGAATTCCGGCAAGTGTTCACTGTCGGAGATCGATCCGGCAAGTTTTGATTATTTGTTGACATCTCTTGCCGCAGATCTGAGTCTTGGTCCGTACCGTTTTGTTACTTTCAATAGTACCAGTCGCTATCGCTATCTGCTGTTTTACTTCCAGCAATACGGTGTCTTGCTAAAATTGAAGCCGGGGACGCAACCACAGCCAGTTATTAAAGAAATTGAGCAGTTGATGAGTCGCTAAGTTATCATGGTTATCGTTAATACGTTCGGGAGAGGATAGATTTATGCTGCATTTAATCGATGAACTCAAAGTGATCCCAGGGGTTATGGGCGCTTGTATCGTGAATTCCCAAACCGGGGTGAAGGTGAGCAATCTGCCGGCAATTTTCAGGGTAGAACGTTTGGTTCTGGTGGGGCAACATCTGTTGAAAATTTACGCAGCAGGTCGTATGAGTTTTGCTGATTTAACGGATATTACCCTGAACTATGATGAGTCGGTGGTGGTTGCACGTGAATTAGAGAAAAATACATTACTTTTTGCCATCTGTGATCCCTCTTTCAATCAGAATCTTTTGACCATGTCGTTTAACCTGCTTCATGAAGAATTTAAACTGGGTAACTTTGTTGAAGCAGACGCCGAAATTGTTGCCCCCGGGGCGGGGCAGACAACTGCCCCTTCGCCCTCTGCTAAAGGGACGATCAGTGATCCACTGAAAAATTTGCTTAAAGCGATGAAAGCGTCTCTCGGCAAAATTTTGGGACCGATGGCAGAGTTTATTTTTGACGAGGCCACTGACCTCTGGATAGAGCAGGGTGCCCCTGATTTCTCCCGAATTGAGGAGCTCGTTGAGCAACTTGATCGGGAAATTGATGATCAGGATAAAAGCACTAAATACCGCCAACTTATCTCTTCGGCCCTTAAAGATTTTCAGAAAGGTTAGAAGTTTATGGCAACTGCAAAAGATTTTGTTGAGAGGGTCAGTCAGATTGCCGGTGTTGCCGGTTGTTTATTGATTCGTAGTGATGGGATGGTGGTTGACCAGACTTCGGACGACGTCGAAGGTTATTCATCCCTGTTACAGATCAGTTCAGGTTTAGCTGCCGATATCATGAATGGTACCGGGTTCAGTCACTGTCGCTATATAAATTTTCAGAGGACTAACAACCAGAGTTTTTATATTTTCCCGATTGATCAATATCTTCTGGGGATTATCCAGCAAGAAGATTGTTCGGTAAATGAGATGCTGGAGCAGGTATTTTCTCTGCTCGACAAAGTGTCCACCAACCGGGGTTGAAGAGGAGAAGGACAATGCTGGATTTATTACAACAACGGCGAAGCATCCGTAAATTTAAGCAGCAGCCGGTTGAGGAAGAAAAAGTTGTTCAACTCAGTGAAGCACTATTGCGTGCCCCCTCTTCTCGAAATATGCAACCCTGTGAATTTATTCTGATTGATGATGATTCTCTTTTACAGCGACTCTCTTCAGCCAAAAGACATGGCACCTCTTTTTTCACCACGGCCCCTCTTGCTGTAGTGATTGCCGCTGATCCGAAAATATCGGATGTCTGGATTGAGGATAGTGCCATTGCCGCAATTATTGTGCAACTGGCAGTAGAGAGCCTTGGATTGAAAAGTTGTTGGGCGCAACTCCGTTTGCGGGGGCATGATGACGATTTAACTGCAACAGAATATGTGCGTCAGTTGGTTGGGCTTCCAGAGGGGATGGAAATCCCGATGGTGATTGCCATTGGTTATCCTGATGAGGATAAAGGGGGACACCCCCGTGATTCCCTCTCTGCGACAAAAATTCATTACAATCAGTTTGAATTGAAAAACTAACAGGAGAAATTATGTCTGCAGCAGTTGTTGGGAATAAGGTCAAAATTCATTATACGGGGACCTTCGATAATGGGGAGGTTTTCGATTCATCCCGGGAGACAGAACCGTTGGAGTTTGAAATTGGCACCGGGGAGGTGATTCCGGGGTTTGATGCTGCCGTAGTCGGGATGAAAATTGGTGAAAGCAAAAAAGTGCGATTGTTGGAAGATGAAGCCTATGGACCCTATAATCAAGAAATGGTCTTTGAGGCTCAACCCGGCCAGTTTGAAGAGGGTTTGGTTCCTGAGGAGGGGCAACAGTTCCAGACTCAACTGGAAGATGAGACCCCACTTCTATTGACCGTAAAATCGGTGGATGGGGACAAGGTTGTTCTCGATGCCAACCACCCCATGGCGGGAAAAACTCTCAACTTTGATCTGGAGGTTGTTGAGATCACATAGTATTGATTGCTGCAGGGATCTAAAAAACCACAGAGCTGTTGAACTCTGTGGTTTTTTTATGGTGGAAGTATGTCCGGAGATCTAAAAAAAATAATTCATGTCGATATGGACGCTTTCTATGCTTCGGTGGAACAACGTGATAATCCACGATTGAAAGGAAAGCCGATTGTCGTGGGTGGCAACCCGGACAGCCGTGGTGTGGTTGCAACCTGCTCTTACGAAGCCCGCCATTTTGGGATTCATTCGGCCATGTCCTGCGCCCGTGCATATCGTCTCTGCCCACACGTCATCTTTGTTCGTCCCCGTTTTGCTGCTTATCAGGCGGTTTCACAACAAATCAGAGAAATTTTCCACCGCTATACTGATCTGGTTGAACCCCTCTCTCTGGATGAGGCTTATCTGGATGTCACGATCAACAAGCCGGAGATTCGATCGGCAACCTGGGTTGCCCAGATTATCCGCCAGAAGATTAAGAAAGAGACCGACCTGACCGCTTCTGCTGGAATTTCTTACAATAAATTTCTTGCCAAAATAGCTTCTGATATAAAAAAACCTGACGGGCTGACAGTTGTGACCCCGGAACAGGCAGAACAATTTATTGCCAGGTTGCCGATTCGCCGTTTTCATGGTGTCGGGCGGGTGACCGAAAAGAAAATGGAGAATCTGGGGATTTTTACCGGGGCTGATTTGCGTCAACATCCTCTGCAGGAGTTAGGTCAACATTTTGGTAAGGCAGGAGAGTACTATTTCAATATTGCCCGTGGCATTGATCTGCGGCCAGTGGTGCCGAACCGGGTGCGTAAATCAATCGGCAAAGAGACAACGCTGACTGAGGACAGTTCTGACCGGGGACAGATGCTGACGATCATTGGCGAACTGGCAGAAAAAGTTGCAATGCTTTTGCAAACAAAACAAACCAGTGGGTTGACATTGACCCTGAAGGTGAAATATGCAGATTTTCAGATAGTGACCCGAAGTGTGAGCCGTGAAGTGCCGATTGTGTCGGCAGATGAAATAGTGATCTTAGCTGAAAAATTGTTACAGAAAACCGAAGCAGGGGAGAGGGCCGTACGGCTTCTGGGGGTGACAATCTCTCACTTCACAACAGATATTCCTGCTGCTGACTCACCACAGTTGCAACTGCCGTTTTAGATCATAAGATAAGGAAAATAATATCTGCCCTTCTGGTGATGTTTGATCGAAGCAGATGATCCTCAGTTGGGCTGGTCTGAAGATATTACACAGTGAGTGCCATCCACCAGGCGGTTAAAACCAGAAGACCAGAGCAGAGAGCCAACCCCCTGTTGATGAGTTGATCTGACCGTTTTAATCCTTTAGGAAAATATTCCGAGACCAGTCCCAAACCAATTCCTGCTAAAAAACCAAACAGATGCGCCCCGATATCGGTATTTTCACCACTGGCTCCGAGTAGAGCTAATAATCCAAGGGCAGCTGCAAGCGGTAGAGGCCATCGTTGCCGGAGATTTTTGCGGAAATGGAGCATATTGATAGTCGCCAGAAGACCGACAGCACCGAACACTGCAGTTGAGGCACCGATGGAGTGATGATCTGGAGATTGAACCAGAGCGTTGAGGAGGTTCCCCAGACTTCCTGCACCGAGAAGGAGAAACCACGCCAGTCCCGATCCGAGTAAGCGACAGAGCCGGATCATAAAAATTGCCCCAAGGGCGATGTTGCTGATCAGGTGCAAGGGGCCGGAATGCAAGGTCAACGCAGTGATCAGCCGCCACCACTGACCGTGAAGAATTTTTTCTGCGTGGGCATTGCCAAGTTCCAGCCAATTGATGGGGAGATGTTCGAACAGGTTGATTTGCTGTTGAGTCACATTGTAGAAAAGTGCCAGAAAGATGAATATCCAGATGGTTGAAGCTGTATTCTCCTGGAGCTTTCGTTCCATTGGTGGGGGAGGCGGCCAGTCATGGTTTTCGGTTTCATATTGTTGTAATTCCTGGCAGGCATTTTGGTATTGATCTACGGGGACTAAGAGTTGAAATTTCTGGTCAATTTTTTCACTGCGACATGGGATTCTTCGTGATTGAAGAACCAACACCCAGGTCTTAAGCTTCCGTTTCGAGATATTCTGATCCCACAAGCCATCTTTTAGCCCCGGGGGGATCGGAACCCAGTCCAGTTGTTCAATTTCAAGTTGTTTTTCATCCACCATACTGTTTATCATTGCAGATAATTGTGAATAACGGTACTACCAAAATCTGTTGTTGACCTCAGACACATGCGGACAATTGCGGACAAAAACACAATCTTTTTCTCACACAAAGCCACAAAGTCACAAAGAAAGTCAAAAACAAGATCATAATGTCAGGTTTAAAACCCGAATCTAAGGTTTTCTCCGTGGCTTTGTGTCTTAAGTGAGTGCAACGAACGAGCGTGAGGATGATTGTAGATTTGCTTTTTTCCTCTTCAATCCAGGATTTTTATGACCGTAAAACAAATTGCCGATGAATTGTGTCTATGGCAACAAATAGAAAAAGCTGTCAATACCATTCTTACAGGAGAATCAGCTTCTGTCCTCCTTGAAAAAACAGGACAAATCCCCATCCAGAAAAGCAGCGCAACCCGAAGGTTAGGAGCTTATGTTTCCATGGGTGAAAAGCCTGTCTGTATTCGGCTCCAATTTGCCCAGGAACCGGATAACCTGAAACAGACATTTCTCCATGAGGTTGCCCACGCTTGCGATCATTTAAGCCGAAAAAAGGGGTACCAATCTTATCAGCGGGCTCATGGGTCTTCCTGGAAGATTTGGGCGAAGGAACTCGGGATTTCACCCCAATGTCGCGGTGAGAGTCCTGCGGTGAGACAACTCCATCAAAAGCGTTTAAAGCTGGTCGCGGTTTGTCAGAAATGTGGTGCTGAATTTCATCGGGTCAGACGCTTGAACAGAAACCGAAGCTATACCCATAACCGCTGTGGTGGGAAAATTCAGCCAACAAATCTTCACAAAACTTAACGCAAATAATATTCAGTTCTTGCTATATTTCTATGGAAATAGCGACCATAGAGGAGATTACAGATGATGAATATGCGCAAAATCACTTCGTTGACCGCTTTGATCTCTTTTGTTCTGCTGATGGTCACCAGTATTATTTTATATATTGTCCCCTCCGGCCGGGTTGCCTACTGGGCTGGCTATCGGCTCTGGTCTTTAAGTAAAGAGGATTGGGGCTCTGTACATATTAACCTTGGTTTTCTGTTGCTGATATCGATCCTGTTGCATGTTTATTACAATTGGAAGCCGATGATCAGCTATCTGAAAAACAGATCAAAGCAACTGCGGATTTTTACCCCAGATTTCAATGTGTCTCTGGTCGTAACCCTGATAGTTTTTTTTGGTACTCTGGCAGGGGTTCCACCGATGAGTTCGATTATTAACCTTGGCGATGCAATTACTGACAGAGCAAACCTTGTCTACGGTGAACCCCCTTATGGCCATGCCGAGCTGTCACCGTTGGCTGATTTTGCTTATAAGGTAAAAGTTGATCTGGATGAAAGTTTGGTAAAGCTCAAAGCGGCCGGAATCAAGGTTGACTCTTCTGCTCAGACCATGGAGGCCATTGCTTACGCAAACGGGATATCGCCGCAACAGATTTATGCAGTCATGAAGCCGGAGAATAGGAGTTCAGCGGCTGAAATGCCGGAAGAAGCTCCGGGTGGTACCGGCAACCGGACTTTATTGCAAATCTGTCAGATGTATCAGTTGAATCCTGATGCCATTGTTCAGGGTCTTGCGGAGCAGAATATTGTTGCTGAACCAGGCCAAGCGATGAAGAAAATTGCTGCGGTAAACGGTATAGATCCCCATGCCGTTTATGCGGCGATCTATGCGTTGGTAAAAAAGTAATTTTTAACGGAGAGACGCTGAGGATTTGACTTTAAGGATAAAGTCTCGCCAGATATTCTGCACTGCAGGCTGGTTTTTCATCCCCATCAATATCAATAGTGATCAGATAACAAATCTGTACCCCATTTTTGACCTTTTCGGCCGATTGGATGGTTGTTCTGGCTCGAATTTTTGCTCCGACTTTGACGGGTGCGGGAAATCGGACTCGATTCAAGCCGTAATTCACTCGGTATTTCATTCCTGGGTAATTTTTTTGGAAGAAGTCAGGATGATTGCTCTCCGTTAAATATGGGAGCAGCGACAAGGTCAAATAGCCGTGGGCAACAGTTGTTCCGTAGGGTGATTCCCTCTTTGCCCGTTCGGGATCAATGTGAATCCATTGTTGGTCACCGGTGACCGCCGCAAACTGGTCGATACGCTGCTGATCAATTTGTAACCACGGGCCAACGTGGATCTCCTGTCCGATTTGTGGTTTGAGAAATTCCAGAAAATTAACAATGTGATTATTTTTATCCATCCTCTGGTTCCTCCTGTTGCTGATCGGGTGATTCGAGTAGCCTGCTGAGCTTTTCAAGTTTTTTTTGTACCGATTTTTCTACCGCATCAGCGCCAAACATCCAGGTTAACTGTCCTAACATCAGGGTGACATCGGCGAGTTCATCGATAACGGCTTGTTGGTCAACCTTACCCCGGCGAAAATGTTTGAGTGCTGCAATCAGTTCGGCACATTCTTCAACTGCTTGATCGTACTGTGCCTCTTCTCCCCATTTTTCTAGCGTGGCCTGGTAGAGTTGTTCCATCGGGATGAAAGTCCTTGTTATTGGGAACTGTCGAGGATCGAACTCTCCAGTGGAGAGTCTGCGGGTTGGAATATAAAAATCAGGCTGAATCGGGTTGTTCTTTCTGTAGGAATAGTGCCAACTTTTCCTCAACCAGAGTCAGGTGCTTTTGCATCCAGTCGCGGGCTCGCTCTGGATCACGGTCTTCAATCGCTTCAAGGATTTCCCGATGATGGTTGAGTAGCAGATCGATGTAGCCTTCTTTGCTGTAAAATTCTCCTAGAGCAACCATGATGGTGGTCTGAAATAATTTTTGGACAGTATTAATAATATGCACCTGCAGGGTGTTATGGCTTGCTGCGGTGATAGCCAGGTGGAACTGAAAATCTATCTCTGGATCCCAGCCCCCTTTTTGAGCTTGTTCTTCCATGATGGAGTAGAGTTCGCGCAGTCGGTCAAGTTCCGGTTTTTCAGCTCGCTTGGCGGCCAGATATGCAGACCAGGTTTCCAACCCTAAACGCACTTCAGCTAATGCATGTAGCATCCGCGGATCGCGTCGTTCAACCATATTGGCGAGTGGGTCGGCCATGGTGACATCGGCCAGTGAGCGGACAAACGTACCGCCGCCTTGACGTGACTCAAGAAAACCCATCGCTTCAAGAACCATAATAGCTTCTCTGACTGAGGGGCGACTCACCCCTAAAAAAGTTGCCAGATCTCGTTCTGGAGGAATCCTTTGCCCCGGGCCAAGATCTCCCCGGGAAATCAAATCTTTGATCTGGTTGACAATCTCTTCAGAGAGTTTTTTTGGACGAATTGGTTTGAATACTGTGGTCATAAAGTTCTCCATTGTTTGTGGTAAGACCTTTTATCATGACAACAGGTTTAAGACAAGAAGAGGGGTTGGAAATTTACTTTAAACCAGCCTCCTGGAGACAGGTGTGTGCTGTGCAGAAACTTGAGGAAAGTTATTATCACCAGAGGTCAGACCAGTTGGTTACTCTCTGGTTTTATGGGTCCGCCGAAAGCGTTTAAACCAAATCTGAAACTCTTTCTCCTCACTCTCCATCTCAAAGGAATTAATCAGTCCCCGGGCAATGGAGACGGCAACGGCACGGTTGCGCAGATTGAATGACTCACCAATCTTCTCACTCTGGAACTGTTCCTGATCAATAGCGAGTTTGTTGTAGAGGGAGTTGAGTCGGCTCTGTACTCCACGTCGCGACAGATAACGGCGTTGGGCAATGAGATTGTCGGTCAGGCCCAGCGAGATATCAAGAAGCGCTTCATATTCAATATCGGAAAGGGCGGTTAAACTGTGTCCTGCCCGCCCTTGAACTTTGCGTACTTCCGGGGCAATCCAACATTGTTCATCCAGTAGTACGGTATGAATTGCAGAGGAGATCCGTTCTCTGGGACTCGATTTCAGAATGTAACCATAGACAGTTTCCGGGGGGACGATTTTAACCAGAGCCCGGATGTACATCTCATCTTTGAATTGACTCCAGAAAACGATTCGTGCCTGTGGCTGTTGTTCCCAGAGTTTTTTGGCAAAATCAATCCCATTCATTTCTGGCATTTGAATATCGCTGATGACCAGAGGATTACTACGAGATAACCCTATTTCCAATGCGCTACTGCCATTGGAAGCTCGAGTAACATTGATCGGCTCGTCCCATTCATCGAGTAACAATTTGAGAAATTCAAAATCTTTTGGATTGTCTTCAGCGATAAGGATATCCAGGGGTTGCATATCTCTCTCCTCTATTTCATTCAACGGGGCTCTCATGCCGAAATTTATGTTGTATCATTCTGATATTTTAAATCGGTATCTTTTAAGTACGCAGGGTCAGTTCAAAACGGGTGCCGCTGGAAAATCGTGATGGTTTCCAGGTGACTTCAGCGGAGATAGCCTTTGCCCGCTCACGAATATTATTTAATCCACGCCCACTGTCCTGCTTTTCCAGGCCGGACATCCCTATTCCATTATCTTCTGCTGAGAAGATAAGCATTTTTTCCCGCACTTCTAGATTGATTTCATAACGGCTTGCTGCGGCATGTTTGATGATATTTTGAATGGACTCGATAGCTATCCGATAGAGGGCTAGTTGTTTCAACCGATCTAGGTTCAGATCGCTCACTTGTGGATCAATGTAAAGGTGATATTCAGGTAGATTATCTGCATAACAATATTGCTCCAGGTGGGCTTCGATTGCTGCTCCCAGACCAAGAATGTCGAGGGTTTGTGGGTGTAGGTTATTCATGATGTCGCGCAGATTGGCAATCGCCCGTTCCAGATCTTCCTCTAACTTTTCAGTTTTTCCCTGTAGTACTTTATCTGTTGTTTCTACCGATAAATTCTGTAAACCACGCAAAATGGTCGAGAGATCAGAGAGTGATTGATCATGTAGATCCATGGCAATTCTGCGCCGCTCTTCTTCTGCCCCTTCAAGCAACTTTTCCGTTCCAACAACTCGGATCAGCCGTTTGGTCATCCGGTTGATGGATATTGCTAAAGTATCCAGTTCGTCACGAATATGATCTGGAGCAGGAGGTATCTCCAGTTTACCATCGGCAATCTGAACAGCGTTACGCGACAGGGACTGAATCCGGTTCAGAATCCGGCGGCTGAAATAGCCAGAAATAAACAATCCAAGCAGAATGGCCAGAACCAAAACCGACATAGAGACGAGAGCGGTTCGTTCGACCAGTTGAGTGATGTCCTGCTCGTGAGCCAGGCGCAGTCTGTTTCTGTGAATCTGGGTGATATTGAAAATAGCTGAAAGTTCTGTTCTGAAGCGGGCAAAAAACTCTGCAGTTTCTTCTGGTTGCGGACTATCCGCCGGATTAAGATCTTCGGCAAGGTTTATGAGTTGGGGGATCTGGCCCGATTCTTTGAGGGGACCAAATGGTTTTAACCGCCCGATGGCGTCTAGTAGCCGCTCATAGAGGTCAGAGACCAGCGCCATGTCTTCTGGCGGTGCCATCCCGGTGTGTTGCATGCTTCTGAGGAGAAGATGGAGACGTCTGGCCGCCATATCCGCTTCTGCCAGAGCAATAAAGGTTGTCCCAATCGCTTTAGCTTCCTGCCGCTTGGCAGATAAGTTCCAGTAGGTACATTGCATAAACACAAGTAACAGAACCAGTAGGACCAGAATTGTTGCCGGTGCCAGAAGGACTTGCTGTTTGACAGTTATTCGCATTCAAATAATCTAGCACGTCCTCTTTTGTCATGCACTGTGCAGATGCGCACCCAGACGTTTTTTATATTGAAATGGGAGGGAGAATAAAAAGAGCCCCAAAGACCTGGAGGGGGGGTAGGTCTTCGGGGCATGAGATCTCCGAAAAGACCTCACTTAAAACATACATGACTTGATTAGAAAAGAGAACCCTAAAAAGTCAAATTTTTTTAAATGATTTATCAATACTAGAGGGTCAGCTTTCAGTTTCACTGTGGAGAGGGAGAGTGACGGTAAATTTGCTCCCCTGACCGACGGTTGAACTTACGCTAATCGATCCGGTATGCGCATCGACAATCCACTTAACAATGGCTAGCCCCAATCCTGAACCGCCATCATTTCGATTGTTGGTTTTGTTGACCCGGTAGAAACGGTCAAAGATGAGATCCAGATTTTCATCGTCAATGCCAATGCCTGTATCGCTGATCGTAATGGCAACATCATTGTCGTTCAGGGCGAGTTCGATGGTAACTGAGCCCCCTTCAGGGGTGTATTTTATCGCGTTTGTCAACAGGTTGAGAAAAACTTGCCGTAACCGTAAATTGTCGGCGTCCAGAATAATCTGCTGGTCCGGATAAAGTAGATCAACTTTTATATTCTTGGTTGTTGCAAGTAACTGTGCCTGTTGGTGAAGTTCGATGATGAGTTCGACGAGGGGAAGTGGTTCCATTTTTAACGGAATTTCTCCGAGATCGCTTTTGGATAGTAACAGCAGATCTTCAATCAAGTGACTCATTCGACGAGCCTCTTCCAGATTAGATTCCAGAACGGCTCTGAGCTCTTTTTGATCTCTGCTACTTCTTAGTGCAAGTTCTGTTTCTCCTCGCAGGATGGTCAGGGGGGTCCGTAACTCGTGAGTAACATCGGCTGAAAACTGTCGGGCACGGCGGAGGTTACTGGCACGGCGAGCCATCATACTGTTGTAGCTGTGAGCAAGCTTGGTAACTGCCAATCCAGAACCCTTCGCAACTTCAAATTCTGCAGGTGAGAGCTCAGCGTTGGTTTGATCCATCACTTGAGTTAAGCGCTTGATCACTTCGAGAGTTGTATTCCCGGACTTGTATTGTGAAATCATACAAGCAGTCAGAATGAGAAGTCCCAATAGAGATATAATTAACATGTGGATCCATAATAGTTGGGTCGGTGAAAAAAATTGCCCCCTCTACTGGAATCTGCCGATTCGAAGTGGAGGAGGCAATGTTTCAGAGGGGTGCTACGTGGCAATTAATCGGACTCCTTCAATACATAGCCAATACCACGAACTGTATGGATCAGTTTTTTGTCAAAGTTGCGATCAATTTTTTTCCGCAGATAATTGACGTAGACATCAATGATATTGGTGAACGAGTCGAAGGTATAATCCCAGACGTGTTCAGCAATCATTGTTCTGGTGAGAACCTGATTCGGGCTACGCATAAAGTATTCCAGTAATGCATATTCCTTTGATGTCAGGTCAATCGCCTGGTTGTCGCGCCAGACCTTATGACCCACTGGATCTAGACGTAAATCGGCAAAATAGAGTTCTGCGCCACGGTCTTGAGAGCCTCGACGGATCAGCGCTCTGACACGGGCAATCAATTCAGCAAAAGCAAATGGTTTTGTCAGGTAGTCGTCACTGCCGATATCCAGACCGGAAACAATATCATCAACCGTATCTTTTGCGGTGAGACACAGAATTGGCGTTGAAATATTTTGATCGCGGATCTCTTTGATGGCACTCAGCCCATCTTTTTTGGGGAGCATCACATCCATCAGGATCAGGTCGTAAGTTGCGTTTGCCGCCATCTGCACGCCATCTTCTCCATCGTAGGCGACATCAACAGCAAATTCCTCTTCTTCCAGGCCCCGTTTAATAAAGCTTGCAACCTTCTTTTCGTCTTCAACGACCAAGATGCGCATTGTGAATGTCTCCTTTTGTTCTCTTGTCGTCAGGAGGTGTTTTCCTGACGCACTTTAATGGGGAAATACTTGTTAAGCTCGTCGATGGTAAATTTAGCGCGAGCAGTTTATTGAATGTAAAAAGTACATCGAGCCACTTTTACTAGCGGTGGCTCATGAGAATTTGAACAACTTTAACAGAGACAATTCAAGTGTGCAAGGATAATAATAATTTTTCTTTAATTATTTTTTATGGATAATAGTCTTTCTCCCCAATTTCCTGCTCTGTTTCAGTCTCAAAGTGAGTTTTTTAAGCTCTGAACAGGGATGTTTTCACCGAATGAATGGGTATTTTTTAGATTCTTTGTTGTCTTAAGTGATAGAATCTGTTAATTAGTAAACATGAAAGATGAGTGGATTGCCATTGAAGTGAAGATCAAGGGTGAGTTTGTTGATCTGGTCAGTGCTGTTCTCAGCGAACATGGTTGCTCCGGAACGGTTGTTGAGGAGCGCAAACTGGATACTTTTGTTGTCCCTGAAGATGATCTGAATCTTGCAGGGGACTACATTTTAAAAGCTTATTTTAGTGCTGTCGCTGATCTTCAGTCGCTTATCTCTGAGTTGGAAATTGCTTTTGACACTATTCCAATACTTAAAGATCAAAATTTTACCATTCAGCCGGGAGCTTTGGTTAAGCAGGAGGATTGGTCCGAAGATTGGAAGCAGAACTTTTCAACTTTTCATATTGGTGACAGATTGGTTGTCCGTCCAAGTTGGGAAGATTACCTGCCGCAAACCGGTGAGGTGGTGATCGAAATTGATCCGGGAATGGCTTTTGGAACGGGAACTCATGGTACTACGCAACTTTGTCTGGAGGCGATTGCTGAACTCCGGAATCGTCCCGATCCGCCATTAAGTATTCTCGATGTCGGAACAGGTTCAGGAATCCTGGCAGTGGGAGCAGCGGCACTTGGGTACCAAAAAATTGTTGCAAATGATATCGATCCCGTTGCTTGTCGCGTTGCCCGTGAGAATATCAAAAAGAATCACTATATTGAACAGATAGAAATCAGTGAGCATTCTCTAGAGGAGCTTCCCGGACAATTTGATGTCATTGTGGCAAATATCCTGGCAGAAGAAAATATCCGTCTCAGAGATGCTTTTTTCAATCACTTACACCCGGGTGGTTGGTTGGTACTGTCAGGAATTCTAGAGGAAAAAGAGTTGCAGGTTCGTAACGGATTTGCCGATTTACCTTTGGAGTTTTTTCCCAGTCGCTACCGGGATGAATGGGTCTGTTTGTTATTGCGGCGGCAAAACTGAAATGCGTTGCTTCTATTTGCCAGAACCAAAATTATGTAGCGGAACTGTCATTGGTCTGCCGAAAGAGTTAAAAAAACATTTACAAACCGTTTTACGCTTAAAACCGGGAGATGAATTTCAGCTCTTTAATGGTAATGGTCAGCTTGCCAGGTCGATTTTAAAAGAACACTCAGAGGTTGAACTCTTAGATGTCAAAAAATATCCACCCCCAGTTTGTCCCCTGACATTGATTCAGGGATTGCCAAAGGGGGACAAGTTGGAGTTGATTTTGCAGAAAGGGACCGAACTTGGGGTCAACCAGTTTTATCTGGCGGCGATGGAGCGGAGTGTCGGGATTTTGAAGTCTGACCGAAAACAGAAACGGTTGGAACGGTGGCAAAAGATTGTTCAGGAAGCAGCCCGGCAGAGCAGACAGTACCATTTACCACAATTAGTGGCAGAGATGTCGTTGCCTCAGGTTTTGTCGACAGTCAAGGCTGATTTAAAACTGCTGCTCTGGGAAGATAGTACGACGCCTCTGCGCGATATTTTGCCACAACAACTTCCGCAACAGATTGCTGTGGTAGTTGGTCCCGAGGGGGGTGTCAGCCAACAAGAGGCAGAGCAGATTATGGATCAGGGCTATCAGGCGGTACGTCTTGGCCCCAGAATTTTACGGACTGAAACAGCAGGGCTTGCGATAATGACGATTTTACAATATGTTTACGGGGATTTGGCTTCAGGTCAGCATGGTTGAATAAATCATGTATAAGAGAAAGGAAAAATCATGAGATGTCCCAAGTGTGGCTATAACAGTTTTGACCATCTCGATAGCTGCAAAAAGTGCGGCAAAGATTTGGTCGAATTTAAACAGAACTTTGGAATTAAGAGTGTTCTGTTTCCAGGTCAGATGGACTCTGACGGTGGCGACAAGGAATCGGAGCTTGACAGTGCCACTGCGGATGTTGCTGTAGCGGTGGCTACAGGCGCGACAGCAGCGGCAGCAACAGATGCGGCTATGAGTGATCTGAACGTTGAATCCGCGATGACTGAGCCAGATGGTGATGACTTTGGTTTTGATTTTATGGGTGACGGCGCGGAGGATGATGATCTCTCTTTCGATGAGTTGTTTGAAGAGGCTCCGGAAGATGAGGATGTTGAAGAGACGATTGAGGGACCAAAGGGGGCGCAAGACGAAGAAGCCGCCGGTTCTGGCGAAGACTTCTCTTTTGACTCGCCGGGAGATGAAATTGAGCTTGAGAGTGATTTCGGTTTTGATCCGAAGGAGGAAACAGGTGCTTCTGTAACTGAAGATAGTTTCTCTTTTGACGATCCAGATCAGGACGATCCAGCAAGTGAACCTGAGGATTCAGGGTCTGAGGAGGACCCCCAACGCCCTTTTGACTTACCGGAGTCTCCACAGTTTGTGGGGGCTCCGGAAGATCGTCAAAATATCCCAGAAGAGCAACAATCTTCTTTTGTTGCCACTGAAAAAACTGTTGATTTGTTTTCTGCCGAAGATGATTCTGCTGCCGCATCGATTCCAGATGAATTGCCGGAAAGCCATGCGTTTGAGTCAGAAGCGGTCGCGGTATCTGCTCCTGTTCCCGCTGAACAATCCGATTCGGTTGTTGCAACGAATCAGCCTGTTGTTGAAGCTTCGGTACCTCCCGCTGAGGTCATTGCAAGTGTTGCGGCTCCAGTTATTCAAGATGACCAGTCTGCTGAGGTCATTGCGAGCGCGGCCATCTCTCCGCCGTTGTTGTTTTCCTGTGTCAAAGCTTTTATTTGTGATTTGATTCTGCTGGCAGTTGTTGGAATAAGTTTTATTGTTGCTGCAGAAGCTGCTATGGCTACGGGGGAGCTTGGGTTATTCCCTTCTTTGGAAACCTTGATTAATCTTTCAGTCCCTTATTTTTTGGTTCTTTTCTTTCTGGCCTTTGGTTATTTTACCCTGTTTCACTTTCTCGTTGGGCAAACTCCGGGAAAGATGCTGACCGGATTGCGGGTTGAGACAACCGAAGGGGAACCTCTGGCTTTTGCCCAGGCCTTTTTGCGCAGTGTCGGCGGCCTGTTCCAATTGTTACCCTTTGGACTGGGTTATTTAGCGGTTCTATCTAACTCTGAACGGCGTGGCTGGAATGATCGGTTGGCGGGAACGCAGGTGGTCAATTTACGGAATCTCTCCGGAGAAAATTAAACAGCCTGTCGTTATCAGATTCCACTGCGGAGCCTGGTGAACTCCTGAAGGTTCGAACATTTTAAATAATCGTTGTTGCTCAATTCCCAGCTGATGGTTGATGTGACTGTTGGACCGTAGTTATGCCCGGGATAAATTCTGGTGTCTCCCGGTAGATTCTTTAGCCGTTGTAGACTTTTATAGAGAGCTGTAACATCACTGCCCGGAAGATCAGCTCGACCACAGCGGCTGACAAATAGAGTATCACCAGTGATAATTTGCTTGCCGGTTTTAAAAACCACAGATCCCGGGGTGTGTCCCGGGGTGTGCATCACTTCAATCTCCCCATTCCCCAACTTAAGCGTCGACCCTTCTGCTAGTGAAATATCTGGATTCGGTAGATCTGCCGGATGTGCTGCCAATTTGGCATCGGTATGTTTAAGAATGACGTCATTTCCCGCAATGTGATCCTGATGACCGTGGGTATTGAGGAGTAATTTTACTCTGACACCAAGGATAGTTGCTCTCTTCAATAGCAGTTCTGGACGCAGCGATGGGTCAACCACCGCCGCACAAAGAGTCTCCGGGCAATAAATCAGATAAGAGAAGTTATCCATCTCACTGGCGTCGATTTGAATGATCTGTAGCATGGGTTTATCCACCGTAGTATACTTGGCTGAGTGTTTATTAAAAAGTATATGACAATTGTCTCTCAGGAGTGAAGGATGAAGTTTACCAAGATGCATGGGGCAGGGAATGACTATGTCTATATTAACTGTTTTGAGGAGCAAGTTGATGATCCTGTTACTTTGGCACAACAGGTTAGTAACCGACAATTCGGAATCGGTTCAGATGGCTTGATCCTGATTCTTCCTTCTGAAGTTGCTGACGTTCGCATGCGAATGTTTAATATTGACGGCAGTGAGGGGGAGATGTGTGGCAATGGAATTCGCTGTGTTGCCAAGTATGCTTATGATCATGGGTTGGTTGAAAAGTTGGAAATGATTGTGGAGACGGGTGGCGGTAACTTGTTCTTGACTATGTCTGTTGGATCTTCCGGCCTGGTGAATCAGGTTTGTGTCGATATGGGAAAGCCAGGGTTGCAGCGGGGGGATGTGCCGATGGCTGGCTCTGCTACAGAAAAAGCTGTTTCAGTTTCTTTGGCGGTTGGCGATCAGCAGTTTGAAGTGACCTGTCTCTCTATGGGGAATCCACATGCTGTCATTTTTGTTGATGATGTTGAGCGGTTTCCAGTGACTGAAATTGGTCCACAGATTGAAAATCATCCCTGGTTTCCTGAACGGGTTAATGTTGAATTTGTTCAAATTCTTAGCCCGATAGAGGTGATTCAGCGAACTTGGGAGCGGGGCTCGGGAGAAACTCTAGCATGTGGTACCGGTGCTTCAGCAGTTACCGTTGCCGGGGTATTGACCGGTCGCACAGAACGAAAAATTATTAATCATCTGCGTGGCGGCGATCTGGAACTGGAATGGTTGGAAGATGGTCCGGTGACGATGACGGGTCCCGCCGTGGAAGTTTTTCAGGGTGATTTCGATCCCAAATAGAGAGATATCGGTATGAAAGCGGTTCTTTTTGATCTGGATAACACCCTCTACCCGGTTGAGTGTGATCTGTTTTCCCTGATTGATGTCCGTATCAATCGTTATATGGAGGAGGTTGTTGAGATTGCTCCAGCCGATGTGGATGATTTGCGTCGGCGCTATTGGCAGGACTACGGTGCAACTTTGCAGGGGCTGGTTCGTCATCATGCGATTGACCCGGAAGATTATCTTGATTATGTCCATGCAGTTGATGTCGGCAGCCGGATCTCTCTTGATCCTGAGCTGCGACACACCTTAAAAACTCTTGGGTTGCCAAGCTATGTCTTTACCAACGGATCACGCTGTCATGTCGATCGGGTTGTCACTGCTCTTGGACTGGATGGGATATTTGCCGATATTTTTGATATTCGGATTGCCGATTATCAGCCAAAACCAAATCCTGACCCCTATCGGCAGGTTTTACAAAAATTGGCACTCTCCGGTAATCAGTGTATTATGGTGGAAGATCAGTTGCAGAACCTGCAGACGGCTAAACAGTTTGGGATGAAAACCGTCCTGGTTGGCGCGAAAGAATCTGTCCAGGAAGAACATAGTTATCTTGATGCACAGTTGTCCCGCCCTGCAGATATTGGCAGGCTATTGGCTCAATGGCTGGAGGTAGATTGAAATGCGGGCAGTTATCCAACGGGTGAGCCGTGCTGGTGTGGTTGTCAACGATGTGCAAATTGCAGCTATCGGCTCAGGGTTGCTGGTTTTGTTGGGTGTTGAAACGGGAGATGACGAAAAGTCAGCAGAATATCTGGCGAAAAAAACCGCTGACCTGAGAATTTTTGAGGATGATGCAGAGAAAATGAACCTTTCCGTTCTCGATCGTGCCGGTGAAGTTCTGGTTGTCTCGCAATTCACTCTACTGGCAGATTGTCGTAAAGGTCGACGGCCAGGATTCTCTGCTGCTGCAGAGCCGGAACTGGCTGAACCTCTCTGTGAATATTTTGTCGATCAGTTAAGGGAACAAGGGCTTAAGGTGCATACGGGGCAGTTTCGGGCCGAAATGAAAGTTGATTTGGTGAATGATGGGCCAGTGACTATCCTGCTTGATAGCCGGAGAAACTTTTGACCGGAATTTTGTTTAGTAGCACAACCTGGGAGTATCAGTATCAGGTTGGCTGCTATTGCCTGATGGATTCCTGTTTAAGGAGGATTTATGCAGAAAATTTTGTTTCTACTGTTGGTGGTGGTTTTTTCAGGTGTGACAGTACAGGGAGCGACCTACTCCTGTCGTGACAACCAGGGGCAATTGCACATGACCGACAACCTGCAATCACTTCCCCCTGAATGTCTTGGCCGGACGAATACGATTCAGGGAGAAGGTTCTGATAACCTGAGTTTTGTCGCCGATCAAGAAAATTCACAGGATTCTGGAGCTGATTTTCAGAATGTTGTCAACGATGCTGCACAAAAGCAGAAACTGAGAAAAGAGTGGCTTGATAATTTGATGCCCCGGGTTGAAAGGGCCGTGGCACAATATCGGCAGGCGGCGGCACTAATGTATAATACGACGCGCAGTGGAAGACTCACTTATCGGGAAGATATGACCAGAGCAAGAGAACAGAAACAACAAGCTCTCGCAGAAAAGCAGAAAATATTGGCCGAAATTGCCGGACCAGCAGTTTCACGCAAAGACCGGGGTATTATTGCTTCCAAGCTGGATGAGATTAAAGATTGACAACTAAACAGGCTCCCGGTGGAGCCTGTTTAGTTGGGAGGACTATAGAGCTTTTTGTAATAATGCTTCTACCTGTTTTTTGGGTACGGCACCAACCAGTTGATCAACAATTTCCCCATCTTTGAACAGGATCATGGTTGGAATGCCCCGCACTCCATATTGACCGGGTGTTGCAGGGTTTTCATCGACATTAACTTTACCAACCTTGATCCGTCCATCATACTCGTCAGCAAGTTGGTCAAGTATCGGTGCAATCGCTTTGCAGGGAGCACACCAGGTTGCCCAGAAGTCAACCACAACCGGGATATCAGATTTTAGAACGTCAGCATCAAACTGTGCATCGGTGAATGCAAAAACTTTTTCGCTAGCCATCGGGTTCTCCTTTTTCCTATTTTGAGTAGAATCTGTAATATAAGATACGTTCAGACATATCAAGGTTTCAAATATATAGAAAATTTTGGGAAAATCAAGTTGTATTCGGTTTATCTGGACTTGCTTGACAGTGGCGATGTGGCTTCATATCATATTCAGGTTAAAGGGAGAGGACTTATTTTTCCCGCTTTTTGATGGAGATAAAAATGGATCAGCAAAAACTGCTGTTGCACATATCCGCAGCCTGCCGTCAGACGGTGGGGTTGTTTGAGAAATTTAGTTATGAGCAAAATAATGAATTAGTTCAGCTGGCGAAACGGCTTGGGACTCTGTTTGCTGAAGGGGGGCAACTTCTGATTGCTGGAAATGATTCATTGCAACCAGTTGCACAGCAATTGGCCAACCAGTTTTCTTTCAGACTCGGTTTTGACCGTCCGGTTCTCCCCGCGATATGTCTGGGGAGTGACCCGATTTTGAGTCACCGGATGATGGCAACAGGGCAGTTTGAGCAACACTTGGTACGTCACTACCGTGCCTTGAATCCTCAGCAGCATCTTCTCCTCCTCCTTAATGACGGTTCGACGGCAGCACCGTTAATGAATTTGCGTGATGAAGTGATTGAGGATGAACAAACGGTTGCGTTAATTTCCAGTGATTGTCAGAAGGATCCACTCCGCAGTGCCGATGTTGGGATCTGTCTTAATCTGGCGACAGAATCTGTCCCACGGCAGATTGAACTTGCTCAATTCGTTGGTCATCTGCTGTGTGAATTGGTTGAGGCCGAATTGTTTGAGCGTTAAATTGCGAAAGTCATGAAACTTGTTGACTGGATTTGTTCTGAAAAATACAATCAATCGGTTTAGTTGTCTTCATCCGAAGTGATCAGGTTAATAGCCAGAAGGGATATTGCGGAAACTATGACTCTGCTATCCGGTATCACCACTCTGATTTATCTTATTGCAAGTGTTCTTTATCTGGTCTCAATGATAGGTAAACAACAGCGAGCCGGTCAAATTGGTCGTTGGGTTTTGCTCATTGGAATTGTCCTGCATGCCACTTGTTTTGGTGTCCGGCATTCAACTGCCGGCGGGGTTCCGGTTACCAGTCTCCATGAATCGTTATCATTCTTCGCCTGGTGTCTGGTTTTACTTTTTTTGCTGCTGGATCTCCGTTTTCGTCTGTCAGTGATGGGAGCCTTTGCGGCTCCTCTGGCTTTTGGACTGATGGTTGCCAGTGCTCTTAGTCCCCATATTGTTGTTCAAATCAACCCGGTTTTAAAGAGCTGGCTGTTTCCTGTCCATATTACCTTTGCTTTTTTGGGTAGTGCAGCGTTTGCTCTTTCCTTCGGCGCCGGAGTGATGTATCTGATCCAGAACCGGATGTTGAAAAGCAAGCATTTTACCGGGATCTACCAGATGCTTCCTTCTCTGGATACTCTGGATAAGGTCAATTACACTTGTCTAAGTATCGGTTTTCCGTTGATGACTCTGGGGATTATCAGTGGCGCCTTCTGGGCAAATACGGCCTGGGGAACTTACTGGCGTTGGGATCCGAAGGAGACCTGGGCGCTGATAACCTGGTTTTTATATGCGGCGCTGTTGCATGGTCGTCTGACTATTGGCTGGCGGGGGCGCAAGGCAGCAATTTTTTCCATCATTGCGTTTATGTTCCTGTTGTTTACCTTCCTCGGGGTGAATTTGCTGCTTGGTGGTTATCATACCTTTGAGGCATTTGCAGTCCTATGATTAAAGCTTGGTCAATAGCTATATGAATATCGTTATCGTGGGGTTGAGTCATAAAACGGCCCCAGTCGAAATACGTGAAAAAGTTGCTTTCCCCGCTACGGCGATGGAAGCACCCCTGCAGCAGATATTGGGTCTTCCCTCGATTTCTGAGGCGGTGATTGTTTCGACCTGTAATCGGGTTGAACTCTATGCAATCAGCCGTCAACCGGATGCGGCAGTTGTTGAACTGAAACAATTTCTGGCCGATTTCCACGAGCTGAACCTGGAAAAACTGCAGGATCACCTTTATGACTTCGAAGGGACAGATGCCATTCAGCATGTTTTGCGGGTTGCTTCCAGTCTTGATTCGATGATGATCGGTGAACCCCAGATCCTTGGTCAGATCAAGACCGCTTATGGTTATGCCTGTGAGTACAAAACTGTTGGCTTGATTTTAAACCGGTTTCTGCGCAAGGCATTTTCTGTGGCGAAGCGGGTGCGGACTGAAACCGCTATTGCCAGTAATGCCGTCTCGGTCTCTTTTGCCGCAGTTGAACTTGCCCGAAAGATTTTTGATTCTCTCGAAAACAAAACTGTCATGTTGATCGGTGCTGGTGAAATGTGTGAATTGGCGGCAAAACATTTTGTCAACAATGGGGTTTCCAAGGTTCTGGTGACCAATCGAACTTTCAGTCGGGCAGAAAAGCTGGCGGAAGAGTTTGGTGGGGTTGCGGTTAATTTTGATAATTTCCAAGAGCAACTCCATCGGGTTGATATTGTTCTTTCTTCAACCGGTTCTCCCGATTATGTTCTGGATGCAAAGAAGCTCAAGCAGGTGTGCAAGGATCGTCGTTATAAGCCGATGTTTATGATTGATATTGCGGTGCCGCGTGATATTGATCCTGCCGCAAATAAATTGGACAGCATCTATCTCTATGATGTCGATGATCTGCAGGGTGTGGTTCAGGCAAACATGAAGGAACGGCAGAAAGAAGCGGCCAAAGCTGAACTCATCATTAATGATGAAGTGGGTCAGTTTCAAACCTGGCTCTCAACCCTTGAAGTGAAGCCGACAATTGTTGCCCTGCGGCAGCAGCTGGAACAGGTTCGCCAGGTCGAAACGGCAAAGACTCTGTCCAGTCTGAATAAACTGAATGAGAAAGAGCGCAAAGCAATTGAATCAATGACCTGCGCTATTGTGAACAAAATTCTGCACCACCCGACCCATATTTTGAAACAGACCAATAATGGTGGTGACGGCAACCTTTATATTGATGCCGTTCGTACCTTGTTCGACCTGCCCGATCCGGTTGAGCAGCAAACTGACCCTAACCCTGATAAATCAGACTAGGAGGCTGTCGGACTATACGGACTGAAGCGAAAATTTGGAGGTTTGAGAACAGTTTTTAGCTCGTTTGCAGGCTCATAGCCATAGCTATGGGGCAAAAAGGAGCTAAGAAATGAGCCAAACAAACGGATTTGCAGCCAGTTCATGGATAGTCCGACAACCTCCTAATAATAAAAGGAGATTTTATGTCCACCCGCACCTTGAAAATCGGTACCCGAGCCAGTGCTTTAGCCCTTTGGCAAGCAAACTGGGTTAAGGATGAGCTGGAAAAACGTTATCCCGATCTTGAGGTTACGCTGACTAAAATCAAAACTCAGGGGGATAAAATTCTCGATGTTCCACTGGCGATGGTTGGTGGAAAGGGGTTGTTCGTCAAAGAAATTCAGGAGGCGATGCTGCGTAATGAAGTTGATATCGCGGTCCATTCGATGAAAGATGTTCCCACTTTCTTCCCCGAAGGGACCGGATTGCGCTGTATCACCGAGCGGGAAGATCCCCGCGATATTGTGGTTTTAAAGCAGGGTTATCAAAGTTTTTCTGAGATTCGCCAGCAGGGGAGAATCGGTACCTCATCGTTACGGCGCAAGGCACAACTGCTGAATCTGCGTCCCGATCTAGAAATGGTTGATATCCGTGGTAATGTTCAGACTCGGATTACCAAGCTTGAAGAAGACAATCTGGATGCGGTTGTGTTGGCGGCTGCCGGGATGCATCGGCTTGGATTTTCAGAGCAGATCGGCGAATACTTTGATCCCAAAACCTGTCTTCCGGCGATTGGGCAGGGGGCATTAGGGTTGGAGAGCCGTCTTGATGACAGTGTTACCAATGATCTGATCGATTTTTTCAATCATCTGCCAACCTCCTATGCAGTCACCGCAGAACGTGCAGTGTTGGCAACCCTCGAAGGGGGGTGCCAGGTACCCATTGCGGCATTTGGAACGGTGAGTGGTGATCAGTTGGAATTAACCGGGTTGGTCTCCGATGTTCTCGGTCAGAAAATGTTGAAGGAAACAATGACCTGTCATGTTGATCAGGCGGTTGAAACCGGGATTGCTCTGGCAAAAAAATTATTGGAGCAGGGTGCCGGGGAAATTCTCAATGAAGTCTATGGTTGCGATACTTTTAATACTGATGAGGGTTGATCGTGGCTGAGCAATTGCCTCTGGCGGGTAAACGGTTTCTGGTGACTCGCCCACAGACTCAAACAGCCGATTTTGTATCCCTGCTCGAACAACAGGGTGGCGAAGCAATCTGTATTCCAACGATTGAAATTGTTCCTCCTGAAAGCTATGCACCGCTGGATTTTGTGCTGCGGGATCTGGATGAGTTTGATATCTTGATTCTCACATCGG
>Ga0164318_10000546_pt1 | contig 29406 bp, 21 predicted proteins | sample GuaBasSedimGuay9_FD_113734 | JGI IMG/M metagenome (GOLD analysis project Ga0164318, IMG submission 113734) | Subseafloor sediment microbial communities from Guaymas Basin, Gulf of California, Mexico - Guay9, Core 4571-4, 0-3 cm | ecosystem: Environmental > Aquatic > Marine > Hydrothermal vents...
CATGTATCAACGCAGCAAGATCCAGGAAGAATCGATGCATTATGAAATGATGAAACTTTCCGGTGAGCTTCCCATAATGGGAGTAAATACATTTATCTCTTCCAAAGGTTCTCCAACTATCTTGCCGGGAGAAGTTATCAGGGCTACTCCAGAAGAAAAAGAATATCAGATCAATATGTTGAAAGAGTTACATGAAACTCAAAAAGAGAATGTAGAAGTGGCTTTGCAGAAACTGAAAAAATGTGCTTCCAGCAATGGAAATGTATTTGAATCTATGATGGAAGCAACAAAAGTTTGTTCGATTGGACAGATCACGAATGCCTTATTTGAAGTTGGTGGTCAATACAGACGGAATATGTAAACAAAAGATAAATATAAATAAAATGAGGTAAGAATATGGACTTTTTATTCAACGATGAACAACAAATGATAATTAACGAAGCCAAGAAATTTGCTAAGAACGAATTGGAACCATTTGCCGAAGAACTGGATGAAAAAGGACTTGTGAATGAAGCAGCGATCAAGAAATTAGGTGAACTTGGATTTCTGGGCATGACCATTCCAGAAGAATACGATGGATTTGATAGTGGGATTGTTGCTTATGCCGCAACAATGGTGGAACTTAGTAAGGGAGATGCCGGAACAAGTGTATGTGTTACAGTACAAAACTCTCTGGTTAATGATGCAATAGTTTATTATGGTACAGAAGAACAAAAAAGAAAATATCTTCCTAAACTGGCTACTGGTGAGTATATAGGCTGTTTTTCTTTAACAGAACCTAATTCTGGTAGTGACCCGGGTTCTCTTCAAACGTCTGCTATACGTGAAGGGGATAACTTCATACTAAATGGAACCAAAAATTTTGTTACCAATGGAGCCTTCGCACAGTTAGCATTAGTATTTGCTCAAACTCATCCAGAAATGGGATCAAAAGGAATTTCCGCCTTTCTGATAGAAATTGGAACTCCGGGATTTGAGATTGGGAATCATGAGAATAAAATGGGAATTAGATCTTCAAGTACAACAGAATTGATTTTCTCAGATTGTAAAATTCCAGCTTCCGCTTTGATTGGAACAGAAAACAAAGGTCTAAGCATTGCACTGGGTACATTAGATGGCGGTAGAATTGGTGTAGCTGCTCAGGCTATCGGAATTGCCGAAGCTGCCTTTGAAGAAGCTGTAAAGTATTCAAAAGAAAGAGTACAATTTGGCAAAACGCTTTCCAGACAGCCGATAATTGCCTACAAACTGGCCGATATGGCCATGGAGATCGAACTTGCAAAAACATTGCTTTTCAAAGTAGCCTGGATGAAAGAAACACACCAGCCAAAATATACAAAAGAAGCTGCCATGCTGAAGTGTTTTGCAGCAGAAATGTCACACAGAGTGTGTCATGCTGCGGTTCAGATCCATGGCGGATACGGTTACATAAAAGAGAATAAAGTAGAGCGGCTTTACCGAGATCAACGAATTACAGAGATCTATGAAGGTACTTCTGAAATTCAGAGACTGGTGATCTCGCGAGCAGTTTTAAGAGATTAGACTTTGAGGTTATAATGGAATATAAAATATTGAAATTAGCTGTTGAAAATAATGTTGGGATTATCACAATTTCACGTCCGGAAGCTCTCAATGCTCTAAATACAAATTTCTTTAAAGAAATGGATTCATTATTAGATGATATAGAAGAGAACGATGATATTTATGTCGTTGTAATTACTGGTGAAGGAAAAGCATTTGTTGCTGGAGCAGATATTGCCGAAATGTGTGATAAAACTCAGCAGGAAGGATACGACTTCTCCAAATATGGACAGTTTGTATTCGATAAGATCGAAGCACTTTCCAAACCAGTGATAGCAGCAGTTAACGGATTTGCGCTGGGCGGCGGCTGCGAACTTGCCATGAGCTGCGATTTCCGTATTGCCAGCAGCAAAGCCAAATTTGGCCAGCCTGAAGTGAATCTGGGACTTACTCCCGGTTTTGCCGGAACACAAAGACTTTCCCGTCTTATCGGTTTGGCAGATGCTCTCTACCTGCTTTATACAGCCGATATGATAAAAGCAGATGAAGCCTTCCGACTGAAGTTAGTACAGAAAATTGTAGAACCGGAAAGCCTGATGGATGAAACTCTGGCAATTGCAGCAAATATTATTTCCAAAGGTCCGGATTCAGTGAAATTGATCAAGCGAATGACACGAGACGGTTTCAATACCGATTTTGCTTCGGGTTGTGAAATGGAAGCAGAAGGTTTTGCTTCACTTTTTGAAAAACAGGGTGCAGAAGGAATGAAAGCATTCCTGGAAAAACGAAAACCAAAATGGTAGATATACTTTCCGAATGGTCGATTTGTGTGAGAAACTTCGGAAAGGTTTTAGAATAAATCTGAGACTCTTCATAAGGTTAAATGAAAGAATTCCTCAGAGAGACAGATTTGATTTGGTATTTATACGAGATAAAATAGATAGGAGAAATTAAACAATGAATTATGCTGAAAGACTACAAAATGTGACGGTTTTGGGTGCGGCTGGAAAAATGGGCAGCGGAATTTTGCTGCTCACGGCAATTGAAATGGTCGATCTTAGTCTGCTTCCTGAAAACAAAGACAAGAGCTTCTTTTTAAATGCTATGGATATCTCAGATGAAGCTTTATCCGGTTTGATGAAGTATCTGAAGGTTCAAGTTCAAAAACTGGCAGAAAAGAAAACTGTATGGTTGCGGAAAATGTATTCAGATCGAAAAGATCTAATTGAAAATGGTGAGATCATCGACCAGTACGTTTTTGATGTGTTGAGTGTGGTTCGTCCGGTTACCTCTCTGGAGCCGGCTTACAAATCTAATCTTATCTTTGAAGCTGTGGCAGAAAATGCTGATCTGAAAATTAAAATATTTAAGCAGATTGATGCTAACAATCCTGATAAACCCTGGTTCTTCACCAATACGTCCTCGGTTCCTATTACTAAATTGGAAACTGAAGCTGAACTTAAAGGACGCATTTTAGGATTTCATTTCTATAATCCACCCGCAATTCAAAAGCTTGTGGAACTTATCCTTACTGAAAATACTGCAAAAGAAACTGAAGAATTTGCTTTAGCATATGCAAAAAAGCTTCGTAAAAAAATCGTTTATTCCAATGATTTTGCCGGATTTATCGGTAACGGTCATTTCATGCGTGATGCACTTTATGGAATTAACAAAGCTTTGGAATTGGTAGAGAAAGAAAATATTAGTTTCCCTGAAGCGGTATATATTGTTGATAAGATCAGTCGAGATTTCCTGATTCGACCAATGGGTATTTTTCAATTGATCGATTATGTGGGTGTGGATGTTTGCAGTTTCATTATGGGTGTGATGAATCCATATTTGGAAGACGAAGATCTATACAGTCCTGAACTGCACAAATTGTTGGAACAAGGTGTGAAAGGCGGTCAATTCTCCAGTGGTGCTCAGAAAGATGGTTTCCTGAAATATGAAAAAGGTCGGCCGGTCGCAGCTTATGATTTTAAAACCCAGAAATATGTAGATTATGCTGACATCCAAGCTAAATGTGATGCCAAAATTGGTGCTGCTCCAGCATCTTTGAAACCATGGAAAGCGGTTAATTTCAATAAGCAAAAAGCTGCAATTCTGAAAGATTATTTTGCGGAATTGAATGGAACTGATTCTTTCGGTGGGAAGTTGGCAATCGAGTATCTAAAAAATTCTAAAGATATCGGTAAGAAGCTGGTAAATATGAATGTAGCCAGATGTGACGAAGATGTGAATACTGTACTTTTAACTGGTTTCTATCATGCCTACGGGCCAATAAATAATTATTAATAGGGGATGATATAATGAAAAAACTAAGAAGAAAAATATATATGACGGCTGGTTACAATACGATTTCCCTGGGAACCGGAAGAAAAGAATTCAATCCTAAGAAACCTCGACCGGGCTTGGAACATTACCTGAAGGAAGCAGGTAAAGCAACTTTGAAAATGATCGGAGGAGCAGATAACGTAGATGAAAGCGTAGTGGGAAATTTCATGGCGGCTCGATTTAATAAACAAGGTCATACTGCCGCATTTGTGCCGATGATCGATGAAAAACTGCGTTATAAACCATCAATTCGTGTGGAAGGAGCTTGTGCGTCCGGAAGCCTGGCTTTAGCAACTGGCATCAAATCTATTCTAGCTGAAACTGCTGAAGTTGTATTATGTCTTGGCGTGGAAGTTCAAAATACCATGAAAGCGATTTATGGGGCGGACGTTCTGGCAGGTGCTGGCTGGTATCAAAAAAGAAAAGAAGGCCATGCCTATTTTTTCCCGGGACAATTCAGCGATAGAGCTGGAGCCTATTATGAAAAATATGGAAAAGAGTATGCCAGAAAAGGAATGGCTACCTGGTATAAAAATGCTGTTGAAAATGCACGGCTTTGTCCTACTGCACAGGAATATCATAACAAAACAGAAGATTTGATGGCTGTTGGCCTTACAGAACCAAATGGTAATTTCTTTGTAGATAACCTGAGTGTATATGATTGTTCCAAAGTTTCCGACAGCGCCAGTGCAATAGCTATCATGTCTGAAGAAGGTTTAAAACGGTGTGGTATCGATAAAAAAGATGCTGTGGAAGTTATTGGTTATGCTCAATGTGAAGAAGATCTTACTCAGGACCCAGGAGATCTGACTGAATTAAGTACAATCAAACATGCTGCCCATCAGGCCTTGGAAAATGCTGAGATCACCATTGATGATCTGGGAACCTTGGAGTTGCACGACTGTTTCTCCATTGCCGGATTGCTCACCATGGAAGCACTTGGTTTTGCCGAAAGAGGAAAAGGAGCACAGTTTATTGCTGATGGAAATACAGCCAGAGATGGTTTGATTCCTACCAATACAACAGGTGGTTTAGTTGGCTGGGGACATCCAACTGGTGCAACTGGTGTTCATCAGGCAGTTACAATCTGGGAACAGCTGACTAGTAAAGCCGGAGATGCTCAGATCGAGTTAAAGGAAGAAAAACCTTACGGTATGACTATCAACATGGGTGGAGATGATAAAACTGTGGTTTCGATCGTTTATAAAAGAGCATAATCAATTAAGATGCAAATATTATGAAAGCGGTACTTTGTTGTGCCGCTTTTGTTTTGACTTCATACTGCTGTCCTTCTCCTAATTCGCTACACGGGAGCAGGAACATAAGAAAAAAAAAGTAGGATTTGAGGTTAAACAAAGTCTTATATTCTTGTTACGAAGTTTGTCTTCGTAACGCTAAATATTAGGTTCCCAAGACCAGTCTTTGTTTAAATTACGACCTGACAGGCAAACTTGGGAACCAGAATTAGATTTGAGGAAAATAATATGAACAATAGGATCACAAAATTATTTGGTATTAAATATCCGATAATCCAGGGTGGAATGATCTGGTGCAGCGGAGCTAAACTGGCTGCAGCTGTAAGTAATGCCGGTGGACTCGGTCTTATAGGAGCTGGTTCAATGTATCCGGATATTTTACGAGGACATATTAAAAAATGCAAAATTCTTACAGATAAACCTTTTGGTGTGAATCTGCCACTTTTAATGGGAGACGCTGAAGAGAAGATTAACATAATCATTGAAGAAGGTGTGAAAATCATTTTTACTTCGGCTGGTAGTCCGAAAAAATGGACACCATTTTTAAAAGAAAATGGCCTAAAAGTTGTTCATATTGTGGCCGCATCAAAACACGGTATTAAATGTGAAGTTGCAGGAGTTGATGCAATTGTAGCAGAAGGATTTGAAGCTGGTGGGCATAACGGCAGAGAAGAAACTACAACCATGTGTTTAATCCCAAAAATTACCCAGGAAGTTAACATTCCGATAATTGCTGCTGGTGGAATTGGTAGTGGTAGAGCTATGGCAGCAGCTTTCGCTTTAGGGGCGGAAGCTGTGCAAATAGGATCCCTGTTCGCAGCCAGCAAAGAGTCATCTGCTCACAAAAACTTTAAACAAAAAATTATCGAATCAAAAGAAGGCGAAACGCTGTTGATGCTGAAAAAACTTGCTCCTGTTCGACTTTTGAGCAATGCTTTTTCCTTCGAAGTTTTCGAACAGGAATCAGGCGGAGCATCCAAAGATGAACTTAAAGAACTTCTCGGAAAAGCAAGAGCAAAGCGTGGTATGTTCGAAGGTGACCTGCTGGAAGGTGAACTGGAAATCGGCCAGGTTTCTTCGATGATTGACAATTTAAAATCTGCAGGAGAAATTGTAGAGGAAGTTTGGAAAGAATTTCAGGATGTGCTGGAACAATTACCTTATAATTGAATTTATTTTGCTTCCGAAACATTGAAAATAAAGAAACAACAATCTTGATCGTTTTGCTTTTCAAGCCGACTCAAAGAAAAGGTGAGAGTTAGAGATCGTTTGCTCTGCAAGCCGACTCAAAGAAAAGGTGAGAGTTAGAGATCGTTTGCTCTGCAAGCCGACTCTTAAATGGTACCCCCGACCCGATTTGAACAGGTGACCTTTTCCTTAGGAGGGAACTGCTCTATCCTGCTGAGCTACGGGGGCACACAATATAGATTCTGAATAATTTTTTGATAGTTCTCATGTCAAGAATTTGCTGGAAACAAATTTTATTTTCTTTGACAAAAATCGTTTAAAAGAAGTTCTTCTTTTCGAGGAAAAATTTATGATAGATCTTATTAAAATTCGCCAGGATTTGCATCGGATTCCGGAACTTGGATTCGAAGAATTCAAAACAACAGCTTACTTGTCTTCAATTTTAGAAGGTATCAATGAAATTACAATTTACTATTTTGATTTCCCCGGAGTTTTAGCTGTTTATTCTCGTGGTAATGGATCATACAAATTATTTCGCGCAGATATGGATGCATTACCGATCTCTGAAAAAACTAACTGTTCATTTTCTTCGAGACATTCTGGTAAGATGCATGCCTGCGGACATGATGTTCACATGACAATTTTATTGGGATTAATTGATAAAGTTGTTCATAAAAGAATAAAAGAAAATTTATTGTTTCTCTTTCAACCAGCAGAAGAAGGTATGGGAGGAGCAGAACGTATTCTAAAAACAGGAATATTGGATAGATTCAAAATTTCTAATGCCTTTGCTTTGCATGTTTCAGGTTCACTTCCTGTTGGAACTATATCAACTAAACCAGGTATTTTCTTTGCTAATACACAAGAAATTGAAATGAAAATAACCGGTAAAAGTGCACACGTAGCCTTCCCTGAACACGGCAGAAATGCTCTTGCTGCAGGAGCAGAATTCTACTTGGAAATCCAGAAAATTGTTAAATCTGAATTCGACCGATCTGATCCGGTGGTTTGTGAGTTTGGCAAGATGCGGGCAGGAACTGTAATGAATGCTATCGCAGCTGAATGTACTCTGGAAGGAACTATGCGAGCATTTACATTAAAAAATATGAAACGCATAAGAAAATATATTGAAGAACTTTCGCTTACACTGAATAAGAAATATGATGTTCAATTTCAACAGATATATAAAAGCTTCTATAAACAGGTAACTAATGAAAGTGCTTTATATGAAAAGTTAAAATATATAGCTGCAAATTCCGGGTATGATTTTGTTGAAGCTGATGCTGTTTTTACAGGTGAAGATTTTGGTTATTATGCAGAAAAATATACCGGACTTCTCTTCTGGCTGGGAGCTAACCAGGGCGAGAAACAAAATCTACACTCACCAAATTTTTTACCGAGTGAAAAATCCATTGAAATTGGAGTGGATCTGCTCTATAAAATGATATAAAAAAAAGCTGCGAGGAAAAACCCGCAGCCATTATAATCTTCTTAAACTCTTATATTCCTATTTTTTCATCATCCTCATCAAGATCAATACTATCCAGATCATCATCGTCTTCTTCACCCTGCATCCAATCCGGACAAAAGGCTACATTTTCTGTCTTATCCCAGCCATCCACATTCTTTAATCCATATCGATCTAAGATCTCTTCTTCCCATAGTGAATAACGAACTTTGTCATCTGCTACTTCATATACCAGCACCGGTTTATGATACTTCCTGAGATTGAAATCCATCCCGCTTAACTCAAAAAATTCTTTTATTCTATTTTTATCTTTTTCTGCTGTCATCATATCTTTGCTCCTAATTTTCTGGATTTTATTGACCTATTCCAGAACTAAAATTTACTCGTTCACAAAAGTGTTATGGTTATGAAATGTCAAATAAATTAAGAAATAATTTTGTTAAAATCTTCCTGCTGCTGGTTATGCTGAATGTAGCACTGACTCTAAAAGCCTTTGAACCTGAAGCTGATGATTTCGAAAATACCTTTCAATATAATCTTTACCAGAGCTGGCTAAAAAAAGGCGATTTTAAAACCAATTTCCCAGCTGGATTTGGCAATAAGAAGATCGTAAAATCTTTTACAGATAAAAATGGACGATCAGTGCAGGTAGAATATGACTGGATCAATCGCAAGATTACCGATCAGCGGGAAAGTTTACCTGTCATTTTCTTTGTAGAAGATTTTTCTAAGATCAAACCCTTCCTGAATTTTCTGGAAGGTTTTATCTATCGGTTGAATACAGTGGACTACAATTTCCTGCAGGAATACTGCGATCTGGAAAAAATACAAATTGAATTTAATGGATACACCGGAGCTGAAGCATTAAATCTACTCTGGGAAAGCAGTCGTACAAAACGTACTGAGATAAAACCGCTTGAATTGGAAGTGAAAGATAATATCCTTACATTTTATTTACCAATAAAATCAGGGAAAACTATTAAATTTGAATTTCCAGTAGAATATGATATAGCAAAAGCCTTGCAATCCATCCGCAGAAAAGAAGAGGAAAAATCAATTCCAATTATTGAAGATAAGAGAGATGATATTGTAGAAAAAAAAATAATTCCAGACTATCAAATACCTGTTCGCAAAAGAACTCCAGAACCGGATATTGAATTGCTGCCAGAGATTAGTTCATTAACTCTATCTGATTACGTGAAGTCATATTATGCATTACGACAGTCTAAGGAACTGCTGCACAATAAAATATCTGATCCGGTTGATTTTTTACTTGCTGAATTTCCACAGCGAGAGATTCGAGAAGAAGGTGATATTATATCAATATTGGCTCCAAAATATCTAGATGACTTTAGCTGTGAAATCAATGTTAATCTGGTGCAGGATAATGACGGAATTAATTTTACTCCTGCATTAAATTATGAACTTAATGATAAGACAGTTAAGATTGGGAATAATGAAGAAATAGTTATGAATGCGCTAAATTATGATGAAATAGAAGCAATTGCTCCATTCATCGTTCAACTTGTATATGAGCATCGAGCTATTGGAAGTAAATTATTAAATTTTCTTGTGATACATGATGATATTCCCACAACTCTTATTATGCGAAATGGCGAGAGAAAGGTTTTTGAGCTGAATTCTTATGCAAATCTTCTACTTATGCTTGGAAATTATTGGCAATCTCATAATGTTTATTTTAAAATTCAGGAAGTCACTAAGAAAAATGGTAATATAGAGTTGCAAACATATTTGATTGCTTATGATAAAGATGAAACAGCAGCAGATATGGCGGAAATCATGTTTCACCTGGATGAGGAATTTAAGATAGATATGATAATGATGGTACTTCATCAAGGTAACGATAGAATTGATAATTGAAGGTGAAAAATGAAAATATTTGAATCACACGCTCATCTGAATTTTGAGCATTTCGATAAAGATAGAGAAGAATTACTGCAGAAATGCAAAAAGCTTGGAATTGAGAGGATTATTAATGTTGGTGTTGATAAAAAATCAATTTCTTGCAGTCTGCAACTGGCAGAAAAATTTGATATGATCTATGCCGCAGTTGGTTTTCACCCGCATGATGCAAAAGAGTATGATCGAGAGTTTTTGCTGACAAGTGCAAAGAACAAAAATGTGGTTGCAATTGGTGAATGCGGTTTGGATTATTACCGCAATCTTTCTCCACGTGATATTCAACGAAGGGTTTTTTCAGACCAGATAAAAATCGCCATTGATCTAAAATTGCCGCTGATTGTTCACGATCGAGATGCACATGACGAATGTTTTGAATTGCTGGAAGAGCAAAATCCTGCTAGCGTAGTTTTTCATTGTTTTTCAGGTGATGAATTATTTGCCGAAAAAGTTTTGTCAAAGGGTTGGAAAATCTCTTTCACAGGAACTATTACATATAAAAACAACTTGCTGGAAAATGTGGTAAGAACTGTTCCTGATGATATGTTTTTCATCGAGACAGATTCTCCCTACTTAACGCCGGTTCCTAATAGGGGCAAACGTAATTCACCTTTAAATCTCAGGTATATAATCGAAAAAATATCTGAAATTAAAAGAATATCACCAAACAAAGTTGCAGAACTTTCCTACAACAATGCAATGGATTTCTTTTTCTAACAACTTAGAAGTAAAAGATTTAGAAATTAATAGAAAAAAAACTTGTAAGAATAAATTCACTTCATAATTTTGCACCAAAATAATATTGGAGGACGTTATGGCTGTTAATATTAATAAAGAAACTTGCATCGGATGCGGAGCCTGCATCGATACATGCCCCGTGGAAGCCCTGAAGATGGTAGATGAAAAAGCTGTAGTGGATGCAGAAACTTGCGTTGATTGCGGTGCATGTATAGATTCTTGCCCCGTGGAAGCAATAACATTATAATTATTCACAAAATTAAAATGAATTTTGAGCCTGCTTCACAGCAGGCTCACTGTATTTAGATTAGGTTCAAACTTTTATTGACAAATAGTACATGCTGCTTTTTTTTTCGCACCATATTTTCATTGTTATCTTTTTTTATATTTATCGTTGTATTGTTTTATTGTAATGTGTTGAATTGTGTCTGAAGAAAAATATCTGGAAAAAGGTAGCAATAAATGAATTTTGTGATCGATATAGGTAATAGTAATATTGTATTAGCAATATATAATGAGGATGAACTTCGTTTCCATTGGCGAATAGAAACAGTTAAATTGGAAACAGCAGAATCGTACTATCACAAGATCAATACCCTGTTTTCCAAAGAGCAGATTGCTTTTAACGCTATCTCGCGAATTGCTCTTTCGTCTGTAGTACCGCAATTAACAGAAACTTTTAATAATTTGTTTGCACAATTTTTTGATTGTCCGAAAATAATTGTAACTGCCAGCAGTAAACTTGGATTGACTTATCCTGTTTCCAATCCAGATTATATTGGTTCTGACTTGATAGTAAATGCCTATGCCGCCTGGCAGAAATATAATAAAAACTGTATTATCTGCGATCTGGGAACTGCAACCACAATTCAGCTTGTCGGAAAAAATGGTTTCTATCATGGTTACATCATAGCTCCAGGAGTTAATATTTCGTTACAAGCTCTTTTTTCTTTAACATCTCAGCTGCCAGAAACAGTATTAACTGAACCGGATAATCTTCTGGGTAATAATACAAAAGATGCTATGATGTCGGGAATAGTTACAGGAAACAGGTTGGCACTTGCTGGATTCATTCGAGAAATTAAAAAAGAGTATCAACATATAGGGGAGACTTATGTAATTGCAACTGGCGGAATAGCGGAAGTAATTTGTAATAATTCCAATGAAGTTGATGTAATAGATAATTACCTTTTAATAGATGGACTTAACCTTATTTGCAGGAATATAGATTTTTAAATGATTAAAAAAAGTATAATTTTTCTAATACTATTTTCAGCTTCATCGGGTTTATTCAGTGAAGTGTTTACACCTAAATATTACCTTCCCGGCTATACCCCATTAAATTTTACAGAGTTAGATTATTATAAATTGGATAAAGGATTTTCCCTTTCGGAATTTGCCAGGCCCCAATTGGGATCAAATTATACAACTACGACCAAAGAAATAGATTATGAAAAAGGAAATGTAAAACTAACCTGTAAACTTGGAAATATTGAATTGACAGAGCCGGTTTACGTGCCTTTAGAAAGCTATTATGAAAATAGTTTTAACGAATTATTTCATAGAACTCTGGATGAAAAAGTTAGTGAATTATTGCGAAATGAAGAACGTACAGATGACCTTGGTTTAATTCCAGAAATTGTTATCGAATTACCCAAAGTTGCTCTGCCCAGAGCTGTTCGAAAATTTATGGGAAATAAAGCCGGACGTTTGAGTTTGGACGGAAGTCAAAGGCTTACCTTTGCCGGTAATAGTACGAAACGAAGTGGTGAAGGCACTGAAAGCAACGATAATCAGGATTTTGATCTGGATATGACACAAGATCTGAACTTACGCTTAAGGGGGACGATCGGTGAAAAGATCCATGTGAATGTAAACCATCAATCTACTTCTGATAGTGATGCTCTACCTACTCCAACAGAAGTGAACATAAATTATGAGGGCGATGAAGACGAAATAGTAAAAAGAATTGATGGCGGGAATATCTCGCTGGCTTTGAGCGGATCACAATTTATAAGTTACAATGTGTCTTCCGAAGGGCTTTTTGGTATAAAAACAGACCTGGAAGCTGGTAATTTAAAAGTTACAGCCATCATGGGAAAAGACGAAGCAAAAAAGAATACGCAAAAGTATAGAGGTTCATCCCAGGCAGATTCTACAATTATTGCCAGTAAAAACTATGTAAAAAGAAGAATGTACTTTATTGAACAACCGGATCTACTATATGAGCTGGTTGAAGATAGTCCAATATTCGGTTATAATAATAACCAGATAGAAATTGAAGATGGAAAATGGAAAATATCAGCTCAAGGTGCCGGTTTGCTGCCGGATCCGGAAAAACCTTTTGCTCTCTATATCGATGACAATAATGTAAATAACAATGGTACTGTTACGGTACCTGGCTACGAAATTGGAGATGAAACTACCCAATATCAATTCAATGTTCTCACAGAAGGTCTTGAATTCACAATAGATTACAATAGTGGCTTGATAACTTTTTTCCCTGAGTATATGGATTTCATCTCACAAATAACAAGATTGCATACAATTGGTGTATCTTATACTACCAGAAGTGGATTGCAAATAGGTGACAGCTCTACAAATCCTGTTTTGGTTAAGATTTTAAAACGATCTAACCAGACTGTAACAGATCCAGAGTGGAAATATGAAGTTCGCAATATTTATAGTCTGGGAATGCAGGGTATAAAATCAGAAGGTTTTGAACTGAACATTTTTACCAGAGATTCATATAATACACCTAACTTTAATTTACCAGACAGCCTTTTGCAGCTTGTTCCAGAAGTATTTCAAGATGACGTTAAACTTCTAAACGGTTATCTTCTCTTAGATGTAAATAAAGATGGGCTGATTAATGGAGACGATTCAACTGTAAATTTAGAAGCCGGATATATTATATTTCCTTTATTGGAACCCTTTTATGCACTGGGTGATTCAGCTGTGTATTTAGAAGATCAAGAAACTGTACAGAATGTGGGCGAGGAAAAAGAATATAATTACTACTTTTCGGTGAAAGGTGAAATCGGTCGTGATCAGATTTCATTGGGGCAGATGAATATCTTACCGGGAAGTGTAGTAGTTAAGCTGGGATCCAGTAAACGCAAACTTACCGAGAATGTCGATTTTATTGTAGATTACGATTTTGGTATTATTAACTTCTTAAATTCTGAAGCTAAGAATCCCGATGTGGAAATTGATATCAGTTATCAATTTAAACCATTATTTTCTGTTGATAGCAAAACTATTTTAGGTGTTCGCGCTGATATGGAATTCAACCAGAATATCAAAGCAGGCGGAACTCTTATCTATCAATCTGAAAAAGTTAAGGAAGACAGACCCAAGATCGGCAACGAAAACCGTAATCTTATTCTGGCCGATATTGATGGTGAACTGGATTATGATATTCCTTTTATGACCCGTTTTATCGACTGGTTTCCGCTTATAAAAACTGACGAAGAATCGACCATGAATCTTTCTGGTGAAGTGGCAATGAGTATCCCTACAATCTATGGTTCTGAAAAACAGCATGATAAGAAAGAAGCATATATCGACGATATGGAATCTATCTTGGACACGTATCCGCTGGGTGTTTCGCGGGTAACCTGGGCTCCTGCCAGCAGGCCATTTGGATATCCGGGTGCAAATCCTACCAACCTTGTTAAAGCAAATCTCAATTATTACAATCCTCAGAATGTATATGCCGAGGATGTATATGATCCGGAAACACTTTCGAATGAAGAAGAACGAGAAAAAGTTCCGATTCTGGCTTTCAAAATAAAACCGCCACCACTGGGTTTACCCGGAGTTCAAATCAAATACTGGGCTGGCGTAATGAAATATATTGGAAATCAGGTCGATTTCTCAAATAAGAAATACATAGAATTCCTGGTAAAAGTTGATAATCTTAATAATAATACTGATTTTAATCCAGTTAATATTCATATAGATCTGGGTGAAGTGAGTGAAGATTTTTATCGTCCAGGTGAGAGCGATAAACCAGATAAAGAAGACGGTCAGCTGAATGAAGCCGGGAATATGACTAATGTAGATGGTATCCTGGACGGCGGTGAAGATACTGGTTTAGATAGAATTAAAAACGGAGAGCCGGGTGATGATCCCTTTGATAACTATGACAATAAAAAAGTTGTGATCAATGGAGATGATGAATATCCTTATGTAAACGGAACAGAAGGAAATGATAAACTCGATACTGAAGATCTTAACAGCAGCAGCATTTTAAATTTATCTGAAGTTTATTTCGAATATTCTGCCTGTATAAATGATGGTGATGAATTTCTGGAAAGTCAGTACAATGGCTGGCGCTTGTACCGTATCCCCCTGCACAATAGAGACAACTATACTATAGTTTCAAATGAAGCTAATAGAAATCCCGATCTGGAAAGGGTTAGTTATGCACGGATCTGGTTTGAAACTCAAGATAGTACCAGGATCAAATTAGTATCACTAGATATTGCTGGAAATAAATGGGAAGAAGGTTTCATTAGAGAAGAAGATGGAAGCATTATAAATGATGAAGAAGAAACAATGCTGGTGGGAATTATCGATAATCAAAAAGACCAGCATTATAATCCTGCTCCCCACACTGTTATTAAAAAACAGGGTGAAGATACTCTGGAACAATCTCTTACTATTGATTATACGAATCTGGGAGCTAATCATTTCGGATTAGTTACTCAGTCTTTCCGTGAATATTTAAATCTTACAACATATGAACGTTTACGTCTTTGGGTATATGGTGAATCTGCCCAATTAGAGCGTACACGTTCCCAGTCTGATACACTGATAATTCGTATGGGAGCAGATTCCTTGAATTACTACCAGATCAAACATGCTTTTGAGACTGCTTCATATCAGGCAATAATGGATGAAAATTACTGGGAAGAAATTGAAATTGATTTTTCAGATCTTACAGAGTTAAAGAACATTGATGCTGATGAGGACGTGAGTTATACAAAAGATGGTTTTGTTTACAGCAAGGTTGGAAATCCAACTTTAACCAATATCCGTTCTATTTCACTTGGTATGAAAGCATCTGAGACCTTTACCGGTAGAATATATTTTGATGACCTAAGAGTAGCCGATCCCTATGAAGAAATTGGTTTTGCAGCACGTACTACATTTCATACTAAGTTTGCGGACTTTTCTGATTTAGATGTGAATTTACAGTGGAGAACAGAAAACTTTCAAGCTTCTTCTACGCGAACAAATTCACCAAGTCAAGTCAGGGAAATCAATTTATCAATAAATAATAAGTACTACCTGCAAAAATTCCTTCCCGCTGAATGGGGATTAAATCTTCCGCTTACTTTAAAAAGAACACAATCTCTTGGTATTCCACGCTTTAAAGCCAACACAGATGTATTGCGGGATGATTTGAGCAAAGAAGATAAAGCTCGAGAAAAAAATAAATCTCTAACTAAAAGAGCAGATATATCTTTTAGCCAGAGTAAAACTCCAAAAAATAAAATTTTAGCTTATACATTAAAAAACACAACAATAAACTCTTACATTGAGCAGAGAAAAACCACTTCTTCAACCTTGGCAGATACAACGATCACGTTCAATATCAAACACAATTATCGTCTTTCTGTCTCTAAAGAAAATACTTCTTTAAATCTTTGGAAAAATTACAAATTTTATTACTTCCCCAACAGTATTGAAAATCAACTTATTTATGATGATAAAATGCCCAGCAAATGGCGCTGGGAAACTTATACAGATTCAATTCCATTTTGGACTAAACAGACAAATTCCAAAAGAACCAAATCATTTAACACCCTGTCATCGGTTAATTATGATATGTTTAGTGATATTTCTGCTGCTTATTCACTTTCTACCAAGCGAGATCTATTATTAAAAAACTATGTTTATGATGTGAATATTGGGCAGGAAAAAGAAAGAACTCAAACCGCTTCTCTTAATTTTACGCCTAAGTATCTGGAGTCTGTTTTTAGTTTTGATGCAAATGCTTCGGCCAACTATGATGAAGATCATATAAAAGTTGGTGTTACAGATACTTTATACTATAAAGGTAGCGTTACTAGAGACATTGGCGGTACATTTACATTAAAGAATCGTGATATGCTAGAGGATCTTTCTGGATGGATTAATAAAAAGTTCGGCAAAAAAAGTACAGAAGAAATTATAGATGATGATGAGAAAAGCAAAGGTGAAGAAGAGCTAAACGAAGAAGAAAAGAAAGAAGAAGACTACACAAAAACCGAACTAAGCAAGATGGAAGATGCGTTTGGCAAGAAAAACGATAAGGGCTGGAAAGATGATTTAAAAGGCAATGATTCTGGCGGCAAAGAAGAAGAAACAAAACCACTCGAAGGAAAGCAGGCTGGAAAATATGATCCCAAAGGTGGTGATTATAAAGGTTCTGAAGGTCAAAATCTTAAACCGATAGAATCATCCAATATTTTCGGTTCAATTGTAGGTTATATTGCTAGAATCGAGAATATTCGCGTAACATATGACAATAACTATAGAACATCTTATGAAGAAAGATTAGATAGACCAAAATTTCTTTATCAACTGGGACTACCTCATATTCTGCAGGAAGATGGTGTAGATAAAGAAATAGACATGAAGACAATCACCGATAAAATCTCTACATCTTTCGGCTTTCCAATTTTTAATAATCTTTCAACTAACTGGGGTTATTCCACAGAACATAAAAGAACATACAGCTTTAATAATAATAGCCAGATCACTACGAATTTCCCCAATATTAGTATAACCTTATCTGAATTTGAAAAACTGATCCATTTCGAAAACATTCTTACCAGTTCCCGACTAACCAGTAGTTTTGTTCAATCTATATCAGAAACTGGTGAAATTGGTTTTGGTGATGATCCCGACACAAAACAGGTGAGATTAGGTTTTACCCCGCTGCTTTCATGGTTTGGCAACTGGAAGGGAAATATTACTTCCAACATTAATCTGAATCATTCAATAACTAAAAATGAACGAAACCTATCAGGTGGGGCCAGCTCTGGAAGCAATTCGACGGTTTCTTCTATAACTGGTTCCTTTTCCTGGAGCTATGCTGCAGCGAAAGGACTAAAGATTCTTTTCTTTAAAAGAACTAGAATGAAGAATGAATTATCAACCGATTTATCATTTTCAGTTGAACGAACCTATAATATCTCTACCAATTCTACAGGTGATGTAGATGAAGTTGAAAATAAAATACACTATACTGTTACTCCAGTAGTTTCTTATCAGTTTAGTAAAAATATAAGCGGCGGTCTTACCAGTAATTATGAATATACAGATAACATGAAACAGAGAACTAAGTTGCGTACATTCCGACTGGGAATTTTTGTAGAGATACTTTTTTAATATTTTAAACTTATTGATCTTTTAGTTAATTACGTTCTAAATAAATATAAGTCGTTATTCCTGAATGTGTCATTCCTGATTCACCCACTAGCCCAAGTTCAAAGCTATCTTTTTCTTGACACTGCACAATTTAGAAATATTTTCCGCAAAGAACGAAGGAGAATTCTATGGTCAGTAAAGCTCAGAAATTCCGATTGGGAATTTTTTTAGTAGTGATCTCCGTTCTCATGATCATCTTTCTTGTGTTGGTTGCAGGCAATAAGATAATGGAGAAACGGGATATATATTACATAAAATATCAAGATTTAACTGTGTCTGGTTTGCAGATCGGCGGACCGGTTCGATATCATGGAATTAATATTGGAAGGGTAGATGAAATTAATATTGATCCGGAAGATGTAACCACCGTTATCGTTGTGGTTAGTGTGAAAGAAAATACTCCCCTGAAACAGGATGTAACTGCTGCTCTAACTCCCATCGGTATTACCGGCCTTCTGCAAATTGAAATCTCCGGCGGCAGCAATGCCGCAGCTCTTTTAACACCTGGTTCATATATTGAATCAGGGGGATCTGCTTTCCAGAGCATTACAGGAAAAGCAGAGGTTATTGCTGAAAAGGTGGAAGTTCTCTTAAATAATTTAGCTGACATAACCAATGAAGAAAATCGTTTAAAATTAAATAATATTCTCGCCAATATAAACACACTCACAGATAGCAATGTGGAACCAATTGGCAATATAATTGCAAACCTGAATGACATCAGCCTGGAAATTAAAGATATTGCAATCTCCATGAATACAGCAGTGGTAAATATAAACGATATTCTCCAGTCTGGTAAAATTGATAGTATCGTTGCAAATACAGATAAAATAACTAAAGAACTGGCCCAGATAGATTTGAAGAAACTTGTAGATGATCTTGATGCTGCTGTTATCCAGATAGATCTGACATTATCAAGACTGGATGCTACACATATGGAAAGTAAACAGGATATTCTTGATACAGTAGAATCTCTACGAGAAACAGTGGATAACTTAAACGAGTTCAGCAAACAGATCATCGAAGATCCAACTCTGCTGCTTCGATCAAGAAGGAAATAAATCATGATTATTATAACAAGAATGAAAAGTAAACACAAGGAATGGATATGAAAAAAGTATTTTGGTTGCTTATAATTGCAATATTGCTTTTAGCTGGCTGTACTTCAAGTGAATTATTAACAAAGAATTACTATATCCTGGAATATTATGACCATAATGAAGAGCAGGATTTATTTCAGAAAACACCTTTAAATTTTAGTGTTTATATTCAGGATTCAAAGGTTTCAAAAACATACAATCGCAGCCAGATTGTGATAAGACATTTTGGTCCGAGAATAACATATGATAATTATAATCTCTGGGGTATTAAACTTTCCAAAGTTATTCCCGATCTCATTCAAAAAAGACTGCAGCGCTATAGGATTTTTAATCAGGTACATCGTGAGTTTCTTGACACCAGACCTGATTTTGAAATATCAACATCGATCAACAATATTGAACTTTATATGGCAGATAATATTCAGCAAGCCAGAGTAAATATGACCTTTATACTGCGTAATTCAGGGGAAGAAATCAACCTGATTCAACAAAATACAAATATAGAAAGAAAGTTGCTTTCCTACGATTATGATACTTTCGTACAAACGGTTAATGAAATTATTTTAGAGGAAACAGATAAATTCATTAATAAAATTCTTATCACCTGCGGTGTAGAAGGAGGAATAGAAGAAATCATCGCAGATAATGCGGAAAATACAGTCATAACAGAAGAGATTGCCCTTGAGAAAACAACTACTGAAGGTAATGGATTATTGCTTCTGCCTGCTCTTTCCAGAACAGATAACGAACCATATTTTTATGCCAAAAACGACACAGGTTTTGTTCAATCCGGTAAAATGGGTACTCCTTTGGCTTTGGAAGCAGGTTTTTATTCAATTCAATACGGCTCGGGAAAGTATAACCAGATGATGACAAAAAAAAATATCGAAATTATACCCAGATTTAAAACAATCATTGAACCGGATTGGGGTTGTCTGATCGTTGAAGTTATAGACAAAGACCGAAATTATGCGAAAGTAAGATATGAGATCTTTGATCTGGTTACTGGAGAAAGCTATGGTAGTGAATTCCCTGCGGAAGAAGAAATCGGGGAACAATCAACAGTTTGGGTTTTGAAACCGGGATTGTATAAAATTACAATGAACAATGAACCATTTAATACTTATAGTAATTTTACAACTACTTATGTAGAGAAGGGAGATATTAAAAAACTCACGATTGTAATGGATACCGATGATGAAGGTATTCCTACAAATATGATCGGAGCAGGAGTGCTGGAAGAAAGTTTCCTGGAAACCTCTCTGGAAAAAACGAAATTTTCCAGTGCAATTCACGGTAATGTGAATGTAAATAGCAACAATGAAAGTGAAAAGGATGTAAACGATACTAATATTGTTTTAAATGCTCAGTTGCAGAATTTTCTACTTTATGATAATAGTCCTTTCCATTACTCCATGAAAAATCTGATCGAAGTAGGAACTTCAAAAGCTACAAGTGAAAGTTTCCGTTTGTCAACCGACGATTTTGATTTAAAAAATACACTTATCTACTATTTTATTAAAGATCTGGGACTTTATGCCAGATTCGATGCAAACTCTCATTTCTTTAATACAAGACTTTATGATGATGACTTTTACTGCACCAAGATCAATAAGGATGGAGATGTAGTTCAGGATACTGCTTTTGTAGATAACGTTAAAATTGAATCAGCGTTTTTCCCACTCGTATTAAAGGAAGGCGTCGGAATTAATTACCGGATCTTAAATCGATCTAAAGCAAATCTTAGCTTGAGAATAGGATTTGGTTTAAGGCAGGATATAAATAATGATGTTTATCAATTGTGGAATACACAAACTATTAACGACACAGTTTATAAAGAGTATCGAGAGTTAGAATCTGAATCAAAAACTGGTACTGAAATGTCTTTGGTAGGCACATTTCAATTACCTCTGAATTTATCTTATAGTGTTAATGCAGATTTTCTATTTCCATTTAATGATGAAAAAAATTATACGATGGAATGGGAGAATGTATTCAATGCTAAACTGTTTAAATATATTTCACTCGATTATAAATTAAAACTGACTCATAAAATGACTGAAATTAATGATTATGTCGCATTAAACCATGCCCTTTTTCTGCGAGTGACTTATTTCCTTAAATAGCGATGATAATTAAAAATAAAACACTTATCCTTCCTCAAAAGCTGGATAAATCTAATATTACTGGATTCTTAAAGGAGATTGCTCTTCAGAAAAGCGAAATTGTAGAAGAGATCGATGCTGGTAATCTGGAAATGATCGATAGCGCTGGTGTTGCATTCCTGGATAAATTAATGGAGATATTTACTGCCCATTCCCCACAAATAATAAATCTGAACTCAGAATTAGAGCAATCATATCAAACCTTTTCATCTTTAGAGCTGCCGATACAACTAAAAGCAAAACAGGGAAATATTTTCATTTTACTTGGAGAAAATTTCTATGCCTGGTTAGAATCCAGCAAACAAGCTTTTTATCTTCTGGCAGATATTTTCTATTGGTCTTTTGTAGGAGTGTTTAATAAAAAAGGACAAAGAAAAGGTTCGGTAACACAACAGGGTTTACTTATTGGTGCAGATGCACTGCCTATTATTCTTCTGCTCTCGTTCATCCTGGGTTTGATCCTGGCTCTGCAATCTGCTGCTCAATTGCGTCAGTTTGGAGCCAATATCTTTGTAGCTGATCTGATGGCGATTTCGATGGTAACAGAAATGGGACCAATCCTTACAGCTATTATCTTGGCAGGGCGAAGCGGTTCTGCAATAGCATCAGAAATAGCGACAATGAAGGTTACGGAAGAGATCGATGCCTTAAAAATGATGGCTATTAATCCTATCCGCTATGTAGTTGTTCCTAAATTTCATGCTATCACCTTAGTAATTCCTCTCCTGGTTACAGCTTCTACCTTAATTGGAATTTTTGGCGGATTAATAATTGCTGTAACTTACCTGGATTTGAGTACTGTAGTTTTCTTTAATCGTGTTTTTGAGGTTTTAACCTTGAGGGACGCACTTATCGGCATTGGCAAAAGTTACTTTTTTGCCTGGGTTATTGTTATTATCGGTAGTTATTACGGATTCAATGCGGAAGGTGGAGCTGAAGGTGTGGGAAAAGTGACTACCCAATCTGTTGTGGCCTCTATCTTCTGGGTTATAATTCTGGATGCACTCAGCAGTATGATATTTTATTTTTAATATGAAAAAAGAAGCGATAATCTCAGTAAAAAACCTGGTAGCAAAATACGGTGAAGCAACAGTATTATCTGATGTAACTGTAGATATTTTTCCTCAAGAAATTACAGTTATATTGGGTGGCAGCGGGTGTGGAAAAACCACCTTTATTAAAAATATATTACGATTGTATCAACCCTATTCCGGAAGTATAAGCATCTTTGGCAAGGAAGTTACGCAAATGGATGAAGTAGAATTTGACAGTATCCTCAGCAGAATCGGAATGCTTTTTCAAAATGGTGCATTACTAAATTCCATCAGTGTAGCGGAAAATGTATCAATACCTTTGGAACAACACACAGATCTGCCCAGAACTATCATCGATAAGATCATCAGGGTGAAACTTGACCTGGTTAATCTGGGTAAAGCAGAAAATCTATCTCCTTCTGAACTTTCAGGTGGAATGAAGAAGAGAGCTGCGCTGGCCAGAGCGATTGCTCTGGATCCGGATATTCTGGTTTGTGATGAACCTTCTGCCGGTTTAGATCCACTTACAAGTGCGGCCTTGGATAATCTGATCTTGAAATTGAAAAAACTATTAAAAATGACAATTATTATTGTAACTCATGAACTGGCCAGTATTCATCGCATTGCAGATAGAATTATATTCCTCGATCAAGGTAAAGTGCTTTTTACCGGAACACTTAAAGAAGCAAAGAAAACAAAGATTCCAGAGGTAGAAACATTCTTCAGGGTTGGAAAATTTGAATAAACCATTATCACCAAAATTTCTGCTGGAAGACAATTTAATAAAACTTGCCAGGTGGCTGCGATTATTAGGTTATGATGCAGCAGTATATAGATCAACAAGTTTATCCTCACTTATCGCTTTAGCCAAAAAAGAAAAACGTGTTTTTCTCACCCGCAGCAAAAGAATATTTAAGTTAAAGCAGAAATTCCCACGATATTTAATAAAAAACACTTCATATAAAAACCAGTTGAATGAATTAAAAGATTACATAAAATATGATGAAGGACATCTGTTTTCCAGATGCATGAACTGTAATGTTTCTCTTCATGATATCGAAAAAAAAAAGATTAAAGATTTAATTCCAGAAGCTGTTTTCGAAACTTTTGAGAATTATAAAATTTGTCGAAGATGTGGTCGAATTTTCTGGCAGGGATCGCATTATCACAAAATGAAGTTGATCTTGCAAAAGATATTTTTAAAACAATAATTCCAAAATTAAAGAACTTCCTATTTAGGATCAATAAAATTTCGATTTGACAGAAAAAAAGCATTATCTATTCGTGCAAAAGGTTAGTTTTTTAGGAGAATATTTAATGAAAAAATATAAAAATAACGTTATTCTGATTCTACTATTTGTAGTTACTGCAAGTCTGTTGTCTGCCAAAATTCCTGGTAAACAAATTTTTATTGAAACCAGAGCCAGCGGTACAAAATTAATTGGCGGAGAAGTTGATGACAGCTCTATTCGCGAAATGGGTGAATTTAAATTTGGTTACTACTTCAGCCGTAAATTTGCTCTTTGGCTGAATGGTGGTTATGGATTTGTAACCGTACGAGATGATGAAAAAAACAACTCTTTATCCAGCCATATTGAAGAAAAACCGGATGCACCTTATCGAACGACTTTTATGCCGATTTCAATGGGATTCAGATATAATTTGTTGTCCAATAAAATTGGGGTTCCATATATGGGGTTAGGTATAGGAATGTTTAAATGGGATTTGGAAAATACCGATGAATCCACTGTTATAGATTCTGATACCAATTTATTCGTTTGCGGAATCTTTGGTGCTGAATGGGAAATCTCCCGACATGTTGGCATCAATTTCGGTTTTAAATATCAGCATTTGTTCGATCAAACCAGTGATATGTCAGGTCTTGGTGACGTACAATCTGGAAATCTTTCTTTTGGGATTGGTTTAACTATTCGCTTTGGCGGATATAAAGACAGCGATCATGATGGCTTCAGAAACAGCAAAGATAAATGTCCTTTCTCGCCAGAAGATTTTGATGGTTTTGAAGATGAAGATGGCTGTCCTGATTACGACAACGATAAAGATGCTCTTGCCGATTCAGTTGAAACTAATACAGGAATTTTTATTGATGCTACTAACACAGGAACAGATCCGAATGCCAGTGATACTGATTTGGATGGAATAGATGACTATGATGAAATAATGAAATACAAAACTAATCCAGTTTCTGTAGATTCAGATAATGACAAGCTTACCGATGGAGATGAAATAAATAATTACTACACTAATCCTGTATTAGCGGATTCTGATAATGATAATATCAATGATTATGATGAGATAAATATCCATCAAACTGATCCCAATAATGCCGATACTGATGGGGATGGAATAGTTGATGGGAAAGATATGTGCCCAACTGAAGCTGAGACTTTTAACGGGTTTAATGATACCGATGGATGTCCCGATAAAAAACCGGAAGTTATCTTTAAGAAGAAAGCTCCAATAATTCTGGAAGGGATCAACTTTAAAATGGGCAGCTCTGAACTTACCGATGAGGCTAAAACTGTTGTTATGAAGGTTGTACGTACTCTTCTGGATTATCCTGAAATGCAGCTGGAGATCAGTGGTCACTCAGATAACACCGGCTCTCGATCTTATAACTTAAAATTATCAAAAGCCAGAGCGCAATCGGTAAAACAGTTTTTAGTAGATGAAGGAATTGAAGAAAACAGGTTGCAGGCTATTGGACTGGGGCCAGATCATCCTATTGCAAATAACAATACTGAAGAAGGAAGAAAAAAAAATAGAAGGATAGAATTCTTCCGCATCAAATAAAAATCAATTTATATTATCCTGCATAACAAGGAGGAAAGATGAACAAGTTATTATTATTCGTCATCCTGCTGATAGGAGTAAGTTTTATGAGTGCGGAAGATAAATATAACAAGTTAAATGATCTGGAAAAATATGTGATTGAAAATAAGGGTACAGAACGTCCGTTTACTGGCATTTATAATGATCACGATGAAGAAGGTGTGTATAAATGCAAACGCTGCGGTGAAACTCTTTTTAAATCAGATGATAAGTTTCATTCCGGCTGCGGTTGGCCCAGCTTTGATGATGCGATCGATGGAAAAGTAAAAGAACAAACTGATGCCGATGGTCGCAGAACTGAAATTTTGTGTGCTAATTGTAATGCACATCTGGGTCATGTTTTTAAAGGTGAAGGCTATACAGACAAAAACATTCGTCATTGCGTAAACTCAGTTTCATTGCAGTTTGAACCAGAAGAGCCCAAACAGGAGAAAGCTTATTTTGCCGGTGGATGTTTCTGGGGAGTTGAATATCATTTCCAAAAACTGGATGGTGTACTCTCTACTGCGGTTGGCTTCATGGGCGGAAGTGTAAAAAACCCGGGATATTACGATGTTGTTGGTGGCAACACAGGTCATGCTGAAACAGCAGAAATTGTTTATGATCCAGCTAAAGTGAGTTTTGAAAAACTGGCTAAATTGTTTTTCGAGATTCATGATCCTACCCAGATCAACCGACAGGGACCAGATATTGGTCATCAATATAGATCTGCCGTCTTTTATACAAATAAAGAACAGAAGAAGATTACAATGCAATTGATCGAGGAACTGGAAGACAAAGGTTATGATATTGCAACAGAATTGGAAATAGCTACCAGTTTCTATCCAGCAGAAAACTATCACCAGGATTATTACGAAAAAAAAGGCAGCAAACCATACTGCCATGTTTACACGAAAAGGTTTGATTAGAAACTACTTAGAATATTCTATTGGGGTAATTTTTTAAAAAAAAACTCCAGAATAATCGCACTTTTTAATCTAAGAATTCCTCGATGCTCTGCATCGGGGTGTCCGAACTTTCTCCCCTGATTTAGGGGAGATGTCCGATAGTACAGAGGGGTAAATATTGAAAATTCGATTTTCAGTTTTCTGAAATTAAGTTGGCGAAATATCCCTTGGCTTTGCCACGGGGATAGTCAACTTTAAGAATTTTCTTTATTATAAATCATTTCAAATTACCACTTTTTCACAATTTCAAACCAAAATATAGACAATTTTCTTAATGAAATTTTTATTGATAAAGAGTTAAATTGAAAATGTTGAAATTATGTTTTTGAAATAGGGGTTCATTATGATTTACGATTTTTTTGAGAAAGGACGGAAATTTCTAGGTGTTGAATATCCCATTATTTGTGGGGGAATGACCTGGATAAGTGATTATAAATTGGTTAAAGCTGTTTCGGATGCTGGAGGATTTCCCGTTTTTGCCGGTGGAAATATGCCGCCTGATCTTTTTGAACAGGAAGTGGATCAATTGATAAATGGTTTGGATAAACCTTTTGCAGTAAATTTAATAACAATAGCTCCCAACTATCGGAATCATTTTGAAATTATGCTAACAAAAGATGTTCCATTCGTAGTATTTGCAGGGAACTTTCCTAAGAAACGTGATGTAGTTGCCATGAAGGAAGCTGGCAAAAAAACTATGTCTTTTGCTTCTACAGAATCGATTGCAGATAAACAGATCAATTGGGGAATTGATGCCTTGATCCTGGAAGGAAGCGAAGCAGGAGGTCATATCGGCAGCGTTTCTTTAACTGTTCTTCTCCAGCAGGTTCTATTCAATTTCCGAGATTTCCCGATTTTTGTAGCCGGTGGAATTGCAACTGGCCAGATGATGGCACATCTACTTTTAATGGGAGCTTATGGTGTACAAATGGGAACTATCTTTGCCATGAGCCAGGAATGTTCTGCTCATGAAAATTTTAAGAAAGCATTCAAAAAAGCCAGAGCGCGGCAGGCTGTGGCAACTCCGCAATACGACAGTAAATTACCAGTTGTAGCAGTGCGCTCAATATTGAATAAAGGAATGGCACAATTTGGCAGACTGCAGCTTGAACTTTTAAAGAAATTGGATGCTGGAAGTATTACACGCGAAAAAGCTCAATATGAAATCGAAAGTTATTGGGCTGGAACCCTACGGCAGGCAGTTCAGGATGGCGACGTACAAAATGGTTCTTTGATGGCGGGGCAAAGTGTGGGATTGGTAAATGAAGTGAAACCGATAAAAGAGATTATGAAAAATCTGATCGAAGATGCAGAGGAAGAATTAGAGATGCTGAGAAAAGAATTCTCAAAGTTTTGCAAATAAAACCTTCCGAAGTTTGATTCTTAAAAAAGGTTCCCAAGACAAACTTGGGAACCAGAATTATCAAGAGATGATTCGTGAATTACCCCTGCAAGATTTGTTTGTCCGTGATTCTATAAAATTAGCTTTCTACCAGCACAAACTCAAACCAGAGCCTGAATTTCTCGTCCATAAATTTAATTTCAGGTGAATCTTTCCATTTATCCCAGGTGACGTAATCACCCATTTTCCAATTTTTCCCAAAATAATTTCGATGCAGAATTTCCCTACCTTCCTGATTATAAAATTTTTCCATATAACACCGACCGTGGAAATCATCTGAACTGCTGCAATCTCTTAATACATTCACATATTTTTTACCAGCAATGATTACATCTACCAGATCTACTTTACGTGTTTCATTACTTTTATCGTATTCATACGTTCCAGTAGTTAACAGGCACTTTTCGGGTGACATTAATTTCTGCTGATCAATATCGATCTTCATTTTCTTTGGAAAATTCAAAACCCGGAAAGGCATCGATAATACTCCATCTGCCAAATTGTAATAGTAATACTTCTCTGTAGTACAATCTTTGATGAGAGATTTATCCTTTACTTCTATAACTTCTTTTCCCAATACAGTAGCTTTTCGGGTTACTTCAGAGCAAAATTTGTTTATAAAAATCCTGCCCGGATATTCATAAGCTTCGTAGAATTCTTTGTCCCCAATACCTGCCAGTGGTGAACCAAAGTTTAATCCAAATCCCAATTTGTTAACAGATGTCTTTCTCTGTTGCTTCTCAATAATTTCAATTTCAGGTGCAGTTTTGGATGGTTTCATACCAAACTCCTTTCTAAGTTTTTTACGGGCATCATGCAATCGACGTTTGATGGTTCCTTCTGGGATCTGCAGTAATTTACTGATATCTTTGATGGAATTGTGAGTAAAATACTTCATCATTATCACATTGCGCAACGGATACGACAGATGATTGATTCCTTTTATAAGATGTTCATATTCTTCTAATGTTATCACATCATCTTCAATCTTACTTTCATCTGCAATACAATTAATATCGGCAATATAAGCCATTTTTGTCTTGCCTTTCAACCAGTTGAAGCATTTGTTTCTGGATATTGTCATGAGCCAACCCTCTACATTATAAGGCTCACTTAGATCTGATAATTTGTTCCAGGCGGATGTAAGAGCATCCTGTAAAACATCACACTGATCATTGTAATCTGAGATATACTTTTTGATCAATTTTTGCACATCAGGAATTGCCTGCAAGCAGCGTTTCTCCAGTTCTTTTCTCAAATCAATATCCACAATTTATCACTTCCTGTTTACCCCTATAACTCTAAAATCAGAAAAGGTTCGATTTATTTTTTTTGAAGACTCGATTTTATTTCCATTCTTACGTTAAGCTCTTGCTTTGAGGTAATTCTGTAATAAAGACTCCCAAGACAAACTTGGGAGCCAGAAGAAGCAAGAAGCCCGAAAACCTATCGCAAGGTCTCTTTATTAGCTTTGCGTCTTAGCGTCCTTTCCGGTTAAAACGTTGTTACATCTACGAAGTTGAAATCATCAATCAATAGTGTTGGTATTTTGGCGTAATATTCCTGCTGAACAACTGGTCCCATGGCCAGAATGCGTTTTGTAGCATCATGCAGAATTTCATTCCAACGGAAATTAGTTACCGACTTCTGAATCTTTCCATCTTCAAAGTAGAGCACACCATCGCGGGTTAATCCAGTCCATTCACCTGTTTTACGATCAATTGGTCGAATATACCAGAAATTATTCACGATCACTCCTCGTTTCACCATTTTCATCATTTCAGCTTCAGATGTGTCTCCACCTTCTACAATTATGTTGTATGGACGCAATGCCTTTAGCTTCTTCTGTTTGGCATAATACCTGGTTGCACTCATATTCTTGATCACACCGTTCACTATCCAATCAATATTTTCAGCAGGAACACCACCATTTATAAATTTAGCAGCATTCAAATCAGAGTCATCCAGACTTGAGCGGAAAGTGAAATCTTTTCCGAAAAATTGTTTTCCAATCTGATCTGTGAAAGGTGTATGTCCTTCATCCGCAGTACGACG
>Ga0164318_10000547_pt1 | contig 29355 bp, 22 predicted proteins | sample GuaBasSedimGuay9_FD_113734 | JGI IMG/M metagenome (GOLD analysis project Ga0164318, IMG submission 113734) | Subseafloor sediment microbial communities from Guaymas Basin, Gulf of California, Mexico - Guay9, Core 4571-4, 0-3 cm | ecosystem: Environmental > Aquatic > Marine > Hydrothermal vents...
AGAAGAGGGGCATGAGCAAGAGGGGCAACCACAAGGGATTGCCCCTACGGGCGGTTCGTAGGGGCAATCCCTTGTGGTTGCCCCTTGCGGTAAAATACCTGTTTATTTGTGCTTCAGTACTTATCCAACCTCAGAAGGGTGCCCCCTTTGAAAAAAAAGGGGGTTTGGGAGAGTTAAAACTTATTTCTTAATCGTGTAGCGATACCGATAGTGTATCAAATGGAAGATGTCATCCGACAAAGGCAACTGCTGCAAATAGGCCTGAAACACTTGCGTTGGCCCAGGAGCAACCACGTTAGGCGGCACCACCATCACCGAAGGCACATTCAAATAAGGAATGTGAATCCTTCGGTTAGTATAGGAGTAAGAGGCATGGCATTTGTTATTCTTAGTCAACATCTTGACAAACGACATGCTGTTGGGGAGCACTTTAAAATCCTCTACCCCTTCAACCAATTCCAAAGTCCCCTTAAAGACAGCCGCCTTGCCAACTGGTCTGCCCGTGATGGGATCCAATAAAGGCATGTTAATCAACGGAATAAACAGTTTTCTGTCCTTAGCCGTGAAAACCGCATGGCATTTGGAGGAGATTGGCGGAATGCGGTCGTCATCAAGAATACTCACTGATGTGGTTCTCGAAGAACCCAGCTTCGCACCTCCGGTGACTCTGCCCAAATTCACCCTGAAATATTCTGTCGATTCACGGACACTATCGTTAATGATGTTTACCCGGATGACTTTGGCTCTAGAATCGCCATTTCTCCAAATCAGTCGGCCCGAACGACCTTTATAATCCTTTCCAGAACGCGCGCTGCCATTAGAAGTGCCATAGCGCACCGATACCGTACCATATTTACCACCCCTGCGCGTCACGATGACAGCGATTGAACGACTATTCTCGCGAACCCGGTAAGATCTTGAATGGAATTGTAAAACGCCTCTGCTCTTAGTAGGAGCGCTTCTTTTAGCGACAAGAAAATAAGCCGCGCCACCGCTATTCACAGACGGAACGATTGTGAGGGCATGTTTTCCGGGATTCAGATCAAAATAACCTGAACTAGCAGACTTGTCCCTATAGCACCTTGCAGGATCGCTTCCACAATTTCCGCTCCCTCTTGGTTTTGAAGTTTCTCCAAGCAACTTGCCAGAGTCGTACACCTTGAATCTGTCATTTCTATCAAAGGCATCCGTCACATAAACCCGAATATGGCTACTCGTATTAAAAGTCCAAGCAGGTGCATTCGCAAATACCGAGTTTTTGGCTCGACTAGCAGCACAGCGCGATCCGCCTCGATCACTAGGCCAACAACCTCTAGCAGGCGTATTTATCTTCTTAAAAGAGAATTCAAGCCATTTACGGCTAATGTATCGATCAACCGAGCCTTCCATAGAAATACCCGATGGGGTAATATCTTCACCAACCATGCCGTCGTCAGTGGCATCTGCGGTAACCCCTTCCTTATCAGCCTCAGAATCCCAAGACAGTGGTTCTTCCTCAGGGAGAATATCGTTATCGGCTTCAGCCTCAACTTCCGCTTCAGTTGGTTCAGCATCTTCGCTTTCGATAGGCGGTGGGACATCCCAAGCACTCATCTCTACTTCAGGGAGTTCTTCGTCAGGCGTACTGTAGTCAAAGCCTTCCTCTTCCACTTCATCACCGGCGGCATCCTCAGCACCCATTTCGGATTCACCAGCAACGTCTTCTGGTTCGGCATCCTTATAAATCAGTTCTCCTTCTGGGAACACATATTCCTCAGCACCGTAATCACTGAGATCGCTGTCATCACTGGCATCAACGTCGTCACTGGCTTCCGCTTCTAAGGCACCATCAGTACTAGACGCTTGGGCATCCAAAGGGGTTGCCTCTCCCTCAGTATCACTCGCTGCTTCTTGAGCAATACTACTACCTACCATAAAAAAAGCCAAAATAAATGCACTTACCCACGGGATCAAATAGTGCTGCCGCAGATTTTGCAGCCCCAAGTTCATATCCTGTCTGGTAACAGGCGTATTTCTGAGTATCGCGTTCATAGCAAACTCCTTGTGGTGGTTAAAAAAAAGAACTAAATGATTGGCTATTATTTTATATATAATATTAATTGCATTTCTTAATACCAATAAAATAGCCATATAAAATAACAATATTGAGTACAACGGATCAGGGGATTGAACGGATTGATGAGAGACTCTTTCCATTCAATGGCCCTCATATAATCAAGTACAATTACTCGATATTTATTGAGTACAACGGATCAGGGGATTGAACGGATTGATGAGGCGACTCTTTCTATTCAATGGCCCTCATATAATCAAGTACAACTACTCGATATCTTTTGAAAGAATAACTTACCATCAGAATACCTCGCACCAATCCGTTCAATCCCCTGATCCGTTGTACTAATCCTGAACCGTTGTACTATACTTTGTTGTACTACTTTACAAAATTATATATAATAAAAAACATACACTATCTCAAAAAATGAAACGGTTTTAGGCAACATCCTAAACGGTGAACTTCTGAAAAATTGAATAGCTGGTTGAAAGTGAACATTTCTCATTTCCAGCTTGAACAGGGCTGTCATCCTTGGAGCGAGCATAATATAGAAAACGCAGTTAACACGGGTCTATATTTGGTATAAATTTATATGACTTTTAGTTAATTTTGGTTAAATTTTGGTTAAATTTTGGTTAAAAAAAGCTTGTAAATAGCTGATTTATAAAATATTTGTCCTAAACAACACAATATTAAAATATTTTAGTTATCAGCATTAAGCATTAACCATTAACCAGGTTAAATTTTGGTTAAAATAGCTTGTAAATAGCTGATTTATAAAATATTTTTCTAAAAAACACAGTATTTTACTTATCAGCATTAAGCATTAAGCATTAAGCATTAAGCATTAATCATTAACCATTAACCATTAATAAAGGAGTGTAAGAAATGACTACTCACTTGATTTTGAAACCGGCTCAATTTTTGAGGCCATCCCTTCTGATTGTGTTGGCATTATTTTCTATGCCTACTAAAGCACAAATCACGGGAAATGTGGATAATAATGGAATACTACCCGCGCCATCATCACCCGCGCCATCACAACCCGCGCCATCATCACCACCATCATCTTCATCACATCCACCCCCTATATATCAACTCACAGTGGAGAAAGTGGGTATGGGCACGATTCAGGCTGAAGGCATCCATTGCGGCAGTGATTGTCTCCAATATTATATTATTGATACACCCGTCACTTTAACCGCTATTCCGGCTGATGCTTTTCGCTTCACTGGTTGGCAGGGTGATTGTGATACATCAGGGCAAGTGCAAATGACTGCTGATAAGTTTTGTACCGCGATCTTTACCCCGTATTCTGCGGGTTATGCTTCAACCCCGACTGTGGAAACAGGCCTGGATTTTGGGCAGACGATGGTAGGCAAAGCGATTAATCTGAGGCTTGTTGTGCAGGAAACAGGTGATCTGCCTTTAGAACTCAAAAGCGCCAAGTTTGTCGATCAACAAGCGGATGCGTTTCGCATCCTCAGTGGCAAACCTCCTGTTGTCATTCCCAATGCGGGCAAAGCGCATGGTTTGCTTTTGCAATGCCTACCCCAGGCCGACGGGATTCATGAAACGACTTTGATCTTAACCACTAATGATCCAAGTCAAGCTACGATCCGATATCCGGTTACCTGTGAAGGGATTAAAAAGGTGTTTATCGCTTATGATTCGGAACCGGCACCCAGTAGCACTTTGAACTGGACTAGCGTAGTCGGCCAGCCCAGTGTGGTGTCGTTAACCGTTTCAGAAACAGGCACCGATACCCTAGATATCTTAGAAGCCAGTTTCAGTGGGCAACATGCTTCTGATTTCAGTCTGATAGACGGCAAACCGCCTTTGAGTTTGCCTGATGGGGATTCGTCACAAACACTGAAAGTGCAATGTCTTCCCAGCGTTGTTGGTGTGCGTGAAGCGACGTTGACTTTAACCACCAATGATCCCGTTCAACCGACAGTGACTTATACCTTGAAGTGTACCGGCCTGAAACCGGCCACTTATGCGTCTGAACCCGTGCCCAGCAGTACACTCTCTATGCGTGCCAAGGTGGGACAAAGTGGTGTGGTTGATTTAAAGATTGTAGAAGTGGGCGATAGCCCCTTAGAAATTACCCAGAGTCTGTTGACTGGTGAGCATAAAGCAGAATTCAGCATACCGGCCGGTCAGCTACCGGTTACTATTTCAGAAGGCGGGCCAGCGCATACGCTGACAGTACACTGTATTCCTCGCGCTTTGGGCACACGGACGGCCACTTTGAGCCTGATGACTAATGATCCAGCACAGCCTACTGTCACTTATCCTTTACAGTGTCTCGGCCTGGGTACACCAGGTTATAGCTCTGTACCCGCACCTGAAAGTACCTTAGCATTCGGGCGTAGCCAAGTGGGCACTGCCATTACACAGTCATTGACGATTCAAGAAACCGGAAACACAACCTTAACCCTGAATGAAAGTCGTTTGTCTGGCACACACGCCAGCGATTTTCGTGTTGTCACTTTGCCGTTATCACTCAACGATGGTGACGCGGCACAGCCGATCACCCTAGAATGTGTGCCTTCAGAAGCGGGGGATCGGGTAGCCACTTTGCACTTAACCACGAATGATCCCGTCTTGCCCAGCATTTCATACACCTTGACTTGTGAGGGCCTTGATCCAGCACGTCACCACCCGCCCACTGATATTGTGTTATCGAACAACACCGTACTGGAAAACGTCAAAGTGGATACCCTGATCGGCCACTTATCCACCGTTGATCCAGATCCAAGCGATGAACATCGCTATACCTTAACGGCCAGCGGCCCATTTAAAATCGTTGGCAACCAATTACGAGTAGCCGCCGTTTTAACGGCCGGTGATTACCCGAGCACGATTACTACCACAGATAGTACGGAATTGGCTTTCACGAAAAACTTCAGCATTCAGGTGAATAAGACGATCATCACGAATGAAATTCAGGCCAATCGACAACCGGCTGATATCAGCCTCTCTAACGACACGCTGTCAAAAAACAGTGAGATAGGTACCCCAATCGGTTTAGTATCTACCCTTGATTTTGATCGCCATGATGTTCACAGCTACACTTTAACCGACGATGCAGGCGGGCGATTTCAGATAGTCGATAACCAATTGCAACTGGCCAGTGAAGTCGAGATCAAGCCTTACACGATTACCATCACGACAACAGACAAAGCCGGTAGCACCTTGAGCAAAGACTTCATTATCACCATCCACGGCAATGAAGCCCCCATTGATATCTTATTATTGGGTGAAACGGTGGAAAAAAAGACACCGACAGGGGCTTGGGTGAGTACCTTGTACACGGTTGATCCCAATCCAGATGATGAACATCGCTATACTTTAAATAACGATGCCAAAGGCAGATTTAAGATTATCGGTAATGAATTGCGCGTCGCTGACAAATCAGTGGGTTTTAAATCAGGCGCGACGTATCCGATTACAATCACCACCACCGATCCTGGCAAACTGTCTTTTCGCAAAGAGTTCACGATTCAAGTCTGTGATCAAGCACATGCCCTCTATCACGTTGAAGAAAATCGTCTGTTTATGCCCTTATTAGATGTTTGGCTATTTGATCCCATTACCCAACAACCCCTTAAAGAAGTTGGGGTGTTCAAAGGCGATTTAATGCTGATAACCGGCACCGAAGATTTAAAGGTTGTCACCGACAGTTTGGCATTTTTATATACCTTGCCCAAACCTTCAGCCTGTCACGCCCGTTATCAAAATAACCGATTTTATATTCCCTACCTAGATGTGCCCTCAGTCAGTGCATGGCCCAAGACGCGCTCACCAGCGCAAATACAAACTTTTGCAGTGGTTTTAAAGGCATTGTCAACGGATTACACAGTGTTTCACCTTGAAAGCTATAAAATAAGGTAGTGGATAGTCTTTGCCACGGAAAAACACGGAAAAACACGGAAATATTCCGTGCTTTCTGTGTCATTCCGTGGCTAATCTCTCAATTTAAAATTGAGCCGCACCTAGAATTTTGATGAAAGTGGTAATGCACTTTCATTAAGAATAGAATATAAGCATTAAATAATTTTCTTAATCGTTTATACACATCCATCAATCCCATCCTTCTTTAGGAACTGTTTGATTTTCCTATTGAAAAGGGCTAGAGGGTAGGCAAGCTCAGGAATGACAAATCAAATCAATATTCAAAGTGAAAACAAATTTCCACGCAGTGGAAACGATTTTTATAAACTCGGTATCGCAATGCTGTTTCTCATCATGGTGATGTTATACACCCTGATTTATCAAAGTGGTATGCCATTTTTGGCATTTGTCACCATGATTGGCGGCTATATGGCTTTGAATATTGGCGCAAATGATGTTGCCAATAATGTTGGCCCCGCTGTCGGTTCTAAAGCACTCACATTGGGGGGGGCTATTATCATTGCCGCCATTTTTGAAGCCAGTGGGGCATTAATTGCCGGTGGCGATGTGGTTAGCACCATTAACAAGGGCATTATTGATCCTAACTTGATTGCTGATGGCAATGTTTTTATTATGATCATGTTAGCCGCGCTTTTAGGGGGCGCACTCTGGCTCAATATAGCCACTGCTGTAGGCGCACCGGTTTCGACTACACACTCTATTGTGGGGGGTATTATCGGTGCAGGCATAGTATCAAGTGGTTTGGACATTGTGAATTGGGCAACGATGGCAAAAATTGCAGCCAGTTGGATCATCTCTCCTCTTTTAGGCGGGTTTGTTGCCGCGCTATTTCTCTACATTATTCAAGACAGAATCTTTCATAAAGAAGATACGCTTGAATCCGCTAAAAAGGTGCTGCCCTTTTTAATTGCCATCATGGGTTTTGCTTTTATCACTTATTTAGCACTCAAGGGCTTAAAAAAAATTGTCAAACTTGATCTCACAACCGCTTTGTTCATTGGTACCCTATTTGGCATTGTGACTTATCTGATTGTCAAACCGCTTATTATTAAAGCCTCAAAACGGCTATCCAATGAGAAAACGGATATTAACAAACTTTTCACCATGCCCTTGATTTTTGCCGCCGCACTTTTATGTTTTGCACATGGTGCCAATGATGTCGCTAATGCGATTGGCCCCGTTTCCGCCATTTACGATACCCTAGAAAGTGGCGAAATTGCTAAAAACGCGGCTATTCCAATTTGGATAATGGTGATTGGCGCGTTGGGCATTGCGCTTGGCTTAGCCATTTATGGACCTAAACTGATTAAAACGGTGGGCAGTGAAATTACTGATCTCGATCAAACAAGAGCTTGGGCCATTGCCATGGCTTCAGCCATTGTCGTGATTATTGCCTCAAGCTTAGGCCTACCTGTGAGTTCGACACATATTGCCATTGGTGGTGTTTTTGGTGTGGGTTATTTGCGCTATTATCTTTATTATAAATATCAAGATGAAATTGAAGGGGTGAAGGCACATCATCTCAAATCCATCAATAAAAAACTGAGCAAGTGGGATAACAGGTTGGCTGATTTGGAAGATGAAAATGAAAGAACACTACTTTTAAATCGGATCGCGATAAAAAAACAAGAATTAAAAACGGTGAAAACCAATGGCGAAATCAAGTTCACTAAGAAAGAGACGAGAAAAGTGGCTAAAATTCAAAGAAAGCAGTATATCAGGGGACAAGTGCTGGTCAAGATTGTAACCGCTTGGTTAGTCACAGTGCCCATGTCAGCACTCATTGGCGGGATTTTGTATTATGGTATTAGTTTAATGTGGGCAATCGAACTGTGAACAGTTATCAGTTCCACGCAAAAGTTTTGCGCGCAAAACTTTTGCGTGGAAATCAGTTATCAGTTATCAGTTATCATAGTCGCCCTGTTTTTTTTGGGGTGTGATTAAAGTTAAGCCTGGGCGAACACGCAGGTTCGCCCCTACAACCCGCACAACCCCCAAGGGGTTGAATGTGAAACTTCGTTGCCGAGCGTAGCGAGATCATAGCCCCAGGTGGAACCTGGGGTTGCCAAAAGCTAAACCCACCTTACTTGCAAAACTCTGACGTGCAACCACAAATCAATGATTTACAGTGTATCTGCTTTTGATAACTGATTTTCACATTTCACATTTCACGCTCAAGTTTCGCGGAGCGAAACTTGAGCGTGAAATAAAGTTGCGCGCAACTTTTGCGTGAACCGGAGGTCAGCGAAGCTAAATACAGTTTTTGCGCGCAAAAACTTTTGCGTGAAACTGATAACTGATAACTGTCAAGCGGTATGTTTCAACAATTACAAGCCTATCGGCAATTCTTTGATGAAGCCGATGAAATACAAAAAGCCCAGTGGGTAGCCAGTACACTTATTTGGTGGCCTTTATTAATGCCTACTTTGGCATCTGGTTTAAGACTATTGCCTCATTCTGCTCACGTTTCCGTTTATATCAGCCCCTTATTAATGATTTGTTGGCTATTAACAGGATCATTCAAAATCAAGCCATCTGAAAACGTCAAGTTCAGCGTAGCATTGATTGTCGCACTCTGTATTGCATTTGTGGTGGCTATAGGGATTGCTCAAGCTGTCGCACTCGCCACAACATTTTGCTTTGCAGAAACGCTGGTTATCATTGCCGCAATTGTCGTGGCACAAGGTATTGTCGCAGGTTGTGTCGGTGGCATGGTATTCGTTGTCGCAGTCGGTGTGACAATGGGTATAGCCATCGGTGTCGTCGGTAGCATTGCAGGCAGTGTGGCAGCCTTTATCGCCAGTTGCGAGGCCATCATCGTGGGCGTTATTGTATTCGGTATAATGTTCAGCAAGCTTGAAAACCTTGAAAACCATTTAAAAACGCTTCAAGCTTCAATACTCGCTCGCCTCGTTTTTTGGCTAGTGATGCTCGCTCACCTCTTTTTGATTGGATTATACGTTATTGGATTACTTCGTCTTTAAAAGGTAATCCTTATTAATTTAAGATGGTGGGCAACCAAAACACGTTACCCACCCTACATTTAAATGGGGCCGGCAACCAAAACACGTTACCCACCCTACATTTAAATGGGGCCGGCAACCAAAACACGTTACCCACCCTACATTTAAGATGGTGGGCAACTACATTTAAGATGGTGGGCAACAAAAACACGTTACCCACCCTACATTTAAATGGGGCCGGCAACAAAAACACGTTACCGGCCCCCTACATTTAAATGGGGCCGGCAACAAAAACACGTTACCCACCATTTCACGCGCGTAGTGAAGCTCCGCTTCACCGCGCGCGTGAAATACATAAAAGGGTAACTGATAACTGATAACTGGTAACTGATAACTGATTGCATAATATGTGACAAAGTCAAATTAATTTATTATTATGAATGTCTAAAACCTAAATAGTAATTCTACTTTGTCAGAATTCAGCATTACTCATTGATTTATAAGAAAACGCTAATAAATCAGTGAATTTAATAAAATCAATCACTTAGCCTATAATCTGACAAAGTAGAAGTAAATAAACAATTATTGGCCAATTCCAAAAAGGGTCAATGCCACAACCCCTGTTGCTCGAAAAAGCTAATCAGTCATTTTAGATCAAAAAAATCAGTAGGCCGCATAATCAATGTCAATAGCCACTTAGATTATGTGTTTTATTGATATATTAAAAGGTCATTTCGTTATGCCAGTTTATCAAATCCAGATTAAAAATAAGAACGTGGAAAATCGCATGATGTCAGTCACGCTGCTGCAAGCATTATTGTCTGTTCTCATTGAAGGCAGTAAGGGTGCTTTACGCTTGCGTACTGAAGGGCGAAGTATGATGCGCGGTGCGCCACCTCAATGGATTAAGACCGCAACACAATTTTCTATCGCATTCCAAGAAAATCAACTTGAAGTGGAATCGCTTCCCTTGCTTGAAGTGGTACCAGAGTTGTTTGAAAAAAGTGGCCTGTTTCCAGAACTCAATCCTGAGTGGACTAGCCTAGATTACTTTCAAGAAAGTTTAACAAGCGCAATCCTCACCTTAAAGCTTTCCCAACATCACAAAATGGGGAACAGTAGAATGGTGGACTCCATCTATGATTCCCCCTTATTATATGCTTTTCAACGTTTTCGTTATGTTTTCAATCAAGGGGCCGCCTTGATTCATTTTGTCAATGGCAAAGGGCTCCAAATTACGCCAGAAAGTGTCACGGCTTTCAAAGAACTAGAGGCCAATCTTCCTCCCCCCACCAAAGTCAAAGTGGCTGGCAAATTGCAAGCGATTAGAATGTCTGATCGGACATTCAGACTGAGTACCGCTCAACATCAACAAGTTATCAAAGGGATAGTTAAACCTCTGATTCAAAAAGCCGCGCAAGCACTGTTAAGTAAAGATGTATTAGTTTCAGGATTAGCCTATTTTACCAGCAATGGAAAGATACTACGTATTGAAGCTGACCATGTTTTAATGGCAGGAGAAGATGAACTAGCCTCTTATGGTAAATTACCCTCATTCTTGTCTGTTCTCGAACCCAAAAAGCCCGACCCAAAACCGCTGATTAAGGAAGTACCCCAAGAACCGCAAATAATTCAAACTCAGGTTAAAACAACGCCCCAAACATCGGGAAACAATGATGAAATGGTTCAATGGCGAGAACGGTTCTCATAATTAATGGCGTGCTGCGCTACAGCGTACGAATAGGCATGATTTAGGTGGGCAACAGCCCACCCTACATAATGATTGATAAGTGATTTAAGATATGGAAAATACTTTAAAACGTTTACTATTGGTAGAAACTGAGGCAGAAGAACGGGTTGCCAAAGCACAAACCGAGCGTGAACAACTTATTCAACAAGCTTTACAAAAAGCACATGAACTTGAACAGCACGCTAAAATACCAGAATTACAGGCGAGTTTTTTAAAAAAAGCGGAAACCCGTGCAACTCAAACCATAGCTGAATTAAATAAACGGTATGAGGAGCGAAAAGAACGTCTGCGTCAACTCGCAGAAGACAATCAACAAAAAGCGTTAGAAGCCGCTGTACATTTACTCATGCAGGTAGGTAAATGACTCATTATGCTTATCTCAATGCCCGTGTTTCAATCTTAGCAGACGGTTTGCTTTCTGAGACACGCTTAACGGCATTATTGAACCAACCACTTGGACAGCAACATACCGGCAATCCGACACTTGATGAACTGCTCAACAACAATACGGTTGAACAAAATCTGATAGAACAAGCTTGGTTAATGCGTATGTTGGCTGATTTTCAAGTCTTGGTACGTCCCTTGTCAGGCGCGGATCGTGACTTGCTCATGTATTGGTTTCATAAGTGCGACATCGCGAATCTCAAAGCCATAGTGCGCGGCAAAATTGCCGGCTTGGATGCAGTAACGATTTCAGAGCAATTGTTAGAATTAGGGCCACTGAGCGCCTTACCCATTGAACAATTGTTACGCACCGAAGATATTGGTGAATTACTACGACGTTTGGAAAAGAGTCCTTACGGTAATATTGCCCGTCAAGCACGGCGCGTTTTTGAAAAAGAGCATCAACTCTATTCTTTAGATGCCGCAATTGATCGCCATTATTTATTAGGATTTTTGCACAAAATCCGTGCCCTTGATACCAAACAACGCCAGCATTTATTACCGCTGGTGAGCATTTTTATGGATCGTTTTAATTTGCTATGGCTACTACGTTATCGCTTCGCCTATAATTTATCGGCAGCAGAAACGTATTACTTACTGATTCCAACCCCCTATCAGTTTAATAGCAGCCGCTTGCAAAGTTTAGTGGAATTAAATTCATTAGCAGACGTTTTGGCTCATTTGCCAGAACCGCTTTCTCACTTATTGGCAGATGCGAACAACACTTATACTGTTGATCAGCGGCTTATCATGGAAATACGACGAGTGGCCGATATAACCCTAAAATTGCACAGTTTCACTTTAGCTAAAGCATTCGCTTACGTGCTACTGCGCGAGATGGAAATGCGACGAGTGATGGCGATTATAAAAGGTAAACGATTGAATTTAAAAAATAATACCATCCAAGAAGCCGCTGAATCGTCGTCAGCATTGATGGCATAACTACAAGGCATAACTACAAGGATTGTATAAAGGATTTTGGTAATTATAGATTAGATAGAACGCTGATGACACTGATTATGGCCTGATCTGCACTGATTTTTTTAATTTTAATCAGTGTTAATCAGGCCATTATCAGTCAAATCAGCGTTCTATCATCTCACCCACATTGCATGACTCCCATGATTTTAAAGCAGCGACATACGAGTCATTCTTAATTCGTTTATCCACGTCATTCGTTGTACTCAATTAACAAAACTATGTTTAAACCTCTCTCCATGCAGCATGTTTCCCTCAAGTTATTAACTGAGGATGTCCCATTAGCCGCACAAGTGTTGGCAGATTGCGGCCTGTTTAATCCAGAAACCACCACTGAAACAATCGCGAAAGAATTGCCAGAACGGCCAGGGACTGAGTTTTATCGCGTATTTAGCAATGCCCGTAGCCGTTTCGAGAAAATATGCTCACGCAGTGGTTTTACAAAACCGGCCAATATAGCCCCCTATAGCAAAGTTGAACTGGCCGAACTTCAAGACATTAATGACAAATTATGCCAAATCTGGTTACAAATTTCTAAACTTGAAGAACAATTACACCAGTTTAACGAACAACAAACCGCTTTAAAGCAATTACTTGAAACGCTCAAAATCTTTAGCAAACTGGATGTCGATTTAAAATTATTCCAAGAATCCGCGCAATTTTTGAATCTGCATATCGGCACCGTGCCGATTGAAAATATTGAGCATCTTATTGAAGCCATTGCCTTAGCCGAACATTTTATAGACATTTTTCACCGCGATGAGCATATCGCTTACTTAGTCGTAGCAGGGCCCGATGAGCATCAAGAAAAAGTTCACGCCATATTAGAACATGCTGACTTTCAAGCCCTACCCATTCCACCCGAATTTCATGATCACCCTCAACAAGTCCACACTGAATTAACGGCGAAACAAAAGCAATTACAAGAACAAATTGAAGCCGTAGAAGGCACCATCCAAGAATTAGTCATACAAAACAGGCCACTCTTAGAACAGGCCTATCAAACCTTAAATCACGCAGCGGCCTACGCTGAATTAACGGAAACCTATCGAGGGCGAGGACAACTCGCCTTGATAGAAGGTTGGTTTCCCAGCAACGATTTATCCCAGCTTGAAACGGCATTAAATGACAAACTCAATTGTCCCTATGTCTTGAGCACGCGCAAACCCAGCCCTTCAGAATATCGGCAAGTGCCCTCATTGATACGCCATCATCGGCTCTTAGCGCCCTACATCGCACTCGTCAAAAATTATGGCCCACCGCGCTATGGTGAATTTGATCCAACAGTCTTGTTCGCCATCACGTTTATACTCATGTTTGGCACCATGTTCGGCGATGTCGGACACGGCGCATTGATAGCCACAGCGGGTTGGTATTTCCGCGACAAATTAAAAACCTTTACCCCATTTTTAATTGTCGCCGGATTCTCATCCATATTCTTTGGATTTTTATACGGCAGTATTTTTGGCTACGAAGAAGTCATACTCCCAGCACTTTGGCTCTCCCCCATTCACAATCCAAACGTCATGTTACTCATAGCCCTCTACTGGGGCATCGGATTTATATTACTCGCCACCCTGATTACCGTCATCAATCGCTGGCGAGAAGGGGATTATGCCAGTGCCCTGTTTAACAATACCGGCCTAGCCGGCATCTTATTATATTTAGGGGGATTTTATGCCATTCAAAAATGGATGGCGACAAACACATTCGACACCGATCAACAACTAGCCCTCTTACTGCCCTTAATGATCATACTGGGCTACAAATGGCACGAAAACAAAATGCCGTTCATTGAACGCCTGTTAGTCACCTTAATAGAAGGGCTAGAATCGGTGATCAACTACCTCGCGAATACGCTCTCCTTTTTGCGCGTAGCGGCATTCAGCCTCAATCACGCCGCATTAGCCATCGCCGTATTTACCTTAGCCAACATGATAGGCAGCCCCAGTGACTGGTTAATCAGCCAAATAGGCGAAAGCTCAGCAAACGTGATAGGCACAATCGCCAACGGGCTCGTCATTATATTAGGGAATTTATTTATAGTGATACTAGAAGGGGCAATCGTCACCATTCAAGTGTTGCGTTTAGAATACTACGAAGGGTTTTCACGCTTTTTCAGTGGCGACGGGCGCACTTTTAGCCCACTAACCGTAGGCCTCAAATAATCATGATAGAACGCTGATGACACTGATGATCATGATTAACGCTGATTAAAAGCGAGTTCAATCAGCCCTTTAATTACTTCCCTATCTCTTTCAACCACTCAACAAATTATGGAAAACACCGCTTAATATCGCTCTCTTTGCGTCTTTGCGGCTTTGCGTGAGATAAAATCTCACGCAAAGACGCGAAGACGCTAAGGGCATTTACAGAACTTGAAACGACAATATTTCCGAGCGGTACTATTAAAAAAAACAGATGTAAATCAAATAAATAGATTCTAAGCGTATTTTGTGCCATAACATTTAGATTTGACAACTCTCTTGTGAGAATTGTTATCTGATAGTGACAGACAAAAATTCAGCGAATAACAGAATCAATCATTTGGCGGATAAAATGAAAAAAACGTTATAAATCAAATAGATTGATGGCATTTTTCTTTATCGTGGATTTCACATCATTTTCCCATTATCATGGCTACTTTTTTTAACCGTACAGATCGAAAAGTTTTATCATTTCAGCAAACGTAGAATGAGCTACTATACTAACTAAGAGGTACACTGAGTATGTTACAAACACAAATCATTATGCGTTGGGTATGTTTAAGCATGTCAGAAGCTTTTAAACCCAGTTTCAATTTCATTTTTTTACCACAACAGGTGGGTATCTATTCTACACCAAGGGTTAAAAGGCCATTCTTAAAAAGAGTTTGGGGAATGTGGTTATGTGATAGTGCCAGAATCAAAGCTCAAAGTGGCCTGGTTAAGAAAATTATAACAGTGGTTTTACCAAGGAAGGGCATCAGTTTTCCGGTTGAAAATGAAAAAATTTTTCAGCAACCAATCAAATTGAATAGACATCAACGATGGCTTGTCGAGCAACTCAAAAAACCTGGGGACTTGATTGAAATGCCTAAAAAATGCTCAGTATAAATGATATGATTAAACTATCAGCCCATGAATGTGTTGAATTTGCGCTTTTCACGCGATGGAGTCAACGGATTTTGATGCGAGGCGATGTCACTTATGTCCCTTTTACACCTGGAATGGCAAAAAAATGGGCCAAACGTGGCTGGAGATGGTCAGGACATACCCATCCTCATGGTGGGAATATTCCTCTTACACCATCTAGTGGTATAGGAAAAAGCCATGATGCCGCCGTCCTTTGGCGCTTTTCTCAATATGGAACACAACGTTACTCAGTGGTTTATGACTGGGACGGCAATTGGCGTGTTTTTCGACCAAACGAAAATCCATTATTCCAACCTGGCTGGGGGCCTCACCAATGAAAAAATCTCATCAAATATCGACTGAAAAAACCTTTGAGATCGGTGATCGTTTGTATATGGCTGAATTAAAAAAGAGATTAACCAATGAACAATCACACCGATTCTTTGCGAATAGTCTTTGCCATGTTGGGCCTTACATTGATAATCAGGCTACACGTTCTTTACTGTCAAAAGCACAAGCTAACGCATTAACCGAATTAGGATTCTGTGATTTTGAATCAAAAGCGACTAATAAACGTCTGGTCGGTTTACTCACCTATATCCGCGAAAAGTCGCACCAAATCCTGTCGGATAACGACTTATTCGATGAATGTTCCGAGAATGCATTCCAGAGCAATGTGATTTTCTTTATGATATTAACCGAAGAGGGTGAAGCGTTAGTTCATTGGCTTTTGAAAAAACGCCGTACCACAAGCGTCGCCAGAACACCTCGGAGAGATAGCGAACGAGCAATTCTTATGGCGCATTCCTAAAAAAAGGGTCATCAAGATAAATTTTGAAGGCCCGCTTGTAGTGAAAAATTTATTTTGCCGTTAATTTTCGTTCCAAATTTATTTTGCTTTTCTTGGGGGCCGCAAGCAAAATAAATTTTGCACTCCAAAAAAACCTGCAAAATAAATTTTGCACTCCAAAAAAAACCTGCAAAATAAATTTTGCACTCCAAAAAAACCTGCAAAATAAATTTTGCACGAAAAGGGGGCCGCAAGCAAAATAACAAGGAACGAAAAGGGGGCCGAAAAATTGATTTTGCATAAATGACCCTTTTTTTGGGAATGCGCCCCATTACACATTGCCATAAAATCTGATATGACAAAACAACAACTGCAAAAAAAATTCAATCAGCTCAAAAAGTTGGGCAAAAAAACACCTCAACAAAGAGGTTATGACTTTGAAAAATGGATTTTTGAACTGCTGAAATCTGAAAATCTGTCACCCAGCCCCTCTTATCACCATGAAGGTGAACAAATTGATGGTTGAATTTGATTTGAGAATCGCTTTTTCTTATTAGAAAGCAAATGGGCGGCACCCATGTCTGTGGCAGACATTTATATTTTTCGTGCTAAAATTGAAGGTAAACTCGTTGGCACTTTAGGCGTTTTTATATCTATGAACGGTTATACGAGGATGTACCCGAAGTATTACGTTATGGCAAGGCAATAAATGTGATTTTGTTTGATGGCCAAGATATTGAGTTAGCTTTAGCGGATAATTGTTCATTTTCACAGGTTTTAAAGGCCAAACTGAGATGTGCTTCACAATTGGGCAAAGTATACTGTTCTTACAAAACACTTTTATTGACTGAAGGGAAGGGAAAATGAACAAATCGGAGTCAGTTTCTAAAATAGCACTTTTTGTAGAACAAGACATTGACAAAGTGATTATAGACACATTGACTGAAAAAATGTTGTCACCGGCCGTGTCTTTTAATCTATTTTGTATGGGCATGGGCGCTGCTGCTTTTTACTCTGCCGATATGATGGCCCTTAAATTACTAGAAAAAGACTATCAACACTTTTTTCTTTTGTTTGATATCAATAAGACAGAAGAATCTGAAGTGACTCGTATTGTCAATATTTTGACTCGGCCCATGAAAGAATCCAATTTGCTTGAGTACGTGACATTTTGCCCCATCGTGCCAAACATAAACGCCTGGTTATCAGGGTATTACACCTTACCGAAAAAAGAATTTGGTCAAGAATTTGATTTACCGAAAATAAAAGAAGTGGTTAGCCAAATCGATTTGAATGGGCTAAAACAAAACAATGCGAGTTTTAATCAATTTGCACAAGTTTTGCATGAGTGGACAAAATAACGACAAGGATTATATATAACGACAAGGATTATATAACGACAAGGATTATATAACTACAAGGATTGTTTATAAGAAAGGATAAGGCACAGGATTATGACAATCATTTTATGCTTCTTTAGATTGTTTTTTGAACTGTAAAAATCACATTTCAAAGCCAAATCTGCGATCAATGTAGGGTGGGATCGCTTAGCGGCATCAAATTAAATACAAGCCCAAAATCTCACCGCCCGCTTGCCCACCATTGCCATGAAATTCAAATCAACGTCAATCATGGCAAGAGGCAATGTAGGGTGGGATCGCTTAGCGGCATCAAATTAAATACAAGCCCAAAATCTCACCGCCCGCTTGCCCACCATTGCCTATATTAATGATTTGTGAGGGTGGACATTCGCTACGCTGAACCGGTGGTCAACGAAGTTAAATCCTCCGAATCAAAAAAAGGCAGCATCATTTTTGGTTTTGGGTTAAAATATCGCCTGTTTAATATTTTGCGAACCTAAGCAAAATGTGTGCCATTGCTGTCACTATTGGATCATACTTTGTATGATCCACTGAATTGATAGCATTTGAAAAATGACTTAAACTTGGACTCACTGATATCTATCTCAAAAAAACGACATGCTGGTATTGGTGATTGAAGGCCTATCGGCTGCCCAAAATATCAATAACTATTTATAAATCAATTGGATGGATACTTGATGTATAAAATCCAGCGGGATGCTCATAGCGACAACTGAGGCGATAATGATTTATTGTAAAGCCTGATATCTTAATAAGCGCGTGAGTGATTTGGAGTCTGGAGTGTGTCTGTTCAGGTATTTTGGCTACTTTTTTTTCACCCAAGATTTGTAGGGTGGGTAAGCGGGCGACAATAAACTCAATATAAACCCAGATATCACCGCCCGCTTGCCCACCATCCCCATTTTGGAATAACATAAAAATAGGGTGAAAAATAAACCAATAAATAGCCTCAAATTCAACACCCCACTTGGAGTCCAAAATTTTAGCTTTGGAATAGCCGCAATAACTATATATAAATATCTCAGCGTACTCGCTTGACAACAGTAATTTATCCTAAAATAACATGTTATATCAGTTTGTTTTACTTTTTGGTGCCCTATTTTTATTGGTAGTGGTTTGGCAAAAGGTATTTAATCGATTTATTATTAATCACATCCCATTTTTATCTAAGATTTGCCAAAAGTTCGATAGAGCATCCCTGTTGATCGGTAATTTGACTATCGGCTTAATTGTATTGCTTTTATTAACTTTTTTGAAAGACTATCCGTTTATGATGGATGTCGAAGATGCGAATTTGGATCTTGCGATGCAAGTCCGTCAAAATGATATTCCCCCGGCAAAGGCTAAACAAATCCCGCCCTTTGTACTTTTGGACATTGATAATCAAACGCATAAACTGTGGGATGAACCATTGTTTACACCACGAAATAAGGTCAAAGAACTGATTGATGTGGCTGTCAAGGGTGAAGCGCGTTTAATCATTGTGGATATTGATTTAAGTCAAGATACGCCTATTAATGGATTGCAACTTGACAACTTACAACAACATCCTTATGACAAAGCGTTATATGATTATATAGTAAAATATAAGACTGATTGCCAAGGGTGTCCACCGATCATTTTGGATCGGGCATTTCGCCCTTTGCCTGAGTCATTATCCGATGGGAAAAAGCGAATAGTCGAACCACGCACCAGTTTTTTGGAAACAGCAGTGGCAAAGTCTGCACCTTATATACAATGGGCATCGCCTCTGTTTCAGCAGTCTTCTTATGACGGTGCGGTTAGGCGGTGGAGGTTATGGGAGTCTATTTGTACAGCGGAAGAAAAGCCCGATATTATTCCATCGACTCAATTGTTAGCGGCAGCCATAATTCGTCTTGATACACCTAAACAGGCACAAGACAAAATCAATGCGGAATTGGCGCGATTTAAACCGAAAGTTTGCGGTGAGAGTTATATACCACAATCTGTCTCATATGAACCCATTAAAATTGCTGAAGGCTTAGAAATCACTGAAGGGATGTATGGGATTAGCCAACGGATTATATACAATATGCCTTGGAATTCCCCTCAAAGCATAGCCGAAAAGTGGATGATGCGATATTCCCTGCGAGACTATGATAAAGAGACTCAACACAGTAGGGTTATTTTAACTGTTTTTTCGGCTCAACCTTATTTGGAGTCACCTGAAGGCGGCACTTTTAAGGATAAGATTGTCGTCATTGGCAGTAGTTATAGTGACGGTGGCGATGTGCAGTCAACGCCCTTAGGTACGATGCCGAGCGGGTTAGTTATTATTAATGCTATTCACTCCCTGTTGCAATATGGAGAAATTAAGCCTGTATCAGCTTGGAATAAAGGTTTGGCAGTATTACTTATTGTCGCAGTGAGTATTATACTGGTGTTTATTGAGTCATTTTGGATTGTCGTTTTTAGTGGGCTAGGTATTATTCTATTCGTATCAGTAAGTGGTTTTCTATTTGGAGGAATTTGGATAAATGTCGCATTGCCCTTATTAGCAGTATACGTTTTTCATATAGCGACTAATTATCATCAAATAGCAACAAAATTAAAGTCGCGGCAACAAGATTTAACCGAGGAAATAACACAGTCGCTAGCCAAGCAAAAAATTGATTCAAGCGAATTGGCAAAAGGAATAGAACAATTAGTTGCCAAGCAAATTGGTGAGATGACTGTCAGGGAAAACTCAACCCCCGAAGAGTCAGCATGTTCAGAAGGGATGAGTGAACCGCCACCCAAAAAAGAAGGGTTAAGACAAGTATGGTATGATCGGTTGTTTGAAGGGAAGGCTAATCAATATCGTGCTCTTCTCACAAATATGGTAGTGGGATTAAGTATTGCTTTTTTGTTGCTGTATTTTAATCGCATTCCTTGGTTGATGGATACGGAAGATGCCAGCATGGATTGGTTAATGCAACTTAATCAAAATATTATTCCGCCTATTCAGAACAATAATATTCCACCAGTCGTGGTATTGGATATTGATGACAAAACTTACTATGACTGGGGCGAGCCATTATTTACCCCGCGAGAGCGATTAAAAAATATGATTAAGGCGACGGTGGAGGCTAAAGCACGTTTGGTGATTGTTGATCTTGAGGTGAGTCAAAAAACCCCGGTTGAAGGTTCACGACTACATCCTGATGATCAAGCCCTAAAAACTTATCTTGAAAGCTATATCATTGAATGCAAAAGAAAAATAGATAATTCTGTCTGTCCAACAATTATCCTTAAACGTACTTTTAGTACAAAATCTAGCCCTGTTCCTATATTGCGGACTGGTTTTTTAGATGAGGTGGTGGCGCAAGGTGCGCCTTACGTGCAGTGGGCATCAAAACAGTTTTATCCGGCGGGGGATCAAGTGGTTAGGCGGTGGAAATTATGGCAACCTGCTTGCACAGCCGATAATCAGCCAGAGGTTGTTCCCTCCATTGAATTATTAGCGATGAGCTTGGTTAAAGAAGACTGTATTACTCAGGATGTACAAAATGCTTTGCGTTCTTTTTTACCAGAAGATTGTGATAAGGATTATGCACCCTTACAAAAATCATTACCTGAAACATTCAATCTTTGTGGTTTGCCTATTAATACAAAAGATAGATGGGGCATTAATCAACGCATTATGTACCGTATGTCTTGGTTAGTCGATGATGAACCACCACAGTTGCCATATTTTGTGACTGATAAAACGGCTATCCCGGTGCTGACAATTTTTTCTGCTCAGCCTTATACAGAGTCACTGCCCCAAGCAAGTTTGGATGCACTGACTGATAGCATTGTGGTTATCGGTGGGAGTTACCGTGAAGGGCGCGATATTCAATTGACTCCTGTAGGAGATATGCCGGGTGCGCTTCTTATTGTTAATGTAATTCATTCTGTGTTACAACATGAAGAAATTGAACTGTCGCCTACAGGAAAATTGTTGACAACAGTGCTATTTCTTGTGATTTTGAGCATCCTTTTTGGAATGTTCCCCTTTTGGTGGAGTATGACCATTTCGGGTATACTTACCATCTTTGTGCTGTTACCCTTGACTATGGTTTTTGTCCATTATGGTATGTGGTTCAATATTGCACTACCTTTAATTGTGGTGAGTATTTATCAAATGGTTGCTAAATATAATCAATTGCCTATACAGGAGCAATCACTCCAAGACGATCCAATATCTTCCACATCTTAGCCAATTGGCAATTGGATATTTGATAAATAACTCGTCAATTAACTAAAACTTCATTTTTATTAGGAGTCAAACTGACGCAATCTAAATAAATATTTTTAATATTCAATGAGTTATATTTATTAAAATGTTGGAGTTCTTTCGCTGTGCTTTGTGCGTCCACCACGAAGCTGCGTAAACTATACTCCAGAAAACACACTGAGTGCGTAAGTTATAAGGAGGTAAGGAAATTAAATATGCTTATTTTGCGTGATTTGCTTGTGGTGTTGGGTATATTGGGTATTGGATTTGGCGTGTTGATTTTAGTAATATACCTTGTTCTTTTTCGTTGGCCACGTTTCAATGATTTTTGGAAATCCAATCGACGACGACTTTTTCTCCGTCAATTTATTTTTTATCAGAGCCTTGGTTTAAGCTTATTAAGCGTGATAATATTTCTTGGTCCGCGTTTTCCTAGTGTGATGGCACTGGAAGATGTTACCATGGATTTTGTAATGGATGTTTTTTATAGGGAGGACATCCCACCTATAGAAGACAAAATTCCACCTTTTGTATTACTGGACATTGATGACGAAACTATTGATAGTTGGGGAAAACCATTATTTACTCCGCGAAATAGGTTAAGAAATCTAATTGATGCAGCAGTGCAAGCTAAAGCACGTTTGATAGTTGTGGATGTTGATGTGAGTCAATCAATGGGAGAATTAACACTACAGCCTCACGATCTAGAACTGAAGAAATATTTAACTGAGTATGTAGCCAAATGCCAAGAGAATCAATCAGCTTGTCCACCTATTATTCTGGTTCGCGCTTTTAGCGAGTTACCACAGTTTGGCTCTGTTGTCCCGTTGATACCGAGTACTGGTTTCCTTGAGGATGTAGTGACAACAGAATCGGCTCCTTATTTGCAGTGGGGTTCAGCACACTTTCCTGTTTCTCATGGTACAATGAGACGTTGGAGATTATGGGAACCGACTTGCAAAGATAAGCAACCGGGGATGACTCCATCAATCGAACTGTTAGTGATGGGTATGATTCGAGAGTGTACTGAAGATATACAAAATGCGTTGCACCAATTTCAACCTCAAAACTGTAATGGTGACGAAGTTTCCTCACCAGCATCAGTCACTTTCTGCGATTTGACGATGAGCACGAGTGCTTACAGTGTTCAACGGCGGATTATGTTCCGTATACCATGGTCAGAAGACAGTGATGTACCGGAATATCCGCTTTCTGTATCTGATAATAATGGTGTTCCTGTTCTGACGATTTTTTCTGCTCAACCTTATGCAGAGTTACCACCTCAAGCAAATTTAGATATGCTTACTGATAGTATTGTGGTCATTGGTGGTAGTTATGGTAATGCCGATGTTCATTCTACTCCGATGGGTCAAATGCCGGGTGCTCTAGTTATTATCAATGCTATTCATTCTTTATTACAAGATATAACTATTAAGCCAATGTCAGTTTGGAAATGGTTAATAATAGCAGCAGTCTTTATTCTAGTTATTACCTTATTATCCTATTTTTCAGAGTGCTTTAAAAATTCTTGGTGGTGGAAAACTAGGTGGTGGAAATATTTGTGGAAGATTTTATGGGGCGGGGTTGTTATTTCTATTATAGGGGGATTATTTTATGTTAGCATTGTCCTTTTTGAGGACGGTATTTGGTTAAATATTGCAATACCTTTGCTAATAATTGAGATTTACCGAGCAATTTATCAAAGACCAAGAGTCAAGAAATTTGCTAACAGACTCATTAGCTGGTAAAAGTAGTCATGTTGTTTTTAAAGAAAACTGGCGACATAAGTGACTTTTTAAGTTTTATTTTTATTTATGAGGAGATTTGACATGCAAAACTCAATTTTAAGTTCCAATCATTCCATTTGGAAATGGCCTGTTGTCAGCAGCGTGTGTCTTGTGTTAATGCTTTTCCACGTCATGCCCGCGTGGGCTGCAAAAACAACAGGGTATGTTGGTTCCTTTAACTGCTCACCACAGGATTTTAAATTGACACGATACAGAGCACCTATTCGTGTAGAGCGCAATAAACCACTGTACACTGGTGATAGGATAACTGTTCTCAAGAGGGGTTGTTCTATCCAATTGGTACAGTTGGGTAAAGCAAATGTTACCTTGTATGGTAAGAACGACTTCCATCGTGTTGAAGAAATGGCCCCGCCTCGTAGTAGAACCACCAACAGTGTTAGAGGAGCATTCTCAAGATGGTGGAGTGGTTTGTGGGAACATTCCGACCATGAGAACGCAATTGCAGCGACTAGAAAACACTACGACTTGACTATTCCGTTGCTAAGAAAGGGTAACGTCAACAAGTTGAAGGCTGGCAAAGATGTTGTGTATTTAGCTTGGCAAGGTGGAAATCCGCCTTATAAGGTTGAAGTTCAACAGACCTTGCAAACTCTACCGGACCCGAGCAAGCCAATCAAGTTTGAAGAAAACAATGTCAAAGACACACAGATAGCTTTGACAAAACAAGCTTTGAGAAAACAAGGCGTTGAGTTGAAAGAAGGTGCAGCTTTCTGGGTTAAAATCAGCGATGCCAAAGACGATGTGTCCGGGCAGTTTACTGTAGTTGCAAACTTTCCGCATAGTTTTACACCATATTGGACAGAAAGGCAGACAATTCTGAAATCCAAGGAAATGTGTGCGATTTATTGGTTGGATAAAGTGAAATCCAAACCTCGTCAATGGAACTTTGAAGCCTATCAGATAGTGGCAGGTGGCGGAGATAAAGAAATATTATCAGCCTGCGGACTTTGATAAAAAAAAGCGTTAGCACAAGCTAACGCTTTTACAGCCACTCCCGGTCAATTTTTGATTAAGTATTATGATTATAAAGCATTTTATATTGCCAACTTTACGAAAGCATTTTAAAATACATTTATAAATCAATATGTTATGAATTACAGGGAATTGCTGACGCTTTTATAACAAAATCATCATAACTTCACTTTATAACTTCACTTTTTTCTCTCCTCAAAACTTTTCTTGCTGTAAATAATTCTGTGAGAGTAGGAGTACAAACTTTAGTTTGTGCTTATGCCAAGCTAAAGCTTGAACTCCATCACAATAAAATTTACAGCAAGACACTTTTTCAAAACCATTCGCTTACAACCCACTTCCCATTAACAAAAATGATGCCCAAAAGTAGGGGTGTTTATGCTTATCTGTCGCAATTAACAGCTTCTGAGCTTCTTGTAGGGCCCTTGCAGATGGTAACTGTTTTAATTGTCCATAAAAATTAACCATCAACCGTGAAGTTGCTACATCGTTCACTGACCACAATGTGCCTAGTGTGCTGGGAACGCCTACCTTAAGTGCTATACCTGCTAGTCCAAGTGTACCACGATCATCTCCCACTGCTGTTTCACATGCACTTAAAGTGAGCAAATTGATTGAGTGATGATATAGAGATTTGGTGAGGTCGATTAGTCCCTTTAAATGGTTTATTGTTATTTTGTCATTATAGGTCAGCAAATAAATCTCGTCTGGACCGCTACCAATATGGCCATGAGTCGCAAAATGAACAATGGAATATGGGGTACTTTTGAATTTTGTTTCCATGTTAGAACGAGTAAATTTTTCGCCAAACAGCATGTCTTTCTCTGATACGTATAATATTCTTTGTATTCCCTTCAATTCTGTTTTAACGTAGGGAAGCTTTGGGATATTATCATCTTCAAACTTGTTTGAGCCGTTCAATGACACACGAGTACCACCTTGCATAACTTTGGTGGGATTAGTCAGTTTTATGCCAGATGTAACAACAATGGCGTACTTTTGAATAATAAAATTTTGACCATCATGTAAGGCAGCAAATGGGAGGGTGCGTAAAATACCATCTGGAACAATCATAAGGGTATTTATCTGGCTGTCCTTTAACAACACTTGAACTACGTGTTTGAGCAACAAGTCATATATCTCTTGGGCCTTTGGGAGCATATCTAAATAGTAATCATTAAGCAGTTCGACATATAAATCGTCAAACCACTTGTTAAAGTGGTCGCTAAGCGGTGCCGCCTTATAATGCTCGTAGTCAGGTTTTCCCCAGCTTTGATATAGGCCACGCAAGTCATTCTTATTCTGAAAATTCCTATTGCCCATACTAGACATTGTGTTAATATCCCTACTCCTAAGGTAATGTTGGAACAATTCTTCCAGTTTTTCCAACACATCTTTATCTTCAACACCAATCATGCGAGTTTTCCTGTGGTATTGTTGGAGCATCTCTTCTCTCTTAATCTTTCCTGCCTGTTGTAACTTTGTCCTAAAATCATCAACTTTTGTTTTCAAGTCCGCCTTATTAATATTGGAAACAAATCTTTGTATCCCACCCTTGTGTGAACTCAGCAACAATTCAACGTGATCCTCAAGCAAAATAGGATATAAAACGGCTATGTTGGGATGCTCTGATAAGAATTGATCCACATCAGTAATCTTGTTTTCAAATTCGGTGACACAATCGTCCACAAAATATTCCCGTAATTCCGCGTCATGAAACGATTCAATACTGTCTCTTGCTGCTTTCAGCAGAGCTTGTTTTTTATAAATTGGTGCTTGGGTGGCTTGCTGAAGTAACAAATCTCTCAGTTCAAAATAAAACTGTTTGGCATTTTTCTCGAAGGGTTGCGAACCACAGCGATATCTCTGACGAACCAATTGTAAATGTTTTTCTGCACGTTTATAGGCATCAATAACCACTTCGCGTTGTGCATATTCAACAGCATGTTGATGAACATCAATAACTCCTTGAAGTTGCCTGTGCTTTTCAAACCATTTTCCCAATTGCCACTCCAAACGGTACAATAGTTCTGGGTAACTCCAAAGTTCCCTCTGAAGTTCTTTCCGAGATTCTATCTGGAGGAGTTTAGGATAACTCTGAGCGTAAAAAATGGCTTCTCTAGTCAATTGGATAGCTTCAGGATAACGCTGTTTTTCCTCATATAGTTCAGCAAGGTAGCCTTTAGCGTAAGCTATTGTACGCTTATTGTAATGAAGTATTTGCTGCGAATATTTTTTGCTCTTGGCAACACAGGCTCTTTGATGCTTAGGATCATCTTTATGGGCAGGGTTATATTTTTGGTTTTTGGCAATACAGATAGCTCGCATTAATGCCTCGTATGCATACGATAATCGTTCGTTGGTATACGATAATTTTTCGCTTTTTTCTTTGGATGACGGCGGCTTTAAAGTTTGTATGAGTTGAGCGAGACTGATAAAAGCAAAGGCTTTATCGTGCGTATCATCAGGCAAATCTTTTACTTGCCCAAAAATCGCTCTATTTTTTAGTTCATTCTTAACTATCTTATCTAAGCCAAATAGCTCTCCAAGCTGAATGATATTAATGGAGGTTTTAGCACTTAATACTTTATCACCTGCTTTTTTAGCCAAGTCCACACTTTCATTATATGATGATAAGGCATCTGAATAATTTTCTTCTGCCAACATCTGATCATCACCTTGTTTGTCCTTAGCTTGTTGGAACAACACATTGCCTTCTTTGTTCAAGAGATTAGCCCATAACAACGGAGCATTATCCTTTGGAGGGGCAATAGATTTTGCTTCTTTAAGACAATCAAGTGCTTCATCTATAATTTTTTTCCCTTTCCAATTGAAAAGAGTGTTTTTTTGACAAAGTTGCTTTACCCACTGTTTATCTTCATCTTTTAAGTGACGCATAGCGAGATAAACATCACTGAACTGCATAAGCACACTCGCTTGGCGTACAGGATCAGCTATTTTATCGGCAACATTCTGGGCGGATTCCAAGACACGAAACGCCTCTTTTAAACGGCCCAAAGACAAATAAGCCGCTGACAAACGCACAGACGTGTCTATGTAACGTTTTGAATTATTTTCATTAGACAATGCTTCATGCCAATATTGCGCCGCCATCTCAAATTGTCCACGATTAAAATAGGCTTGCCCAGGATCATTTTGGGCCGAAGCGACAGTCAGTGAAAACAGCATTAAACCGATTACCAATCCAATTTGACGAAAACTTTTCATAACAGACTCCTTTATATTTAGATGTCATAACTCTTTGTTATCAGTGTTCAATGTTCATAACCGTTGCAACACTCGCTTTTACGGGTGGCCGATTTTTTGAAGGGGCTATTGTAAATAATATGTTTTAAATTAACAAGTGATGTTGAAAAATCCGCTCCGTTATTTTTTTATTAAAAACGTTATTTTTCAACTTTGCGTTCATTGAGTATTTTTGAGTGATACAGATTTTGATTTTAACATTTGTCTCTGAATGCTTAAAAAAGGCTTGAATGATGGGCAAGAATGGTGGGCAAGCGGGCGGTGGGTTTTTGATAGAACGCTGATTGTTCTGATTGTCATGATTAACGCTGATTTAATTATTAATCAATTTAAGAGCAATAACCCGTTGCCCAAAAAAAAGGCAGACTCGTTTGCTTTCGCTGAGTCTGCCTTGATACCTGTAAACCCTCTCATGAGGGCAAGCCTAATGCGATCAGGTGCTTACCTAATTATTTAACTATTTTCCATACAGCGAAACCAGCATGAACGGGTTTACACTCTCGTGCTTTAACAGGACCGAGTGGTCTATTCCCTGGTGCCACCAAACATTGGCCTGTGTACTTGTTCTTAAGCAGCCCCTTCTTCTCCTTCTCCCCTTTTGGAATTACCCAGGTTTGGGCCTTTTTCCAACCTTCACAAGCATCCGTTTGTACGGTATTCAGCCAAGGCAATTTCTTTTTGCCTGCCTTGATGACGTAGATGTCCAGACATTCGTTTGTCCAATATCCATTGACAATCCGGTCGCCTTTAATGGTCCACGATTGGGCCTGAAGCTTTTTGTCGCATTTGGACTGTTGGACAAATCCGCCTTCTGAGGTGGCATCCAGACATAGGCCCGATTTAGCATTGATAATCTTCACCAAGGGCTGAGCTGCTATATTAATCTCAACTCCGTGGTGATCTGCTACAGCAGATGCAGACATAAAGGATGCGGCACAAAGTCCAACAATAGGGAGCATTTTAAGTAAACGCATAAATTTCCTCCGTAGGAAGTGAACAGATTTAAAAACAAATGTCAACCGCTGTTTTAAAAAAAACCTATATCCATTTGTTTATCTATGCGATAACAGATTGATATAGGTACGTTAGCCGAGCGGTTTGCTAACGATTTATAAGACGACGCGGCATTATGGCAGATATAACCGTATGGGGCAAGTACAAGGGTTTGCCGGTTTGCCCATTGTGGTAGATTTGTTTTTTTGATTGGCTTTGGCAAAATAACATGCGCTCCAAAAACTTGGAGGCAAAATAACAGGCATTCCAATTGGACAGAAAAATAAATTTTTCAATCAAATCAAAGCTTTATTGAGGAATTGCCACGCCAAACCGTTGTAAAAGTCTTTTAAATTCATCGCCACATTCAGGTGTAAAGGCCTCTTCCAAAAAACTGCCTTTGTATTTATCAATACCAAAACGAACTTTGACTTTATCCAGATGGTTCTTGATAACTGATAACTGATAACTGATAACTGTATTAATTGTTTCCCAACATGGTGCGTTCTAATTTCTGAAAGGGCAAAGAAAGTGTCTCAAAAAGAAGACTTAAATCATCTGTGACTTCTTTGACGTCAACAGCTTCTTTTTTCTTAGTCATACCTACTCACCTATCATCAGACAGGTAACTAAATAAAGAATCAAGATAATTTCATCGAAGTTGATAACTTCTGGAGTTGCAACTGGAGTTCTGGATGGACT
>Ga0164318_10000548_pt1 | contig 29351 bp, 26 predicted proteins | sample GuaBasSedimGuay9_FD_113734 | JGI IMG/M metagenome (GOLD analysis project Ga0164318, IMG submission 113734) | Subseafloor sediment microbial communities from Guaymas Basin, Gulf of California, Mexico - Guay9, Core 4571-4, 0-3 cm | ecosystem: Environmental > Aquatic > Marine > Hydrothermal vents...
ATGTACAGAATTAAATCTCCATGGAGCATAATTATAATTACATCGTTTTTCCTTAATTTTACCACATTCATCATCGCTAAAATTACATTTTTCGAAAAGGTTTTTCTTATAGAGCTTCCGATTCTCCTGTTAGTTTCTGGAAGCATAATGCTTGTAACATCAATACTTATGAGTATAAGATCTATCTACGGCTCTATTTTTTTTCTTATATCATTAGGTACTATTTTTTGGTTTATAGGATTTGTAAATAGATCAATGATGATTCTATATCAGAAATATATTTTTCCTACGCCATTCGATTCATTTTTTCTAGCAGGAAATCTTTTATTCTCTATGGTCTTCGTATTCTTCATGATGTATGTAAGAAATATTCTCACATCAACTATACAGAAAAACATGCCTATCCTGATGGTTATTTCTCTTGTTAGTGGGATATTTTATGCATTTATAACTGCTAGTTATCTATCACTCTTCATGCAGGGACAAATTCAACTTCCTCTACTGTTGTACGTTATAATTTACATCTTCTTTGATCTAGTCACAATCGCTTTATATATCATATTGGTTCTTGCTGTAAAAGAAGGAGTAATAAATCAGATTATCAGAGCAATCTCTTTTGGACTTATATTAATATTGTTAGGAGACTATCTTTATATTTATATTAATTTGGGTAAATTACTTTATCTCAGTGATTTCCCATTTCCTATATATGGCTGGGCTTACAATATCTTTCTTTTATCTAGCATCTACATTTTCCAAATCCAAACAGGAAAGAAAGTATAGGTGATTGTTATGTCAGCTTCAGCAACAAAGGAAATTGATGACTTAATAAAATCTCTTCAAGAGAGAAGGATTGTAAAAGACTTTGCCATATATAGATTAGATCAACTTATCTATTCAACCATTCCAGAAGATAAGGCCAAAGAACTCTTAAACCATTATTTTGAAACAGATATAAAGGTTATATGGATGGGAGACTATAACACTGCTGTATTCTTTTTCGGAGACTACACAATCCTTGTAAAACCTGCATCAATTCTCACGATGTTCCAAGTAAATAAATTAATAAAGAAATGGAGAGAGAAAAAAGAAAAGATGTTAAAGATAATGGAGGAAAAAATAAAGGAAAAGCCAGTTGCACCCAAGACTAAGGAAGAAAAAGAAGTTTCTAAACCAGAAAAAGTTGCTATTAAACAAGCAGTTGCTCCTACTGAAATGGATAGAAAAGAATTCGAGGAGATTCATGTAGCTTTCTCAAAAATATTTATTGATAGAGTAATAGACACTTTATATTATCTTATTGGAAAAAGTTCTACTGACGATATAATTCAGAAAGTAGGAGGAAGAGAAAAATTGTTGAACAGAGAAAACTTTGATAAGTTTCTAACTGAGATAGAAAAGATGCTTGGAAAACGTACCCGAGAAATTATTCTACATATGATAGAAATATAAATGATTTGTTTATATTAGTTCTGTGTCTAGTCTGTACGAGATAGAGACAAAATATAAGGTTGATGATTTCTTAGAAATCAAAAGAAGATTACATGTTATTGGCGCAAAAAAGATCAAGAGTGTACATGAAAAAGATATATATTATCAACATCCTTGTAGAGACTTTGTAAACACAGACGAGGCTTTAAGGATCAGAATAGAGAATGACAAAAATTTTTTCTTGACGTATAAAGGTCCACGTGAATCTTTTTATCCGAAAAAGAGAATTGAAATAAATTTAGTTTTTGATAATCTTAATAATTTGAAAAAACTTCTTAAGGTACTGGGATTCAAAGAAGTTGCAGCTATCGAGAAAAACCGAGAGTATTGGGATTTGCAACCTTGGAAAATCACCCTAGATAACGTTAAGGATCTGGGCTACTATATTGAACTAGAGTATCAAGGAGATAGATATGAGAAAAAACTTTTTGATGATATTATCAAAAAAATTGGATTGAATGAGAAAAAATATATTCGGGAGAGTTATTTAGAAATGTATCTAGCTAAGAAAAAATATAATTTTGCGTGATCTTCCACAGTTAATTATTATCTACTTTTAATAATATCTATAATTACTTATATATTCTATGAAAAAAATTAATGTGGGTATTATAGGTCTTGGAGGAGCTGCAAGAATAGGACACATACCATGGTATATCTTAAATCCATATACTCGGATTAAATCAATATCAGATGTAGACCCTTCAAGAATCAACTATGTAAGAGAAATGTATCATATTGAAAACTCTTTTACAGATTATACAAAGATATTAGAGGATGATGAGATAGATGCAGTAAGCATTTGTACACCAGTCCATAATCATAAAGAAATAACCATTGCTGCTGCTGAAAACGGTAAACATATTCTTGTTGAGAAACCTATGGCTAGAGATGTAAAAGAATGCTATGATATGAACTCAGCTGCTGAAAAAAATAATGTTTTATTAATGGTTGGATTTATGAAGAGATTTAATCCGGGATTCCAATATATAAAAGAAGTACTGGATAGAGAAGAGATTGGATCACCTCATTATTTTGATGTACATTGGAGTTTATATGATGTAAAGCATGCCGAAGGCTTTAGATATAAAGCATACACTGGAGGCGGAGTCTTCCAGGATCATGGAAGCCATTATATAGATCTTCTAAGATGGTGGTCTAAAAGTGAGATACATGAGGTTACTGGAGAATTTAATATAATGGTTGATGGAAGAGAAGTTGAGGATCATGGCGTTGTACTTTTAAGATTTAAAAATGGTGCAATAGCTACACTTGAGACATCTAGAGTAGGTTTAGAACATCCTATATATCGTCTGTATGAGAGGGGACAGATCTACACAACTGGTGGTTCTATCTCTTTTTCTTCCCCAGATTGGACGTCTTTTGAACTACCTGAAATAAATTTGTTTGATGGAAAACAATGGAAAACTATCAAGATGTTAAAGAAAGGTAGAGAAAAATCATACCACTACATGTTTAAGAGAGAAATCGATCACTTCGTAAACTGTATAGTGAACAATGTCGAACCAGCAGTAAATGGATATGATGGTTTAAAAGCTATAGAAGTCATAAATGCGGCATATATTTCATCATTCGAAAAACGTAAAGTCAAGCTTCCACTAAACAGAAACTTTGAAATAGATGAAAAAATGTTTCGCAGTATGCCTAGATTTAATCTATGAAAACTAGCTATTTCAAAAAGCTTTAAAATATTGGATACATTTTATCTAGATAATATGCTAGACAATAACAACTACAGTGATTTCATAATAAAGAAAGCATCATTATTAATGTTGATATCAACACTGCTTATTATATTTTACAGAAATTTCACTTTGAATATCGTTTTACTCTACCAACCTGTGATAATATACTTGGATGACGTATTGCTTCTGATTACATCATCCTTTTTAACCGTTATGATCTTATCTTTGTTTAATACTCTAAAAACATTAGTTATAGTTAAGTGGAGAGAAAAATCATTCTACATCATTAGTTTCATAAAAAGAATTTTACAACTGGTTATTATTTTTCTCTACTATATTTCTCTTAAAGGATTATTCATGAGAATATCATATACCTATGAGATCACTGATATAAATTTGTACGATATTTTTTATCAATTTATAGTAATAATATTGATTTATTTCACGATTAAGGACCTTGCTCGCGTTGATTAACTCCCTTATATTTCACATATATATAAATTAGAAAAGCTAACAGGCAGACTATAATTATTATATCAATTATTTCGAAGAAACTCTGGATTATCTCCCATCTTTCTCTAAGTATTATACCAAGATAAATGAGAAATATATTCCATATGTATGAACCAATCAAAGTATAGACTGTGAATGTTCCCAGCCTCATTTTTGAGACACCTGCTGGAAAAGAAATAATGGTACGAATAGCTGGTAGAAGTCTACCGATAAATATAGCTATTTCTCCATGCTTTTCGAAAAAATCTTCAACCATCTTGAGATGATAAGAATCAACTAGGAAATATTTGCCATATCTGATTATAAGGCCTCTACCAAACTTTAAACCTAGCCAATAAGCAATTATTGATCCCAACAAATTTCCAAGAGCACCAGCAGATATAGCTAGAAATAGATTCATCTTACCCATATAGACAAGAAATCCTGAAAAAGGCATTATTATCTCACTCGGTATCGGTATCAATGCACTTTCAAGCATCATCAATATAAATATTCCAGAATAACCAATAGTGTCTATAAGATAAGTTATTGATTCTGTAATAAAAGCTGTTATACTCATACGAAAACACTAGAACCATTGTCTAGGATATCTCCAATCAGACCCTATATCTCTAAAACTTATATGAAAGACCTCAGGAGGAAGCCTTTTATGCTGAGTTCTCTTAACCATACCTATTATTTTTTCCACATCTTCCTTTCTAACCTTTAGTATTGAAGCAATTTCATCTTCAGGAACCCATTCCTCAAATCTTAGATACAATATATCATCTATTATCTCATAACTAAGACCTATCTCTCCTTCAGCTGTTTGACCAGGCCATAAACGCGGCGAAGGCGGTTTTTCTATAATTCTACGCGGAACTCCCAGATATTCAGCCAACTGCCTAACATGTGTTTTGTAAAGACCACCTATAGGCAATAAATCAACACCACCATCACCAAATTTAGTGAAATATCCTATTAACAACTCGCTTTTATCCCCTGTTCCTATAACTAAACCCTTATTTCTAGCAGCTCTCTGATGTAGAATTATCATCCTTGTACGAGCCATTATATTACCTATCTCTTTTCGAGTCATCTCTCCTAGAGCTTTCTTAAATGTCTCGATAATTTTTCCAATATGGATTATTTCCCAATTTGAATCCGGTAAACCAATACTCCTTATCACTGAAAGAGCATCCTCTAAGTCCTCCTGTGGAGTAGCATCACTCGGCAAAATATAGCAATATGTGTTTTCAACTCCTAGAGCACGTGCAGTCAAAAACGCAGTGACCGCTGAATCAATTCCACCACTAACACCAACTATACCAGACCTCATTTTAGCATAGTCAAAAACATACCATTTGAGCCTCTTCACAATTACTTCAGTCACTCTTTTAACATTTATCTTGGGAAGAATCATTATAATTCACCTAGTCTCATATTTAGATCTCTTCTAAAAACTTTAAATGAACTAAACCTTCTTGCCTTTCTTAATATATGATAATCAATATCAGCTATTAGCAAATCTTCCTCCATCTTTAATGCCCTAACAGCAATTTTCCCATCCGGTAAAACAAACATAGATCCACCCCAGAAATATTCTTCATCTTCAACTTCTACCTTATTGACAAAACCTATGAATATTGTGTTTTCAATAGCGCGAGTCACATTTATCGATTCCCATATTTTCTCTATAGACGTCTCATCCATCCCATACAATCCTCTTAAAGGCGAAGAAGCAGCGATAAACACTACATCAGCTCCCATCCGAGCCAATAACTCAATGGGTTCAGGATGCCATGCATCTTCACATACTACTATTCCAAAGTTTAATCCTTCGTATGAGAAAACCTTAATACTCTTAACATCACCTTCTTGATAATATCTTCCTTCCTCGAATAAACCATAGTTAGGAAGATACAGTTTAGGAATATACCCTTTAAGTTCTCCATCGCATAGCACAGCCATAGAGTTTCTATAAATACCTATTCTATATTCCTCTACAACTCCAATAATCACACATATATCCTTTGAATAATCTTTTAACAACTCAATTTTTTCTTCGCATTTCCTAGACACCTCATAAACAAGATCCTTTAAAAGATAACCCGTAAGTGAAAGTTCTGGAAAAACAATTATTTTTGCTCCTTTTTCTCTTGCCCTCTCAATATAACTTATATGTTTTTTAAAGTTTAACTCAACATTTCCAAGATAGCTATGGATTTGTGCCAAAGCTATTCTATACTTATTCATCATACATACCCCTGTAAGGAATCATATTAAACATACAGTAAGGATAAATATATATGGTATGGATTCTTATTCCCTTTTTTCCTCAATTAATCTTCTTATTTCCTCTATCATATCCGCTACTATTTTCTCATCCTCTACACTTTTAAAGACTATCTTTCTTCGTCTCTTTGAGAGACTATAAGTAAAAAATGCACAGACAACAACTGCTAGACTAACATAAATATATCGATAATCTTGAACTTTAGTTTCCTTATAAGGCTCTATCTCAACCTTAGGTAGATTTGACGCAAGTAATGGCATTTTGATACCTACAACATCTTTTATCTCAAAATCTTTATCTATCTCTATAATTTCATCATCCATGTAGACTTCTATGCTCTCATTCAGAAAACCTATAAGCTTATACGCTAAGCTTTTATAAGCAGTATATTTATCGTAGACCTTTTTAAGTTCCTTTAGGGTGTCGTTAACCATTATAAGTTTCTCTTCTAGCATATCTCTATAACTAGAAATATTTGCATAGTATTCTTTCTCTATAGTATCAGTCAGTTCTAATTGTTTTAATCCAGCTTCTCTCATATATCTTACACCTAAAGACATATTATATAGTATCTTCTCAGCTTTGTTAAAAATAGACTCGATATTCTGTATCCCAGTCATATTTTGTAATTCTTTATATGCTTTTTCAGTAGACCTCCTTATCTCCTCTATTTTAGAGCTAAGAGCATTAATTTCAGTCATATTATATTCTTTTAACAAATCATTTAGCTCGTCAAGCAAAGATAAAGTCTGATTAAGTGAAGTCTTAGCCTCTTCTATTCTTTCAGTTATCTCACTTAAAGTTTTACCCTCTTTTATAAACCTAATTATATTTTTCATAGTGTCTAATCCAGCTGATAGTTTGGAAGCAGCTTTTACCTGTAGTAATCCTATTTGACGTAAAAGTGAAACAATATCAGAGATATTTGATGTAGTCGAATTTAATATCTCAAACATGTCCTTAAGTTCCTGATAACTCTTTAATGTTTCGTTATACATCTCCTCTATTTTACTTCTCTTTATTAAACTAATAATCATATAGGGATCTTCTGACAACTGAATATTCACTGGGGGAATCCATACACTTTTCCAAACTCCTAGCTGAGAAATTATGAAAACAGTACTGATATTAATATCATTATCCAATAACACGTTCCAATAAACTATTTTTTGATCCTCTTGACTAGAAGTTAAATTAGGTTTAATGCTATAATCGATAAGTTCTAACATCTTATACGGATATGTTACGATTACATTAGTTGGATAGGGAAAACTATATGTTTCATTTCCACGTCTTGAAACAATAGTAGAATTATTAGCTACATATATTTTAAATCTCAATATCTTACCTTTTTCCACATTCTTTATGATATTATTCTCTTTATCTACCTCTATATCCGTACCGCTAATAGAGACATTAAAATTTATGGGAGGCATTCTATTTGTTTCAGCGGTAAATCTGAAAATTATTGTATTATTACTTATTGATTTTATAGACCATATTACCTTTGTTAAATTTCCCTCCTTAGTAATCTTTAAGGGTTGAGGACCCTTCTCCATCCGAACTGTCTCTGGAATCATAAAATATTCTTTATCCACTAAGGTTAAATTCTCAAATCTAGAGGTACATTTGAGAACAATAGTCACTTTTAAACGTGACGATATAACATTTCCAGATATATCGAAAGTGTATGAATAATTAATGCTTTTTCTAACAAATATTTGGGGACTTGAACCTACTATTTTTACATTAGATAAAGCAACATACGCTACAAAAATAGTTATTATAAATATAGATAGCAAAATACTGTCTATACGTTTTCTCATTTCAATTCACCTAAAGCACCTTTAATCATCTCCAATCTTTCTCTAATCTTCGATAACTCTGCCTTATAGTCATCAAAAGTAATCAGTCCCTTCCCCAATAGCTTTTTAAGACTAACTATTTCTCTCTCAAAAAACTCAAGCTGTAATTCGAGAATTTTTCTTTCATCCAATGCTTTTTCTAAATCTATAGTGGGAACTTTATCTGACTCGAAAAGTCTACCACTTCTAATAGATATCATTCTAGTACCAATCAAAGAAACCTCTGGATTATGAGTTACTATTACAAATGTTAAACCCAGATACTTGTTCAAAATTTTTATAAGTTTTAAGATAACTGCCTCTGATGCCATATCTACATTACCAGTAGGCTCATCCATCAAAACCAGAGGAGGATCATTAGCAATAGCCCTAGCTATAGCAACCCTCTGTTGCTGTCCACCTGAAAGCTGGGAAGGTCGCGAGTTTAGTTTATCGCTCATACCCACTATTTTTAAAAGCTCAGAGGCTTTTATCCTAGCAGTTTCCTCATCAAGATTACCTAAAAGAATCATAGGTAACATGACGTTTTCAAGCGCAGTTAATGTTCCTATAAGGTTAAAAAACTGGAAAATAAAACCTATGTTTTTAAGCCTAAATTTATAGAGTTTCTTTTCTGACAAATCTGTAACATCTGTACCTTCTATTATTATCCTACCCTTAGATGGTCTATCCAACGTACCTAAAATATTCATAAGTGTACTTTTACCTGACCCAGAAGGACCCATTATAATCAATATATCTCTACTGTATATTTTTAATGATATATCCTCTAAAGCCTTTACAACTATGTTTTTCCCAATGTAGTAATATTTAGAAATATTTTCAAGCTCTGCAATAACCTTCCTACTCATATTTTAAAGCCTCTATCGGACGTATACGTATAGCTCTATAAACAGGATAAAACGCAGAAAGCACAGCTACAGATACAGCTATTATAAATCCTAAAACTAATACTTGCGGATATAGCCTTATAGGCACATCAAACATCACACCAAATCTCTTAATCATATTTCTGAGAAAATATGAGCCAAAATAGCCTGTTATATCGCCTAGAATTCCTCCCATTATACCCAGAATAAGTATCTCGTTTAGAAATATTTGAAGTATTTGTTTATCGTTAGCTCCAATTGCCTTTAAAACACCTATTTCCCTTATTCTTTCACGTATCGACATCATAACAGTATTTGTAACTCCCAATGCCGCAACCATTAAACCAATAATCGTAATCATCATAAGCGTTCCATCAACAGTACTTAATATTCTATTAGCTATCTTAATAATATCTGTCTGTTTCAAAATGTTAATACCTGGATATAGTTTTCTAAGCTCCTTAACAACATCGTTTAGATATTTTTTATCATCCAATCTGATAAAAATATAATTTATGAAATCTTTCTTTCCTAAAATCTCTTGTATTCTTCCTAACGGGACCAAAGAGAAAGATGTACCCAACATTCCAGACAGAAACGATTTCTTAGTCATCATATTGACTATTCTAAATCTATCTTCCATGTAAACTGTACCAAAACTTATGACTAATGTAAGAGTCGACCCTATCTTCTTTTTTCCAATTTCCTCCGCTACCTCGTAATCAATAATAATTTCGCTTACATCATTGCTGCTAAAATTTTTGTCCTTTTCCAGAAGTGTAACTTTAAAAAAATCAATTTTATCTATAGGAATACTTAATAGATATGTTCCTTTATACCTCTCTATTTTGGCAGGTATCAATATTGCCCCAACAGCCTCTTTAACATGTGGAATTTTCTTTATGTCTTCAGCCACATGCTGAGGAATAACTATAGTGTCTTCTGCAATTATGATATCGGCCTGTAAAAATTCTCCTATCTGTTGACTTATAACTGATCTCATTCCTATTCCAACAGTTCTCAAAGCCACGAGTGTGGCAACACTCCATGTGACAGCTAGTATAGTAAGTAGAGTACGCAATCTATGAATAGCCATGTTTCTGAGAGCCATTTTCAATGAAAATTTTAGGAAAAGTAGGTTCAATACTACACCCCTAAAAAGAAAATTATCTAAAATTTAAAAAGTTATTGTAACAAGTAGTAATTTTAAAATATTTAGATTTTTTAATATCTAAGAGCATATATGTGGTTTTAAGCTATTGGTATGGTGTTAGCTATGGTTAGAGATGTAATAATCGTTGGAGCGGGTATAGCTGGCTTAACAGCAGCACTTTATACATCCAGACAAAAAATGAGTACACTTGTCATAAGTGCAGATTTAGGAGGCCAGTTATTGATAGCTCCAGAAATACAAAACTATCCGGGATTTCTAAGCATAAGCGGTTTTGATCTAATTAAGAAAATTGAAGAACAAGCTAAAACTTACGGCACGGAGATAATATTCGACCAAGTAACATGTATAGAAAAAAGGGATAATCATTTTATTGTAAAGACAATATCGGGTGGTTATGAGGCATTATCTGTGATCCTTGCATTTGGAAAAACTCCTAGGGAGATGGGTATACCCGGTGAACAAGAGTTTAAAGGTAGAGGTGTGTCATATTGTGTAATATGTGACACACCTCTATATAGAGGTAAAAAGGTTGCTTTGGTCTCATGGGGTCATCATGGAGCTGAGAATGCAGCATTATTAAAAGATTATGCGGATAAAGTCTATTGGATTTTTCCGTCTGATAAACCTGCTATAGAAGAAGATATTTTAGCTGAAGCATTATCGAAAGGAAACGTCGAATTATTGCCTAGAACTGTTCCCCATATGGTTAAAGGAGATAAAAAAGTTACGAGCTTCGTTGTGAAAAACAAGGATACAGGAGAATTTAAAGAATTGGAAGTAGATGGTGTGTTTGTGGAAATAGGATATGTAACAAAGACAGAGTTTTTGAGAGGTTTTATAAATCTTAACGATGAAGGCGAAATAATTATCGATGATCTATGTAGAACTAATCAGGAAGGAATTTTTGCTGCAGGAGATGTAACAAACATGCCATATAAACAAGCTATTATAGCTGCTGGCCAAGGATCAATTGCAGCTTTATCGGCATACAATTATGTTATGAGACTTAAGGGTAAGAAACATATAGTAAAAGCCGATTGGAAACATATAAAGGGTATTAAAAAAGAGAAAAGTGATAAAGGTCTATTTCTTAAAATATAGTTTTTACAATTTTATCTATTTCATCGGCTATTTCTAAGGGATCATTATAGGTTAATAGTTGAAAGTTTTTCCATGTTATACCTCTGACTAAGGCTGAAGCTTTATTTATTCTATCCTTCCTGCATATTGATATAACATATTTATTATTTAATAGCCCATACGCTATTTCGAAACCTACACCTGTGCTCGGATAAGAGATATCAGCAACGACAACGTCTGTTTCCTCGAGATGTTCTATATCTCTTTCAAAAATTTCTCTTGGTTTTCTACCTTTATATATATCAAGTTTGTCTTCGATTACAAACTTTGTCAACATTTCATATCCTCGTTTTTCTAATTCTCTGAATATAATTCTATTGTCGGACAGATTGCTTCTATCACCTAGCATGGCTGCAGCATAGTAGATCTTTATTTTTTCTGCCATAGGAAACCCCAAGAATATTTACTTTTATATCTAATATTTTTAATTTATGCTATACATATATCATATTATTATATACATAATATGTAAAAAGGAAGAAAACTTAATATGTGAGCCGTTAAAATATTAATGACCCATTATGTATGATGATTTTGATCCTTTTTTCGAAGAATTTGATAAACTTAGAAGAAGATTATTAAAAGAGTTTTTCGAAGATTTCGAAGACATTGATTTTGAAAAACTTGAAAAAGATGGTTGGATAGTCAAAAGGATAGAAGGTCCTGGTACACACGGTTTTGTAGCTAGAAGAGTATTGACAAATAATATGGTTGAACCTAGGAAAAGACTTATCGAAGTAAAAGACGATGATGTTTTATATGATGTTTTTTATCAGGGAGATAAAGTCGAGATATATGTTGATCTTCCTGGTGAACGAGAAGAAGATATTTTAGTATCAGCTGGTGATAACTGGGTTGAGATTGAGACTCCTACACGTAAGAAAAAAATTTATCTTAAATCTAAAATTGATCCCAATACAATTAGTAAAAAATATGTTAATGGTGTATTAAGACTCACTTTAAAGAAAAAATAAAGGATTAATCCCAATACCTTTAAACTATTTTCTAGATTATTCTCCTAAAATGAAACAATATGATACTCGGTTTGTGAATAGTTATTTTATAATTAATGTATATTATTTTGACATTTTTAGCTTTATATGGACAGTATAGAGATATAGAAATCTAAAGTTTGGCTGATTATACTATAAGGAAAAAATATAATAGAAAAGTTTTACCACCAGACTTTTTCTAAAGGTTTCTTTATAATTAATGGCTTTAAGAATTGTATATTTTTCTCTACACCATCTTCGGGAGACATTACGGGATCTTCATGCTCATAAGACATAACATAATCATATCCAACTTCTATTAGTGCAGTGATTAATCTACGCCAGTTAACATTACCCCAGCCCGGTACCCTAAATCTCATACCTCTACCAAGCCTTCTCCATGGCCCAGTTGAGAGCACACCATCAGTTGCCACAGCTTCCTGTACAACTTCGACATCCTTAGCATGCATATGATATATTCTATCACCAAATGTATGTATAAATACTACTGGATCAATTAACTGCCAGACTAAATGGCTTGGATCGAAGTTAAACCCGAATTCTTTTCTTTTTATTACCTCGATTGCCTTCTTAGCAGTATATATATTATATGCCATCTCTTGTGGATGTACCTCATGTGCAAACTTTATACCATGAGCAGCAAAATGATCTAAGATATCTCCCCATCTCTGCTCAAAAAGCTCCCAGTATTTATCCCACATTTTTTCATAAGCCGGAGGGAATATGTACCACGCAGCCCAGTTTGGATGACCTGTAAATCCACATACAACCGAAACATCAAGTTGAGCCGCAGCCTCCGCTGTTTTCTTCATTCTCATTATACCATACTTTACCTTTTCATCAGGTGTCCCTTTAAACCACTCGTCTGTACTTTCATCTAGAGGCCCTAAGACAAGTTGGCCTTCCAAATGATTACTTAACGCTGATATAAATAGCCCATACTTTTCGACCAAGTTTTTAGCTTCTCCTGCACCACCACTAAGAACTTTATCGATATTTAAATGATTACTTCCCTTCCATGCTGCCAATTCAACAGCTTCATAGCCTAGCTTTTTGATGTGTTCCAATACTTTTTCGAGAGGCCAATCATTAAACGCGACGGTAAAGAATCCAAGTTTTAAAACCATTTTTTTCACCAATTAATATTTTATATATTACATTAAAGAAAATTTCTGATTGATTAAAATTGTCACCTATATGATAACTTATTTTAGATCTATGGTAAAACTTTAATCCAGTTTATTTTCTTGACCCTTTATCGAAAGTATAAATCTCATCTATTCCATATTCTTCCATCAAAACTAAAGCTAAACAATCATTAGGATCAATTCCATATTCATCAATTAAACCAATCGCTTTTAGATATTGTTCCTTACTTACATCGATGATTTTAATATTATCTAGGGAATATAACCCTATCAGAAAAGTTTGAAGATCGTGTATAGGCATGACATGCTTTAAAATGTTACTAATTTCCGATATATGAACAACGGATGTCATAACTTCTTCATTATTTATTCACCATATATATCGGAGTAATTACCGTTTATCTCCTATTGTTTCAGTGTTAGATTTAAAACATTTTAAAGTAAAGTTACTATTATTATATCGGTGGGAAAATTGAGCACTTTAAAACAGTTAGGAATAGGCATGCTCGGTTATGCTTTTATGGGAAAATCTCACAGCCACGCATGGAAAAGCATACCTACATTTATATGGCCTCCTCCTGCAGTTCCAAAACTAATTGTTATCTTTGGCAGACATGAAGATAGAGTTAGGGAAGCTATGATTAGATATGGGTATAAAAAATATGTTACAGATTGGAGAAAAGTTGTCAGGGATCCTGAGGTTGACATTGTTGACAATGGTCTCCCTAATCACTTACATAAGGATCCAACTATTGAAGCAATCGAACAGGGTAAACATGTGGTTTGTGAGAAGCCATTAGGAAGAAATGCACAAGAAGCTAAAGAAATATATGAAGTAGCAAAACGTAGCAGTGTTAAAACTATGGTTGCATTTAATTATCGTTTTGTCCCAGCGGTTATGCTCGCAAAGAAAATTATAGATGAAGGACTTCTTGGTAAGATATATCATTTCAGGGCTAGGTATCTACAGGACTGGATTGTAGATCCAAACTTTCCATTAGTTTGGAGGCTTCAAAAAGAGTATGCAGGTAGTGGCCCATTGGGCGATTTAGGAAGTCATATAATCGACCTAGCAAGATATCTGATAGGTGAACCGTCAGCCGTCTCAGCTTTAACTAAAACGTTTATAGATAAAAGACCTTTACCTGATGATCCTACAAAGAAAGGAAAAGTAACAGTCGAGGATACTTTTGAAGCAGCTATAGAATTTGAAAATGGTGCAATGGGTACACTTGAAGCATCTAGATTTGCTACAGGAAGAAAGAACTTTAATAATTTTGAAATCAACGGTGAGAAAGGTTCTATAGAGTTTAATTTAGAGAGACTTAATGAGCTAAGGGTATATTTGAAGGAGCCGGATGAAAGAAAATATTTAGAAGGATGGCGCACTATCCTTGTAACAGAAAAAATCCATCCATATATAAAGTTCTATTGGCCTCCTGGACATATTATCGGCTGGGAACATACATTTATAAACGAACTAGCACACTTCCTAGACGCTATTGTAAACGATAAAGATGTAGCTCCACAAGGAGCAACAATGGAAGATGGATACAAAAATAACGTAATATGCGATGCGATTATTGAATCTGCTGAAAAAGGTAAAAAAGTTTTAATTAAATACTAAAATACTTCTTCTAATTTTTTAAAACTTTTCTTGACCCATTCTTTCATTTCTTCTTTTGGCGGTGGATAAACAAAAACCGTTATGCCAACTGCTCCATTCTTTAATGCTGAACTGAACCCCTTATATGTATCATTCTCATCCTTCATAAAGCCTATTAGTATACCAGAGCTTACGTTAACACCTTTAAGAACCGCTTCCCTTGTAGCTGTCCCTATCCATTCGGTAGGTTGACTATAGTATTTGTGATAAATCATCGGGTTATACAGGTCTATACCCCACTCAGTCCAATCTTGGAATACATATTCATATGCAAGTTTTGGAGTCGCAAATACTGCCGCTGAGACTTCAATTGAAGAATCATAGCTCTTTACATTCTTATATACATATTTAACTATATTCTTTATTTTTTCAGCCCTCCAACGATACCATTTTCCGTACATTGGTTCAAAATATTTTAAATTTATAGGATCTACACCATATTCTTCCTTAAATAAACGTCTACAATTTTCACAATAACAGAAGTCATATTTAGGCAGTATAATATCCTCCTTAGGAACGCCGGGATATCTTGACCTTAAGCCACTGGGAAGAATTATATCAGGCAACCTAATATAATCAAAATGTAAACCATCAATATCAAATTTTTCAGCAACTTCTAGGAAAAGATCTTTAAGATTCTCTTTTGTTTCTTCCCTAGATGGACACAGCCATCTATAATGATTAATGTATGGAGGATTATCTATACAGCTTTCACCATTTTTATTGATAACATACCAGTCTGGATGCTGCTCCATAAAAGTCTTATTTGGAAAATTCATGCTTACAATCCATGCATGAACCTTTATATCATGTTTTTTTGCCTCTTTTACAAAATCAGAAACTAGATCCTTACCCTTATATCGCTCGGTTTGTGGTCTTGCCTTACTGGGAAATAAAGGACCGCCTCCCTCAGAAACAATAGGGTAAACCTCATTTAATCCCATATCACTTAATTCTTTCAAAGCTTTTTCATATCCTATAGTCTCATATATTCTTGGCAGAGAAATCCATGCACTTTTTCTCATGTTTCATCACTGAAGAAATAAGCTATCACATTAATAAAGCGATCTAATTAAAGTTTTTAATATGTAAATCTTATTTTTCAAATATGAACAAAGATATCGGCCTTATTTTTATTGGAGAAAAAATCTTAAACAAGGTTGGCCATATAAAGGATTCGATTCAATTAGAGAAGCTGAAACACTTAGAGATATGATTATTTCTTTTTCAAAAAAATGGGGGTTAACCATAGATTACAATTATTTTGGTGTTCTCACGAATAAAGAAGAGCTAGATAATGTAAAAGATAATTTATTAGCTATGGATGGATTTGTGGTAACATATCTTACAACAGGTAGAGTATATGATATCTTTCGCGAGATCGTTAGTTTGGGTAAACCAACAATTATATATGCTCAGCCATTCAGTGGGCATGAATGGAGGCTTTACAGTGAACTCAAAGATAAATCAAGATCTATCATTTTTGCATCAGACAATATACAGGATCTTATAAATAAGATTAAGCTCTTAGATGTTGTTCTTTCATTGAAGAATTCTAGAATACTTATGTTTACAGATCGTATACCAGATAAAAAATATTTGGATGAAATAAAAAACAGCTATGTATCAGAAATAATTCGTCTAGACCATAATGTTTTAAATAAATATTATCATGAGACAGATGAAGATCAAGCTAGAAGACATGCCGATATTGTTATAGCACAAGCATTGAATGTAATAGAACCAAGCTATGATGAAATTATAAAAGCTTTAAGAATTTACTATGCTTTAAAGAACGCTCTTAGAGACTATAATGCAAACTCTGTAACAATAGATTGTTTGTCAATGATATTCCATAAAGCAATACCAACAACACCATGTATAGCGTTCTCATTGTTAAATGATGAAGGTATACCTGCAGCTTGTGAAGCAGATCTAAACTCTTTAATTACAATGATTCTACTGAGATATTTGGCTGATAAACCATCATTTATATCAGATCCAGTACCTGATTTCTCAAACGGATACCTTTATCATGCACATTGCACCTCTGCAACAAGACTGAGAGGTATAAATCGAGAACAGGAAAAATACTATTTACGAAATCACGCAGAATCTCTGAGCGGTGTCGCAGTTCAAACACTTTGGCCTATAGGAAGTAAAGTCACATCTGTAAAAATTGAGTTACGTGAAAGAATACTACTTTTACATACTGGAGAAGTTGTAAAAAATCTTTATGTTAACAAAGGTTGTAGAACAAAGTTCGCTACAAAAGTAAGCGATGTTAGAAGATTTGTTGAAGAATTTAGGGGAGGATTACATCGAGTTATCATTGTAGGTGATTATATTGAAGAAATGAAAGAAATAGGAAAGCTTATGGGACTAAAAATAATAGAAGAAATGAAATATTAAACTCCCGTAAATGACACTTCATATCTCTCTTGAATACCTTTAATCACAGTTTTTCTTTCTTTAAAGAAATAGTTCCCGAACTTTATAGCTAAACGCTTTGCCTCATCAGGATACTCATCTATCAGGTTATTTTTCTCCTTCGGATCCCTGTTCAAACTATATAATTCATCTATTTCACCTTCTGGTCTTATAATAAGTGTCCATTCTTTATCTCTGACACATCTATCAATACCATCATGGTAACCAATAATAACAGAATCCCTTTGTTCTCTCTCCTCTCCTTTTACTATATCCGAAAAGCTTTTGCCCTGCATTACCCTTGCATTATTGCCAAGCCCTAAAAGATCTAATAATGTTGGAAGAACGTCGGGAAACTGTATAAGACTATCTACAACTCTATGCTTTACATCAGGGGTCCATATCATAAAGGGCACTTTTACCAATTCGTTATAGAGTCTATCAGCACCTTTCAAGAATTTCCCATGGTCAGCCAATGGATGTCCATGATCCGCTGTTAAAACAATTATTGAGTTATCAAACAGGTTCATTTCCTCTAATTTTTCTATAAAGTAGTTAACCCAGTAGTCTACAAAGGATACTTCTCCTGCATATAATCCTCTAATAAAATCTTGTTGTTCTTTTGAAGCCCATTCATCAGCATACCCTCCCATCGGTAATATTAGTCTAGGCCCACTATAGCTTTTATCTGTGTATGTGTCAAATCTAGCTGGTGGATCCCAAGGTTCGTGAGGATCAAAGCTATCTATCCATAACATAAATGGCTTCCGTTCATGTACATTCTTTTCAAGCCATTTAACTGCTGTAGTAAACACCTTTCCAGGAAACCAATCTGCTTCTTTTTCGAAATCTTCTGTGTTAGCAAGAAATCTTTCAACCCTTCTGACCCATTGCTCCGTATATTTTTCGTTAACGTAATCATTGACATTTTTCTTTAAGGGTTTATTCGATGTATATGCATCATATTCTTGTCCTCTTATCCATATAAATGTATGAAAAGCTCTATGGAAATTCATGTTAGGCTTGAATAAATGATATGTATCAGTAATTAACGCATTTTTATATCCTTCACGTGCCAGTATTTCAGCGACTGTTACATCTTTAGGATATGGTAATAAAGGTTGCCAAGGTCTATATGGTAGTGTGAACTGACCAGTCATCCATTCTGTTCTGACGGGAATCGTTGGTAGCCCTGAGGGATACACGTTGTTAAACACAACAGATTTTTGTGCTAATTTATCTATTCCAGGAGTCTTGCACGGAGGTACATTATCAAATACTCGTTCTCCCTTATTGTAGAAACTAACGTGATCCTGACGTAAACTATCTAGTACAATATATATTAAGTTGAGTTTTTCCATATTTTACTACATATTAGAACTAATACTAAAGCTTATCTTCAGAGAATTTAGTTAAGTATTTAGTACTCTTTAATACTCTAAAATAGGTGTAACGGTGTTATCAATGCTAGTAGATATTCATACACATATAGGATATGTTAAATCTTTTGCTTGGAATGTGAAGGGCTGGGTTCTTTCCCGTCTAGAAGATTTATATGATTATATGGATCAAAACGGTATTGACTGGGTGGTAGTTTTATCTGTTCCAAGTCACTGTGATGAGTTTGCTAGAATTATTTCAAATGAAAAACTTCTTAAAGTTGTGGATAATGATACAAGACTTGTTCCTTTCTGCGCTCCAGATCCTCACTTCTATAAAGCTGGTGAAATTTTGCATAAGCTTGTGAAAAGAGGATGTAAGGGTTTAGGAGAATTTAAGATAAATATGAAAATCGATGATCCAAAGGTTTTGAGGGTATTGGAGAAAGCTGACGAGCTAGGACTGCCTGTTCTCTTTCACATGGAGGCACCAAAATATTTTTATGATATTGATGAGCTAGACGAGGTTCTCGACAGATTTCAAAACTCTGTTTTTATAGGTCATGGACCTGGTTGGTGGAAGCATATTTCTGGAGCAACTTCAGATGAGGCTTATCCTTCTGGCAAAATAGTTCAAGAGGGTAAATTACAAAACATTTTGCGAAGACATAAAAATGTTTATGCTGATATTTCAGCAACATCTGGTTTAAACGCTCTAAAGAGAGACATAGAGTACGCTAAAAAATTTCTTACTGAGTTCCAGGATAGAATTCTTTTAGGTACAGATTTTCCATGTTTAGCTAGTGATGGAAGCCAATTTGGGCCAAATAGATACCATGTAGATTTTATCAAAAAACTGGGTTTACCTCAAAGTGTAGTTGATAAAATCTTTAGGTTAAATGCAGAGAAAATAATCGGTAGAGTCATATAATAAGTTTCTTTTAATTTTTATTCTAATTTTTCTATATGTCTTTTTTAGAATATATGACTACATCTTATATACTACAATATTGATGAATAATATGTGTGAGAAAATGAATAAACTTAAAGCAGGTTTAATAGGTTGTGGAAGTATAGCGAACTATGCGCATCTTCCAAATCTTGTTAAGATTGAGAATGTAGATCTTGTATGGGTTGCTGATATAATTAAAGAAAGAGCTGTTGATGCCTCAAAGAAATATAATGTTCCAAAGTATACTTTTGATTATCATGAAATTTTGGAGGATCCAGAAATCGATTTTGTTGTTATAACAACTCCTCCCGATACACATGTTGATATTGCTATTGATGCTTTGAAAAGTGGAAAACATATATTTTTAGAAAAGCCTGTTGCTGCAACTTTAGAAGATGCTGTTAGACTATACAATTTTGCTAAAGGAAAAGATTTGAAAATTGGGTTGGGGTTCTGTCTAAGATTCCATGGCATGTTTAAGTTCGTGAAAAAGCTAATTGATAACGGTACTGTTGGGGAACCTATCATGATGTGGAGAAATGCTATAGGTGCAGCTATCGGTGTGGCGGCTCCTTCTAGATGGGTTTTTGATAAGAAAAGAAGTGGAGGAATGCTTGTTGAAAACGCTGTACATATTTTTGATGCATTTAGATGGTATGCAGGTGAGTATGAATCTGTAGAAGCCTATGTAAAGACTGTTACCAAAGATTTAAACATCGAGGACACGGTTGTAGCTTCCCTCAGGTTTAGAAATGGATGTTATGGCTCCCTTGTTCAGACATGGGTTGCTACTCATAGCTGGGAAGCTTGGGGTATAGTTGGACGCAAAGGCACTGTAACTGTAAATGGTTATGTCGTCGGCGATATGAGAGTTAGCTGGAGAGGTGAAGCTGAAAGGGAGATAAGAATCAAAGAGGATCCAGGTGTTATGTATTTTAAGGAAATGGTTAGCTTTGTTGACAGTATCGTAAACAATAAACCTGTGTTTGCAGATCTTGTGGATGGCATAAGATCTATGGAGGCAGCTATCGCTGTCCAGAAATCTGGTGAAGAAAATAGACCTGTAAAGCTACCTCTTATAGATTTGTAACTTAAGGTTTTTTTATGATAAATATTTATTCTTCTTTTCGATCTATAACTGACATAAACTCTGCAAAAAAATTTGTCGAAGATGTTAAGTGGCTTGATGTAGACAATGTTTTGCTACTTACAAAGAATACAAAGAGTAAAGTAATGTATTATAGTGATATTGCTCCTTATGATGAAAATGCTGCTTCTCTTTACGGTGAAGTTACCGATTATTTAAAATCAGAGGGCATAGGTATTCATGCATGGCTTTGTCTATTTCACGAAAGTTTGGAAAATCCTAGTCCCGTTGTAAAAAATAATCCAGATATAGTTTTGGTAAACAAGTATTTTAAATCTAATTTTGATGAACCTACCTGGAGTGATGTTGCCCCCAAATACAGTACTCTTTGGATATGTCCGTCTTCAGAAATATACATTAACTATCTTAAAGATATTATAAGAGAGGTTGTCACTAATTTCAAGATTGATGGTATTCATTTCGATTATGTAAGATATCCAGAGGCGGTCGAAGGAAGATATTATTGTTATTGTAAAAGATGTTTAAAAAACTTTAAAGAAAAATATGGTTTTTCTTTCCCTACACGCGAAGTTATTGAAATAAGATATTTTGTATCAGTTCTTACAGATAACGTGACTAATGCTGTTAAAGAGCTTTCTTATACCTCTAAAAAATTTGGGAAACAGGTTTCAGCATATGTATTCACTGACTATGTTACGGCTATCGAATGTTGTTACCAAGATTGGCCCTATTTTTCAAGATATTTAGATTTTCTTATACCTACTCTTTATGAGGTATCTCCGGAATATGCGGGGGTTCTAGTCGAGAGGGCAAGGTCCGTCACTTCGAAGAAATGTAAGATTATGCCAGCTATCTATGCTAACACTGTAGTTAGACGTTCTCAGAAAGGCGGTTTAAGATGGTCCCAGAAAAGGGATGCCGAATATATTATTTCTCTGGTAAAAGCTATATATGATAATGGAGGTGATGGCGTTTCCTTATTTCTTTACGACACATTATTTAATCCGAACAGACCGGGTGGATTCCCTAGAAAAGAATTAATTAAACTCAAGAAGTATTTAAATGATATTGAATCATAATTATTTAAGGAGGTGATAGAAAATCACTCTAGCTATTTTAGGAGGAGAACCTGTTAGAAAAAAGAAATTTCCTACGGTTGGAGACGCAAGTGGGAGAAATTTTGGTGAGGAAGAACTAAAGGAACTTAGAGAAGTTATAGAGTCGGGAAAACTAAACCGTGTCTATGGTGAAAAAGTCAAAAAGTTTGAAGAAGAATTTGCAAAACTTTTTGGTGTAAAGTATGCTATAGCTTCCACATCTGGTACTTCGGCAATACATGTAGGATTAGGAGCCGTAGGTGTTAGCCCGGGTGACGAAGTAATAACTTCTCCTATCTCTGATATGGGTACGATTATTCCTATATTGTTTCAAGGAGCGATTCCTATATTCTCAGATTTAACAGAGGATACATATACACTTGATCCAACAGATTTAAAAAGGAAGATTACTGAGAAAACAAGAGCTATAGTTCCTGTTCATTTGTTTGGTATGCCGACTGACATGGATCCGATAATGGAGGTAGCTGAAGAGAAAAGCATATTTGTTGTTGAGGATTGTGCACAAGCATATCTTGCAGAGTATAAAGGTAAGCTTGTAGGTACTATAGGTGATATAGGAGCTTTTAGCTTGCAACAGTCAAAACATATGAGTACAGGCGATGGCGGTATGACTATAACAAATAATGAGGAATTAGCTGATTATGCAAGATTATTTGCAGATAAAGGCTGGGATAGAGCAAAAGGACGAAAGTATGTTATGCTCGGAATGAATTATAGAATGACTGAACTCCAAGGTGCTGTAGGCTTAGCTCAGCTAAAAAAGGTTAAATGGGTAGTAGAAAGAAGAAGAGAGCTTGCTGAAAGGTTAAATAACCAACTGGAAGATCTCTCAGACATATTGCATTTACCTATACCTCCTAAACATGTCAAGCATTCATACTGGCAGTATCCTGTACTTGTTAACGCTGAAAAACTAGGCATTACACCTTTAGATTTTTCGAATGCTTTGGCAGCTGAAGGAATTCCTAATAACGTTGGCTATATTGGTGAGCCATTATACTTAAAGACTCCATTGGTTGATAAGAAGACTTTTAGACATTCGAGTTTTCCTCTAGACAATCCTTATAATAAGGATTGGGGAGACTATTCTAAGGGTCTATGTCCAACCACAGAGAAAATAATTGAGAAAATAATTGTTATCCCATGGAACGAGAACTACACATATGATGATGTTGACGACATCGGAGAAGCTATAAGAAAGATTGTCGACTATTATCTTTCTCATAGGTGAATAAAATAGACATATTTAGCATATTAGAAAAATTAAGAGGCAAAATTATAGATGTACATGCACATATAGGTAGTGATCAACGTTTTCTATTTAGGTTAAACGCTGATAACGCTGTTAAAGTAATGGACAGGTATGGGATAAAAAAGGGATATTTCTCGGCTATAGAGTCTCTTCTCTGTGATTATAAATTAGGAAATAATTACATTTTGGATGCAGTGAATAGGTATCCTGACAGAATAAATGGTTTAGTTTCTATCAATCCATATTTTCGTGACGAAGCCATTGATGAACTTAAAAAATATGTCTTAGAATATGGTTTTAGAGGCGTAAAATTCCATCCAAACTATTTCTATATTGAGCCTTCACATGATTTATCTTCAACAGTATGGGAAATTATGATTGAACTAAATGTAGTTTTAATGAATCATACCTATGACGGAGGTGTAGAAGTATATAAAATTGCTAAAAAGTTTCCTGAACTGACCATTATTGCATATCACATGGGTGGAAATCTCTGGAAAGAAGCAATAGATAAGTTATATGAATTAGATAATGTATACTTTGAGCCTTCCTCATCTATAACTGATCCATGTATGATAGAATATGCCTTAAAAAAAGTAAGCATTGAAAAAATACTTTTTGGTAGTGATATTCCATTTAATGATCCTGCAGTTTCTATTGGAAAAATTTTAGACTCCACTCTTTCTTTTAATGACTATGAGAAAATATTTTATAAAAATGCTGAAAAGCTCTTTAGTGATTGATAATGATAATCGATTCATACTTTCTGGTTAACGATAAACATAATATAATCAACGAAATATGTAGGCTATATAATCTTGGAGTAAAAGGATTTATCTTACATTCTGTAATATGTAATAAATATACACTATATAATATAATAGAAAACCTAGACTATAATATATCAAATAAATATAATTTCTATATTACACTGCCTCCAAATTTAATACCCAATAAAGATACAGTTGGAGTATTTCTTCCAAAATGTCTACAGAATGACAATAAAGAAATTCTAGACGCTTTTGAAAAAAGTCAAAAATATAATCTTCCATTATTTATCCATTATCGCGAAGGATGGCATGACAAAACTTATCTTAAATTAGAAAAAATCAAAGAATATATAGAAAAATTTAGGAACGTTAAAGTAGTTATTAACGGGATAAACTATTCTGAATTACTAAAAATTATAAACCTTTTCTATAAATTAGATAACGTTTTATTCGACATATCTATGTTTCAGTCATTGGAAGGCTTAAAAATATTAATAGAATATTTTAGTGATGAAAGAATTATTTTTGGCACTGGGGCTCCTATAAATAATCCAATTCCAAATATCCTAAAAATAAGATATTCAACGTTATCAAAAAAATCTTTAGAAAAAATATGTTATAGTAATATTTTGAGTTTCTTAAACATCTAAAATATAAAAAGAAGAATTAAAAAGTTGAAATTTGATGTGTTATTTTTATTTTTTAAAAAATATTATGTAATTTTTTATTTAATAAGTATAAAAATTTATAAAACATTACTATCTCTCTTCAAATATATTTTAATTTAAATATGAAAAAATAATTATAATAATTTGAAAAAATAGAGATTTTCTAATGTTAATTGTATTATAAGATAACAATTAACAATATTAATAATAATACTTAATTTAATTATTAACCAAGTAGAAAAAATAATATATTCAACTAATTATAATATCATTTTTGTGAGATGCTAAAATATGCATAAGTTTTTAAATAGATATAAAATTAGGGAATTTGGCATATTAGCTTTAATCATATCGATTCTAATCCCCATTCTTCCTTTATCGATACTATTAAACATACCTAAAGTTTCAGCTGGATTATATATAAAGAAGATAGAAATCGTGAGCGATCCTAAGACTATTTTTGGTGAAGTACTAGCTAAGGTTTATGTTGATACCGATACTCCTTTTAAACTGATAGGATATGTTATTAAAAATCCTTACAATCAACTTCTATATGATAAAAAGAATAGCGATAGTAAAAAAAGTTATATCATTAAACTCGATTGGGATAAATGGGACTGGGATTCTAAAGGAAAAACTAAAAGTTTCCAAAAAAATTTCACAATAGATTTTTCTAGGGTTATTGATATTACTAGTTTGACTGCCACACCTGCTGGTAATTATCAAATAATATTCCTTTTTGTAGAAAAGATTGGAAATGCTAGGGAAAGAAAAATTAATTATACCGTAGATATAAATATTCGTATTCAAATAAATTTAAAAATTTATGTAGTTGAAAAAATTATTGATAAATCGTTTATCATAAATTCTGGTCCAATTCCAAAAAATATTACTGGAAAACTAACCATAAAATGTGGTGGAAAAACACATTTTCCAAATAAAGACGAAATATCTACTTTTAAAGGAGCTACATGGGATGTTATCTTTTTGATTGATAAATCAAAATATTATGAATTTAAAGATAATTGGTGCACATACAATGAGATGAAAACTGATGGCTCATTTACGATAGAGTGGGGCTATTTGAAAACTAAACGTAGCTATAATATAGGTAATATCATGGCTGAGATTAGGGATTCTTCTAAAGATTTTAATATTATAAAGGTTGAACCTGATCCTTCAAAACCAATAATTAGAGATAAAAACTTGAAAATTTTTAAGATAACAGTTAGTTATAATCTTCCTAAAAATCTACCAGGTTATGAGAAAGGTGTTCTCGAGTTTAATATATATTCACCTAAATTTGATCCATGGGAATTAAGTGGAGTCGTAACTGACAGCGTAAAAGTTGAAGGTAGCGGTAAAGTAACAAGGAAACTTACTTGTTGGATTGAACCTGGTGAATATAAATATAATGTTTTATATATTGTAGTAACTCTCTTTAGAATTAATGCTCCAGCATATGATGTACGTATTAATAAATATATAGTTTATAAAGTTATTGACCAAAAAGAGTCTCCTCTTAAAGTTGTTGCCACAACGCCTGCAAATAAACTTTCACCAGGCGAAAAACCTTTGATAAATATCAAAGTAACTTATAAAGGAAAACCCGTTAAGGGTGCTGGAATATGGCTTGTTGTTCATAAACCTGATGGTAAAACTGTACGATCTCCCAGTAAAGGAATTTACTGTTGTACAAATGAAAAAGGTGAAATGACTATTAAGGTTTTCAAAATACCTTCAGATATTGAAAAAGGTAAAAAGTTCAAAATAGAAATTATAGCAAGCTACCAACCTAGAAGAGGTAATGAATTACTACGTCCTGTCTATGCTACCACTGAGCTTCAACTAAGCTCAACCACTTCTTATATGATAACATTTCTAGAACAATTATTTGAAAATAATAGACTTATATTTAAGCCAATGAAAGTAAACATTAGCGTTACAGGTGCTACAAAACTTAAACTAAAAACTGATAAAAACGGAAAAATAAGTCTTCTAAATATAATTAGAAATAATAAAGGTGAAATCATTGATGGGTCCTATACTATTAGACTTGTAGACCTACCTAAAGGCAACGATGAATGGAAGAAAAAGTGGGGAACTTTAAACAAATATCCTATGTGGTCTAATAAAGCACCTCCTGGTTTCCAAGTAATTGTTACATCAGACCTCAATAAACCATTAGGTCACTCTATTTATATAAGGTATATAGAGTCATTTTTTATAAAAGATAAAAAGGGAGAATTAATACAGCTTGAAAGTAAAGGTTCTGAAATAAAAGGTGATATTGTTCTTGTCTTAAGAAATTTGTATACATGGGAACAGATAATTAAATATGAAATTGAGAATTTCTTAAAAGCAGCAGGAGTTGATCCTGCAGTGGCAAGAAAAATAGCTAAAATAGATATAGTTTATGGAGCAAACTGTGGAATGTGTGGGAGTCAACCATGTCCTGGAATGTTTGATCCTAAAACTGGAAAATTATATATTCATTTAACAGGAGATAAGGAGTATTCTACAAGGGGTTTATCAGTTAGCTATGATGCTTTAGGTAACTTATTACATGAATTTGGTCATAGAGTAAAAGAGATTTTACTCTATGATCCTGGAGCGAAATTAGGAGGAGAACATACAAGTGAATATGAACCATGTAGTAATCCGCAACTAGCTTATGATGAAGCTTTTGCTGACCTTTTTCCTATTCTTGTTCAATCATATTCTAAGTTATTACCAAGTTATGTTGGATTAAGTTATGATAATCCTAAAAAAGTGTATGGTAAGCATAGTTCAGGTAAGTCTGGTGAGTATTTTGAAGGAAGAATTGCTGGTTTTTGGGTAGCATTCTATAAATTACCTTATCATTCAAAATCAGGTAAAAGTGTTTACGTTTTAAAAGATATTATTTATACTTCTAGAGTTTATAAGTCGTTGGTTGGTAGGCCTCCCCGTACTATAATCGAATGGATAACAATTAAAGCTTTTCTATATCCAAGCAAGATAAAAGATATAATGAATCTTGTTAAACCTTCAAAATATAATATTCCAGCGATCTTTATACCTGGACGTCTTGGTGAAGGAATTTTAAGGACCCAGAAAATTGATGGAATTTCTGCCTTTATCCATGCACAGAGTATGCATGCCAAATTATCTCCTCCTAGTAGGATAAGTGTATCTAAGCCTGGAGATATAAATTTAAAAAAGAGAAGTGAATCAACACTTTGTCTAGTTGCACGAGATATGTTTTATGCAACAGGTTGGAAATATGATGGTACTATATTCCTTAAACTAGCTAATGATCATTCAATCCAAAATATGCTTAAGATAGATCTTTATGGACAGGAGCTTACTAATATGCCACGTGGAATGATTAGTGTTAGTGATGACGGAAATTTAATTATAGTAAATCCATGTAAAGTACATATAAAGAAGATAGGGAATGGTATCCCTGGTTTAAAGATATTTACACCTTTTGCTGAAATAACTTCTATTCATAGTGAATTTCTTATAGAAATCTTTAAGAATAAGACAACATCTATAACTGTCATGGAAGGATCCATTGTCCTATCTTCTAATGGAATTAATATCACTGTAAACACGGGTGAAAAAACAAGCATTCAAAAAGGAAAATCACCGTCTAAACCAGTTAAAGTGGATATATCAAAAATAGATAAGTGGTGGCCGGTTTATACTGAACAAAAAAAGACTAACGAAAATAAGACTACCAATATATGGCATATTTTAAACTCTATTATTAATGCGGTAAAGAACTTTTTAGAAAATCTATTTAAAACAGTAGAAAGATTTTTTGGTTCTTAATATAAATTTATTTTTTATTATTTAGAAAATCTAGGTATAAAAAGATAACTTCAAAAGGTTCTGTTAACTTATTGTTGGTATAAACAATTGCGAAGAAGCCCACGAAGTGGGTTTGGGCGAGCCGAAAGTGAACCGGTTATCCGCTGTTATATTCTCCAGTGGAATGAGGAGTAGGAAAGCGAAGCTTTCCGAAGAGTTTGCTAGTGTTTTTATAAGATATAGAAATGCTAACAAAAACATTTAAAAATTGAGACTCTTAACTAAAAATGTTTATTTTTATTTAAAAAAGATCTGCTAATTGTGACAAACATGGATAAAAATAAAATCCTAATCACAATTGGAATTTTGGGAATATTGCTTTTCTCTGCTTTTCTTTTCACTTTAAAATTTCAAGGAAAAATCATTCCTTTTGAAACTGTTTCAAAGGGAGAAAGACTAGGTTATCTAAATAACGAGACAATGCAGCCAATGTATATTATATTAACAAACAAGAATGAGTTAGACAGTTTTTTTGACAAATTTGGAGCACGTGCTAGAGAGATTATTAACTTTTCAGAGAATGACTTTAAAGAGTATATCTTAATCTGCGCATACTTTGGGTATGCTCCAAGTACAGGATACGAGATAGAGATAAAGAAAATAGTTAAAAAAGAGAGAACGGTGGAGGTCATTATTCAATTTAGAGTACCTAAATATGGGGAGGAGCAATTAACTAGTCCCTATCATATAGTAAAAGTCAAGAGGAATTATTTTGAACCGGGGAAACATATCTTTGTATTTAAAAATACTGCCGGCAAAGAACTGAATTGTATTGAGATGGAATTTAAAGAAGAAGTAATTTCTGCAAATGGAACCATAGAATATATTTCTTTGGAAGGAGGATTTTATGGAATTGTAACTGATGAAGGAGAGAAATATCTGCCGTTGAATTTGCCAGAGGAATTCAAGAAAGATGGATTGAGAGTTTGGTTTAAAGCGAAGCCAAAAAATGTTGC
>Ga0164318_10000549_pt1 | contig 29333 bp, 23 predicted proteins | sample GuaBasSedimGuay9_FD_113734 | JGI IMG/M metagenome (GOLD analysis project Ga0164318, IMG submission 113734) | Subseafloor sediment microbial communities from Guaymas Basin, Gulf of California, Mexico - Guay9, Core 4571-4, 0-3 cm | ecosystem: Environmental > Aquatic > Marine > Hydrothermal vents...
GAAATCTCACGAATCCCGAAGAAATCATCAAAAAATCCACCCAAATTAGAATGCACACGTGCTGGAACCGATGCCGTTGTGCTAACAATGTCTCCTGCCTTAACAGGTTTGTTCATAAAGTTCTCCTTGAGCAATTCAGCTGTTTCTGGCGTTGGTATAATTTGAATATCCTTTCTAACAGGCGCAAAAACGACTCTTCTAGCTTCTTTGAAGTCTTTTTTCTCAACAGTTACATAATCACCTATACTGACTCCAGCATTTTTCCTCAGAAGGCCATCCATTCTAATCTGGTCCTTCCCCTCATCATACCGATAAGCGGGCATTACAATTGCTCCAATCTCCTTAGTACCCGTGATTAATACAGTATCTCCAGAAGTAACCCCAAGTTTTTTCATATTGATGGAATCTATTCTAACGATACATCTACCAAAGTCAACTTGAGTAGCTTCCTCCACCCTTAATTTCACTTTTTCACTCATAAAGATCATCTCTCGATTATTTATTCGATTAAAAGAGGATTAACAGTATTCTCATTAAGGTTTTCTTTCTTAATGATAGAGAAAATATAACCAATTTATTATTTTTTCGAATATCTTTTATCTATATGTGGCTATGGAGGGTAAAAATATGCTAATAATCACATGTGATATTTGATATCTGGTTTAATCATTTTGATATACTTAAAGTGTCTATCTTTTGTAATTTAAACAAAACCATAGTTATAGAGACCATACAATATCATTTTTTAATGCCAATCAGTCGCAAAAGCATAGATTACTTGAATGCCTATTTTCTACAAGAAGAAGTCTAAGGCGGCCATTCCAATGATATGTAAGGCTATCACAATACCCTCTCCAGCAACAATACCACTTAAAATTTGTTTGTAACGGAATAGTGTTTCTTCTGTTGCTTTAGATGCATGTCTTGCTAACAATCCACCGATGAGAAGAGGCAATGAATATGCAGGGGGTATCAAGAGTCCTACTGCAAGGTTTATTGGCGAAATATTTCTTTTGTGAACAATAATAGAAAGCATAACACCAACTGCCAAAAACAAAATCAAGTAAGGGACTCCATAACTGTTCGCAAATGGTAAAGACAAGCTAGTTAATTCCATCAATCCAAGAACTGTAAAGCCCATGAGCTGCGCTGTAGGTGCAGGAAACTCATGTGTACCGAATCCAAATGGTGGTCTTGAAAATGTATAGATTATCCATGTTCCGATAAATACACCAAACGCAGTACCAAGAATAGCTGCTGCACGTACTGTATTATCATCAACACCAAGTCTTCTACCAAGAACATAACGGCCTAAAAGTGTAACAGCCGCACTTTGAATAGCGGACATAATAGTCATAAATATAATAACGCTTGGGAAGTCTATCGAGAAAAACAAAACAGCTGGAACTGCTAACGCATCAGTGATAAATCCAATAACAAGACCCGTTTCGCTTGCGGATTTTGCAACGAAAAATGCAGAAACTATAGCTATTGGAAGCCCAATGAAGAGAAGAATGGGATGTATGTAGATGTTTGGAAAAAGATTGCTAACAGAGAATAATAAAACACTAAAAATGTAAAATATAGCTAATGACAAAAATGTAAAGTTCCATTGTTTCAAAAATCGCTTAATATTCCACTTTCTAAGTAATACTTTTTCTATTTCGCGTTCTTCTTCTATTATCTCCTCGACTGGAACTTCCTTTGCTTCTTTATAAGACTGCCAAGCATCTAGAAGAATAGATGTCGCAACAATGCCTATTGCCGTATAGAAAATTTCAGGCCGAGTTATGTGTTCTCCAAAGAAAATGTGAGGATCCCTTTCAAAGACAAACCACACAAATATCGAAAAAAGAGAACCTAAGAAGATAAGAAATGTTCTCTTAAAACCAGCAAAAAAGCCAATACCTACTAACATTGGACTGTTACTCACACCAATATATGGTGGTACCGTAGTAACTCCAAGCCCATAAGGGATATTCCGTAAATCATAGTCAGTCATATTTGAAATTAATAACATTGCAACGGTGTATGCACCAGCAGTTCCCAATCCAGTTAACATGTCTCTTTTCGCTTGTGCATTCTCTTCAGAAAGAGCACTAATATTCTGAACTTGGGCTTCAATCTGAGGCCAAGGCGCATCCATAAATTGGTCTTTTACTGGCTCTAAGAGAAAAAGACCACAAAAACCAGTTAAGGCAATCATTGTGAAAATAAGATGTGGTGTAATTTCTGTTCCAGGGATGCCTGGAAAATGTGAAAACATAGCAATTGCAGGAAATGCAACAAGAACACCTACATTAACAAGAACCGATGCAGTTGTAATCACAATTACAATAACTGTACTTTTTGAATCCTTTTTACCAAGTGCACTGAGAAGTATAAACCCGAGAACTTCCATCCCAGTAACGACAACGAAGCCAACTTTTAGCTCTATGTATATTTGTAGAAATGTATAGATAAAAGCTAAGATAAGACCGATTAGCAAAACTTTCGGATTGAAAACATCTCTTACTGCCATAGATAACACCATGAACAAGAATGTAAATACGTCTATACTGCCAGCAGATGAAAACAATAATTATAATAAATGTAATCTTTTAAAACGATGAAAACATGAATATTGTTCTAAGAAGATAAAGGGTTGGTTATAAAGGTTACTTTTGCCTATAAAGTTTTGAAAAACTATAATGTTATTATCAAAAATCGCATAAAAAGAAAATAAAAGAATGCATTATATCTGACCTTTATGGATTTATAACACAGTACAATTACTGAAAACTTATTCCAAATCTAGATTAAGTCTTCAACAGATCCAAATTCAACGGAAGTCTTATATTAAAATACCTACTGTGAGAAGTTTGAGGGGCTCCAAATTGAGTAAGATATTGAATGTTCGTATGAATAAGAAATTAATAGAAGAACTTGACAAAATTGCAGAAGAAGAAATGACAGATCGAGCCAGTGTTGTACGAAAATTACTCATAGAGGACATCAGAACGTAAGTAAGATAGTTAATCAAAAATATCAAATCTCTATGAATGTTAATTGTGATGCATTTTTCTTTACAATTTTATAAAGTAGACTGTCTAACTCAGATTTTGTGTATAAAAATAATGACATTTATAAGATTGTTTATACATAATAAAATCTACTGAGAAAAATTGTTTAGTGGGGAATCCTTTATGGCTGTAGTACCTACCAGATTTGATAAAGAGACTATTAAAGAAATAGACGAACTAGTTAAGGCAGGACTTTATAAGAATCGAAGCGAGGCAATTAAAAAACTAGTTGCTGAAGGCTTAAAAAGAAAAAGAATAAAACTTCTTGATAATGACCTATCTGCTCTTCTAGAAGAGATGATTAAAAAGAGTAGAAGCGGTGAACAGCCTTTTAGGATACTCACAAAAAAGACTGCGGCTGATCTTGTCTCGGAGGGGCGTCATCGTGATGAGACTTTACATTGACACTAGCACATTACTTTCAAAGTACATAGCAAACGACCCTTATAGTGAGGAATCTGCTGAAATTTCTATGCTTACTAACGTTAAGAAGATAGGTTCTTACTTTACTGTCGTTGAACTTTTTTCCACAATAAGCAGACTTACTAAAACAAAGAAACTGCAAATTGCTGTCGAGAGTAATAAATTTTCAAGTGAGAAATTGGTAAAACTTTTAGTTGCTTATATTCTAAAAGATTGGGAAATTTATATTCCCCCTTATTCAGAGGATATTGTGACTGTTTCCCTTGATGGAATAGATTTTCTCATTAGTAGAGATTTATACTCCGCCCTGCAATATTCAACATTTACAAAATTAAAGACTTTAGATAACATACACATTGCAATTGCTAGCAATATTCATAAACGGTTTTTTGAATTAAATTACTTTGTTACTAACGATAGTGGTATTCTAAATAGAAGAAGTATAATAAAGAAACATGCAAAAATTGAAATTGTTAATCCCTCTGAATTACTTGAACTTCTATAGTCATCTCTTTATTGTGACTCTAGGTGGATCATAATTACAAGAGTAAACAGATACTAAGTATATCAAACTGAGATGATTTTAGTGTTTGTTCTTTACTAATGTAATTGTTTATACAAAAATGCCGAGTCCACCTCTTAGTGCTGGATGGACAACTTTTGATATATTTCAAACGCTAGAAAATGCAAACAAAAAGCAACATCATAAAGAATCTATTTCGGTACATCAAATTGCTACTTAACTCAGGCAGATGTTTTAATCGATAGTATAGTAATGTAGTGATTGTATATAATGCGTTCTCATGTTGATGAACATGCAATGGCAATGTATTGCATAAGTCCTTCCTGAAATTTTTTCACTAATCACAAATAAATGCACTCACACTATTATTGCTTCGAATTAATGAAATACATCCAGAAAAATGCATGAAACACATAATGAAAAAACCCGTTCATAAGTACTAATTTCTAGTCAAATACTGACACTCGATTAAAGGTTAATAAAGAAAGAATCGATCATCAATTCTTGATTCTAGTGTTAACACGGCTCTCGTGATAACGCATACCGTAACATGGTCATCAAACGCATCACGTAAAAATGCAAAAATGCATATTACAGAAATTATCACTAACTTTCTAGCAAGTGCCAATACAGTATAACACTAGATTTACATAGAATTATTTAAGATTCATTGTCATCAATTTCACGGATTAGTGGTTTTGAGCCAGAAGGCGATAGTAATGATATAGAACGCTTTTTCTTCTTTGTGGAAGTTTCTTTTTCTTTTTTGGGTTCTATCGGTTTCTCTGGTTTCATTTCTCGGATGAGTGACAGTTCTTCGGTTTTCCCACTTTCGTCCTCTATAATGATTTTTGCATTGGGGTACTCTTGTTGCAGCTGCGCCTTAATTGCATCCTTGTCGGTATCGCCGTATATCTTTGCTCTAACGACTGGGCCTTCATTTGTGTATGTCACTTGTATTGAATACCCGGAGCTGCCTGTGAATCCTTTTTCGAACATAGAATCGAAGTCGGAGAAGAAGCTTCCGAATATTTCATCGAAGAAGCTTTTAGGACGTTTCTTTTTCACCATGCATCATCACCATCAAGATAATCTAAGCAATTTATGAAAAATAAATTTACTGCTTGTAATGAGGCTCGATCAAAACGTACAGCTCAAAAATTATGAACCACAAGTTATCAACAAACGACTTGACTTGAATAAGTCAGTACTGAGCTTCTGTGCAATCATAATTAAAAAAAGAAAAACAAGACAAGATATAGCTTAATTTATTCATTTTGTTTTCGCAAGAAAAACTTTACAATCGCAAAGATTATTGCTACGATAGCAACACCGCCGATAGTGTAGATATCGTAGCCTCCGAGTAAGCCAGTAGATGATGATTCGCTCTCCTCACCAGTTGTAGGAGTCTCTTCTTCTGGTGGTGTTTCACCGCCGCCATTTTCAGTCGCTGTAAAGTTGTAATCAAACGTAAATGTTAGGTTTCCAATGGTTTGTGAAGAGCCAACGTTAAGTGAAATTTGATCTTCTGTCACAAAGGATACCGTGGCGTTTCCAGCATCTATGGTATCTTGATGGATTTCTGCATCTGATGGAAGAGTTACTGACAGAGTATAACTTATTCCAAAAGGCGGTTCAGTATAGCCGAGTATCTTTCTTAAATTAAATTCATGTGTTCCGTTACCAGAAAACACTTGTATATTACCTACAGCTTCGATAATGCTTGTACCAGTTGCATTAACTTCCATTTTTGTTTTTGAAAATGAAAAAGCAAATTCTTCAAATGTCCAATCCGAGTTGAACATCATGAATTTCTTGAAGTCGTTGTGTAAATACTGATCTATTATTTCATTTGCCTTGCTCCATGAGTCTGTTGTAGTGTAGTACCAATTCCACATGTAGTACGTGATATTCTCGGAATCACTATAGACTATAGTTGATTCCTCGTCAGAGAACGTATAACTGTCTTCGAAGAATGAAATTATTGTGTCTCGTATTGATTGTGCCCAATTCAAATATGTTACATTAGCGGCTACATCTCCCTTATAGCCAACACCAAAAGTGAACAAAGGCTCGTCAGTAATTGAGATAGAGAAGACTGCCATTTTTGCATACATTTCTGAATCTGGCTGTATCTGGAACGCCGATAGATTTGTATCAAGCAGTTCCATTGTAACTGCATCTATTTCGACCTTGCCGTAATCATCTACATAAATGTCAATATATCCATAGCCGTCAGCAATTTTAATGTTTGATTGCACAGCTGTTCTAGAAGCTGAGGCTGCTGTTACAGTCGCCGAAAAACCAATAACAAACATCAAACATAGCACAAGCAACATCTTAACTGTTACAGACTTATTCATTTCACTCACCCGCCAGTTGATACAAAATAGCAAAGTTGCAATCTATTTTTTATATAATTAGCTTGAGCATTGCAGATTGACTATTTTATAAACTTTATTTTTTAAATTTTTATATTTGTAAATATATATTAAAAGATAAAAATTGTTACTTTTGAAAAAATTTTACTTATTAATAACAATGCTATATTTTATTCTAAACATAGTAGAAATAAATCGATTCGAGTTCACTTCAATTGCTACTTTAAGCATAATTATACATCAAGAGAATTAGTAGAATTAAAAGTGTATCAGATAAGATGCAATACATCTGCTCATCTGATCAAGCAAGGCATCTTTTCTTATAGATGGCAATCACACGTTGTAATGCGTCATTTGGGAGTACATGTGGTTTTCCAATATCATTTGCAAAGATGTAAAGCATTGCTGACTTTTCAACGGAGTACAGCACAGTTAAAGCATCATCTAAATTTTTTCCGCAGGTAACAACACCATGATTTGCCACTAAAACTGCCTTTCGGTCGCCAAGTGCATCAGCAATATTTTTAGCTAACTGTTGAGAGCCAGCTGGTGCAAACTCTGCAACCTTCACAGGACCTCCAATCATCAATGTATATTCTTCGATAACTGGTGGTATATCCACTCTTGCAACAGCAAAGGCAGAAGAATAGATGGTATGAGCATGGATTATAGCATTAATGCCAGGTCTTCTCTTATAGATTTCCAGGTGCAAAAACTGTTCTATAGATGGCTTTTTGTCGCCTTCAACTAGATTTCCATTGATGTCAATGATAACCATGTCCTCGGGTTGAAGTCTATCTTTTCGGATTCCGCTTGGAGTTATTAAAAAGTTATCGGGCTTATCAGGTAATCTAACACTAATGTTTCCACCAAAATGTGATGACAAATTCTCAGAGACAAGCTTTTTAAAAGTCTCACTTATTTGCTTTCTGAGCTCATAGTAATTCATTTTTCAAACGCCTCTAAACATCATTAATTTACGTATGATAGTATCATCTATATTTCTTAAAAAACGTTTGCAAATCTTAAAATTTTTAGTAAAAGACTGTATCAAAAGCAGAGCTGATTACCTAACTACTTATATTAGAGCTATTTTCAGAACACTTATGATTTGCTTTATTGCATAAAATGAGTGCAGAACATTCTTTTGAGCATTAGAGCAGACAATTTCAATTGACAGCATACCTTTGTTAATTTTTATTGATACATTCTGCAAGTTTTCAATTTCACTAAGATGTCGCAAGAGGTCATAGTCTTTAAGAATCTCATCACGAAGTATTTTCTTACTAGTATAGACATTGAAAATTTTTCTCAGCTCCGAATACGTGGGTATTTTTGATTTCACATTACCACTTTTTGATATAGACATTACAACAGAAGTGTTTGTTTTTATTCGACCATTTGCAGTAACAATTATTTTCCTTTTTCCAAGAGAATACTTAATGAAATCTAATCCCGAGAAGGAGAAACCTTCCATCACAATCTCATTGAAATTAGATTTATCGGGATGAAATGTGATTTTCTTAACATAGGGTTCAATATTTCTAATCTGCATTGAAAAAGATTTATCCACTTCTTTAGGAGTTTCAATTTTCCTGTCAATAGCTGCAGTGAATGCTTTATGTTTAACAAGTTTTACTATTCGGTTCATTAGTAAAAAGGTATTGTAGGCATCGTATGGATTACTATCTACCTCGGCAGTAATTTTTGAATCATTCTCCATAAGCTTTAACTCATTCAGTAATCCGATACTCCCGTAAAACTTCCTTATATAAGGATCCGCAAAGATATTTTTTGTTAACTTCACGTCATTAGTAAAAACATCAACACGACTATCAAGATTACTGAAACCAACTTTTACTTTGTTTAATGGTTTATATGCTTTCTTAATCATGCCTAATCTTTTTTTATCAAGGATTAACAGATAATTCTTTCTAAAATTGAAATGTCCCTCTAGGACAGCAACCCATTTTGAAGGATACTTAGGATTATCTCCACGACCTTCATATTTCACTATTAATTTTTTCAAAGTGAACTTTGGCTTTAGCTCAAACACGCAATACTCAAGATTATCATCACGCTTGAAACTGAGACTGTTTTTAGACATTAGTTTCTCAAGTGTTTCGAAAAAGAACTTTTTTTGCTTTTCAATTCTTTTCTTTGACGGTGCCTTACTCAGAAGATGTAATAACCAGAAAATATTTTCGAAACTCATCTCTACTCCCAGTATTGAAGGTTTAACATCATCTAGATATTATTTTTCATGATATATTTAGTTTCCTTTTTGTCGTATATTTTGTTCTCCAAACAAATAAATGAAAAAAGCGACATTTAGCTCTATAATAATGTTCTACTTAATTTCAAATTTAAATAAATTTTAAATAAAGAGATATAATTTGATGGTGAATCTTATGTCCACGGAAATCGAGCAAGAGATTAAAGAGATAAGAAAAAAACTTGATGAACTCATAATTATTTCTAGAAACATACTTGACTTGCTAGTGAAAGAGGATGAGCCTCTTCCTGATGAAATAGCGGCTATAGAAAGAACAGAGGAACTCATTGATGAAAAAAACTTATTTAAGGAGCTCAAAAAGTGACGTAGAAATACAAATATTCATTTTATTTTATTGGTTCGAGAAAAGATGCATATTATTCGTTTAATAGTTTCAAACCTACTAAAATTCCAAAATAAAGCCATAATGGATACAGCATAAATAGGCACAGAGCCAGTAAATTCAATGGACTGAAAAAATCAATATATGTGGGTGTAGTGGTGTCTACAAAAGGTTCCAAGCCTATAAGTTCAACTCCAGAATTCCACATGAAATGGTTTCCACGGCCATAAGCACCTAGGAATGAAATACTCAAAATGTCAAAGTAGAGAGCCCCGGCAATCAACCAGAATAGTAATATTATAACTGTAGATGCCCACAACAGTGCTTTTTTCAAATCAAGATATTTCAATAAGAATCTTTTGCAGATGTAAACTTCACAAATTCCAGATGCTATAAGGAGAAAAGGATCCAAAAGGAAACTCATATCCAACCCACTTCTTTATACCACTTTATAGTTTCTTCAAGTCCTACTAGCGTATCTGGGTAAAGTAGTTTGTAGCCCAATCCCTTTATCTTAGAAATGTCGAGAACGGAGTCATATGTCAGATAACGTATCAAATCCTTCACAATCAAAGGTTTTTTCCCAGTAAGCTTAGAATAAAATTTGTTTAGTGCTGCTATTAAGTAAAGTAGTGACACGGGGATGTGGAATTTACGGATTCGTATGTTAAGCATATCTGCTACGGCCAAAAGAAGTTCTTCTATTGTATATCTGCCTTCATCGCAGATATTGTAAATTTCACCAACGGCATTGAGTTTGTCATGTAGAAAGTAAGCTGCATTGACTACATCCTTTACATGAACCAGTGCAGGCTTATATTTTCCTGGTCCTGGAATCGCAGGTAGTTTTCCTTTCGCCAGCATGAATAGCATTAGTGAGACACCATACTTTCCATAAGGGCCATAAATTGCCGCTGGACGCAATATTGTTACTGGTAAACCATAATCTTCATAATATTTCAAGGCAATACGTTCTTGCTCCATTTTTGATTTTTCATAATTGTTAAGTGGAGATAATGGTGTTTCCTCCTTTACAGGGACCTCTTTTGGTTTTCCATAAACTGATCCAGAACTCCAAATTATAATTCGTTTTATGTCCGATTTTAAAGCTGCGTCAAGAAGATTTTTAGTGCCTTCGACATTTACTTTATACAATTGCTCATACGAAGCAGAATAATCAAAAAGTGCAGCTATGTGAAATATGTAATCTACGTCTTTGATTATAGACGCAAAACCTTCCTTTTTTGTTATGTCATATTGAACAAATTCGACATCCTTTCGACCTATGACCGCATCATTCCTTTGCAAATCAAGTGCGATTACATGATGCTCTCTAGAGAGTAATAAGTCAACCATATGAGACCCTACAAATCCACATGCACCAGTAACCAACATCATTGGCATAATGCTCATCTAATCAATTTTTATAAATATCTAGCCACAATCTTACTTTGATGTTTTCTAGTACAATTTTCTATTATTTAAGGGCAGAATATATATAGCTTTACATATACAATTCTATGGGGGATATCAACCAATATCGGAATAAATAATCTAATGGTGGCCAGTATAAATGGCACTTTTAGAAGAAAAAATAATTGGGGCTAAACCTCAGTTAATAGCTGTATTTTTAATCTCATTAATAGTATTCTCCCCGCAAATATATGCAGATAGCTATCTTTACTATGAGAGATTTTCTTTTGTGCCTATCTCTAAGATTGACATGATTATAACCATTAATCATTATGATTCAATGGATTTAACAAGCTCGGATGATGAAATTTTAGTTGAGAAAACACTATTATCGAGAGATTATATTATAGGATTCTACGACTTCCACATGGTTAATGTTCAATTCTTGCGAAAAAAAGATTTACCACAAAACACTATTCCAGGGAGAAACATAACAATAGCAAAAGGAAACCTGTTTCAAAATTTGAACTTTTCAATTGTTAAAGGAGTTTTCACGAACTCTGGTGTTCTCGCTTCAGAACGTGTTGTTAAAGAACTCAATATAACTATTGGTAGCTCTATAGAGCTTGTATACGTATGTCAATTACGAAATGTACAACGAACTTATTGTATTGAACTTAATGTTAGTGGGGTGATTAATCAGTCATTATCTATTTTTACTACAGACATCGTCATAGATCCAACATTATTCAATCAAATAAGAAATAAACTTGATATCATTCAAGATTTTTGCTCTGTTCCACTAGCACATATTTACGTTGCAGATATCGATGAAAACTTTATTGATTTCGTTAACCCAGAGGTTACGCTTAATAATCTTTTGAATTTAAAAAGAGAACTTTATTCAATACCACGTGTGTCACACGTTTGGTTACGATTATACACACAGCTTAATGAGTATTTCATCACACGGCAAATGATAAAAATGAGATTATTGTACAATACAATTCCGCTTTTTATTGTCTTTTTAGTTATTTACATTTTCATAATAGATTTCATGATGTCAAAGCGGAAGAAAGAGTTAGCAATAGTTAAAGCAAGGGGTTGGGATAAAAGATTTGTAATAATATACATTTGGAAAGAAATAATTAAGTCATTTATTATAGGAATAGCTTTAGGGTTTCTTTCTAGTTTTATAGCTAGTAGATTATATGTGATAGTTGCCTCATGGGCTGTTTATGGCATCTTTGATTTTGAAACGCTGTTTTCATTTCCAGTAGTCATCTCTATATCTACAATTCAGCGAGGCAGTTTTATTGCAACATTATTGTTTTTGTTAAGCCTCTTAATGTACACTATAATCCAATCGTTCCAAGAATGTGTGAAAAGTGAGAACATAAGATTTCTGCGAGGCATCATAAAAAAGCTCTACTATAAATCAGCATCAATACTCTTCCACATTTTGGCTTTGGTCTTTGGTGCATCTGTTGTTTACTATGCATACACCCATGATGTTATTAGCATGCTGATAATGTCATTTTTTAGCACAACACATATTTATCTTTACAGTTCACATACTTTCTTCTTTCTCATCATTAGTATTTTTGAAATACTCTTTGTTGTAGCTCCGTTTATGCTTTTGGTTTCAGCAACATACTTCTTTATACTCTTCATTTCCAAATTGGTCTCTAAACTTGTTTCATGGATAAGTCGTTCAAAGAGCTCATATCGATTTTTCTTAGCATTAAAGAACTTACATAAGCGCGATTCAAAGGTTTTTGCAATAGTTATTATCTTTGCTTTAATGATAAGTACAAATACTCTCACATTGTTAAATACAACAATATATGCGCCTTACAAATTATCGCAATATAAGAAGGCGTACGGAAGTGATTTAGTATTATTCTTCAAAAGTTCTTACAATTTAACAGTAATACAGCATTTTATCGAAAACATATCTACCATAGATGGCATCTCAGAGCATTCATTTGTTGCAAGATATACTCTAAATTTAGATGAGATTCCAGTGAGGATATATGGCATTAATGCAAGTTCGTTCTCTAAATGCTTTTTCGTTAACGGTTTTAAAACACTTAAAGAAACAAGATGGTACAAATATATACTGAAACTTGATGATTTTGAAAAATGTGCTATAGTTAGTAAGACACTTGCAGAAAAATTAAGTGTAGTAGAAAACTCATCTATTCAGTACTACGATAACAACAAAAAAATGTTTGAATATTTTTCAGTCAAGGGTCTTGTGGATTTTGATGTGCCATATTTGTGGGATATTTTCGACGTGTATGAAATCCTATTCAGGCCCAAACGTCCGGTCATGGCACCTGATCCAAAAGAGGTAATGAAAGATGCTAGCTTAGTTTTTCGGCAACCATACTTTTTATTTGTCAATCAATCATCCTTTAAAGAAATCTCAAACTTCGATGTAGTTGTTCTTTTTACACTAGCAAGTGATGCTGATGCCACATTGGTAAAAAATGCAATAATAAGAAATATCAAACAAACACCAATTCAGGTATCAGAGCCCGTATCATTTCTAGAGAGTTATGTAATCTACTCGGCAATAGAAGATTTTCAAAGTGAAGTTAATACATTATCATACCAAATGCAAGTTTTTACGCTAAATATTAACTTCTTGTACATATTGATATTTATGATTCTTGTCATGTGGATCTACTCGTCATTGCTAATAGCAAAAAGACCACGCGAATTTGGTATCCTACTGGCAATTGGCCTGAAGAAGCGGGATATTATAATTACTGTGTTTTATGAAAACATAATACTTTACTTAATAAGCATCCCAGTTAGTCTTATAGGAATCATAGCTTTAGCACCAGCATTTTCGCTATTTTATGGGCTTCCGACAAATTCTGTACACGTACTTTTCTCACGTCCAGAATTGTATAATTCATCGGTATATTCTTTTCTCGCGGCCATAATTGGTATTTTTATCTTTAGCATATACGCAGTGCTTAGAAGTACAAAACTAGATCCAAGTGAACTTTTGAAGATTGAATGGAGTGTAGAAGAGTTCGAACATGAGGTGAGACCTACAAAATGATAATACTTACTCTCGTAAGGGCAATAATGTTTCGTAAGAAATCGGATTTTGTTATAACGTTAATACTTCTTATGCTTACTGGTACACTTATTAGCACAACTTATTTCTACGCATATAATGCAACTGACTATGTACTCCATAATAAATTGCATCAAGTTCTACCAGAAGCTAAAGTTGAGATTTATAGACTGAATATTAGTGATGTAATCACTACAATCCCACAGGAGAAAGTATCACAGTATATTTTCTCGAAATATGAAAACATTATTTCAGAGGTATACAATGTAACAGAAGGGTTTGCAGATGCAACTTTCACCGTTTATCATCAATCCGGAGATTATACAAGTACAGAACATTGTACAACAACTATACTCTCAATGGACGATCGTAATCTGCCACAAAATCTAAAAGCATTAATTGCCTTTGATAAGGCCCCAAGTTTGTTAAACGAAACAGAGGCTTTAGTACGCTCTGATTCGGAGTATTTAACATATTTTGACCATAAGACCGATGCAATAGGTTCGACACTTGAGCTTACGTTTAATCTTTTAAACGGTACGAAGAAAACGTACACACTTCATATAACTGGCTTCTTTACTGTTAAAACTAGCTTAGAAAGAGGTGACTTTTTCCATCATAAGTCCGAAATTCTACCGCAAATTTTAATTAATCTGCATATATTATCAGAAGTTCACAAAGAATGGACACAAATGAAGCAGACTATATGGATAACATTTAATAAGAGTTCCCTAACATCCGAGAATCTTGAAAAGTTTAAACAAAATTTACATACTTTTGCAGCAGATATTTCCACAACTTTTGACCCCTTTGTAAGAGTTAAACTACCTATATTAGATGCTATTACAAACTTCGAAGAATGGTATAGTTTTGAGTCTGTAAATTACTTCGCATACATTATTCCAGCTCTCTTGGTAGGCTGGGTTATTACTAAATTTCAATATGAAATCTCAGGGATGCAAAGACGACGTAAAATTGCAACATTAAAATCACGAGGGATTTCAAATATAGAAATTATATTTGCTATTATCATCGAATGTTTATTTTACTCTATTATAGTGTTAGTCCCAGCAACTATAATTGGGGACAAACTAAGTCTGTATTATCTCAATATACAAGGAATACCTGTTGGAGAAAGTAATGGTGAGATATATAGCACTCTGGCACATACTTTTAGTAATCCGTTCTATATGGCAGCACTATTTATTACGTTATTCGTTCTTAATATTGTTTCATTGGCCCCTAACACTATTAAATCTTTAAGCCACGAAATAGTAGAAGCGAGAACATACACAGCAATGGGGTTTGAAAAGATTAAGATATCACAAGTTGAAAAAATAATCTTCTTAACATACATGCCACTATCATTGTATGTTCTTTTCATATTCGATGTTTTTAATCAAAAATATCTTTTCCTATTGGCTCTGATATACTTGTTTTTCGTGGCAAATATTGCAATGAAGGTTTTTGTAAACTTTCTAGCAAAGCTAGAATATAAATTTGCAAACATAATAGCAAAAAATGTTGATGCAGTATCTGCTATACTAACCACTGCAAATCTAAAACAGAGAACAAAAGTGACAGGTTACTCGTTAGCCATATTAATATTAACATTATCATTTTCTCTGATTGTGAGCGCAAGTCATGTAATGCTTGTAACTCACGCACACGACGTGGCATATTACTATACAGGCGCAGATATTTCATTCAAAATCTCTGAGCAATACCATAACAAAGTAGAAGAGATTTTAAATATAACAAGAGGCATAGAAGGCGTGAAAAATGCTTCTCTAGTTCGTGTCTTTGATGGTGAAATATTCCTTCGAAATGATTTTTCAGAAAATTATTACATACGGGTGATAGCTATTGATTCTTCTTTCTTGGAATGCGCGTTTATAAAAGATTATTTTCTCAGAAAAAGCTCAATTGCAGAAGTAATTTCCAATGAAAACAAAGCTCTTGCAAGCTATGGATTAAAACAAGATATATCATCAAGCGAAAGCTACTCGATCCATATAATTCTTGAGTATCTAAAAACTGCAAAAATTAATGTCAGAATCACAGATTATGTGAGATATTTTCCACGAATTAAGTTTGGTAGCGTTATGCAGTTTATTGTTGTAAACGAGGAAAAAGTTCAGGATATATCGTATAAGTACTCTCAAAATTATATATACGTCGCATTAGAGATAAAAGTAAACATAACAAAAGTAGCTTCAGACATTGTAACACAATTTAAAGATGCCATACATGATATACGTGTTGCTAAAAGTATATATAATAACACTCTTTTGTACAGCAATAATTTGATAACCTTTGGATTTTTGGACATGATACAGTTCTTTATGATTATTTATCTCTCATTTGGATTATTCGTCATTACTCTTAGTAAGGTAGAAAGACATCGCAAAGAATACGCTATTTTAAGAGCTATCGGATTTAGGAGAACCCAGTTTCTTATGCTCTTCGTATTTGACATAGCAGTGACATTCGTAATTATCACAGTAGTTTCAGTTGTCATCTCACTTATAATTACATATGTTTTATCAGCATCAGCACTAATTGTAAGATATCTTGATCTAACGTTACTTATTGGAGAGCCTAATATAATAAATAACGTATTCGCTGGAATCTTCTACATAGAAATAATATTACCAGTAGAGTATATCATACCAATTTACACATGGCTTTCAATTATAGTACTAATACTTTTAGTGTTATGGTCAACAATATTTCCATCTATCTTATACATTAAAGAATTAACTATTAGTTATGAGCTTAAATTCGAATTTGGATAGTACTTTATAAGACTCTCTGAAGAAAAAATTAAAAAAAAGATTTGGTTGTTTTAATATTATTTTGTTTTTATGTTATAAGTTTCCTTTTTCTAAGAGAACCCTTGATGCCTTTGAATCCCAACTTATAGGTAAGTATTTACCAATACCAGGAATCTTAAGTAAAGCATAAGCAACCAATAGGGATAATATAGCATCATTAAAGAATCCTTTAATCTGGATCGCCCAGATTAACTCCCAAGGATATCCTGAAATATAATACTCTGTGGTTACCCAATATGGGAATCCTACGAGAACCCATGTCAAAAATCCAGCAACTGGGAAGGGTAATTTTTTAGATAGATATGCTATTGCCGCACCTTGAATTCTAAAGCCTAGGGGAACAGTAACTTCACCCCAGATTACAAGGCCAGTATACATTATCGCTACAAAGCCTACGATAAAACCATAAATCGGTCCTGCAACTGCAGCTGTTATTAACATTAGTACAGTACCAAATTGTACTGAACATTCGGATATACTGGAATTGCTATAGATCCTAGTACGAATCCGAGAGCTGCCATTGCGGCTACAAAAAGTAGTGTCCTGACTGATGTTGGTTCTTCAAATTGAACTCCTTCGCTCATATATAGCATTCCTTTTTTACAGATTTTCGAGTTTTAATGCTAATGCTAGAAACATCTTTTATTTAAAGTTTAAGAAAAAAATTTATGTTTTTGAAAATAAAAACCAAATTTTTTAATTTTTGCTTTCTGATTTTTTAAATAATAAAATCAAATAAATATGTAATAGTGAGACATAACGATGTCTATTTTTAAATAATGAAAAACAAAAAAGAAATGCTAAAATTTTTTCAATTATAAAAGAAGTAGAAGTAAGTATATATGATAGCTCACACATAATTACTAGTATAATTAAAACTTTATGAGAACTTCCATATGGGGAGGCTTTCCAAAAGGAGCGCTGTCTAAGAATGACATTCCTTAAATGGAAACCAATTTCTTTCAAGCCCCAGTTAATCGCAGTAATAATAATTTCAATAATAGTATTCTCCCCGCAAATTTTTGCTGATAGTTATATTTACCATGAGAGATATTCTTTCGTACCAATTGCAAAAAATGACATACTTGTTAAAGTTCAAAATTTAGAAAAGATGGAAATTAAAAAAGGGATCGTGGATGAGCGAATTAAGAGAATTTTGTCATCAAAAGATTATATAATTGGATTTTATGATATCTATCAAGTAGATGTTCAATTTCTATACAAGAAGGACAATCCATATAACATCTTCTCTCATACCAATTTGACAATAGTAAATATAACAAGCTTTCATCATTTGAACTACTCTATTGTCGAGGGAAATTTTACAAAATTTGGTGTTATTATTTCAGAGCGAATAGCAAATGAACTTGAGATTAACATTAATGATTCTATTGAGCTCATGTATATTGTCTGGCTAAGAAACAGAGAAAGAGCGTATTATGTGGATTTTAATGTTACTGGTATTTTCCAAAAAACACCCGAATCATTTTTTACTACAGATATTGTTATTAGTCCTGAATACTTTAAGCCTAAATCTCTCACTTTTTGGATTGTACAAGATTTTAGCTACTTCCCTTTAAATCATATCTATGTAGTAGATGTAGATGAGCGTTTTATTGATTTTATAAACCCAGAAATAACGCTTTTTGAATTAAATGGTCTTTCCACAAATCTTACGAGGACAAGATACTTAACAGAAGAATTATACCCAGAGGCAATTCAGGTAACGGTAGAGTCTAGACTTTTTGTACAGTTGAATGAATACATGAATACAAGACAAGCTGTCAAGATAAAGTTATTTCTTAACATAGTTCCCTTATTATTTGTTTTCTCTATTATTTATCTCTTCATCATTGAGTATATGATGTCTGCACATAGAAAAGAACTAGCTATGATGAAAGCAAGAGGATTAGATATACGATTTAGTGTTAATCTAATATTAAATGATTTAATATATTCATTTGCATTGGGATATCTCTTAGGCCTTGTTTTTAGTATTATAATAAATCGTGTTTATGCCATACTATTATCATGGTTATTTTATGAATATGAGGCATATACAATTCTCTTAACATTACCTATAGTGTTGTCAATCTCTACAATTTTGCTGGGGATTTTATCGGGTATTTCTTTGTTCATTCTCAGTATTTTTCTATACTCAATTAAAGAAGCATTTCCAAAAGAGAAGGAAGGAGATCAAAGATTTGCTAAGAACATAATAAAGAGATTGTATTCTAGTTCATTTCCATTGTTGTTTAATGTATTAGCGTTGATTTTTAGTGCATCCATGATGTATTATGTGTATACACACAGTGCTTTTATACAACATACAGCGCTTCCAACCACCAGCTATTCTTCTGGTTATTCATCATACATATTAGCTTTTTCAACAATTTTTATCACAATGAATAGTGCCGCTATTATTGCATCCTTTATGCTCATAGTCTCGATTACATATATTCTCGTTTATATTGCGACAAAATTTGTTTTGCCAAGGCTCTCAACAATCACAAGGTTAAAAAATGCGTTTAGAGCATACATTGCCATTAAAAATCTAACTAGAAAACAATCAAAAATCTTGATGACTGTATTTATTGTCGCAGTAATTATAAGCACAAATGTGCTTACATTGTCGACTGCAACAATGTATGAGTCATATACATTTACGTTTTACAAAGAAGCACTTGGCAGTGACATAATATTTGCTTTTAGAAGCCAATACAATCTAACAACAGTGTATAAATTTATTGACAGTATCTCCAAAGTGAAAGGCATTGAAAATTATTCAGTAATTTTTGGAAGAACAATCAATCTTGAAAACTATTTTGTGAGAATCTATGGTATCAATCCATATACATTTGCTGAGTGTTTCTTTGTTAGTGGTTCTAAACTTTTGAAAGAAACAAATGAATACCTTCAGATTTTAACTATTACTAATACTGAAAGAAGTTCTATAATCAGCAGAAGCTTAGCAGAAAAATTAAATCTTGTTGAGAACATATCATATCCTTACTATGATAGTGAACGACAGAGAACTGAATACTTTATGATTGAAGCCATAGTAGACTTTGATATTCCTTACATATGGAATTCATATTATGTTCTAAAATATTCTGATATTTTTTCAAAAAAATATATTTTAAGTAGTCGTCAAAGCGATTTCATTTTTGTTAATCAAAGTTATTTTGAGGACTTAACATCATATGATGTAATTGTATTATTTAAGTTATCAAGTGGTAGTAATGCAACAGTGGCTGTAAATTCCATAAAAAACAATATAGATAGAATTCCAATAGCTGTGACACCATATCCCACACTCTTAGAGTATTATTATATCTCCTCTACATATGAAGAGTTCCAAGAAGAGATAGGATTATTAACGTACAAGATACAAGTATCTTCTCTAGACATAAACTATGTATACGCATTAATTCTTTTAATTTTAGTAATGTGGGTTTATTCAATATCTCTAACAAAAGAACGTTTTAGAGAGTTAGGAATTCTATTGGCAATTGGTATGAAGAAGCGTGATATCGCTTTGTCAATATTCTATGAGAATATATACATCTACATCATTAGTATATTGCTCAGCTTTGTAGGCATAGTTGTTCTGGCACCAGTTTTTGCGATATTTTTTGGTCTCTCTATAGACTTCGTGTACGTACTTTACTCACACCAAATATTCTATAGATCTCTAATCGGTTCATTGCTCACTGCTCTTATTGCAGTCGTAATATTTAGTGCCTATGTTACTATAAAAAGCACATTTCTCGACACTGTCTCATTGCTGAAATTTGAATGGACGCAAGAAGAATTTGAAACGGAAATTGGTGTGTTCATATGAACATCCTTCCAATTTCAAAAGCATTTAGGTTTCGTAAAAAATCGGAGTTCGCCTTAACATTAGTACTTCTTTTGCTAGTTGGATGTGTCATAAGTTCATCATATTTCTATGTGTATAACGCTGCGAATAGTGTACTCGTAAGCAAGCTTTCATCAATCCCAATTGATGCAAAAATTGAAAATTATAGATTGAATATTAGTGGAACTATCTCTATGGTTCATCAAAAGAACATAACGCAATATATTGTCTCGAAATATAAAGGCATTATAACAAATATTAATAACTTCACAGAAAGCCATGGCGAAATTTTCTTTAGGGTTTATTACGATAGCAGATATTCAATAACACGGCGATACACGACATCATTTTTCTCAATCGATGAACAAGATCTCTCTCTTGACTTGAGAAACTTGTTTGCGTTTGATATACCCCCTAGCAAACTAAATGAAAGCGATGTATTGATTAGGCTTAACTCCGCCTTTACTAGATCTTATTCTTTTGATATTGAAAAAGCAATAGGAACAAAGATTAAGTTAACAGTAATACTCTCAAATAACACAAAAAGATCATTCATGCTTCGTGTTGTTGGTTTTTATGCATTTAAGCTAGAAAGACAAAATAGCAACTTTATAATAGAAAGTTTTTCTGAAATTCTTGTTAGCCCCTTATTTTTATCAAAGATATATCTTTATCTAGGAGATGCGAAAGATGCCATTTTACTCTCATTTGATAAGCGATATATACGTTTTGAAAACGTTGATTACTACCAGCAAAAATACAAGGCGTTTGCAATTGATGTAGCTAGAAAGTTTAAACCTTATGTTAGAGTAAAGTTGCCGATTATAGATACCATTATGAAATTTAAAGAGTGGTATACATTTCAATTCTTAAACTATTTTGCGTACATACTTCCTGTGCTTTTGATTGGTTGGATTGTTCTTAAATTTGAATATGAATTAACTGGGATGCGAAGGCGTTTGACAATAGCTACTTTGAAAACACGTGGTTTTTCAAACTCAGAGATACTCCTTACGTCAATCTTTGAAGCCATCGTTAATTCGATTATAGTAGTAATACCTGCGTTAATCTTAGGTAATTTGTCGAGTATATATTACTTACAATTGCAAGGCATTAGCACTCCAGTCGATGTAAACAATCTAGCTGGTATTGTGGAATTATCCTTTTCAAATCCATTTTATTTAACGGTTTTATTAGCAATGCTGCTGGCAATCAATATTTTTGCGTTAGTTCCAATGGTTTTAAAAACATTAACTCATGAGGTAGCAGAAGCAAAGACATACACAGCAATGGGTTTTGAAAATATAGAGTTTCCTACCACAGAAAAAGTATTATTAGTCATATTTTTACCGATATCATTCTATATTTTATTTATTCTTGACTTAATGTCGCAACTTTTCTTTTTTATGATAATTCTAATCTACATATTTCTAATCTCAAATATGCTTGTTAAACTATTCGCAAAAGCTTTAGTCGGTGCGTATAGTGAGCTTATTGATATATTATCACGAATTATTAAAACTGCGTCCACAAAACTGATTAGCATAAGTTTGAAACGACAAGCAAAGATAACGGGCTATACGCTAGTTATCCTCTCACTTACTCTTTCATTTTCACTGGCAGTAACAACTACCCAAGCCACAATCTTGAATCATGTACATGACCTAAGCTACTACTATGCGGGCTCTGATATTTCATTTAGAATTTCAGATGATTTCAGAAATGAAACAGCCCAGATATTACAAGAAGTCATAGACATGACCAGTGTGCAAAATGCAACGCTAATACGTATTATCACTGGGCAGATATACTTCGTCTTTGAAAATAAAGCGGGCAAGGAATATTCATTATTAACTGATATTAAAATAATAGCCATAGATAAGAGTTTCCTAAGTGTTGCGTATTTAGAGCCCTATTTTTTGAAAGAAAGTCAGGTAAAAAGTATAATTTTTGATAATAAGAGTGCTCTTGCCAGTTCAGATTTATCATGGAGCTTCTCGAGATGCAAAAGGTATACACCTTATATCATCAACTCAAAGAATAGATATGTTAGACTTAATGCATCAGTTACAGATTATTTCGAATACTTTCCACGTATTAGATTCATGAATTCTAGCTCATTTCTAATTGTAAATGCAAGTCACTTGAGATCATTCTCATTTAAGGAGACAACAAATTATATTTTCATCAAAACAAAGAAAAACATCAATGTTACCAGCGTTGCTAATGAAATTCTACAAAAGTTTAAGGATAAAATAACTGAAATTCATGTTGCTGAAGTCACCCGTGAAGCCATTCTTTCTCGCAAAGATAACGTAATATTGTTTGGGTTCTTCATTCAGATGAGTTTCTATATGGTTATCTTTCTGTCACTTGGTATAATTGTTATTTCAATAAACAAAATAAAGAGATATAGGAAGGAATACGCTATTCTAAGAGCTTTAGGATTCACTGAGAAACAATTCATCATTTATTTCTCACTAGATATGTTCTTACCATTCATAGTTAGTTTACTCGCGGCCCTTGTCATTGCGTTAATTGCGGGGCTATATGTAGCCACACCTGAATTTATGCTGAGATATCTTGATTTATCAACACTAATTGGTGAGAGTTCATTCTTCGGCCAAGAGGTTTCAGCAATATATTATTACGAGAACATTTTGCCAGTAGAGTGCACAATACCATTAGCTACATGGATTCAAATCATTGGCATTATCGCCTTATCCATACTTACATCTATAATGTTAATGCTCTTAGCAGTTAAAAAACTGAATATAAGTCAAGAGTTAAAATTTGAATTTGGTTAAGCAAATGATTAGATGCACTAAGACCGTAAGAAAATAATTCTTTGAATTAAGTTTTTAAGCGACCTCGTCAATACAACTTTAGATATCTATTTATTTCATTACAGTTTATCTTAAGGATAGCACAAAGGTGATAACACATGATTGTTTTCCGAAAAGACCTCCATTTTCGCACAAAAGGCGAAATAGATATAATTGATATAACATACGAGGTTGAGAAGGTTGTTAGTGAATCTAAAGTAAAAGATGGTACGGTCACAGTTTTTGTTCCCGGCTCTACAGGCGCAATAACCACAATAGAATATGAACCTAACTTAATTCAAGATTTTAAGGATATAATAGAACAAGTATTTCCGCGAAGCTTTCACTATAGGCACCCTGTGAATGGCCGTAGCCATGTTCGAGCTTCATCAATAGGACCAGGAGTAACAGTACCAATATCAAACGGCAGATTAACCCTTGGAACTTGGCAACAAATTGTGTTTGTTGAATTTGACACAAGACCAAGATCACGAACTGTTATTGTTCAAGTTATGGGTGTTTAGCAGAGATTCATCAAGAATCACTAGGGAATTATATTGAACTACTCTGCATATCTTATACAGTTTCTTCTCACATTGTTTTTTATTGGTCATAATTGTCTTCTGGTGCATTAATAGTACTTTCTTTGAATAATGAATTTCCCCCAAATACTCCTATAAGTACGCCAGAAAGAAAGATAGCAAAGAGAATAAAAACAAACCTATCTGAAAAGTCACTAAGATACGATAGCAAATCAGGCGGGTATGTAAAAATAATTAACATTATCACATAAGGGAATAATACAAGGATAATATGGGCTAATGCACTTAAAAACACACTGTCTACAATAGCGATTCGCGTGAGTAAATTTATACTATAAAAAATCGAATAAACAATACCAAAAAAGAATCCAAGCAAAACACCTATAACGATATAGTAGATTAATGATATAGCTACAGTATTAACAATCCAATATAGAGATAAATATTCCTCTGCAGCAGCTATTGTTACAATGTAGATAAATGATGCAAATATCTCTGCAGGCACCATAAATGTGATTCCTACCTTAACACCACGTTTGAAAGATTGTCTTTCAATTATCATGCATAATCATCTTTTGGATATTATCTAAGTATTTAATCTGAGTTTTAAGCCATTCCCGGATGCATTGATGCTTGTTTAATCATCTCAGACTCAATCGATTCAGCTCCCCAAAACTTTCCGATGAAGTAACCAAATATAAATATCTCTGAAATTAACGATATGAGCCCAGCAGGGGACAGTATCATAGTTGTGTATCCACCAGTTTCCATTGATCTAGGCGAATACGATAATACGAATAGGTATTCAAACATTATACTGATAAGATAGTATACAATACCTAGAAAAATACCTTTGATAATTGGTGATTTAGATGGTAAAAATGCGTAGATGGCAGCATATATTGTTCCGAGAACCGCACCAGTTATCACACCATAAATGAGTGTTCCAACAATAACTCCAGTGAACATAAAGAACAAAAAAGACGGATTAGAGGGATATGGAATCAGCAATGCAATAAGTAAAAGAGAGACAACAGTACTTATGAGGTTAGCAATAATCATGGCCAATATTCCTGCTTTAATACCTCGCTCGATTTTCCCCATTATCTACACCACATTACCATAAGATATTTGGACGTCTCAATAATTAAACATAAAACCGATTCTTTAAAAGGTTATGGAATGTCGTAATATCTTAGCATTTTCCTAAGAGCTATATCTGCATCTTTTTATAAACAATGAGAGATACAAATAGGAGAAAGCATGATTTTTGAGGTATTTTAAAATAACTAAATTGCAATTAATTATTAAAAACGATAGAAATGCTCCGCATATGATATGGTGGTTGTTAGCATGACTGGTAAAATTGAATGGTATTTAGATTTTGTTGATACAAGCTATAAGCCTAGTAAAGATGAACTAATTGCTACGTTTTATGTGGAACCAGCCGAGGGAATTACAATAGAAGAGGCGGCGGGGAGGGTCGCTTCTGAGAGTAGCGTTGGTACCTGGACAACACTCACTGAGCTCCCAGAACGAATTAAAAAACTAATGGCTAAAGTTTATGAAATTAATGGGAATGTTATCAAAGTTGCATATCCTCTAGATTTATGGGAATTCGGAAACATACCACAATTGATGTCTGGTATTGCAGGAAACATCTTTGGTATGAAAGCTGTTAAAAACTTACGACTTCTTGATTTTGAGCCCCCAAAGGAGTATGTAGAATCTTATAAAGGACCACAGTTTGGACTTGAAGGTGTCAGAAAAATACTGAAAATCGAGAAAAGACCAATAACAGCAACAGTGCCAAAGCCAAAAATTGGGTGGTCTGCAAAAGAACACGCGCAAATTGGCTATGAAATTTGGACTGGCGGTGTTGACCTTCTAAAAGACGATGAGAACCTCTCAAGTTTGAAATTCAATAAATTTGAAGATCGTGTTAGAGAATCTTTCAAAATGCGTGATAAGGCTGAAAAAGAAACAGGTGAGCGAAAAAGCTTTCTTGTGAACATCACTGCAGAAACAAATGAAATGATCAAACGGGCAAAATTAGTGGCAGATTACGGCGGAGAATATGTGATGATAGATATAGTAACAACGGGATGGGCTGCATTACAAACAATGCGTAATGTATGTGATGATTTGAAACTCGCTATTCATGCACATAGAGCTATGCACGCTGCGTTTACTCGGAATCCAAAGCACGGCATTACAATGTACGTTGTAGCAAAAGTAGCTAGATTAATTGGTGTAGATCAAATTCATACCGGTACTGTAGTTGGGAAATTAGAAGGACCCTTGCAGGATGTCAAGAAAATCAATGACTTCCTACGGTCAGAATGGCATCACATAAAGCCAATATTCCCAGTTTCATCTGGTGGTCTTCATCCAGGACTTTTACCAGATGTAATAAAAATGTTTGGCCCAGACCTAGTAATTCAAGTTGGTGGTGGTGTACTTGGTCATCCAGATGGTGCCAAGGCAGGAGCAAAAGCAGTTAGAGATGCGATTGATGCAGCTTTAGAAGGAATACCACTAGAGGAAAAAGCAAAATCTAGTAAAGAACTTAAACGTGCGCTAGAAAAGTGGGGTCATCTTAAGCCCATGTAACACATCTTCTTGTTTTTTATATAATGAACATAATTTTTTACTGTTTAATCAAATCATTCAATGTTTGGACAATTAAATCAGGCTTCTCGTTAGGTCTTAGATTTAATAGCTGCTCTTTAGTATATCGTCCTCTATTTATTAAAACACTGTATAAACCTGCATTTTTAGCACCAATTACATCAGTTTCAATTTTATCACCAATCATGACAGTCTTTTCGGGTTCAGTATTAAAAACAGACATTAGCACATCATAGACAATTGAATGTGGTTTTCCAATGAATAGAGGCTCAACTCCAGTAGCTTTGCTCAACATATATACAAAAGCATCCTCTCCGAGAAATTTCCCTTTAATGCCTAAATACGTACCTTCGAAAAAGAAACCACCACCAACACCAACGAGTTTAGCACCTTGTAGAAGCATATTAGCAGCGAAGTTAAGTTGGCTATAAGTCACTGTTCTATCAGCAGCTACGACAACAAAATCAACCGGGGGATTATCAACAACATTTAAGCCCATATCTTTGAAATCTTCAAGAACACCACCCTCAGAAATCAAGAAAATTCGTGCAGATTCATGATTCTTTTTGAAGTATGATGCTGCAATAGCACCAGCAGAAAACACATGTTGTTTGTCAAATGGATAACCGAGGCTTAGTAATGATTTCAAGACTTGCCTTCTAGACTTGCGGCCCACGTTAGAAAGGCAAACTACTGTTTTATTAGCCTTTTTTAATGCATCAACAAGCCTAAAAGCATCATTATAACGCTTTGGATTATCTATATCATCCAGCAAAACACCTTCTATGTCAAAAATATACAGATCAAAATCTTCAAATTTTTGCTGCCGTGCCATACCACAACCACCAAACTTTGAGAAATGAGTTTGTAAATGACATTAAAAAGCAATTACACTATGCCATACTTAAGCGTTATCGTGTCAATTACTGCTCAGTATGAACAATTTCTCAAAAGAGTTGCTATGGCAAAGACCATCTTTTATTGATTATTTATATAGACAAATTATTAGACGATTTAAAGAAATTATAATATTAAAATAACCAGTTTATATTATAACCATACACTTTAAGTAACTTTTACGATTTATTAGTAATATGTCGTTACTTTTAATGCTTATTTTCTACAACATCTAGTGCTACTTTGTTTCTTTTAACTTTATTGAGATCATAATTACTGTAATGAAGATCAAAATAGCACCTATCAAGAAAGGCACATTTGCCCCTAAAATTGTGTACACTGCACCAGCAATTAACGTGGCCACACTACCAACAATGTTGATTATTAATCCGAGAATCGAATTCGCACGGCCACGATAGTCAAGTGGAATTACATCAGTAACAATAGAATTTATCACAATGAAATATATTGATGCCGCGCATGTTGTTAGACCTGTGGCAATAGTAACCACAATAAAAATATTCCACTGAAGATAAGGGCTCATGAACAAAATTAAATCACCAAATAGGTATAAGATCGTTGACAGCAGAATAATGGGCTTTCTACCAATTTTGTCAATTAGAGCACCCGATGGAAGCGTTACAATCAACCCAAGCATAGCAGTGATTATCCATACAAAACCCCAATCCACTTCGCTTAAACCTAGGAAATAGACCGAATAGTATGCAACAAGAAAGCCCATAGAAATTGCAACATTAACGATAGCATCAATAAGGAGTATATACATAAAATTTTTCCTTATGAATGATAGAACAGTTTTGTACGATTCCCAGAATGAGAATTCAGCAGTACGTTTTTCACTTGTTATTAATGTCTCTTTAAGGAAAATTGCACGAACACCAGCTGCAACCATGCCGCAAACAAATGTCAGAATATAAATTAATCTAAGTGCTGGAACTAAGGTGTACTGTTGAACAAAGTAAATTGCCAAGAAAGGAGATACTGAGGAAATTATTCCAGGAATAAAATTGTAAATAGAAAATATTTTTCCTCTAGACTCTTTTGGTGCTGAATCGGACATGAGACTCCAAAGAGCTGGTTGGTACAGAAGAGCTACACTTAAAAGAAACGAACCAGCTACAAGCCAAGTCCAATCTGGAGCCATTGCATAGAGCAAGTATGACATACTAACAAGGGTTGTCATATATACGACAATCTTTTTTCTGCCATGTTTGTCTGCGACGTATCCCCCTACAATTCTAGTAAATCCCAATGTAATAGTGGATACAAAAGAAATTATTGCAAGGATCATGGGAGTTGCACCTAGCTCTTTTGCATATAGTTGAAAATAAGGCCGAGCCATTGACTGAAACGGTGACCAGATAACCCAACTAAGAACTAAGCCAGCTACATTCCATTTGTACACTCGTTTTAAGTGCTCATCATAGTCATCGCTAGATTCTGTCATGTTTTTCGATAGAATTATAGCAAATAAAAAGTTTTCCAAATAGGACATGAGATGCCTCTTAGGCAATCGCACATCGACATTTTTAAAAATAGTCTTTATACATACATATATAGGGCTTGGATTAGTGGCGTAGCAAGGAAAAACTTTATGATATAGGTGAGAAGGTGTTATGCTAGCAAAAAGATACAGTAAAGTCTACGTTCTGAGGCTGGGTCATAGACCAGAACGTGATAAAAGGATAACTACACACGTTGGCTTAGTTGCAAGAGCTTTCGGGGCTAATGGATTTATCTTAGCAGATATTTGCGATGATAAAGTTATTGAGTCGCTTAAGAAGACTTTAAAGAAATGGGGCGGTGAACTTCACATAGAATGTGGTGTAGATGGTGTTGAGTATGCCAAAAAGTGGAAAGAACAAAACGGTGAAGTAATCCATCTTACAATGTATGGCCTCCCAGTTGATGAGATAATTGACGAAATACGTTTATCTCCAAAACCAAAATTAATGATCGTAGCAGCTTCCAAAGTTCCACCAATCTACTTCAAAATCGCAGACTACAACGTAGCAATAGGAAATCAACCTCACTCAGAGGTCTCTGCATTAGCGATTTTCTTGGATAGATTGTATGAAAAAGCAGAACTCACACAAACCTTTGAAAATGCAGAGCTTATAATAAAGCCTAGTCGGAAGGGAAAGACTGTTGTAAAACAGAAAGATAAAAAATTACAAATAGAAGTGGCAGCGAAAATGTCA
>Ga0164318_10000550_pt1 | contig 29306 bp, 25 predicted proteins | sample GuaBasSedimGuay9_FD_113734 | JGI IMG/M metagenome (GOLD analysis project Ga0164318, IMG submission 113734) | Subseafloor sediment microbial communities from Guaymas Basin, Gulf of California, Mexico - Guay9, Core 4571-4, 0-3 cm | ecosystem: Environmental > Aquatic > Marine > Hydrothermal vents...
ATCATAACGGTTTCCCAAAAAGTTATAGAGAGACTTGGAGGAAGTTGAAATAATTTATCATCATCCCACCAAATTCTTGGCGTAACTGCAGCTACTTTAGAATTATCTTTTAAATAAGATACCATTTTATTAAGAGCATTATCTAAAAGTTTAGTATCAGGGTTTAGCACTAAGATAAATTCACCTTTAGAAAGGGAAAATGCCTGATTATTTCCTTTTGCATATCCTACATTTGTGTCATTAATATATACCTTAATGCCTTTTGAGTTAAGCTTAGCAATACTTTCTCTTTCCTCTTTTTTAGACCCACTATCAACAACTATGATCTCAACAGATAGATTATCCTGATAATTCCTTATTGATTCAATACAGGATTTTAAATATTTTAAGGAGTTATAATTAACAATAAGTATAGAAACCATGGATAGATATGGCATGGGAGAAGTAAGAATTTTGCCCATGCCTTTTTTAAATTATTTTTTAAAGTTTGTCTTCATAGATAGTGACATGGTATTTTTTCATCACCTCATCTATCTTCTTTTCACGATTTCTTGTGTTTTTATCCATTATTAACTTCCTCTTTATAGGCCGCTTTACTCTATTAAAATTTTCATAACTTTTTTCTTTTATATCTATTAATTTGATAATATGGTAACCAAAATTGGTTTTTACAATATCACTTATCTCTCCTGGTTTAAGTCTTGATACTGCTTCCTCAAACTCTGGTGGCATTGTTCCTTTCCTATAATATCCTATCATTCCACCTGCTTCTCTGCTCTTTTTGTCATCAGAATATTTCTTTGCTAAATCTTCAAATCTTTCCCCTTCTTTAAGTTTCTTTAATACCATTTTTGCTTTTTTTAATGCCTTATCCCACTCTTTTTGATCTGTTTTATTTTTTACTTCAATAAGGATATGGGCAGCATTGATCATAGGTGGACGGGAGAATATATTTTTATGCTCTTCATAATATTTTTTTACCTCTTCATCTGAAACATTTTTTACCTGTTTTACATTTTTTTCTACCCAATAATTATAAAGGATATTGTAAGTGGAAATTTTTATTTTTTCTTTTACTAACTCATCTTTATCATAACCTAATTTTTTTGCTTCTTGATATACCGCGAGAAACCTTGCAAGAGTTTGCAAAAACTTTGCTTTAGCATCTTTTGATGCCAATCTTTCCTGTTGTCTTGGTCCCATACTTTTTATAATTCTATCTAACTCTTTGGTGGTTACAACCATTTTGCCAACTTTCAAAACAACTGGGCTTCCATCTGGGCCTATTTCAGCCTTTTCTTTTCCAAAAGAAAAAGGAACAAGAAGGCTCATTAAAATAAAAGTTGTTATTAAAAAAAAGGTAAAAAAGATTATATTTCTTTTTTTTATCATTTTTTGTTTTCTCCTTTCTTTAAATGTTTTTAAGCTTTAGTTATCCTTGCACAGATTTGAGTTTGGTATCATTCTTTATTTTGAAAAAGATTTTCTGAGCAGGGGTGTTTCTAACCCATATGTCACCTCCTCTCAAATTCTCAATTTTAACCTGATTGGTTGACCACACATCGCAATCTTTACAGATAGAGATCTTATCAAATTCACCTTTTTCATGTTTTTTCCTATATTCTTCAAATCTTTTACTTTCCCAAAGGGATCTAAGGCTTTTCTTTTTTACATTTCCAATAATTTCATCTGCAAAGATATCCTCACAACAAAGAACCATATCACCATCCCATGTGATTACCATCATCTCATATAAGAGATAACAAGGAGTTCTATTTAATGGTTTATCAAGGAATTTTCGTGTTGGAATAGGGCGATAATGAGCTATCATTACCTCTTCTACACGATCGATCCAGCGATTGATAAATGGATCAACCATATTTTCCATGCCTGGCAAAACTACCATGTTGAGCTTTATTAAAGGTTTACTGTTTTTCATCCCTTTTTTTATCTTTAAAAGTTCATTTAAATTTGTTTCAACTTGTGTAAGTGTCCCACCTTTTCTATAATGAGCAAACAATTTTGGATCAATGCCATCTATACTTATTCCTATCCAATCTATCTCAGCATCTAAGAGTTTTTTACTCATAGAAGGGGTAAGAAGCATTCCATTTGTCAGAAAGCCTATTTTGATGTTTGGCTTTTTCTTTCCATATTTTATAATCTCAATCAAATCAGGATGTAAAAGAGGTTCTCCAACCCCAAAAGTCTCTACATTTACCTCTTTCTCCCATGTTCCAATCTCATCTAAAATCTTTTGCCAAAGAGTTTTTTCCATAAATCCCTGGGCACGTTTTCTCTTTACCTGTTCGCTATGAAAATGGCACATTATACATTTTAAATTACATCTGTTAGTAATTTCAAGAATAACGCAGTTAGGAAGCTCTCTTATCTTTTTATTTTTTTTAAACCCTTTAAAAAGCATTTTAAAACCTATTATACCTTCCAGCGATGTTCCATAAAAAATAATCCGCGACCAGTAAACTCGCAAGATTCTATTTCGATCTCTCCTTCTTGATCCTTTCTGTCATAAACATGCAAACCTGTTTCATCAAAAAGAACTACCGCTACTTTATATCTACCTTCAAGCAGAAGAGGTGAGTCAAAATATATAAAGATATCCTTTTCACCATCAACAAAAAACGGTTCAACGCCATCCAATTTTGTGCTTGTTGCAAAACATTCTACAAGATCATTTCTATATATTCCTACACCCAAATGGAATCTCCTGCCGTTATTTTGGTTTTTAACCTTTATTTTTACTACTATTTCCTTTTTTTCTTCTTTTTCTATATTCAAAATCCAGGCTGAAACTGAATCAAGGAATGAATTTTTTTCAATATAAATTTTAGTCTCTTGTTTACTTTTTTTGCTGTTTTTTTCTCTTTCATAGTCGGTATATTCACGTATAACAGTTTTGGGGTCGCCAATAGCCATTATTTTCCCCTGTTTTAGCCAGAGTACCCTATCACATATCTCTCTTATATGGTAAAGGCTATGGGAACAAAAAAGGATGGTTTTTTTTTCTTTTTTAAAGCCGATCATACGGTCAAGACATTTTTTTTGAAAATGTTGATCCCCAACTGCCAAAACCTCATCAACAACTAATATATCAGGGTCAACACTAACTGCTACAGAAAAAGCTAACCTTAAATACATACCAGATGAATATGTTTTAACAGGTCTATCAATAAAATCCTCTAATTCTGAAAAAGATATAATATCATTGATCTTTTCATCAATCGTTTTTTTATCAAACCCAAGCATAGATGCTGCTAAATAGATATTGCTTCTTCCAGTAAAATCTGGATGAAAGCCAACTCCAAGCTCGAGCAATGCTGAAACTGTACCATTCATTTCTATTGTACCATAAGAAGGGGCAACTGTTCGGCTTATAAGTTTAAGTAATGTGCTTTTTCCTGCACCATTTTCACCAATAATCCCAAGGGTTTCACCTTCATATACATCAAATGTTACTTTATTTAATGCAAAAAATGGGTGCCGATACAGTTTTTTCTTAAAGGTTATTAACTCTATTAATCTATGTATTGGCCTGTCGTAAAAGTAATATATCTTAGTTAGATCCTTTACCTTTATTTTGTTCTTTTCCATTTATATGACATCAGCAAATTTTACCTTTAGTTTTTTAAAAACAAAATCACCTAAAATAAGAAAGAAGATAGAAATAGAGCTAAAGTATATAGTGCCCCAGTTAATGTTTAGTTTGCCTTCAAGGATGATAGATCTGTAAAGCTCTACCATATGGGTAATAGGATTTATTGTAATAAATATACGAAAGTGTTCTGGCACCAGATATTCTGGATATACGATCGGAGTAACAAAAAACCAAAATATAATAGCTGCATTTATAAGTTGGAATGTATCCCTAAAGAATGCATTTATTCCTGATAGTATCCAGCCTAATCCCATTGTTAATATGAATTGTAAAAACATAGGAATAGGTAAAAGTAAAAGAGCTAAAAGGTTAGGGATCCTTCCCATAAAAGCAAGAACAGCTATAAAAAGGAGAAAGCCTATAAATTGTTGAAAAAAGCTTGAGAGAACAAGAGAAGGAGTAAGTATTTCAGAGGGGAATATTACAGATTTGATAAGATTTCCATTTTCAACGATTGAATTAGTGGAGCGGATGATTGCCTCTTGAAAAGCAATCCAAGGCCAGAATCCGCAAAAAAGAAATTCAACAAAGTTATAAGGAACCTCACCAAGTTTTACTCTAATAATTGATGTAAAGAGCACTGAATATATAATCAAAAGAAAAATAGGGTTGATTACTGTCCAGACAAAACCTATTGCTGAACCAGTATACCTTAAAGCAATGTCTCTTTTAACAAGTGTAAAAAGAAGATTTCTATGAGAAAAAAGTGTACGGATAGAACTCATATTTTAATCATATTTAATTATTATTAAGGAGTCAAGAATAGTAAAAAATTAAATAATCAGATCTTCTGTTATCTTAGGGGAGCAGGCAACAACCTTGATCCTTTCTTCTTTATCTATGGTTTCTGTAATAACAGAAACCTCTTTATTGCTATTAGCATCGCTGTATCTTACACAAATAGAAGCAGCAAGATAAAGATCAGTCATTTCTTTTCCATAAGGAACCAATCCTATTGGGCCAGGATAATTTTCTACCTTAAACCACCTATCATCATTTTGGATAAGCAACATAATCTTCTCGTTTTCTATTTTATTACGACCAACAACCAATTTAAAATTATCAGAAATTCTTAAGTGACGACCAATCTTAAGAAGTTCTAAGTCCCTTGGTTTAAAATCTTTTCTATGATTTATAAGATCTTTTAATCGCTCAGAAAATCTTGGATCTGTTAGCAAACAGCCTCCTGCAGAGCCAGGATATTCAAGAATACCAAGTTTTTTAGCTAATTCTATTTGTGGTTTGCGAGAACGTCCAGTAAAGCCATAAAGTTTAGTTCGATCAACCAGCTTTTCTTTTTCCATCCATGTTTCTTTTAGCTTTAATGCAGAAAGAGGCCTAAGTATTTTACCTTTATAACCTGAAATCTTTTCGACTGCATTAAGCCCTGATCTTGTTTGGCTCATAGGCCTTTGACCCAGCACTTCCCCTGTAAAAAGAAAATCCCCGCCTTCTTTTTCCATAAGTTTGCCAGCAGATCTTAACATAAGAGCATGGCAATCTATACAGGGGTTTAAGTTTGAACCATATCCATATCTTGGATTTTTGAGCATCTTGATATGTGGCTCAGTAATATCAACCACCTTGAGCTTAATGCCGAGCATCTCAGCTGCTTTTTCTCCTTTTATCGAATCAAAAAAAGGGGTTTTAAAAGATACACCAACTACTTCTATTCCTTGATCAATTAAAATCTTTGCAGCCAAGATAGAGTCAAGTCCTCCTGATAACAATCCAAATGCTTTAACCATTTGTTGTAAACTCTAAAAAATAAAGGGTTGGATCAAAAAATCCATCCCTTTTTTGTATGATTGGTGGTCCCAACGGGAATCGAACCCGTGTTTTCGGCGTGAGAGGCCGATGTCCTAGGCCGCTAGACGATGGGACCTTTTTTAAAATTTAGACTACTTTATAAAAATGGATTTGTCAATTTTTTATTTATATTTCTCTTCCATCTCCTTTATTTTAGGCAAACCTATAATCTCATTGAATTCTGCCCATTTGATAAGTTTATCAAGATATTGCTTAGCTGAACCAGTCTCCTTTAATATTTTAAAAATTTGGTTTACCGCATTTGTAGTTGCCCACAGAGATGTTAGGGGAAAAGCGATTAGCTTAAAGCCAAGATCTTCTGCATCTTTAGCATTAATAACAGGTGTTTTACCACCTTCAATTAGATTTACAAGAAGAGGAGCTTTAATTTCCTTAATGGCGCTTTTCATTTGTTCAAGATTTTCGTATGCTTCAATAAAAATAAAATCTGCACCTGCATCCCTATATGCCTTTGCTCTTCTAATTGCCTCATTAAAACCATCTGTAGCAATTGCATCTGTACGTGCACCAACAACAAAATTAGGATCTTCTTTATCTCTTGCATCAACAGCAGCTTTTATTTTGGATACCATTTCATCAACCGAGATAATCTGTTTCCCTGACAAATGTCCACATCTTTTAGGCCATACCTGATCTTCAATGAATAATCCAGCTGCTCCTGCTTTAATAAACTCCTTGATAGTTCTAAAAACATTTATTGGGTTTCCATATCCAGTATCAGCATCCGCAAGAACAGGAATGTTAACTGCTCTTGCTATGTATTGAACTCTATCACACATCTCTTTAAAACAAACAAGTCCTACATCTGGTTGTCCAAGGAGTGTCGCAGCAACACCATAGCCAGTATGAGCGATCATTCTAAATCCAGCCCTTTCAGCAAGGATAGCAGTTAAGGCATCATAAACACCTGGTAATATAATTGCCTTAGGTTGATTCAATAAAAGACGAAACTTCGTGGTTACTTTCTCTTCCACTATTTACCTCCTATCTTTAACCTTTTTCTTGTATATTCAATAAGTCCTCCTGCTGAAATCAATTCTCTAACAAAATCTGGATAAGGTATGGCTGTAAAGATCTTGTCTTTTGTAAGATTTTTGATCTTGCCAGAGGATAAATCAATTTCAAGCTCATTGCCATTATCTGTGTTATCAACTGCGTCTTTTGATTCAATAAGAGGAAGCCCAATATTAATAGCATTTCGGAAAAATATTCTTGCAAAACTCTTGGCTATCACACAAGAGATGCCCGCCCCTTTTATTGATATTGGAGCAATCTCACGAGAAGAACCACAGCCAAAATTGGTTGTAGCCATGATAATATCACCAAGTTTTACCCTTTTTGAAAAATTTACATCAATGTTTTCCATACAATGTTTACCTAATTCATAAGGATCAGATAAATTCGCATAGCGTGCGGGGATTATTCCGTCTGTATCGATGTTAGCCCCGTATTTGTGAACTCTCCCTTTTATCATATTAAACCTCCTCTGGGTCAGTAATCTTGCCAGTTATTGCACTTGCAGCAGCAACAGCAGGATTTGCCAAATATATTTCTGCTTTTGGACTCCCCATCCTACCAATAAAATTTCTATTTGTTGTTGAAATGCATTTTTCATCAGAGGCAAGCACTCCCATATGCCCTCCAACACATGGCCCACATGTTGGGGTAGATACTATTGCTCCTGCTTTGATAAATCTCTCAATAAGTCCTTCCTTTAAAGCATTAAGATAAACTTCTTGAGAACCTGGGATAACAATACATCTGACCTCTTTATGGATCTTTTTTTTATCTAAAATCATTGCTGCATCCCTTAGATCATCTAAACGGCCATTGGTACAACTACCGATTACAACTTGATCTATCTTAATATCTCCTACTTGACTTACTGGTTTTGTATTCTCTGGTGAGTGAGGAAATGCAATTTGAGGTTCAATATTGGAGACATCATATTCCATTATCTGGGAATATTCTTCCGTTTCGTCTGTCTCATAAATTTTATATGGACGTTTTGCTCGTTTTTTTACATATTCTAAAGTTTTTTGATCAACTTTAAAGATACCTGCCTTTGCTCCTGCTTCAATGGCCATGTTTGCCATTGTGAATCTACTGTCCATAGAGAGTTTATCAATTACTTCCCCTGTAAATTCCATAGTGGAATAAAGAGCACCATCAACACCGATCTGCCCAATTGTATAAAGAATAAGATCTTTACCACCTACCCATCTCTTTAGATTACCATGATAAACGAATTTAATTGTGGGAGGAACCTTCATCCAGATTTCACCAGTTGCCATAGCAACAGCAATATCTGTTGAACCCATTCCTGTTGAAAATGCTCCTAAAGCCCCATATGTACATGTATGAGAATCCGCTCCAACAACCAAATCCCCTGGTAGAACCAAGCCCTTTTCAGGCAAGATTACATGTTCTATTCCTGCATCTCCAGCTTCAAAGAATAGCAAATGATGTTTTTTTGCGAACTCTCTTAAAGATTTTACCTGTTCTGCTTCAACAACATCTTTATTAGGAACAAAATGGTCCATGACAAATACTACTTTTTTGGGATCAAAAACCTTATTAATTCCGATTTTATTGAATTGATCAACTGCTATACCAGCTGTAAGATCATGAGCCATAACCAGATCTACCTTAACATTGATGAATTCTCCAGGTTTTACTTTACTTTTTGAAGCATGAGCTGCTAAGATCTTCTCAGCTATTGTCATTTAAGTTCCTCCTTAAAGAGAAAAAGGTAATCTTTGTAAAAATTTTTAATCAATTAATCTATTATCTTTTAAAAATATAAATTTTTATAAGGGTTTGCTATATATAAACATATCCTTCCATAATTCTTCTTGCGGTTCTGTAAACTATAGCCTTTTCTAATTTAAATTCATCATCTATCTCACTTCCTTTAGCTTTTATAGGGATTGTTCCTGAAAAATGACCAATGATTAATGTATCATCTTTTTTTCCTTTTTCAGAGATAATTTCATTTACAACAGTTCCCTTCATTCTTGCAGCAGCACCTGTTGCAACACAACCAGTTACAGGATAAGCTTTATGCATCATGCCAGAGGCATATATCTTTGATAATATATCCACATTCTCTATTTTCATTTTTTTACCTGTAACAAAATTTACCCAACTTACAGGTTTTTGAACAACTGCTATCATAGGAAGAAGAGGACTTCTTCCTGTTAGGTTTGCCAATTCCGCGCAAGCGATTTTTATATTTTCCAAAAGATCAATTAAATCTTTCTCTTTTTCTATATCGATTGGTGATTCATCTCCTTTTAGTCCGATCTCAGCTGCTTTTATAAAAGCGACCACAGTTGAGGCATCAATAATTGAAACTTCTATCTTGCCTAACTCCTTGATATCAACAATATCTTTACGGTTTCCAGTAGGTAAAAGTTTTCCTGTTATAAGTCCAGCTGTTCCTGAATAATCAAGTGATATTTTAGAACCAGTACCAGGAACACCATCGATTCTAAAATCCCCTTCATATACTGCTTTACCATCTTTAACCCTTACTTCTGAGGTTAAATATCTATCAACATTTGGACAATAGATTCTTACCTTTGTAATAGGTTCTTTTGCTCTTACTAATCCTTCATCAATAGCAAATGGAGCAACAGCAGATGATAAATTGCCACAGATTAAACTAAAATCTATCTCAGGTTCTGTAATCCCAACTTGCCCAAAAATATAATCTACATCAGCATCCTTTCTGCTTGGTGGGGCAATGATTACTACTTTACTTGTTAATATATCAGCTCCTCCGAGACCATCAATCTGCCTTTTATCTGGGCTTCCCATAACTCTTAAAAGGACTTCTTTTCTTTTCTCAAGATCATAAGGAAGCTCATTCTCATGGAAAAAAACGCCTTTGCTTGTTCCTCCTCTCATAATCACACAACGAAGTTTCTCCATTTCAAACACCTCTTTTAAAAGATATTTATTTTTTTGAAATTTTGTTTTTATAAAGTTTAAAATAGTTATAATTTTACATATTTAGATAAAAATTTTAAAAAATCTATTTTTGAAACATAAGACTTGGTAACCAGAGACAGATTTTTGGAAAAGCAATAAGTAAAACAAGGACAAAGATATCACAAATGATAAACGGAGTAATACCCTTAAAAGCATCGATTAAAGATACTCGTCCTTCAGCTGCGCTAACAGCAACATAAACATTCATTCCAACTGGTGGTGTAACAAGGCCTATTTCTGTCACTTTGATTAGGATGATTGCAAACCATATAGGATTAAAACCTAAATGAAGTATTATTGGGAACACAACAGGCAAGGTTATACATAATATAGCAACAGCATCAAGGAACATACCTAAAACAAAATACATCAAAAGGAAACCTAATAGGATTATAAGTCTTGGTACAGCAAGTCCAGCAAAAAATTTTGCTAAATTAACCGGAATTTGGGTTACGCTTAAAAAACGACCAAAAACTATTGCTCCAATAATAATTAAAAATATCATTCCATTAGTGCGCATACAATCTATAAGTGCATCTATTATTCTTGCCCTACGAAATCCCTTGTTTAAAATAACGAGAACAAGAGCACCAAAAGCACCTATACCACCAGCTTCTGTTGCTGTGAACCATCCAGCAAATATTCCACCTAACACTAAAGCAGCAAGCAGGATTATTGGCCAAGTCTGTAAGAGGGAGATTGTTTTTGTTTTTAAATCATAACTTTCAGATACTTTTGGAGCTAATAAGGGATTTTTCCAAACCCTAAAGTAGATAAGACCTGCATATGTTAATGCTGTAATGATTCCAGGTACAATTCCAGCCATAAATAGTTTCCCTATAGATTCTTCAGTAAAGATTGCGTAGATGATAAGCAAGCCACTTGGAGGGATCATTGTGGAAAAAGTTCCAGAGGCTGCTATGCTACCAATTGCTAATTCCTTACTATAATCTCTTTTTAACATCTCTGGAAGGGCAACTTTGGTAAACACAGCAGCAGCAGCTAATGATGAACCACAGGCTAAGCCAAAGAAAGCTGATCCAAATGTACTTGCAATGGCAAGTCCTCCGCGCACCTTACCCACCCATTTGCTCATGGTATCATAGGCAATTACTCCGAGATCACCATTTGCTGCAAATGCTCCCATTAACAAAAAGAGTGGTAAAGGAGTCAAATCATAAGAGGAAGCTATAGCAAATGGAGTTGAACCAAGAATATTAAGCCCTCCTCCTAAATTCATAAGTGTAACAATTCCTAAACCGCCTACCAATACTAAAGCAAGCCCAATATGTAATCCAGCAGCTATTAGCAAGAATAGTAGAATGATTCCAAAAATTCCTAATATAGTTGCATCCATAAACGCTTACCTTTCAAATATTTAACATAAAATAAAAATTAAAATTTTTATATTCATTCAGCAAAAGAACCTTCTTTTTTATCATCTTTTATTTTTAATATAAGGTTTATCAATAATTGGAAACAAAAGGATAGATATCCTATAAAAGCAGCGATTTTTGCTGGATAAACAGGGACATGAATCTTAGCTCCAGGAAGAACTTCTTTTATCTTAAGAGAACTTAAAGCATCAAGCCCCACTTGCCATGTAATCACAACAACAGTTAAAAAAGCTAAAATATAGACAAAAATATTTATAGTAGATGCGAGCTTAGTAGGTAGCCGACTTAAAACAAGGATAACTCTGATATGATGATTACCTTCTTCACAAGGAGAAAATCCTAAAAATACAGAAAGTGCCAGAAACATTCCTACTATTTCAATTGTACCTTCTATTGAACTACCTAAAAAAAGGCGGCTTAATACTTCAGCAACAATCAAAAACATCATGGCACCAATAAAGATGCCACCAGCAGTCCCTATTAATCTGTTATAAAATTTCATAATAGAAGAAACTCCAATTAAAGAAATAAATAATAATAGCATGAGGAGGGAAATTCTCCTCATGCTCAATGTTTAATATAATAAAATCAGTGGTCATCTTCTAATCATAATATTTTTTTATAAGTTTAGAAGATCTCTCCATCAACTCCTTTCCCTTAACTCCCTCTTTTTGAGCTCTTTTAAGCCATTTTGATTTGCTTGCTTCTTCACATATACTTGCCCATTTTTTTACTTCATCCTTTGATATTTCTATAATTTCACATCCTTTTGCTTTCATCTTCTCTTTATATTCTTTTTCCAATGCGATGATTTTGTCAGCTTCTATTTTGCTATACTCTTTTCCAACATCTGAGATAATCTTTTTAATATCAGGGGATAATTTTTTCCAAGTATCAAGATTGATTGTTATAATACCAATGGAGCCAATGAACTGAGGAATAACTAATAGATGATGGTGTTTACCGATCTCATATAATTTATATTTGTAATAAGATGTTACAGGGGTATAATTTGCATCTATAGCTCCCTTTTGCATAGCGGAATAGACTTCTGTTCCTCTTAAAAAAACAATTTTAGCGCCAAGTGCGCTCATGTGTTGAGCATCATAACCACCTGCACAACGTACCTTACGACCTTTTAAATCAGCAAGTGATTTAAGTGGTACAGGTCCACCAACACTATGCTTACCAAAAACACGTATAGCAACAAGTTTTTGATTCCATTTTGCTAATTCTGCTTTTAATTCAGGTGATTTTTTGTAAAGTTCCCAAAAAAAAGCGGCTTTTTCCTTAGGATGAACTGGACCAAGAAGAAATGGCTCTGCAACGGTTAAGAGTTTGAGTTCCTTTGGATAATAGGGTACAAAAATATATCCAACATCAGCTGTACCTTTCTGAATTCCCCTAAGCAATTCTCTTGCCTTTAAAAGGGAGCCAGCAAAGTATTGTTGAAATTTCACCTTGCCATTTGTCCGTTTTGTTACCTCATTCATTAACCAGATAGCTGTTTGAGCGCCCATTCCTCTGGGTGGGTTGTAGCTTGCATACCTTAAGGTAATTGTTTTAGCTTCTAATGATGGAGCTACTAAAAAGAATATGCTAAATATCAGTAAAAAAATAAGACAAATAAAACCATTTAAAACTATTTTCTTTTTTCTCATCTTAAACCTCCTTTTTTAATCTGTTTAAAAAAATATTTTAAATTATTCCTTTGCCTTTGTGCAAAAGACCACTAAAAATTTTGCTTTTTTATTCCCTATGCTTCTGGCGTAATGAGGTCTGTTAGAATCAAAATAAAAGCAATCCCCTTCTTCAGCTATGTAACGTTTCCCATCGTAGATTACTTCCTGTTTCCCCTCGAGCATAAAAACCAATTCCTCTCCTTCGTGATTCAATGGTTCAGAAGGAAATTCAAACCCCGCTGTTAAAATATAACCATCCATTAATCTGTTCTTTTTTTTATAAGTTATTGATTGATATTGATATTCCTTGCTTCCCTCAGACTTATTAACTGTTTTGCGTTCATGAGCTTTTATTATGACAAACTTTTCCTCCTCTTCTTCACTTTTTTGGCCAGTAATGAGATACATAATATCCACCCCAAAAGCATAAGCAATCTTGGTAAGAGTGCTGATAGGTGGTTCCCTTTTCATATTTTCGATCTGAGATAGATAGCTTTTAGCAAACCCAGTTTTTTGAGCCAATTTAGATAAACTTAACCCTTTTTTATTTCGTAACTCCCTTATTCTATTAGCAATTTCAGTATTAATAATTTTAGCTTTTTGTTCTGGATCCTTCATATTATATATTATAATACACTTTTAGCGAACAAAGTCAAGCAAAAAATAGGTTTTGCCTGATTTCTTTAAAAGATTTATGTTATTTGAAAAAAAGAATAATATTAGGTTAAAGAGAAAAAAGATTGAGATATTCTTATCATTTTTTTCAAGTTACTGATATAAGAGCTTTTCATCTTTTATATTATTTTAAAAGAGAGGAGATCAAAAAAAGGGAAAAAATATTTTTTTATGAGAGTTTTACAGATACTAATTTTGATATTCCTGATTTCTCCATGGTGATCCCGTGAAGGATATCAGCTACTTCCATTGTCCTTTTATTATGGGTAATGAGTATAATTTGTGTCATATTGGAGAGTTCTTTTAAGAGTTGAGTAAAGCGGGTTATGTTTAGATCATCTAAAGGTGCATCGATTTCATCCATAATACATAAAGATCCTTTTTTTATAATAAAAAGTGACACAATAAGAGAAATAGCAATTAGTGCCTTTTCCCCACCTGATAAAAGATTTATATTTTGAAGTTTTTTCCCAGGAGGTTGAGCAATGATTTCAATACCGCTGTTTAATGGGTCATTCTCATCGCTAAGTATAATGTCTGCCTTGCCACCATCAAAGAGTCTTGAAAAAAGCTCTTTGAAGGATTCTCTTACCTTTTTATATGTTTCTACAAATCTTTGAGAAGTCGTTTGCTCTATCTTTTTGATGGCTTTTAAAAGGTGATCCATTGCATTTTCCAAATCATATTTCTCTTTATTAAGGAATTCAAGCCTTTTCGATAGCTCTTGGTATTCTTCAACCGCTAAAAGGTTAACCTCTCCCATTTTTTCAAGTTTTGTTTTTAAGGTAATAAGTTTTTGATGTAATTCTTCTTTTTCTTTTTCAGAAAAAGCTTTATCTTCTTCTAAAGGTTTAATCTTTACATGATATCTATCCTCCATTTGTTCAATAAGATGGGAGATTTCAAACTTAATCTCAGAGATTGCCATCTTTTTCTCTATCATCTCTTTTTGGATATTATCAACATCTTTTTTTAGATTACTTGCCTCCTTTTCCAATGTTTGGATCTCAAGAGATAATTTTTCTTTATCTTCTTTTATTTTATGAAATTTTTCCTCTATTAAATGATTTTCCTGTATAAGTTTTCTAATCTCATTTGTTGTGGATTCAAACTCTTCTTTTGTTTTTTCTAAATCATCCTTTCCTTTTGCGATCATTTTTTCAATTTTTCTTTGTTTTTCTTCTGTTTGAATAAGAGAATCTTTTAATCGTTTGATATTTTCCTGATATCTATTCCTTTTTTCTTCTAAAGAGGCTACGTTTACCTGACAAGAAGTCAACTCATTTAATTTTTCCTCCAGGATCTTTTTGTTTAAAGAAAATTCCTTTTGATAAAATGCAAGCTCATCTTCTTTTTTTATTTTTAAAATATTCTTCTCTTTTTCTACTGCTTCTAACCTTTCCCTTTCTTTTTCTATTAACTTTTCTTCATTCCTTAAACGGTTTATCTCTTTACTTAAAATATTAATCTGCTCTTTATTTTTTTCATTGGATTTGATGAGTTGAGATATATCCATTTTATCTTTTGTAATCTCAAGATTTTTCCTTTGGAACTCTTCTAAAAGGATTGCTTCTTCTTTTTCAAGTTCATTTGTCTCTTTTAAAAGTTGTTCGTGAGAAAAATAAAGTTCATTTAGCTGGTTTTTAACTAATGATGATTTTTCTTCAAGCTCTTTTAATTCCCTTTTACGTTTCATTCTGGATAGAGCAAAAGAGTCCTCACTACCCCCGGCAACAACACCATTTGGGTCAATAAGATCACCATCCTTGGTTACTAAAAACCTAAATCCATTTTTATTCCATAAGGAGAGCCCTGTAGAAATGTCATCTACTATATATATTCCATCAATAAAAGGTTTAAGCGTTTTACTAAATTCTTTTTTGATTTTAACAAAATCAGATAAAGGTCCAATAATACCTGGTTCATTAGAGGCAGTGAGGGGAGAAGAGGTTGTTAAAAGATTTGATTCTTCAGCTGGTATAAAAGTTCCCCTTCCTCCTTTTGTTTGTTTAAGATACAAAATCTCCTTAACCCCTACATCCCTGTCTTTTACCAAAATATATTGAAGCTGTTTACCGAGAGCAGATTCAAGAGCAATTTCATAACCAGGTGTAACTTCAACCATATCAGCTACTAATCCAAATATGCCATCTTTGTTTTGAGATTTTTTGTGCTTGATAAGTACATTCTTTATACCCTGATCCATCCCTTCATAAGATTCTATCATTTCTTTTAGTGAATTAGATTGAGAGATTATTTGATGATATTTAAGTTCCTCTCTTTTTATCTTACTAACAAGATTTTCTATCTTTTCTTTTATTTTTATTCGTTTTTCTTTTGCTTTTTCTCTTCTTTTTTCAATAGAAATTAACTCTATTTTATTTTTTTGTTTTTTGTTCTTTTTTTCTTTTAAAAGGTTTTCAATTTTTTCTATTTCTGCAAGAATTTTATCTTTTTCTGCTATTATATGAGAAATTCCTGCTTTATTTTTTGTTATCTCTTTTTCTATAGAGACCCTTTTATTATGGATTTCAGCAAGATTTGAAATGATGGATAATAATTCTTCTTTTCTTTTTTCCTGTTCTTTTTCAATTTGGCTCACCTTTTTCTTTAGATCATCAACCAAAGAATTTTTTTCTATAAGTTCTTTTTTATACCGATTATATTCACTTTCTACCTCTTGAGATTCTTCTTCATATTTTTTCAGCTCTTTTTTTAATTCTTTATGATGGCTTGAGAGCTCTTCAAGCTCACTTGCTTGATTTTTAAGAAAAATAGCCATTCTATTTTGTTCATTTAAAAGATTTTTCTTTTTAGATTCTGCTAAAGAAATTAAGTTTTTTATTTCATAATAATGAGATTGGATTAAAGATAACTCCTCTTCATTACGAGTAAGGGTATCTTTTAGCTTAAGGATTAATGCATCTTTTTGGGATAATGTAGAGGCAAAAGTAGCATATGCATTACTTTTTATATCAAGATCCTTTTCATTTGTTTTAAGCTTTTTAAAAAGGAAGAGGAGTTGATTTTGAGCTAAACTTAGCTCTAATTCTTTTATTTTTTCTCTTACTTTGATAAATCTTTTTGCTTTTGATGCCTGTCTTTTAAGGCTGTTTGCTCTGCGGGTTATCTCAAATATTAGATCTTCTAACCTCAATAGATTAGAACGAGTATTCTCCAACTTGATTAAAGTAACCCTTTTTTTCTCTTTGAATTTTGTAATACCTGCTGCTTCTTCAATTAGGGTTCTTCTTTCTCTTGGATGGGCAGAAATAAGCCAGTTGACTTTGTCCTGTTCAATGATGCCATATCCACCCTCTCCTAAACCTGTGCCCATAAAAAGTTCAGCAATATCTTTTAAACGGCAAGGAGAGTTGTTAATGAGGAATTCACTTTCACCAGATCTATAAAGTCGCCTTGTAACACTAAACTCTTCAACTTCTTTTAGGTTAGTAGGAAAAAGTTTCCCATCATTGAGAAAAAAAAGTGTTACTTCTGCCATGGAGAGGGGACGTTTCTCTTCAGACCCGCTAAATATAACATCTTCCATAACTCTTGCCCTAAGATTGCGGGCATTTCTTGCACCAATACACCAAAGGACAGCATCTACTATATTACTTTTTCCGCATCCATTAGGGCCTACAATTGCTGTTATCCCTTTATGGAATTGCAATAATGTTTTTTCTGCAAACGATTTAAACCCTGAAAGTTCGATTTTATCTATTATCATACTGTTTAGGAATTATTTTTTATAAGATTTTGAGCTTGTTTTAATCTTTTTATTACCCTTTTTTGCCCTATTGCCTCAATTAATTCAAAGATACCAGGGCTTACTGTTCCTCCAGTTAATGCAACCCTGACTGGTTGAGCTATTTTACCCAATTTTATTTTTTCTTTATCCATATACTCTATAAAGATCTGTTGAATATTTTCTTTAGTAAAAGAGGTAAGAAAAGAGAATTTTTTGATTAAGAACTCTAAGAAAGGCAATATATTGGAAGTCAAGAATTTTTTTGCTAAAGATGGATCAATTTCAATCTCTTCTTTAAAATAGTAAGCACCTATTTCTACCATCTCTTTTAATGTATTAGCTCGGCCTTTTAGGGTGGCAACTTGTTTAATAAAAAGGTTCTCATCGTCTATTTTATAACCTTTTGCTTCAACAAAAGGCTTAAGTAGTTTTGACAGTTCAATATCATCTGTCATTTTTATATGTTCACTATTTACCCAGAGAAGTTTTTCTGGGTTAAAAACACCTGCAGATTTTCCAACATGATCCAGAGAAAAATACTCAATAAGTTCATCAATTGTGAAGATTTCCTGATCACCATGAGACCAACCAAGCCTAACAAGATAGTTAACCATTGCAGAAGCTAAGTATCCTGCATCTTTGTATTCCATAATAGAAGTAGCCCCATGTCTTTTGCTGAGCCTTTTTTTATCGTTTCCAAGTATCATAGGGACATGGGCAAATTCAGGAAGAGGATAGCCAAGAGCTTTATAAAGTTGGATCTGTCTTGGTGTGTTATTTACATGATCATCCCCTCTAATTACATGGGTGATTCCCATTGTTGCATCATCAACTACTACTGCAAAATTATAGGTTGGAAGACCATTTCTCCTTTGTATTATTAAATCATCAAGTTCTTGATTATCAAACTCAATTCTACCTTTTATTAGATCATTTACGATTGTTTTACCTTCTTGTGGAGAAGCAAAACGTATTGCAAAAGGTTTATCTTTTGGAGGATTTTTAAGATTTCGGCATGTGCCATCATATTTTGGTTTTCTTCCCTCTTTTAGGGCTTTTATCCTTTTTGCTTCAAGCACTTCAGGTTCACAATAACAGCGATATGCTTTACCTTCATCAAGTAGTTTTTTTACATGTTCTTGATAAATATGTAATCTTTCACTCTGAAAATATGGACCTTCATCCCAATCAATACCAAGCCATTTTAAACCTTCCAAAATAACATCTACATCCTCTTTAGAAGACCTTTCTACGTCAGTATCCTCTATCCTTAAGATGAATTCACCTTTATGATGGCGTGAAAAAAGCCAGTTAAATAAAGCTGTTCTAACACCACCTATATGAAGTTTTCCTGTTGGACTTGGAGGAAACCGAGTTCTAACTTTTTTCATTTATATCTCCTTTTCATCTACTTCAATTGAAATTATATACAAATATCAAATTTTGTCAAGCTTTCTATTTGTTTGAATTTCATTTATAGCATGATCAAGAACTTACTTTGCTCCTTTTTAATGAACTTTACTTTTTAATAACGTTATATCATTTTTAAATTTCTTTTTCTATTTAAGATAATAGAGGAAATCTCTATTGACATCTTACATTGCATATAATATCACTTTAAATAATTTAATTTGATTGAGTATAATAAAAAGAATCTCCTTTGGGCTAAATTTTAAAGTTTTTAGCTTTAAAAAAATTTTTTTAAAAAGGGTATCCTTATGGGTAAAACAAAATATGAGATAATCACTGAGGCAAGGAATATTTTAGGTCTTCCAGAAAAGGCAACAATGCAGCAAATTATAAATAGTTATAGAGAGCTATTAAAGAAATGGCATCCTGATAAATGTAAAGAGGATAAAGATAAATGTAAGGAGATGAGTATAAAGGTTATAGAGGCATACAGGATAATCATCGACTATTGTAGTAATTATGAATATTCATTCACAAAAGAGGATGTAGCAAGATCATTATCACCAGAGGATTGGTGGTATCAAAGGTTTGGAGATGATCCTCTCTGGGGGAAAGGAGATGGCTAAAACTAAACCTTTTGATCTATATTTTAATGAATATGATAAATGGTTTGAAGATAATGATAAAATCTATCTTTCAGAGTTAAACGCCATCAAAAGGTTTATTCCTAATGATAAGTTAGGGATAGAGATAGGAGTTGGGACAGCTAAATTTGCTTCTCCTTTATCAATTAGGTTTGGTATTGAGCCATCTAAGAGGATGGCTAAAATATCAAAGGAAAAAGGGATTAAAGTAATAAAAGGAGTTGCAGAAAACCTACCATTAAAAAAAGAGAGCATGGATTTTATCTTAATGGTAACAACAATATGTTTTGTTGATGATATTAAGAAAAGTTTGAATGAATGTTACATGGCTTTGAAAAAAGAAGGTTTTATTGTTATTGGTTTTGTTGACAAAGAGAGCGACCTTGGTAAGCTTTATATTAAAAAAAGAGAAAAAAGTAAATTTTATAAAGAAGCAACGTTTTATTCAACGAAAGAAGTTTTGGGTTATTTAAAAAAAGCAGGATTTATTCATTTCGATATTGTCCAAACTATTTATAAAAACCAGAATATCTCTGTTCAGCCGGTAAAGTCTGGGTATAATGAGGGCAGTTTTATAGTAATAAAAGGATATAAGAATTAATGGAAGATAAAAAAGAGCAAAATTATAATCTTTTAAAAAAGAAAGCTTTTGATTTAGGAGCACATCTTTTTGGTGTTGCTAATACAGAGCCATTAAAACAACGATTTTTAGAGATAGAAGGAACTTATATGGATGATCTTCCCTATGCTATATCATTAGGATTTCCACTTTCAAAGAGGATATTAAAAGGAATTGTTGATCATCCAACAAAGCTTTATTTCTTTCATTATCAAAGGATGAATATATTAATAGATACGGTTACAATAAAGCTAACCAATATTATTCAAGATATGGGATATGAAGCCTTACCAATACCTTCATCTCAAGTAATCGACTGGAAAGAACAAAAAGCACATATATCGCATAAACATGTAGCAAAAGAGGCAGGTTTGGGCTGGATCGGTAGAAATAACCTCCTTGTTACAAAAAGATATGGTTCATGTTTAAGATTGGGCACTATACTTACTGATATCCCTCTTAAGGCAGATTCTCCTTTAGATCAGGATTGTGGTTTATGTCGGAGATGTTTAAATGTTTGTCCTGTGAATGCTATTCATGAATCCCCAGCAGATTTTGATCATATTGCCTGTTATGAACAGTTGAAAATCTTTCAAAAGAAGCATAATATAAGACATATGATATGTGGGATATGTGTAAAAGTATGTTTAGGGGAGTTCGGGAAAAATGATAAACTATCCCAAAAAGTATGATGTAATTGTAGTAGGGGGTGGTCATGCTGGCTGTGAAGCAGCTCTTGCTTCTGCCAGGATGGGTCTTAAAACCCTGCTTGTTACTATAAATGCTGATAACATTGCGCAGATGTCGTGCAACCCTGCAATCGGTGGGCTTGCAAAAGGGCATCTTGTAAAAGAGATAGATGCCTTAGGTGGAGAGATAGCTTTAGCAGCAGATGATACTGGTATTCAGTTTAGGGTATTAAATACAAAAAAAGGCCCTGCAGTGCGTTCTTCAAGAGCTCAGATCGATATGTTTGAATATAAAACAAGGATGAGATCTGCTTTAGAAGCAGAACCTAACCTTGATATAAAACAGGACATGGTGGAAACCATTCTTGTAAAAAATAATAAGATAGAGGGAATAACTACTAAAAGTGAGCTTGCATTCTTTGGTAAAGCTGTAATTATTACAACAGGAACCTTTTTAAATGGATTGATCCATATAGGGCTTAACCACTTCCCTGCTGGTAGGATGGGGGATTTCCCTTCAACAGGACTTTCTGCTTCTTTGAAAAAATTAGGTTTTAGGATGGGAAGGCTTAAAACAGGGACTACACCGAGGTTAGATGGAAATACAATCGATTTTTCTTCACTTACTCCTCAGTATGGTGATGATCCACCCAAACCTTTTTCTTTTTCTAATAAAGAGATTAAAAGAGAGCAAGTACCTTGCTATATTACTCATACCAACAAAAGAACTCATGAGATTATCTTATCAGGGTTGGATCGTTCACCATTATATGCAGGTGTTATAAAAGGTATAGGACCAAGGTATTGTCCTTCTATAGAGGATAAGGTCGTTCGGTTCTCTGAAAAGGAATCCCATCAGATATTTTTAGAACCAGAGGGTATTAGAACAAAAGAGACATATCCTAATGGCATACCAACAAGTTTGCCAATGGATATTCAGATAAAGATGGTAAGAAGTATCCCTGGTCTTGAGAAGGCAGAGATTATAAAGCCTGGCTATGCTATTGAATATGATTTTGTAGATCCAACAGAACTTCTTCCAACTTTAGAGACAAAGAAGATAAAAGGACTTTATTTGGCAGGGCAGATCAATGGTACATCAGGTTATGAAGAAGCTGCAGCTCAAGGCTTAATTGCTGGAATAAATGCAGCTCTTAAAATCAGGGGGGAAGATCCTCTTATTATTTCTCGTTCCCAAGCCTATATTGGGGTATTAATAGATGATCTTGTAACAAAAGGAACCAATGAACCTTATAGGATGTTTACATCAAGAGCTGAATATAGACTTCTATTAAGAGAAGATAATGCAGATCTACGGCTTATGGATTTAGGCCACAAGATAGGGCTTCTAAAGGATGAAATATATAGAAAGTTTGTGAAAAAAAGAGATGCTATCAATAAAATTGTTGAATTGCTATCTTTTCAGAAACTTTTACCTAACAAAGAGACAAATAAAAAACTTGAGCATATGGGAATATCTCCAATAAGCAATGTTATTCCATTAAAGGAGCTATTAAAAAGGCCTGAAGTTAAACTTTTCATGCTTATCCCGTTTTTACCAGATATTGAGATAATTGAAGAAGAAGTTGCTAATCAGGTAGAGATTCAGATAAAGTATGAGGGATATTTAAAAAGACAGCAGGAACAGATAGATAGATTCAGAAAGATGGAAAATTTTACAATACCTGAAGAGATTGATTATAAAAAGTTATCAGGACTTTCTGCTGAAGTAAAGGAAAAATTAGATATGATAAGACCTCGTTCTTTAGGACAAGCTGCAAGGATTTCTGGTATTACACCTTCAGCAATATCTATTTTGATGATCCATATGAAAAAGGCAGGAGCATTTAATTAATTTGCAAAAAAATAGAATGCGAACTAATTCAGCTTAAAAAATTTTTTTGTTTAGACCCGTAGTGTCAGGTTACAGTTGAATATTTAGTATTCTTAATTTATTGGTGGAGCATAAAACGTTAAGAAATTATGTTAAACACAGACTGGGTCTTGAACACTCTCATGGAGCACCTTTGACAGAAAACTTTATAGTTAAAACAATAGAAAAAGCAAGAATCTTTTTTTGCAGTTTCTGTAATGGCATTTTTTACTCCTTTGGAGACTCAATTAAAAAAAGTATCTAAGTATGCAAAAAGAGCAGGGGAGCCTCCTGTATGTATGAAAAGCAAATTTTCCTCTTTCTTGAAATATCCTTTTCTAATAAGATCGATAACCCCTGCCATAGCTTTGCCTGTGTAAACAGGATCGAGTAAAATTCCTTCAGTTTGTGCGACAAGTTTAACTGCTTCGACCATTTCTAAAGTTGGAATTGAATATCCTTTGCCAACATAATCTCCGAAACAGAGTACAGCATCTCGTGGTATTTCCTCTTTGATTCCTACATGAGCTGCTGTCTTTTGGACAAGAGAGTAGATTAGCTCCTCTTGAGCCTCTTTGCTACGGCTGACATTAATTCCAATTACTGGGATGTTGCTGTTGTTACCATAAAAGCCTGTTAAAAGCCCTGCATGAGTTCCACCACTACCACTGGCGCAGATTACACGATCAATATTTAAACCCATATCAAATAACTGTGAAAGAATTTCTTCTGCACATGCAACATAACCTGTTGCCCCTATTTCATTTGATGCACCTCCAGGTATTATATAAGCCTTACGACCCTCGCTTGCAATTTCATCAGCTACCTTTTCCATCTCCTTCATCATGTCTGAACCACCTGGAACAACCTTAATCTTTTCAACTCCCATCAAATGGTAAAGGAAATTATTACCGCTTGCTTTTGGGTTATAACTGTTAGGTACACGTTCTTCCAAAACTAATCTGCACTTTAAACCCTCCTTTACTGCTGCTGCAAGTGTTAAACGGCAATGGTTCGATTGAACCGCACCACAAGTAATAAGAGTGTCAGCATCTTTAGCAAGAGCATCAGCCACAACGAATTCAAGCTTTCTGGTTTTATTTCCCCCTCCAGCCAATCCAAGCATATCATCCCTTTTTATATAGATATTAGGCCCATTTAGAGCATCTGAAAGCCTTGAAAGTTTCTCAATAGGTGTTTGCCCAACTGTATAACGTCTACGCGGAAAACGTGCGAGATTCATTTTTATATCCTCCTTATATTTAGTAATTTAAAGTTGCTTTTAATTCAATTTATTTATTTTATATTTTATTTATAATTATCAAATATTTCCTATAATGGAAATTTTAATTGATAAGCGATATTTTAGGAAAGTTCTAAGGGTTTAAGACCTGCTTCCTTAATAGCTGCCCTTGCAAGAATAAAGATAGAATCAAATAGTGGAATTGAAAGATCTTTTTGTTTTAGAACTAACGGTATTTCAGTGCAGCCAGCAATGATCCCTTGAGCACCTTTTTCTATAAGATTATTAACCACTTTTAGCAGTTTTTCTTTTATTTTTTCCCTATTGGCAATTGTTAGAACAGACTTGATATCGTATATTGCTTCCATAACCTTTTTCTGATCTTCTTCAGATGGTGTGTATGTTATAATATTATCTTGCTCAAGCCTTTTTTTAAATGCTCCACTATGTATTGTGCCTGTTGTAGCCAACATCCCTATATAATTGATTGTTGGATGATTTTGTTTAATAAACTCTGTTACAGCATCAAATAAGGAGAGAATAGGGATTTTAATCCCTTTTTTTAGTTCGTTTAAAAAGGCATGAGCAGAAACGCATGGAATGATGATAAAATCTGCCCCTGCTTTCATTAAAGCATTCCCAGAATTTACCAAAACCGGAACAGGGGATTCTCCTTTACCTAAGATTGCAGCCGTACGATCTGGAACCTTTGGATTAGAATCAATAATCAACCTAAGATGTTCTTGATCATTTTTAGCTATAGTATTTCTGATAATTTGATCAAAACAGTATAAGGTTGCTTCAGGTCCCATACCACCTAAAATACCAACGATTTTCTCTCTCATAAATCTTTCCTTGCTTGAAATATTGTATCAATGGAGGATGTGAGATATAAAGTCTTTTGCCCTTTCAGTTTTGGGGTTTTTAAAGAATTCTTCATAAGTTCCTCTTTCAACGATTTGACCATAATCCATAAAAAGGATCTCATCTGCTACCTCGCGAGCAAAACCCATTTCATGGGTAACACAAAGCATAGTCATACCTTCTTTTGCCAAATCTATCATAACATCTAAAACCTCTTTAATCATCTCAGGGTCAAGTGCTGAAGTTGGTTCATCAAAGAGCATATATTCTGGTTCCATAGCAAGCGCACGAGCAATGGCAACACGCTGTTGCTGACCCCCAGAAAGGTTAGCAGGATATTCATTAGCCTTTTCTGGTATTCCAACCCTTTCAAGTAATTTCATAGCCCTTTCCTCAGCTTCTTTTTTTGATAGTTTTAGGACCTTGATAGGGGCTAAAGTAATATTTTGTAAAGCGGTCATATGCGGGTAAAGTTCAAATCTCTGGAAGACCATGCCAATTTTCTGTCTAAGTTTATAAATATTGGTTTTAGGATCATTTACTTTTACGCCTCCAACAATAATCTCACCTTGTTGAAAAGGTTCAAGCCCATTGATGCAGCGTAAAAGAGTGCTTTTACCAGATCCACTTGGACCACATACAACAACAGTTTGGTTTTGACGAATGACCTCGTTAATATTTTTTAAAACTTGGAAATCGCCAAACCATTTGCTTACGTTCTTGATTTCTATCATAATATATTAGCCTTTCTAACTTTTTCTTCATAATAACGGCTTATCTTTGAGCCAGTATAGCAGATGATAAAAAAGGTTATGGCAACAAACCCAAAAAGTTGAATTGAGCGAACTTCAAGATTGTCTACTATTGAAGCGCGACGCACTAATTCTGGAAGGCCAATAACAAAAGCTAAGCTGGTATCCTGCAAAGTAACAATTGATTGTGTAATTAAACTTGGCATCATACGCCTAAAAGCGATTGGTACAGTAATGTAGCGAACTGTCTGGGAGTAGGTTAAACCTGTGGCAAAAGCTGCGTTGACTAAATCCTTGCTGATCGATTGATATCCTGCCCTAAAGATCTCACCGAAATAGGTTGCTTCAAAAACAATAAAAGAGACAACAGCGGAAGGAAATGGATCAATAGAGCTTCCAGTAATGATCGGCATAACAAAGTAGAACCAAAAAATAACCAAAATCAGAGGGATATTTCGTATAAAGTTAACATAATAGGTAACAGGATAGTAGATCCATTTATTTTTTGAAATGCGCCCAAGTCCAACTAAAATTCCTAAAGGAATACCACCAGCAAGAGCACAAGCCGCAAGTTTAAAGGTAATTAAAAGCCCGCCCATCAAGAAAGAGAAATTTCTAAAAACCGCATCAAACATAATTATCTCCCAACCATACCTTTAATCTTATATTTTTTTTCAATAAGCCCCATAAATTTAACAACACTCAATCCAAGGAATAGATAAATGAACATAGCTCCAGTAGTTGCTTCTAAACCATGGAAAGTTACAGCATCGATACGGTAACTTTGAAAGGTTAATTCAGCTAACCCAATGGTCATAGCCACTGATGAATTTTTGAATATGGTTAAAAACTCGGTTGTAAGTGGTGGGATGATAATCCTTAAAGCATATGGTATGATGACATATCTATACATCTGGACTTGAGTCATTCCTGTGGATAGAACAGCTTGATATTGATCACGGCTGATTGAAGCAAACCCTGCCCTTACATGTTCTGCTACTCTTGATGCTGTATAAAGGCCAAGACCAATAATAGCTACGTAAAAATTAAGATCAGGGATTCGATTGATCTGGTGAGCTAATTTTTCGCCAAAAAGCATAGGACCAGCATAGAACCAAAAGAAAAGTTGTACAATAAATGGTATATTGCGAAAAAGCTCAACATAGGCTGTGCCAAGAAATCTCATCCAACGCCATGTTGTGATACGTAATGTTCCAATAAATATACCAAGAATAAGAGCAATAATCCATGCAAGTAAGCCAACTTCTATTGTTACTAATAAACCTTTTAGTATCCATATACCATATGGATGACGCCACAAAACACTCCAATCAAATTCATAAGCAAATCTCACCGAAGTTCTCCTAAACAGATTTTATTAGATTTTTTAATGTGGTCAAAAACAAGAGGGGAAAATATTTTCCCCTCTATTATGAGCATCCCTATTTTTTCTTCCACCAGCCTTCTTTTATTGGGTAGACAATCATATTCAAATAATTTTTGTAGGCTTTTGACATCTTAATAGGCACAGGACCTTTTGGTCCCATCCATTTCTCATAAAGTTTAAAAAACTCTCCTGTCTTGATTGCCCAAAGGATAGTGTTGTTTACAAAATCACGAAAATCAGAGTCATTTTCACGCACAATATAAGCATAAGGCTCATAGGCAATGGCAAAATCCACAGTCATCCATTTTTCTGGATTCTTATCCTTCATCCGTAAACCTTCAAGTAAACTACGGTCGGTCGAGTAGGCATCGATTTTACCAGTTTTAAGGGCTAACATACCTTGTGGATGAGTTTCAGTAACTACAATATCTTTTGGTTTGAATACGCCAGCAGCAACCTTTTCTCGCACAGCTTGGAGGTTGGTTGTCCCACGAGCAGATCCAACAACCTTACCATTTAAATCTGTAATAGTTTTAATTCCTGAATCCTTTGCAACAAGAAATGTCGTTTCAGAAAAAAAGAAAATCAAACTAAAATCTGCTATCTCTTCTCGTTTTTGAGTATAAGTGGTTGAACCCATCTCAACATCTATAGTACCATTTACAACCATAGGAATACGGGTTTTAGGGGTTACAGTAAATGGTTGGATAACGATCTTTTTGCCAAATCGCTTTGAAAGATTTGCTGCTAAAAGTTTTGCCATATCGACTGAAAAGCCAACATGTTTGCCTACTTTTGGATCCATGTAGGCAAAAGGAATGGAACCTTCTCTGAAACCAACTCTTATCTTGCCACTCTTTTCAATCCGCTCCATTGTCCCGCCAGCAAAAAGTGGAGTTAGTTGCAAGGAAAGTAGAAAAGTTACAGATAATAAAATAATTAAAAATTTTTTCATAACGACTCCCCCTCTCTTATTAAATTTTTATAAATTTATAGAGAAAAAATTACCCTTCTTTAAGTAGCACATAACGAAACTTTTGTCAATGAGATTATTAACTTAAAATAAAAAATATAAGCATATGGTAATACAATTAAGATGGCAAGATTAGAAGTAATGGGAAAAGAAGGCATTGCCTGATAGAGGCCAATACTTAACGAAATGAAAAATAGATTTTGGGCTTTAAAAAGCCTATGAGAAAATATGAAATAAGTTATAAAACAATAGCAAACCGTAAGTTAAAAAAGAAGATTTTTTATAATAATATAACAAAAAACTGAGCTAAAAAGCTCACTTTTTTAGAAAGTCTTTCATCTCTATAAAATCTATGAAATAAGGTTGATTCATATTGTTATTATCATCTATTTTATTTTAACTTTATATAAGGTTTTGATGAGATTCTTTTGAATATTTCTCTTTAGCTTTTAAGTAAAATAATATATAGTTAAAAAATATTAATGATATAAAAAAGCAAGATGATTAAATTAGGAGTTAAAGATGGATAATGATTTATTTTTTTCAAAACTAAAAGATCGTTATCCTAAAAAGGTTTTTAAAGCAGAAAAGGTGATTAAAGAGATAAAAAATGGTAGCAATATATTTATTGGCACAGCAACAGGAGAACCTAAACACCTTATTGATGCGCTTGTAAATAAAAGTGAAGCAAAGGATTGTTATATATATCAGATTCTTCCTTGGACACTCTCAAAATATCTTAACAGTCATGAATTTCTCTTACGATTTTTGATAAAAGCTTTTTTTATAAGCCGTGATATCAGAAAAGCTGCTCTTGAAGGGAAGATAGATTATGTTCCAGCTTATCTTTCTGAAATCCCTGAACTTTTCTCTCGTAAGCTTATTGATCTCGATGTTGCTTTGGTACAGGTTAGCCCTCCTGATAAATATGGTTACTTAAGTTTAGGTATTTCAGTTGATATAACAAAATCAGCTGTAAAAAATGCTAAGATGGTTATAGCTCAAGTAAATCCAAAAATGCCAAAAACATGGGGAAATAGTTTTGTTCATGTAGATGAAATAGATTATCTTGTCCCATTTCAAGAACCATTGATTAGGATTTTACCTCGTAAACCTGATAAGGTTGTTGAAAGAATAGGGTTATATGTATCACGCCTTATAGAAGATGGTGCAACAATCCAAATAGGTTTTGGGCAAACACCTAATGCTGTTCTTAAATTTCTTGACGGTAAAAAGGATTTAGGTGTTCATACACAAATGTTTTCTCAAGGGTTCATAGATCTCATTAAGAAGGGGGTTATAACCAATGAAAAAAAGAGCTTGCATCCTGGAAAGGTTATAACAAGTCTTTGCATGGGTTCAGAAAGTGTTTATAGATTTGTGCATAACAACCCTATGATAGAATTTCATCCTTCAGAATATGTGAATGATCCTTATATTATTGCACAAAATGAGAAGATGATCTCTATTAATACAGCATTAGAGATAGATTTAACAGGACAGGTTTGTGCTGATTCAATAGGATATTCTTTTTATAGCGGAATGGGAGATCAGATTGATTTTATCAGAGGAGCAGCTCGCTCAAAAGGCGGTTTCCCTATTATTGCTCTTCCCTCCACCGCGATGAATGGTAAAATCTCGAGGATAGTATCTCACCTTACTGAAGGAGCTGGTGTCTCAAATACCAGAGGTGATATTCATTATGTAGTGACAGAATATGGAATAGCACATCTTTATGGGAGGGACATCTATCAAAGGGTGTTAGAGCTTATTCAAGTAGCTCATCCAAAATTTAGAAAGGAGTTACTTGAAAAGGCAAAAAAACATCATTATATCTTTCCAGAT
>Ga0164318_10000551_pt1 | contig 29304 bp, 26 predicted proteins | sample GuaBasSedimGuay9_FD_113734 | JGI IMG/M metagenome (GOLD analysis project Ga0164318, IMG submission 113734) | Subseafloor sediment microbial communities from Guaymas Basin, Gulf of California, Mexico - Guay9, Core 4571-4, 0-3 cm | ecosystem: Environmental > Aquatic > Marine > Hydrothermal vents...
CATTATCGATAGACCAACCGCCCCACGTTGTATTATATTCCTTTAAATATAAATTATTGTCTTCTAACGTTGATAACTTAATTTTCCCATCTTTATAACTGTGACTATCATTTGGATTATTATTGGACACTCCAGCACTCATTAAAGATTGATCATTGAAATATAGTATTGAATAGGTCGATAACATAAGTAAGATTGTAAATGCAAATATTAAAACCTTTAAATTTTTAATTTTCATTCTTCTCACTTTACATATTATTCCTTTATTTTATATTATATTTTATATTATAATTTACCAATTTTTATATAAAAGTACTTTCACAAATCCTATTTAATTTTTTGATTTAAATAACCATTCGATGAAATAAAGTTCTTATTTTCATTTTTTAAACCTCTTATACTTCTATTATATTACTTCTATTTATTTCCTCTTTATATGATATTGAATGCTTTTGTAAATTCCAATACTTTTTTTGTCACAGATTCTTTTCTTTTAATTTTTTCAACTCTTTCTTTTTTTCACCTCCTTTCTATTTAGTTTAATACTAACCAACATCGACCTTCTTACCATTATCTTCCCCAATTTCCCCCTTTTTTTATCTCCTTTACAAACCCCAAAAATTCTCTTATCGCTAAATAAAAATTTAAAGTTAATTTCCAGTGAAAAAAAAGTATCCAGATGTTAAAAAATCTCTTCTACTTTTATCAAACAATTTTCTATAATAACTTCAAAAAAAGAAAAAAACGTCATTTTTTATGATATTTAATCCATCTTGTTCCATTTGTCCGATTTCTAATTGATAATAAAAACTTTTTAATAAATTTATAATGAATACCCAAATTAACCATAGAAATTTTTGAAATATTTGATGGTTTCCTTATTATTTCCCATTTTTTACTATTTAACTTTAAATCCATATTTTTTTAATGAATTTTTCATGTCATTTTTAAAGGATTCAGGGGTACCTTCTAAAAATGCTCCTACCATATCTATACCCTCTACAATATCCGAATTTCTTGACTTTGCCTTCTGTTCTGCCATTGTCCCAATAGCTATTTTTGCAATTTGCCTAAAATGCTCCGGCGTTTCTAATATAATCTTGTCGAATATTTCTTTTATCCTTGGTTCCCATCTCATCCCTTCAGATTTCTCACTTTTTTTAATTTCCTCTTTCGGTTCAATCCCAAACTCTCGTCCTGTGGTTAAGTCTTTTAGATATGTTTTTAATATTGCTACATATGATTTAACTCTCTCTTCATCTCTTATTATTGCTTTCTGCGCCCATTTAGAACAATAATCACATTCATCACACATCGCATTACAGTTCTGATTCTTGAAAAATTCAATAAACCCATCTAACTTTGTATTATCAATTATAATTTTTGATTTTTATTCTAAATCCAAGCATTTCCTCATCCCTTCAATTGGATCCTTCTGATATGTCCCTTCCGCTGAAATAGAAATAGCCTGTATAATATCAATTAAATTTCCTTTATACTCCCGATTTGAATACGCATTAACTGACCTAATTATCCAATTCGTTGGCATTCTACGCCCTGCTATCTTAAAATTTTTTATCCCTATTCTCTCATAATGCACCAAATCTTCAGGCCTTATCCACCTACATTTTATTAACTCCACTGGATCTGAATATTTTATAATACTACAATTTAATATACACGTATCTATATACTTACCTTTCATTGGGTGGTCAGTTTGCGAAGAATGCCCCATAAGGTTATAATGATAAAGCCGAAATGGACACTGAAATAAACACCCATCCGTTAATAGTAAATTTAACTCACAATTGTATTTTCTAAGCGCTTTTTGCATCTTCTCTAAAGTCTTAAAATCCCTATTTATCATAGCATCCGGTGTTATCTCTGATGCTCCTAACTCAGCATAAAATTTTGCCCGATTGACCGAATTCACCGTTGCAATTGTCGATACCCTTATTTTTAATTCTGGAAATTGCTCATGTATTATTTGTATCAAAAATGGTATCGTCACTATTACATAATCTGATCCTATATTAACTATCCACTCGAGATACTCTATTATCTTTCTATAATACCCCTTGTCATATTCTATATTTCCTAAACATGGCGCATTTAATAAATAAGCAAATTTCATCCTATTTTTGTGTACTTCCTTTATGTATTCAGTAATTTCCTCCTCTGAAACCTCGGGTAATAAAAATGACGGCCTACCTCCACCTATCGGCGTATTTGGCGCACTACCATACAAGTCTCTAACCGGATATTTTATTATTTTCTCAATAAGTTCTGGATCCCAATTTGTCGCTACAGTAAATCGTGCCATATATATCTCCATTAATCTTTTTTCATTTTTTTATTTTCTAACAAATTATTTTTGACTATTCTATAGCCTTTTTGGCTACTTTTTTATTATATCTATTCAATATTCTTATTTTTTTAACCATTTATATGGTGCCCTACTCATTTATCTCGCTATTTAAAGATTTTTTAATGTAAAAATTAATATGAAATCTAAAATCTATTTTCTCATCTGCTCAATTTATCTTTATAAAAATAACTCAGGATTTCTTTTCATTATAGCTATAAATGCCCTTAATTACCTATTTAGACCTATTATTTTATTTTTTTATTATTTTTCGCAACATCTTGCTCAATGTCCCTTCTATACCTCACTTATTTTTACTAATATTTGTAAAATCTTCCTTAATTTTATCTCACTGAAAATGAAATAAAATTATTTATATATTGTTAAAATACAAGACATTTTGAAAAAACTCGATTAACATTGAGACATATTATGTCTGGTGCTAATTGATATCTATTTATCCCAGCAAGATATCTCCTCTCATTTATTTAAACTTTACGTATTTAGGTATCTATATAAATTAGGGTGCTAAATCCATGGAAAGCGAGATTGGGGAAAGTATTCCCAAAAAACCCGGGAAAATTAAAAGATTTGGCAGATTTCTGTCCAAAGTTGGCAAAAAAGTACTCCCTGCAGTCGCCGATATTGCTACAGGTGTATTTATTGGCCCCGCAGTCGCCCCTATCACTCAATTTATTGCCTCCAAATTGACCAACTATGGTATTTCAATTGATGAAGCAGAATTAACAACACTCCCAGAATCCTTTAGTAATTTAAAATCACTTCAAACTCTAAATTTAAGATATAATAGATTAGATACTCTCCCGGAATCGTTATGCAATTTACCAAACCTTAAAGAAATAATGATTACCAAAAATATGTTAGGAACTCAAGCAAATTCTATTATCAAAAAATGCAAAAAGAAGGGTATTAAAATCAATGATCCAGACGAAAGATATTAATTTTTATGTCTTTTATTAAAAAAATTTAATATTTGTTTTCTTTTCCTGTAAAATTTAATATCATCCCAAAATTTAATCTTTAATAAACTTCATAATTCTTTTAGATTTATGCCTAAATTTTCTTAAATAAAAAAATAAATATTGAATTTTATTCTATCTTCTTAAATTCAATCTCTCGCTGCTGACGCCTGTAAAATTCCGCCAAATAACCCTGCTATAAATATTACTACAGATATTGAATGCACTATTCCTCCTGAAGCATATACAGGCAGCCCATTATAAATTGCCATTACATTTACAAATATATCAAATGTAAGAAATAAGATTGCACCTATTAATACTGAATATCCGCCCTTCCAAAAACCTATGATTGCTCCTATTGTCAATAAAATTGAACTTATTATCCAAATTATTATTCCTGCTAACCAGCAATATGCAAATAGTGAGTAAGTTGACATATATCCAATTACTTCAGTCCACCTTGTAAAATAGTATCCCAATAAATAGTGTGATGATGGGACCCCAACAAAACTTGGAGAAACTAAACCAGTTACTACCGCTAAAATGCCCGCAAATATAGCTACAAAACCGCCAAATACAGTCCTAAATCCGCCCATTAGCTTATACCTTCTAATTTATTTTTTAATTTAAATTTCTGTTTTTTCTTTTTTGTTTTCTATTTCTAAATTTTTTATTTTTTGACTTAATTTTTATAATTTTTATTGTTAGTATTTAGATAGAATTTTTTAATAAAAAGTTTCCGAATTAATGCTCCCATTACATTCCAATATCCTAATTAAGAAATTAAATAAGTTTCAGGTGATTTTTTAGATATTAGCATATTTTCTAATTATTCATTACTTTTTTGCGTATATTGAAATTGGTATATTATTTATATTCCATAACTCATTTACAATTAGAAATTCCCTTAAATTTCGTCCTTATATGGAAATTTTGTCTAAATTTTTGCCTGCTAAAAAAGCGTAAAGTGCCAATAAAAAGATTCAATTTTAAAACTTCAGGACACTATAAATTTCAATATAAAGATAAGAAATAGAAGAAAATATGAGAAATAAATAGAGTTTTACCTATCAATTGATTTTACTGTACTTGGTTCTTTAAAGGTCATAGAAAATTCAAAATTTCTATTATTTCATCTTTAAACCGGTCTTTCATTTGATTTATCCTTAAAATGAAGTTTTCAATTATTTTAATTTGTTTTTGAATTTCTTTATTTTTTTTGTTATTTTCTATTTTCTCAATTAAATCTTTAAAATTATCGTTTATTTTGTTCACAGGGCAGATATATTTTTTTCTTAGTTTTCCATCACTCCAAAAATAGTGGTAATAATAGGGGCCATGTAATGATACACCATTATTACACCTACAACCTTTTTTTCCGCATTTTACATATTCGTAAATAAGAATACCAGATTCGCTGTCCTTAATTTGCAACATTAAATTTTTCCGTTTTTGAGTTAAGTCATCTAGTTTTTCATTTAATTTATTCAATAAATTGATTAAGTCCTCATCCCTTAATACTGTTTTTGATAACATTTTCTAATTATCACTTATAAAGTTTATTAATAAATAATAATAAATAAATTAATACTTTACATAAGATATTAATCATTTAAAAATTATTCGGTATTTAAAAACCCTTATATACATATTACATAGATTGTTTATAAACCCATGGTTTATTTATAAACTATTTTTAAATATATATAAATCTCATACTTATATATTAAATATTGTGTAGTTCCCTCCTATATTTCCACTCCAAGTATTATACTGAACCTGAAGTATCTTTTATCTAAATAATTTTAATATTATATTTAACTTATTAGACAAATTGATATTTAAATTACTTATTTAATTTACCTATTGAAATATAATTTTTTAATATAAAAAAAAATAAAGCATTATAATTTTTTGAAATCTCCAGAGGAAATTAAGGGGTAAGGGAATTATTAGACAAATAAAACATAGGCAAAAAAAGAATAAACTCCCTAATTTCCATTGGAAACATTTTTGAAAAAATAAAAAAATAAAAAACTAAACCCAAATTTGAAGAAAAAATAAAGAAAAAAATGCATTCATAATGTAAAAAAAGATAGATAAATAGTCAAATCTTCCGAATTATAATGCAATAAAATAAAAATCAATCGTAAATAGGAAGTAATCTTGTGTAATATTATCAACTTTTCATTATTGACTTTACATAAGATAATAAGTGATTAATTTTTTTTTACGATAAAGATGACCTGGTATTATTTTAGACATAAAATAATAATTAATTTAGAAAAAAAATCAGATAAAGTCAGGAAGATAAAAAAAAGAGTTAGATATGGAAAAAGGTCTTTCTATCATTACCTAGTAAAATGAAAATCTGTTATAAAAAGGATTAGATCTTATGTAATATAACAATTTTCACATTGCCAACTTTACATAAGAAAATGGGTTTATTTTTAGCATTTCATAATAAGAGATACCTGGAACTATTTTGAGCTAAAAAATTTAATGGGTTCATTAGAAGGGACAAAAATGGATTTAATTTCAGGGATTTCAATTTGGAGGTCATGAGTTACGAATTGTTCAAGGATAATATTAAGCCAATTATAAGGTAAAATGCAGATATTAATGTTGTAATCTTCTGCGAATCGGGCTTTAAAAAAGTCAATAGAGGAGCAGATGAGGGTATTGATATCTTGGTAGTAGCATTGAGCGATGAAATTTTCGGTAGGGGGGTCTTCAAGGTAGACCAAGATTTTATCGACAGGGAAGTTAATATTGTTATAGGGGGACACGTAGTTAATATATTTGAGGTTAAATTTAGTCTGGATGATATCGAGTAGTTGATTAAAATTCAGGTTATTTTGGTGGGGTTCAAAGATACGTCCTGAATCTTGGTTGTTAAAGTGGAAGACATTGACCATTTCAAGGTTAAGAATAGAGCCGATGCGTTCATGGATACCATAAGGTACAGAGAAAAAATCTTTAGGAATTTCTAGAATAACGACTTTTTTATCACGAAGGAATTTTAATTTTTGGTAGAGGTCATCAATTATATTAGGGCGAGACCAGGTATGGAATAATAATAACAGGTCAGCTTTTTCTTCGATGAGAGTAGAGATAGCATTATAATTAAAATCAGGGGAAACGATACATTTGTTAATAGAGAATTTTTTAAGGTCATTAAGGTGAGTGGAACCAAATTTAATAATAGATTGGGGGTTTAATTCAATTATTTGGAGAATTTTTTTAAGTTTAGAGATGAACTCAGCTAAATTAATCATATAAAAACATCCTTAAGAGGGAAGTATAAACATGAACTTAAGAGTGATTAATCAAGTAAAGACTAAGGAAAAGGATTTTAAAAACTTAATGATACGAGATAAAAGTGAAAGAAGGGGCAATGAAAGTAGGTAAACAAAAAAAATGTAATAAAGACGGGAACAAACATTTCAAACAAAAGATAAGGACGGATAGAGCAGAAATAAAAGAAAAGAAAGAAAAATAATAAAATAGTAGAAATTATTGAGATTTAAAAATTAATTAAGATAAGAGATCAGTTGATATTCAATGAAAATAAATGATTTATTTTTTGAATTATCTCATGAGGGGCGTTAATTTCTCTGAAATTGGGAGAAATAATAGATTATAATCAGTGTATATACGGTAAATCGGAACAATTTTTAAGGTGGACGAAAAAACTTTTCAATTACTTTTGGGAGAAATCAGAACATATAAAGCCATCGGATTTTTTGGTCAAATAAGAGGGCAAGTGGTAATAATTTTAATTTGAAAATTAAGAAAGTGAATGTTAAAAGTTGTGATAGACCAGTGGATACCGATTAAAAAAAGAATTGGAATAATATAAATAATATAAATACTAAAAAGTAATAGAATAGAGACAAACAAATTTTATAAAAAGTAATGACGATCAGCAATGACAGAAGATGAAGATAAAGAGAAAACCGAGGCATATAAGAAGTTTGCCGACAAATTGAAGATTGAGCAGTTAAAAGGAGAAGGAGAAAGGATTCAAGCGCTAAGAAAATTGGTACAAGAGTTTGAAAAAAATTATGGTACGGATATTAAGTTAATGCCAGCGGAAATGCAAAATAAATATAGAGAAATGAGGAAACAAGCGGGTCTACCTGAAATTTCTGAAATAGAAGTAATTGGTCCAATGTCTGAAAAAAAAGAAAACACACCAGCAAATTTGGCTAACATTATATTAAAGTTAGGGATAGGTAGAAAGGACAAGACAGGTGGGCTTATGTTGCTCTCAGAACTAATTATGTTGTTAAGGACACAGACACCGCTGAAAAAAGTAAAAATAGGAGAAGTCAAAAGAGTATTAAAGAGATTAGAGAAAGAAGGGCTTATATCCGGCTTAAAAAGATTAAACTCAGGGGTAGAAATAGTTGAATTTTTACCGACCGGGTTTAACAAAGACCAAAACATAATATTATCATTAGCGTCATCAAATGGGGTTCTTACCTTAGAAGAAATTATGCTTAAATTAAATTGGGCGCAAGAGAGAGTTTTAAGAGTGTTGAAAACATTAGAAAAATCTAATATTGCTAAAAGAGACCATAGTTATGCAGCCGGTCAAAAATGGTATTTTCCAGGGTTAATTAAAGACTCATAAATATTTTAAATATTTATAATAATAAGCTTTAAAAAAATCAATTTTTAAGAATATTTGATTAAATGAATTAAAATGATGGTAAAATACTATAAAAAAATTTTTGGAATGTCAGGGGCACCAGTACATGAAATAATAATTGAAGAATCAATAAAATTATTACCTGAAGAAATTCAGCAATTTTTATCTGAAAAAATAGACGGGAATAAAATTCCGCCCATAGCAACATTGGACCACCACGAAAATTGGAGGATAATAAAGAAATTAGATACGATGTCATTATCTGATTTAATAATTGAAGGAGGGAGAGCAGAGGACCAATCATATAGGGCTAAAAAATATTATGTTGATGACCGGCCAATGAGTTCAATTTTTGGTGTTTCAGTCCCAAGTCTGACCCACTATTGGTGTTATGAATTATATAAATCAGTTAAAAAGGACGTGGGGTTAATTACGGTTAAAAATGTTAAGACGCCGTTTTGGTGGGTGCCTGGGGTAAATGTTATTATAGAAAAAATTCTTCAAATGCTGTCTAAAAAGAATATACCTTATCAAAGTGCACTTTCTAGGGCGTTAATTTATTGGGAAGATGATATATTTTATTATAGAGAAAAATACAATGACCCGTCACATAGAGCAGAAATTTTTCTAATTTTAGGTCGGATATTACATTTATTAACAGATATAGGGGTCCCAGCCCATATTCATTGCGATACGCACATACCATATTTTGACCCAGATTCTTACGAATTTAATGTTGGATTTTGGATGAATGAACATAAAAGGATATGGAAGGTAAGAGGGGACGAACAAATCTTTTTTAATGATAAATGGGAAAGTATTCTCTTATATTTCAACCGATATGCGGAGATATCTTCATTATTTGATTCTGATGATGTAGATGGGTTTGGAAAAGGAAAACCTTATAGATGGCCTAAAAAGGAAAGACTTGGGATATCTGGATATTTAAGTCAATCAGCTTGTAAACAAATAGGAAATATATTAATACCGCTAGCTTTCAGAATTACAGCGGGTATAATTTTATTATTTTTTAAGATATTTTTTCCAAGTTTTTGGAAAGACAATCGAGATAAATTTTTAAAGAATACTACTGATCAATTATAAGATATGATGAATGAAATCAACTTATGATTTTGCTCCCACATATTATTTAGATAATATTTACTTTTTAATTGTGTGTCTCTAAAATACAATAATATGAACGAAAACACTCTTTTTGATGTACGAAGCCTTTATATTTTAAAGGACGGAGTGCCAGTTTTTCATTGGCATTATATTAATGACAAAGAATTGAATATAGAAAAAGAAGAGAAAGATTCGGTTTTAATTTCTGGCTTTTTAAGTGCAATTGTAGTATTTGCAAATGAAATAGGGATCGGAGAGCCCAAGAGTTATTTGACAGATGACATCAAATTTTCCTTTTTGAATAAAAATGGTTTTCTATTTGTAATTTCTATTGAAAAGGACATCCCTGACGAACAAGCCTATGATTTTTTGAATATAGTTTCCAAGACATTTATCAAATTATATGATGTAGGTGATTTTCATAACTTACAAGCGATAAATTTCGATGAATTTAAAGAATATTTATTTGAAATAATAAAGAAATTCAATATAAAAAATATAACAAATGAAAAAATAAATGAGGATGAGATTATAAAAGAAATCCCAAATAAGAGCAATATATATAAAAATTTAATTCCAAAATGCTATATTGATTTAGAAAGAAATAAACACTTTTCTAGTTTAAGGCGTACTTTATTTAAATTAATTGATGGGAATATTTCGATATATAATATTGCCCAGAAAATGAACTATAACCCACAGGACATTTATTATACACTACGGTCATATGAAAAATTTGGATATATTCAGATCAAAAAAATTGATAATAATGAAGAATCCTAAAGAAAAAGGGCATAAAAATGTAAATAAATAAGGAAAAAAAGTACGAACAAAAAACAAATTTTTTAAAAAATAAACCAAGGTTTTAAGATAAAAGATAGTTTTAGATGGTATAAAAAAGGTAAACTAGAAATCAAGGGGAGTCGAGAAAATATATTTATGCAGAAGCGATAAGGCTCTTCCGTGTTCGGGATGGGTAACGGGTGTTTCCCTTCACCTATGATCGTGATTAAAGTCACAACCATCCTAAGTTCCCATACACTCTCGTAGTATAGTACAGTTAGGACCGCGTGAAGGCTTAATTCGGCGTCTTATTACTTCTTTTGCATTATATTTCCTCAAACAGGAAATAAAACGATTTTAAAGGTGTATAGCTTAAATTTTAAGTTATAAATTAAATTAAGATTATAAATTACCATAAATAATGAAATTTAAAGTTTTTCTATATAAAAATGAATTATGCAAATTTCAAGTGAAAATTAAATTTTTATGATCAAATGTACATTTTTAAGACAAATAAAATAAAAAAAATAAATGGTAAAAGAAATTAATTGGAAAAATATATTAATTTTAGAAGTATTAATAAAAATAATTAATGGGATTTGGAAAACTCCATAAATAAAAATAAATTAAGATTATTCGGGGTTAAAGAATTTTTAAAAGATAGATAAAGGCTATAAATATTAGGAAGTTTCAATAGAAATTGGAAAATAATTAGATAAAATTTAAATTTCACCAAAAAATATTAATGAATAAAAAAGTAAAAAAATTTAAATAAAATAGATTATATGAAAAAAAGAATTAATTTTTAAAAACTTATGAAATAAATACTAAAAATCAATTGGTTAAAATAATTGGAGTAAAGTAATAATGACATTTGGAACCGATAATATATGGACAATGGTATATAATGCTATTTTTCTTTTAGTTATAATAATATTTTCATTATATGGACAAAAATTACAGAGTCTTTTTTGGTTGCAATCGATAAAGAATGCTGTAGAAGAATTAAAATCAATGACATTAAAAGCTAGGGATTTACTTGTAGAAAAAATAAAGGAAATAGGGAAACCAAAAAAAGATCCAAAAGCAGCAGTAAATTCTTTTCTGGAATTTTTCACAGTTACACCGGTAGATTTAGACCCCGCAGGAGTTATTCAAAGGTTAGAGCATGTATTAGATGTCAGAAAAAATCGTTGGGAAGAGCAAGTAAAACAGATGGCGCCAGAAGCTAATGAGGTATATGCGGCAAATATTGAGAATGCATTAGAAGCTGCACTTGGGCTCCATCAAATTTTTAAAACTGTAAGGCATTATTATATTTTAGGTAAAAAGTCAAAAAGCCTAATGGTGATTATGCAGATTCAGATGCAGTTGTCATTAATAATGCAACAAGCTAAAGCAGTAGAAAATGCTTTAAATGCCTTTATAGAAGGTAAGCCTATTGGTGATAGCGTAGGGCCTTTAGTAGTAACTAAATTGGTCCAAAATTATGGCTCTGAAGGTAATCCCGTTAAGAAAATTGAAGACTATACAAAAGAAATAAATCTTTATGAATTAAACATTGAGGGCAGAAATGCATTTATTATAAGAGCAAAGGGGCCAGGTGCAACAGTAGGAAAGCCGGGTGAAGCAATTAAAAAACTATTAAATGAGAAAAAAAATATTTCAAGGTTATTTATGGTGGATGCTGGGTTGAAATTAGAAGGAGAGAAAACAGGTGCGGTAATTGAAGGTGTAGGTGCGGTAATTGGTGGTTTTGGAGTAGAAAAATACAAAATAGAAGAAGCAGCTGGAGTAAAAAACAAATTACCAATGGACGGGTATGTAATAAAAGAATCAATTGAGGATGCTTATGGTCCAATGAAAAAAGAGATTGCTGATGGTGCCGATAAAGCCGTAAAATTATTGATCCAAGGAATAAAAGAACGAACTTTAGAGAACGACAATATTATAATTGCTGGAATTGGAAATTGTTGCGGTATAGGCGATTAAGTTAGGGTGTAGGTTCTTGTCTGAAGAGAAAAATGTTAAATTATCATCAAGAATTTTAAAAGCATTAGGATTATTCCTAATGATTGTTTTTGTTATTATAATGTATATTGGGTTTATTTCAAACCCTATGGATTTAAACCTAATAATTTTAGGAATGAGTGGGCTATTTATAAGCGTACTTCTACAATCTCTAGCGGCAAAAGGTGTTGTTAAGCCAGAATTTGTTATGATATCAGAAATTAAATGTTCAAGTCCAAAATGCGACTTCCATAAATTTCGGTTGTTCAAGGAAGGAGATTATGTATATAAAAAGTTTGGCGTTTGTGAGAAATGTTCAACGGGTAAAATGTTAATACAAAACATTATCCAAATGAATGAAAAGGAATTTAAAAAGATTATTTCAAATCCGAAATAAATTGAAAAATATTTAATTGGACGATTTTTTTATAATATTACCTTTCCTATCTATTTCTCCAGCTCTTATTCTTGTTGAGGATATTGGTATTTTGTCTTTTGAGTATAAAAGAGGGATAACAATAATTACTAACGGGACAAGTCCTTTTTTAGTCCTAATTTCATTAATTTTTAAAGCTCCTTGATAAGTATCAGTACTTACGACAATAGCATCTTGGTCTTTATCGGTAATTGCGGTGCCAAAATTATCTTTAAGAGTGGTAATAATTGCTCTTTCATATAAATTATTTTTTTTCAAATAAGAGATCAAGTTATTCTTTCTAATTTTAAAAACAGGGATCTTATTTGAGTATTTTTTATTTTTTATCATGTCGTCAATAGTAATTGCAATAACAACTTTTTCTCCCAAATCAAACGCTGTTTTAAGTAATTTTTCATGTCCAATATGGAACTGAGAAAATGTGCCTGCCACTCCTACTCTATTAAATGGTCTCATCTTAATTTCATACCAGTAAATGGACGGAAGCAATCAAGATAAAAGAAAATAAATTAAAATCAGTATATGTTACTATGGACTACTCTGATAAAAAAAAGAGATTAAATATTATCCAAATCGCCCAAGGCTGATTTTAAATCTTCTTCTTCATCACTTAGAGCTCCACTTTCAAATGGTGGTTGTTCGCCTAAGAATTCGCTCAATACTTTCTCTAGTTCAGATGAAGCGGATTTCATTACTAATCTAATCATCCCAATGTTTACGTCTTTATCACTGATTAAACATAAAACGCCTGACCCACATGATGCTGCGAAAATTTTGCCATCATCGAATTCAGAGGTTACTATATTTAAATTTCCAATATCCAATGACCTACCCTGTTCTTCACTAGCACAAAATACGGCTGAAGCAATAGCTCCGATCCCATCAACGTCCACGGGATAATAGGAAAATTTAGAAACATGAGCTATTGTTAATCCCGTCCTATCTGCTAAGATAACTTTTTTGATACCCGGTTCGCTCTTTATAATTCTCGCGAGAATTTTATCGAACGCTTTTACATCCATCATTTATGAAACACCAAATTATGAAATTCATAAAACATATTTTAACAATCATTTATGAGTGTTATGTTGATTAATAATTTAATTATTATAATTTATTGAGTTATATTAAACTTTTTAATTTTTTTATTTTTCTTAAATGATCGATTTTTAGTCGATTTTGGTAAGTTTAAAAGTTTACGAGGCAATGAGGGAAGATATTTAAGCTAAAATTTTATATATAAATGAATAATATGGAACGGAATTGGAACATTGCTAATCTTCAATAATTTTGTAATAACCTTCTTTTGGTTGATAAAGTACGCCATGCATTCTAAGAGTATTTAATTCTGATTCGACTTGTTCTTCCGAAATTCTAAGCCTACTGGCAGCTTCTTTAATCTCTTCAATCGAAACAGCTTGACCACCTTTTCTTTCTGTTAATTCTCGAATTAATTGATTAATTTGGTCTAAACGTCTTCTATGAGTAGTAGTGATACCCGTTTCTATTGCATCGATATCTGAGACACCAGTCTCCTGGTCAATCCCAACCTGTCCTAAAGAATAAGTCATTAATTGGATCACTGATTGAGCATCTTCAGCAGTTACTTCTTCATGTAATAAAACTTTAGCTCTTGCTTCAGCAAGTCGTATTAATGCCTCTAAATATCGAGCTGTAATCGGAATTGGTGTCTCTGGATCTGCGCCCGCAATTCGAGTTTGTAAATAAAACTGTTTAATTACTTCTATTGCTTCTTTGGTTATTCGAGGTTTACAATTTTTCTTAGCATAATAGATATAATTTTTTAAAAGTTCATGATCAATTGGTGGTTCTTGGGGTGTTTCTTCAGAACTTAATATAAAATTTGCCATTCGTTCATCATTTGTAGGACTTGGTTGGTCCCTAATTAAAAATATTAAATCAAATCTCGATAAAATAGTCGGCGGTAATTTCTTAATATTCTCCGCAACTGTTTTATATGGGTCATATCTACCTTGAAATGGGTTGGCTGCAGCTAGAATTGACGTCCTTGAATTTAACGTAGCTATTATTCCTGCTTTTGCTATACTGACCGTATTGTGCAATATGACACCGTGGCTAACAAAATTATGATTTGGTTCAATAGTTATATCATATACCCAAGGAGTAAAATATTCTTCTTCATTTTTAATTTTCTGAATATCAACAATTTTCAGAAATTTTATGTCTGATTTTATTAACTTTTGGACTGACTTTACTGAACCAATGGTTTTTTCGATTTTTTTAATTAAAATATCGATGTTGTCCTTATTTAAACAATTGTCATTATTTTGGTTAATATTCTCAATTAATTCCGAATTTGGGATTAAGTTATTAACTATTAATGAAATTTCTGGTTTCAAATTTAAATATGAACTGGATGAATAAGGTGTATTCAAAAGTTTTTTGAGTTTTTGCTGGATTTTGTAGAGTTTATTAACTGCCTCGTTTAATAATTTTAGAGCTAACTCTTTTGTCATTTTAGGCTTGTTTATACCAGTAAATTTAGATAGTGTAGATGAATTTGAACAGATTTTTTCAGTAATTTTTGTGATTAAATTTTCAATAGGGACGGGAATTGTATCATATTTAAATTGGTCATAGAAAATATCTTTTAAAGCTGGAGTTTGAGGCTCTTTCTGGTCGAACTGAAGAAATATTTCCTGGACAAATTTTTGAAGTGAGCATGGCGATATAAACAGTTTATGTCTTCTGTTCTCAAATTTGATATAGCTTGAAATACCTAATTTTAATAATAAATCTTGCAAATCTTCGCAAATTACTTTTTTCTGACACACAAAGTATATTTTTTGCTCAAAAATTTCTCCAATAGTCCTAAAAGTAGCGGTTAAAAAAGATTTGGCTATTTCTTTACTTGCACCCAGTATTTTTGATGGGACACGTTTATTATTATTATCCATTAATTCAGGAAAATTTATTTTGAACCAGTAATAGAGGTCATAAGAGTCATAATAGACTACTGTATAGTCAATCAGATTTAATTTCTGAATTGGTATTATTCCAAATAAATCATTTAAAAGCCGGGCGACCTCATTTATTATATTTTTAGATAAATTTGAAAACTGAATTTGAGTTGAAATATCTGAATTTAAATTACCAGAAGTGAAAAAATGTCCAACAAGTTCAGCTACCTCTAATGTTAGGAGATTTGGCTCTTTTTTTACCTGTAATTTAGTTATAAAATTATGGTCTAACGCAATTGGTTTCGTAGAATTAGGTAAATAACGAGGGGCTGGTATATAATCACCTATTGAGCAATTTTCTGCTTTAACACAGTCTATATTGAGTCCATTTAATTTAAATACAGGGTGTTCTGGAGTAACAATTATTGACCTACCATTTGAAAATTCTATCTTGTAAAAATTGCTTGGAGCTATATGTCGGCTTAATCTATTTATCCTACTTTTATAAATTTGTTCAAAATCTGTAGTATATAGTCCTATATCTTGAAATGGAAGTATTTCACAATTAATACCTTTGACCACTTCTTTTGGACGCGATTCAATTGCGTCATCAATGAATTCGCCAATTTTAATTTTTCTTCCGTCAATAAGTAAAATTTCAGTATTTGGGTGGAAACATAGTTGTTCCATGGACTCATGAATAGAAATACGATCTTCGGGCCTCATTTTATCAAATTCATCAATGGCAGCCAGACCTTGATCTGCTAATACGAGTACTCCTGCTTCAAGTGAGAGATTTCCTGTATCTTTATCTCTTAATACGCTCGCGGTTAAGCCAGCCGCACTTGTACCTTTACCACTTGTATATATCCCTCTTGGTGCTATTAATGCTGCACTTTTTAGGATTTGACTATTATGGAAAATTACATGACCATTGGCAAGGATAAAATGGTTATTCTCAGTCCCTATATCATATACATATTCAAACTCATTTTCTAATTTAGTTATTGAAATAATTTTGTCCCAAAAAACATTTTTGTTTATTGAAGTTCCTAAAATCTTGGCATCTTGATACTTTTTATTTAAGTTATGAGTACATCTCTTTAAAGCCAAGATTGTTCCTAGACATTCGGATAATACTTTTTGATTATTAAAATCAAGTAATTTAGGTTGAATAAATCTTTGAGGGATGGTACCTAAAGAAATACCCGTTCTATTTATTTCCGTGTCTAATAGATTAAGCTTATTATAAGAATAGACATGGTGTTCCCGCTTTACTCTCAAATATAAATTTTTTTGTTCTTTATTATTTATAAAATAACATAATTTAAAAAATTTGACCAAGTCGCTTTTTAATATTAATAATTTATAGTCAATAACATTATTTCTTTTATGTGATTTTGTACTGACTTTAATAATACTCTGTATTCCAAGTAAATTTAATAAATCTCTTAAATTTAACAATAATCTTTTTGATTTTGATCGGATTCCAAGTACATTTCTCTTGTTTATTTTACTTTTTCCTGAGAAATAACCTGAAATAAATCCCTGTAAGAAGGGTCTAGGTGCATAGAAAAAGAGTTCTGGAACGCTTTTAACACCATTAAAATAAAAAAGTTTCTTGAATACCTCCCTAATAACAACGGAACGATATTTTATAATGTTTTTGTACGTAGTATAACTTTTGAAATTTAGTTTAAAATCTTTTTCTAATTGTATTTTAATATCTTCATCGAAATATGATATGCTTATGCCATCCTTTTCTATCCGGCCATTTGCTAAAAATAATCCAAAAATTCTGCCCAGTGATTCAGTTAAACATAATTTGTCCAAGTCAATATTTTTTTGATTTCCTCTTAAAGTCCTATTTTTTTTATAATTAATTAAATTTTCAAGCTGATTTGTTCTTTTATTTAAGAGATCGGAAATTTCAATTAATTTGACTTCTTTAAAGGAGTCAATTTTCCTTGATATTGGTAAATAATCACCTAATTCAAGGTCAGACATATTTCTTAATATTAACTTACCATTTTTTAAAGTAGTAAATGAATGGTTACCTGTCGCCTTAATTATAATACCTGATTGAAGTTTAATTTCATAAATTTCTAAACTTTTATGTCTGCTTACTTCTAATATCTTGGAAATTTCTGGTCTAAAATAATCAAAATTAAATGATTGAGTATAAAAATCTTCTAGTCCTTTTAAGTCTAAAATTTCAGTGTCTTTATATTTAATTATTCGATTTTTATATTTACTTAATAAAGTGTCAACAAAATTACCGATTTTGTATTTTATTTTCCAATCATCAAGGGAATTATTATAGAGGTAAATTTCTTCATTATAATGGACACTCTTACCAACTCCTGGATCGCCTACTAAAAGGACATGGATTTGACCTCTTCTTGTGGTGCCATCTTTTCTCAACCTAGATACACCCGAAAAAAGTTGTAATAAAACTGCCTCCTTAATTTCTTCAAGTCCATAAATTGAAGGTGCCACTGATTTAATTAATTTACGGTATACCCACGGGTCATTTGCTAGTTGTTTTATTTCTTCTTCTTGTTCCGCCGTAATCTGTAAATTTTCTATTTCAACTTCTTGTTTCTCGATGTGATTGATATCTATAAAGGTTTTAAAAATAGTTAATTTTCCTTGTTGAGATGATTCTTGCTTCGCTTTCAAAATTCCAACGATATTAACTCTATCGCCTGGCCTTGCTAAATCGACAATATCTTCTAATAAATAACCGTCCATAAATCTGGGCATTTGTCCAGGAGGTAGTTCTTCAGGTTTTTCTTGAACCCGGATTTTCTGCCAATCAATGTATGTAGATCGTTCTAATAACAATTTAAATGGGCCCTTTTTATTACATTGTGGACAAATTAATGGTTTTGTAAATTCATTATCTTCTTGGTCAACAGGAATTATTGCTTCATTACAACTTAAACACTTGAATACCCCTCGTATCATTAATGGGACTACTTTATTAACTCTTGTTAAAATACCACTTATTTGGATCAATTTGCCGATGTGATTTGCCCTAATTTTTCGCAGATTAATTCTATTGGTAGGTTCAAGATTTCTAAACCTAGCATGAAATTTGTCTACCTGGTACGCATATTCTTCGCTAATTATTCTCAATCTGTGCTTTATCGCAAGTGATGCCATTTCAATATAAAATTCAGGAGATTCTAACAACTTTCTTGCCAATTCCGAATCAAATCTCAATAAATCATCATAATCAATTGTAAGCGAGATACTTGCACTTAATTCCATTTGTCCTATCATATCATCATATTTTCTAGAACCATTTTCATCTATATAATCGCTAAAAAATGTTTCAAATCTGGCTACAATATCGGCAGAATCTTCCATTTCTCAATACCTCATTTGAACCTTATTGGTTATTCAAAATTTAAATAATTTGGAGACTTATTTAAAAATAAAAACTTAAAATTTAGTCTAAAATTAGTTATTTAAGTTATTTTTATTTATTTCTACTTAAATCCATTAATGATATACCACAAAATTTTTAATAAACATAGTATATAAAAGAAATTTCGATATAAATTAAAAATTAGAATTTCTATATTTTTAAATTGGACGAATTAGAATTTTGTCGATTAAAAAGTATTAATATAATTCATTAAATCATGGACTTAAATTAAAAATTTATAAAATTTTTTATATCCTCATAAATTTTATAGTTTAATCTTGGCTATTCTTGTATTATAACCAAAATAATTATTTAACAAATAGTTTTTATTGCCCCCAACTTATTAAATTTAAAGTGAACAGTTAAATTTTTTTGCTACATTAAGTGTTTAAGATATTTTTAAATTAAAAATAAAATCGTAAATTTTATGAGTTGTCTGGCTTTTTTAGTAAAAATTTTAACAACCTAATTTTGAAATTTAACGTCATATAGTGTCTTAAAATGAAATATTAACTTCAAGCTACACATTTTAAATTTAAAAATAAATTTTTTGGTTGCAATAAAATAAATGGTCGCAAGTACTATTTCAAGAATATTATTGAATAGAATAAAGAACTATCTACTTAATTTTTTGGATGCATTTTCAGTTGATGAACTGAGATCAATCTAAACAATAGATTTTTTATAATTGTGACGCGTTTTGGATCAATCCTTGGTTTAATTGCTTGGCCACTGAAAGATCAATGTTCGGTATTATCTTTTGGATCTTTTCAATAGTGCTATTAATCCCTAACTTTTGTAAGTCTTTAAATTGTTTAAACTCTATTTTAGCAACTAATTTCTTTGAACTTGACCCATTTTGAATATATAGCTGTAGTTTATCTTCCAATGGTTCTACCCAAATTTTTATTTTTTCCTGTTCTTTTTTCATTTCTTTGAATTTATTTTGAAATTTTTCATCGTCTAAAGTAAAAATTTCATCATCTTCATCAAAAATCTCTTCGTCTATTGTTTCATTATTTAAATTCACTGTCATTTCCTCATTTAAATTAATTTCTAATTTAAATTTGTTTTAAAATATAGCATTAAAAAATTGTTTCCAATATTTTTCACTAGCAGATTATATAAAAATCTTTCTTCAAATATTTAGCCATTTTAGATGAAATGTATATTTTATGGGCATAAATATCCATATAATTCTTCAAGTTATGCATGTTATATTCCGTCAAATTTCTAATATGAATTTGAAAATCATATATTATTCTTTTTTTTACTCAAACTTAAATTCTTTTTGGAGATTTTTAATTTTGCTTAATTATCGGGTTTTCTCCAATATTTTCAGAATAATTAGATGAATAGAGTAAAATGCTTTTATTTTTAAATTTTTTGTTTAAAAAATGATTTACTCTTACAAAATTTAATATATTTAATTGACAATAAATTATCAATAATTTAAGGAATAATTTCTTATAATTTTAATGGAAATTTTTAGATAAAAATTTAGAGTTAATAATAATTTCTTTTTTATTACTCAATTTTTATTTGGGATTTACAAAACAATTATTTTATAAAACCTATAAACTAATCCGGGGATTTTTATTGAACCTTCAAAACCCGCCTAATTGATTGATCTTTTAACAATTATTCAGGTGGAAATAATATTTTATATGCCTCTTTATATGTTAAATTAAATTCTTTAGCCACTAATTTTATAGCAGTTTTGAAGTCATTAGACTTTAGATATTCGTTAAATTTCAAAAGACATTTATTCCAAAATTCTTTATTTTTCTCCATATTCTAACTCATCATATCTCATTTTTCTTTTATACATGAAGTAAACATTAATTTAATAAAAATATAAAATATGTTAAATTATTTTATAAAATATGTTTAAATTATTTTTATTATAAGAAAATCTTTATTTTAGAATTATTATAAGTAGCTATCAATTGTATATTATTGGTGTAAATTAACTTGGATAAAAAACAAGTATTGACTCAAATCTTGAATGAAGTTAAAAATTTAAATTTGAATAATTTAATGATAATTAGGACAAACGGGAATTTATTGGCTAACAATTTTCCTGAGCGGGCTAAAATTTATATTAAAAATATTATAAATAAATATAAGAACATTCCCGTAAACAATTATGTAAGGGCGAATGTTGCCAATAATTTAAATTTAATTCTCTACAAAATAAGTACCAATATTTTTCTCGTCTGTCTTACAGTTGAAGATGAAAATAAGGTTGTAAATATTTTTAAGACGATTTCTAAGAAATTCAACTATATATTGTATGAATTATATAATGGTACACAAAATAAAAATAGGCCGCCAGTTTCTAAATTTATTAAATATATTATATTTTCACAAGCTGGCGATTTAGGACCTACACCTGTAGCTTGGGATCCTAGTAATATTGATGACCAAGAAAAATTTGAAATTTCTGCTAAATCCATACTTGTACTCAGTGCTGGTTTAGACCAAACCAATCGTACTTCTATGGACCACACTACTTCAATAATCCCATTTACCAACTTAAATTGTATTGGGCTTGTTTATACTTTTTCTATTCCATCTTATCAAGCTCGAGGAAATAGTCTTGATGCAGCGATTAGTGTTCTTGTCCACAAACAATTTAAAAAGTTGCTCTTAAATAAGCTTGAACAGATCGAGACTGAATTATATGAGATTACAAGACATATCATTTCTGGTGAAAATCCCTCAAAATTACTCATTATATTGAGACAAAGTATTGAACAAATTCTATCTAAAACTGATAATCTTCAAACACATACTCAAACTTTAACTAATAATTTAAAACAAATTATGATGTCCGAAATCAAAAAAATTCAAGAGAAAAAGCCATATTCTACCCTTCTGTATTAAATTTTTTATTGAATAAATTAATTTTTTATCGTGATGTGATTTTTAATGAATAATTTTATTTTTAAATGGCAGAACCGCCCGGTTAATGTTAAATTTCTAAAAGACCTACCTGAAATTTCTTTATTTCTATCTAAGTTTGGTCCTTTCAAAAAAGACGAAGATGCAAAAGTACCATACTGGATGGCAAAAATATTATACCAAGAACATGTCATCCAGTTTATTGACCCAATTTATTATGATATAGATGAGTTGTTAAAACTTGAACGAATTGAACAAGAAGACACCAGAATTCATAATATTGACAAAGAGTTTTATGTTAAAATAAAAGAAACTTTTTCACAATTACTTAATGAAATCAAAAATATGGACAAATTCTCGATTAATACTAAATATATACAAAAACAAGAACGTATGGAGTCTCTCTTTATTGATATATTTTCTCGTAGACTTTACAAAATCCTTCGTATCGCCAGTAAAGGTGCTAACCAATCACAATATCTCGACAACTTTACTGGTGAAGAATTACTTCTTTATAACCAGCTTCAAAAAATTATTAAAAGTTGGACTGAAGATTTTATAGAAATCAATAAAAAGAAATATTGATTTATTATTATTGTTTTTATTCAGTTTCTTTAGTCGATTAAATTAAATTAAATTAATTTATTTAATCTTATTACATTAAACTATGAGGATATTTTGATAATGAACGGAAAAATTGCACGGCTGAGAAGAATCAGCCGGAATAATAAGTATTTAATAATTCCAATGGACCATGGAGTAACCGTCGGGCCATTACCTGGTCTGATTGATATTGAAAAAACTATTGCTCAAGTTTCTGAATCTGCAACTGCTGTCCTCCTTCATAAAGGAGTAATTCGAGCATTAAAAGCTATTCCAGACATTGGTATCATTATGCATCTATCGGGCAGTACTGTCTTGAGTACCGAACCTAACTGGAAAGTCCAAGTGGGCTCTGTCGAAGAGGCTATTAGATTAGGCGTCGATGCAATTTCTATTCATATTAATTTAGGCAATGCACGTGAGTCCTATATGCTTCAACATATTGGAGAAATCTCTGAGAAATGCGATTTATGGCAAATACCACTTATAAGTATGATCTATCCACGTGGGGAAAATATTAAAGACCCTTATTCTCCTGAAATTCTGGCACACGTAGTCCGGTTAGGTGCTGAGCTGGGCTCTGATATAATCAAAACATATTATACCGGGGATCCAAATACTTTTGAAAAAGTCATTGAGGCGAGCTTTAAACCTGTTATAGTTGCTGGTGGCCCAAAAACAGAAACTGAACAAGAATTCTTGGAAATGATTAAAGGTGCTACTGATGCCGGTGTATCTGGTGTTGCTATCGGTAGAAATGTCTTTAGTAGCAATAATCCTGCAGCTATGGTCAAAGCAATATCTTCGATTCTTTATGATAATTTTTCTGTTAAGGAAGCACTTGAGTTTATTAAAAATCCTTCGTAACAAAATATTGAAGTGGAGTTCTCATGAAAAAAATCATTTTAAGATTAAAAGGTCCCTGGGAATTTGTGAAACAAATAGCCTCTGAAGCTATAATTAACGGATTAAATCATTTTATTGCTGACTCTGAAATCATTCCTAAAATTAGAGAGTTTGGGAATTCTCATATTTATTCTTATTCAGACCAAAACGCACCTGATTTTATCATTAAAAAGGTCAGTTCAAATGGTGCATTACCCGAAAATTTTTTACCGAATTTTGGACTTGAAATGGAGATTAAAAATAAAGATGATGAACTATACATTTATAAAATTGCTAGAAAATCTCCTGATTTTATTATCGTTCACGCACTTGATTGGATGGTAATACCACTTGAAAATCTTATTGCTAATTTACATAATTTTGATATTAATTTATATGCAGAAGCTCATAGTATCGATGAAATTAAACTTGCATTTGAGATCCTTGAATTAGGGACTGATGGTGTTGTTTTTACCCCTGATAATGTCAATGATATTTCTAAAATTAAAGACCTCATTAAGTCTAAAATATCATTACAGCTTTCTGTTGCTAAGGTCATAGAGAAAAAGGAAGTAGGGACTGGAGATCGAGTTTGTATTGATACCTGTTCTCTTCTGAAACCTGGAGAGGGTATGCTGATAGGGTCTCAGTCAAGAGGTATGTTTTTAATTCATGGCGAAACTATTGAAACTGAATTTGTAGCATCGCGTCCATTTAGAGTTAATGCTGGTTCTGTATCTGCTTACATTCTTTTACCTAATGGTAAAACTCAATATCTATCTGAAATCGAAACCGGGTCTGAAGTCCTAATTGTTAACTCTGATGGGTCTTGTAGGACTGCTATTGTTGGTAGGTCTAAAATAGAAAGCCGTCCTATGATGTTAATTAAAGCTCAGATTAATAATGACACTCTTAAAACAATTGTCCAAAATGCTGAAACTATTCGACTTGTTTCAAAAGATGGCACTCCTATTTCTATCTCTAAACTTCAACCTAATGATGAGATTCTTGTCTATTATACTGCAGGTGGAAGACATTTTGGAACCTTAATAAATGAAACCATTATTGAAAAATGATCGCAATGATTTGTGTTTCAATTGCAAACAATAATGTCAAAGATATGATTGAAAATGCTAAAAAAGCGATCAAACTTGGTGCTAATTTTTTAGAGTTTCGGCTTGATTACCTTCAAGATATTTCGCCTAATACACTGTCAGAACTTAAACCATTATCTCAGCAATCGATACCTATAGTTTTTACATGCCGTAAGGCTTCTGAAGGTGCTCATTTTAAAATAGATGAACCAACCAGACTTAAAATTATTGAAAATCTAGTGTCATTACACCCCGATTTTGTTGATTTAGAGATTAATATAAATAAAAATAAACTCTCTCAATTAATTTCATTATTCCACAAGCACGACATTAAAATTATTCTTTCTTACCATAATTTCAAAAATACGCCACCCCTCAACAAATTAGACCCTATTATTAGTTCTATGTTTTCTTTAAAACCAGAAGTTATTAAAATTGTACTAATGGCTAACAACAAATTTGATAATCTTACCGCTTTTAATATATTAGAAAAATATTCCACTAATTACTATGAGATTATTTCATTTTGTATGGGCTCTAAAGGTACTATATCCCGGTTATTATGTCCTTTTCTGGGCTCAAAATTCACTTTTGCTTCTCTCGATAATCCAACTGCTCCTGGCCAAATCTCAATCTCCCAGATGAAAAAAATATATAAAATACTTATCCCTCTAATAACCACTTAAAATTTTAAACATCATTATTTATATTTTCAATATGACTTATCTTAATAATATCTTTAAATTTCAATAATTAAATCAATCTATATTTCATCTTAAAACTCCGAGGTGAACTCATGCAACAATTTTTACCTAATGGAAATACTAAATTGGTTATTTTGATCGGAAATCCAGTTGGGCATTCTCTCTCTCCTAAAATGCACACTTCCGCATTTATTAAAATCGGATTTAATGCAGTTTATTTGGCATGTAATGTCGAACTAAGTAGGTTAAAACAAACTGTTGAAGCTATTCGTGCCCTTAATATAATTGGCGCCAACGTGACTATCCCGCACAAAATTGAAATTATGAAATATCTTGATGAAATAGACCCAATAGCTAACGATATTGGTGCTATTAATACAATTGTTAATAAAGATGGCATACTTTATGCAACTAATACTGATGGTATTGGTGCGGTACGTTCCTTAAAAGAATCCCATATTAGACTCGATAATATTACCACTACAATGATCGGCGCTGGTGGTGTTGCTCGTCCAATTGCATTCTATTTACTGAACGAAATTAATCACCTTTATATTACTGATATTAAGCATGAAGCAGCTTCCAAACTTAAATCTGATCTTGAAAAACGTTACCCAAATAAGATTTCTACTTTTTCAAATGACGTTGGTACCTTATCTGAAATCCTTAAATCTTCTGATCTTTTAATTAATTGTACACCTGTAGGAATGTTTCCAAATATTGATAACACTCCTGTCCCTATCTCTTTGCTTCGGAAGGATCTAGCTGTTTTTGATGTCGTTTATAACCCAATTCAGACCAAACTCGTTAAAAACGCTCTCTCATTGGGTGCTATTGCTATCGGCGGTATAAAAATGTTCCTTTATCAAGGTGTCGAAGGTTTTGAACTCTGGACTGGTAAAAAAGCTCCAGTAAAATTAATGGAAAATATTATTGTCAATGAATTATCTTCTAAGTAGTTTTATATTTATTTATTGGGGCGAATAATATGATAAAATCTAATATAGCATTAATTGGGTTTATGGGCACCGGTAAAACAACTATCGGAAAATTAGTAGCTAAAAAACTCGGTAAAAAATTTATTGAAATGGACGAATATATCTCTAGAATCGCCGGTAAGTCAATTCCAGATATTTTTCATGAAGATGGCGAAATTAAGTTTCGAGAGCTTGAAATTCAAGCATGTAAACAATTATCTAAAAATATTGACTCAGTTATATCTTGTGGTGGTGGCATTATATTGAATAAAATTAATCTTGATTATTTGTCTACTTCTTCTATAATTATTTGTCTCAATGCCTCCCCTAATATTATCTATCAAAGAACTATGAAGGACGGTAAAGAAAAACGGCCCTTACTTTCTAATCCCAACCCTATGAAATCAATCAATGATTTATTAAATTTCAGAAGACCTCTATATGAAAGAGCAACTAAATTCCAGATTGATACATCTTCTCTTTCTATCGAAGAATGCGCTGATGCCGTCATTAATCTCTATCGAAATGCTACTTCCGGTGAAAAGTAATGGATATTAAAATTTTTAAAACAGAGTCGATAAAAGGCACTATTTCTGCACCTCCATCTAAGTCATATACTCACCGCGCTATTTTTATGGCTTCAATTGCAAATGGTACTAGTATTATTAGAAATCCACTCATTAGTGGTGATACTAATGCCTCTATTGAAGCTTGTAGAGCATTTGGTGCTCAAATTAAAATAAATAACTCTTCTTTAAAAATAGATGGGCTCTTTCCTTTTAAACAGACCAAAAACCTTATTGATGTACAAAATTCTGGCACAACATTAAGAATTATAACACCATTAGCAAGTTTAATTCCCGGTAAAACTACAATTACTGGCGATAAATCTATTTTAAAACGCCCTATGGGACCACTTATTGATTCGTTATTACAATTGGGGGTAAATATCTATTCTGAAAAAAATAACTCTCGTCCCCCCATTATTGTAAATGGGCCATCTCTTTCTGGTGGCATCACTACTATTCCCGGGAATATTAGCTCTCAATTTATCACAGGTCTTTTAATTGCCACCCCACTCGCTATTAACGACACTACCATAGTCATCAAACCTCCAATTATTTCAAAACCTTATATACTTATTACTCTTGAATATTTAGAACTTTATAATATTTCTATTAAATACCAACCTGACCTCTCTAAATTCTATATAAAAGGGCGTCAAACTTATTCTCCCACTACTTTCTCTATACCAGGCGACTTTTCGTCTGCATCTTTCATTCTTGCTTTAGCTGCTATTACTAATTCTACTGTTACTATAAATAACCTTGACCCTAACTCTTTCCAAGGCGATAAACAAATTCTTGACATACTTAAAACTATGGGCTGTAAACTTAAAATTGATAGTAAAAATAAATCAGTCACTTTTTTAAACTCAAACTCATTATCTGGTATTGACCTAAACATGTCTAATATTCCTGATTTATTTCCCGTTGTCTGTGCCGTTGCTTCATTTGCAGCTGGTAAAACTCGTCTATACGGTGCGCAACACCTAAAATTTAAGGAAAGTAATAGGATAACTTCTATTGTATCCGAACTTTCTAAGCTAAATATCAATATCCGTGAACTTTCAGATGGTGCTGAAATTATTGGCCCAAATAAATTAATACCACATAATAACTTGAATACTTATAATGACCATAGAATAGCAATGATTCTTGCAATTCTAGCTACTCAAACTGAACAAATGATTATTCCTAACATTGAACTTGCTGAAATTTCTTATCCCAACTTTTTAAATCATTTAAAAACTCTCGGAGTTAATTTTGAGGTGGCATAATTTTGCATGATGGTAATATTTTTGGAAACTCCTTTAAAATCGTTTCTTTTGGCGAAAGCCATGGTAAATGTATGGGCTGTGTAATTGACGGCTGCCCAGCTGGTGTCAAAATATCCAAACAAGATATCCAAAAGGAACTCGACCAACGACGCCCCCAAAATTCTATTGGCTCTACTAAACGAGCTGAACCTGATCAATGCGAAATTCTTTCAGGGGTCTTCAATGGCTATACTACTGGCGCCCCGATATGTCTAATCGTCTGGAATAAAGATGTCGACTCCTCTTATTATGAATCAATTAAAGACACTCCTCGACCGGGTCATGCCGATTTCACTGCATTCATTAAATATGGTGGATTTAATGATTATAGAGGCGGAGGTCGGTTTTCTGGTAGGTCTACTATTTCTATTGTACTTGCTGGCGCTATCGCTAAAAAAATCCTACTGACGCAACTCAATATCCAAATTCTATCATATATTAAATCTGTTGCTAATATTTCATCAAAATTGCCACCCCCTACTGATCTCTCTACTATTCACCGCGACCCTCTTACTAAATGTATTGACCCATCTATTATTGAAGATATAAAAAACGCTATTTCCGATGCTCAACACCAAGGAGATTCATTAGGTGGTATTATTGAGTCTATTGCGCTAAACTTACCGCCTGGCCTCGGAGAACCCTTCTTTGATACCCTTGAAGGTGATCTTAGTAAAATTCTATTTGCTATTCCTGCAGTTAAAGCTGTAGAATTCGGCTCTGGTTTTATGTCCTCAACTCTAACTGGTTCTAAACATAATGACCCTTTTATTATTAAAAAAGGTAAAATACTCACATCATCAAATAATTCTGGGGGTATTAATGGAGGGATATCAAACGGAATGCCAATAATTTTCCGTACCACTATAAAACCAACTCCCTCTATTTCTATTTCTCAGAAAACTGTGAATATTAAAACACTTCAACCTACTTCAATAAAGATAAGGGGAAGACATGACACGATCATTGCTCTTAGAGCAGTACCTGTAATAGAATCTGCTACTGCTATTGTTATTTTAGACCATGCTATTAGATCTCATATTATACCTCCCATTATTAAGTGATTATTATGTTTAAACTTATTATAATTGGCGGAACTGGTGGTATGGGCCAATTAATTACTAATACCTTTAAAGATGAACTTGATATTTATATTTATAGCAGAGATCCTTCTAAAGCTCGGAAATTTGCTTCAGAACTTGGAGTAAATCCCGCAGTCAAACAAGATATCTACGATGCAGATATTATAATCGTCTCTGTTCCTATTTCTCAAACCCTTAAAACTTGTTCCGAAATCGCCCCACTCATGAAACCTAATTCACTACTAATCGATATTTCCTCTGTAAAGACCGGCATTGTTGATAAATTAACTATCCCTGACAAAATAGAATATATTAGTATGCACCCACTTTTTGGGCCACTCGGGTCGTTTAATGACCAAAATGTTATTTTAATACCTGTTAAAACTAATAAATGGATCGATTATGTCATAAATTTACTTGAAAAACATGGAAGTAC
>Ga0164318_10000553_pt1 | contig 29277 bp, 20 predicted proteins | sample GuaBasSedimGuay9_FD_113734 | JGI IMG/M metagenome (GOLD analysis project Ga0164318, IMG submission 113734) | Subseafloor sediment microbial communities from Guaymas Basin, Gulf of California, Mexico - Guay9, Core 4571-4, 0-3 cm | ecosystem: Environmental > Aquatic > Marine > Hydrothermal vents...
CTGGAAGAGAAGGAGAAGGAACTGGAGGAGAAGGCCGGGGAGCTGAGAGAGAAAGACGCGCTGGCCGCGAAAGCGCGGAAACAGGCGGAGAAAGAGACAGAAGAGTTGAAAGCGGAACTTAAGAAAAATGAGGTTCTGGCCGCAGGGCTTAAAAGGGATAATACTTTATTAGAGGCGAAGCTGGATAATACCATAAAAACGCGGCAGAAGGCCGTTAAAGAGCAGGCGCGGCGGCTGAACGAAAAGGAAGCGCTAATTTCTAAAGCGGAAAAAGAGGCGGAAAAGTTAAAAGGCGAACTTGAGAAGAGCAAGTCCCTGGCCGCAGGCCTCAAACAGGATAACGCCGCCCTGAAGACGGAGTCTGAAGAGTTCCGGAAAAAATTAAGATCAAAGGAAAAAGAACTTTCAAAGATTGAGCGCGATGCCGAACACGAAAGGACAGCATTGCTTGAAAGATCAGAGGAGTTAAGTCAGAATATCCTGCTCTTCCGGAAGAAGAACGAAATGTTAGAGGCGGAGATCGGGAGTGTCAAGGAAGGTTTCCGTGGGGAGAAAGCGGTATTGTATGAGCAGATGGGTACGGCTCTTACCCAGGCGGGGCTCTATAGCCGGGCAATAGAGGCTTATGTGAAATCCTTAAGTTTTGATCCCGCTAACGCGCAGGTTCATTATAACCTGGGGTTCTTGTATGAACACGCGCGGGAAGACTCGGAAAGAGCGGTTTTTCACCTGCAGAAATATTTGACATTGAACCCGCATGCGCAGAACCGGAAGGATGTTGAGTTCCTGATAGGCGTAATACAGGGAGGGTGATGGATATAGGATCTGTTCTACGAAAGATAGACTCCGTAATACCGGCGCGGATGAGATCCATTCCGGTTATTTTTGCCTCGCTTGGTCTGGGCTTACTGGTAGTAAGCGTATTTTCTTTTTTAAGGATTCACAGCCTGAATCTACAAGTTGCTCATTCAAAAGGATTACTCGGGGAGGTTCAGGCCGAAATGACCCGTGTCCAGGCTGAAAAAGAGAAGCTGGAACAGAACAGGGACAAGCTTCAGGCGGATGCGGTCTCTTACCTTGCCGGTAATAAAAAACTTCAGGATGAAAAAAGGCAGTTGCAGGAGGATCTGGAGAAAACGCAGGGGCTTATAGAAGCGGGAGCGGCTGAGATACAGGAAAAAGAGCTCGAGCTGGAAGAACTTCAAAAGAAAGCATCCAGAGGCGGGAAGAAAGGCTTGAACGGCCTGATCGAGGAGAACAAGGAAATACAGAAAGATATGGAGAGTTTAAAATATAAACTCCGGGAGGAAAGGGGATTATACCATTATAATTTAGGCGTAGCATATACACAGGCCCAACTCTATGATGAAGCGATCCAGGCTTATAAGAAATCCCTGGATTTTCAGCCCGACAGTGCCGAAGCCTGTTATAATCTGGGTCTTATATATGATACTATAAAGCATGATCCGGAGGAGGCGCTCCAGTGTTATTCCAGATATCTGCGGCTTGCGCCCGAGGCGAGTGACAGGGAAGAGGTTCTCGCCTGGATAGAAAGATTGCAGAAAGAGCTGAAAATATGGTGAAGAAATACTTTCTTATTTTTCTCGGAGTGTTTATTCTTTTCTCCTGCGTGATGGGTTCATATTTTCTCAAGACAAATCTGGATCTAAAAAGACAATTGGAGCAAAAAGGTGAGGAGTTAGAACTGCAGCTTGTAGTGGAAAAAGATAAAATAAAGAGGGACCTGGATGAGAAATACCGCGCGGATATGGTTTCTTTCCAGGCGATGCAAAAAAGAGTGGAATTACAGAAAAAGAAGTTAAAGGAGATAGAGACGAGATTGAAAAACCGGTAAACAAAAACTCCTGCATGCCCTTCGATCCTTTCCTTTGTAATCCATATGAATAAGTTTGTTTATGCCTTGATCAAGAATAAGAAAGTACCGGGCAGATTGCTGTTTACCCTTTTAGATAACCGAAGGGTATATTCTGCCGCCGGAAAAGCCGCGCGGGGGCCCCTTGCTGTGGTATGGGACACCAATGCGGTCTGCAACGCGAGATGCAGGTTTTGCGATTACTGGAGAAAGCATAATTTTGTATCCGGGAAAGAACTCTCCGCAAAGGAAAAGTTACGAATAATAAAGATGCTGGGGGAAGCCGGGGTATGTTTTTTAAGCATCTGCAGCGGAGAGCCGTTGTTATCCGGTGACCTGGGTATATTGATCCAGGAAGCGAAAAAGAGCGGTATGCTGGTTAACATATCCACCAATGGTTCCCTCTTATTTGATAAAGCGGAGATGCTTATTGATAAAGGGGTGGATTTTATAACCGTGAGTATTGACAGTCACGACCCCCGGGTACATGACAGGATCAGAGGATATGACGGCCTTTTTGAGAATGCGGAAAGGGGTCTGGAAAGGATAAGAGAGCTGCGCCGTGGGAAAACACCTCATGTGGAAGTCCGCTGTCTGATCAGCAGAATGAACGCTTATCATCTGGAGCAGTTTTTTGATTACTGGTCAGAGAAAGCGGATAGTATCGTTTTTAAGCCCATTTATGAGAACGCGGCTAACTTTTTTAGTATGCCCGGCGATATGCGGATCCGGAAAGAAGATGAAGGGAAATTCAGGAATTATTACGATATTTTTTTAAGCAAGCATAAAGATTTAAATACGCTTTATCACAGGGAGATCCCGGATTTTTTCTTTGATAAGGAACGTTTGAAGAAGCGGTATTCATGTTTCGCGGGAAGTTTTTTCGGGCACATAGATTTTGAAGGTAATCTTTATCCCTGCAGGGAAATGGACGTTCCCCGCGGGGATAAAAGCCTGGGGAATTTAAAGGAGACCGCTTTTCTGGATTTATGGAATTCGGAAAAAGCGGGGAAAACGCGTGATTTTCTAAAAACCGGGCCCAGATGCGACTGCTGGATGGATAAATTCATTTTCAATAATTATATCCAGAAATTTTTTTATTTCGTTAAATACCGATGATACCCCGCAGAAAACCCAGATTCTACAAAGGTGAATTAAAGGATATCTTAAGATCGATCCTCTCAGGAAAATTCCTGGACGGAGAGCATATAGAACGCTTCAGGAAGGAGTTCGCGGATTATATCGGCACCGGCTACGCTATTCCTGCATGTTCGGGCCGTAATGCCATGGAGCTGATCCTGGAGGGTTTAAATTTAAACAAAGGCGATGAGATAATCCTGCCGGCTTATACCTTAAAGGACCTGGTCCGTTTAATCCAGGAAAAAGGGTTGGTTGTCAGACTGGCAGACATAGAAGAAGATACCTTTAATGTTGATCCCGCTGCGATCGAGAAAAAGATAACCGAAAGAACAAAGGTTGTCATGGTGACCCATTTATTCGGCCTGCCGTGTAACATTGAAGAGATAACCGGCATTGCTGAAAGGCATAATGTTGATGTAATAGAAGATTGCACTCACGCTTTAGGGGCCGTATATAAAGGTAAGAGGGTCGGTTCTTTCGGCAGGGCCGGCTTTTTCAGTTTTGAAGCCACCAAACCGGTGAATACGTTCGGAGGGGGTATGGTGGTCACTAATGATGGGGGTATCGCCTCTACCGCGGAAAGTGTTGTGAAAGGCTACCCTTTTGACCGCGGGAGCGTTCTGACCAAAACAGGTTACGCATATCTGGAGCGTCTGATGGTCGCCACACAGCTCTTCTCTTTACTGAATTTATGTTTCGTATTCGGATTTACCGGAAAGATCTTAAGTAAGCTTTATTTATTCCTGCATTCCCGGGCGCGCGCCCGGTATACCCGTTTTACCAACCTTCAGGCTTTTCTGGGGATACGGCAGTTGTCGGATCTGGACGAGAGGAACGAAGGCCGGAACAGGACGGCATTAAAGCTTACAGAGAGGTTAAATTCAGATCCGGATACCGGCTTCCTGCCCCAGGGATACGGAGAGGGACGGATATTTTATTTTTATGTGATCAGAGCCGTCATCAGGGGAGAACTTGAGAGGATAAGAAAGCGGATGTTATTGAGAGGCGTGGATGTGGGGATAAAAGAGGAAATAACGGACGATTGCTCTTTGATCGCGGATGGCGTAGATCATTACCCCGTTGTAAAAAATGTGTTTGGCTCGGCTGTTCAGCTGCCTGTGTATGACGGGTTAAGGGATAAAGATCTGGATTTTATCGTGAAAGCGCTTAAAAGAAGTTTAAAATGATAAAAAGAAAAGGTCGACCATAATAAATGTTAAGAAAGAAGAGGACCGAGAGATGATATATCCGGAGGTTTTTCTGAAATATAGACGGAGTGTTAAAGGTGCGGTTTAAAAATTTGCTGGTTCGTGTTATTACTTTCTTACCTTTGGTTTTACTGGCATATGGCCTGGCCAATGTCACTTATAACATCTACAAGATAAGAAGGATCGATTACGACGGGATCTATTCAGAGTTGAATGATTATTTAGAGTCTGATAGAGGAGAGCTCTCTCTTAAGCCGGACAACGATAAGATACAGATCGAATATAACTACAGGATCCAGGACGGTCCATATAAACCGCGGCGGATAGAAGTGGATTTTGCTCCTTCCCCGGACGATTATGTAATTTATGTTTATGGAAGTTCTCCCGTAGTTTCCAGATTACTTTTTTCTTCAGAGAAGTCCCTGTTCCCTTTTCTTTTGCAGTCAAGATTAAATCTGGATAAAAAAGGAACAATTGATGTGTATAATTTCGGCGTGGAGTCATTTGACTCTTTTGACCTTGAAAAACTGATAAAGGCCACCGTTAAATTCAGAAAGCCGGACTTAATGATATACTATGAAGGCCATATGGATTATGAGGCAGCTTATCTGACCGGCATAAAGAGGGAGTTTTATTTTTTGAGAGGGAATTTTTTCAGATATTTGTTCGGAGTAGCTTCTTTTAAAAAGGAAAAAGCTGGTTCACTGGAAAAGATCGCGGAAATCGGGGACTGGATTATCCGTTCTACAGTAGAGCCGAATCTGCTGAATTTTCTGCAAAAGTTCGGGCTGGTAAGTATTCCGCCGGATCCATTTACCGGATATAACAGGCTGATCGAGCGTTATTATGAAAGGAATATCAAAGAGATCATCGGTTTTTGCGGCCAGCAGGATCTGCCTGTAATTTTTGTAACCCCGATAGCTAATCTAAAGGTAAAGCCCTTCGGAGTTTACGGGATAACCCAGAAATATTACCTGCTCGGTTTAAAAGAGAGGGATTATCGCAAAACGATCACGTATTTGAACAAGGCAAGGGACAGCGAAATTTTTACGTGTGATCTGAGGGCAAAATCAGGACTGAACGATTTTTTAAGAGGGCTGGATAGTGAAGACGTATATGTTCTGGACCTGGAAACCAGGCTGATGGATGAAAAGTTCGGTTTTGATTATGAATATTTTTATGACATCGGGCATATGAAGCCAGGTCTGCACAGGATAATAGCGGCCTATTTGTCCGACTTCATAGAGGAGCATATTGAGTTTTAGGAAGTTCGCTTCCCGCAGTTCCGATCCCGCATCGGAACCGGTTCCCGATGCGGGATCGGAAAATAAAAGTGTACGATCCCTTAAATATGACAAAAAAGATAACTAATTTTATAGCCGGTATTTTCAGCATAACGGTCAGTATAACAGTAACTTTATTGTTGCTCGAATGTCTGGCGAGATCATGCTATCCTTTAATAAGGAATTATGATACGGAGATGTGGAGATACGCGGTTTCGGGGAAGGTATCCACGAAGAATAACGGATATTTTCATATGAATAAACCGAATGCCTGTTTCAGGGATCTATACGGCGTGGAAGTCAGGATAAATTCAAAAGGATTGAGGGATCACGAATACAGCTATTCCAAGCCCCCGGATACTTACAGGATATTAGTACTGGGGGATTCCATAACTTTCGGCTGGGGTGTGCCTTTTGAGGAAACTTACTCCAAATGTCTGGAGAGGAAGCTGAACAGGGACTCTTCCGGGATAAAATATCAGGTCATAAACACGGGAGTGGGAAATTATTCAACGCGCAGCGAGGTGGATTTTTTGAAGAAAGAAGGCCTGAAATACGACCCGGACATGATAATCCTGGGTTATTTTGTGAATGACGCTGAAAGGATCACTCCTGCCGGAAATTATTTTTTGAACAGGCACTCATATCTTTATGTGTATCTCTGGTCGAAATTCAACGCCGTAAAAGCAAGATTTTCCCCGGGAAAAGATTATTCGGATTATTACCTTTCACTTTACAGCAAGGGCAGTAAGACCAGGAAAGCGTTCGAAGATGCCGTATCAGAGCTGATCTCACTGGCGGAAGAAGAAAAGATACCTTTACTGGTTGTCCTGATCCCTGATCTGCACGATCTTAAAAGCTATCCATTCGAGGATATTCATGATCACGTAAAAGGTTTATTTGAGGATTTCACGGTGGTGGATCTGCTCTCTTATTTTGATGAAAACATAGAGTCCCGTTCATACTGGGTTTCCAGCGAAGATGCTCATCATAATAACAGGGCTCACGGGATAATCGCGGACGGTATATATCCCGCGGTCGCCGGTCTAACAAAATAAAGGCTTATCAGGTATGAACGATAGTTGCGCGGTTCTCTTTTCAGGCGGGTATGACTCTACGCTGGCAGCCGCTCTGGCCGCGGAGAGATTCAGGCGGGTTTACCTGGTCACTTATAAGCGGCTGGGTATATTCAAAACTGACAGGGTTTCTGTGGCGGCCGGAAGGCTTAAAGAAGTTTACCCTGATGTCCGGTTCGAAAGCAGCCTCATAGGAATAGACAAATTCTATAAAGAGATATGTTACGAGAATTATCCGGCCAATGTCATCAAATTCGGGTTCATGGTCCTGACTTTCTGCGGACTTTGCAAATTAGCGATGCACTGGAGGACAATGATCTTCTGTATGGAAAATGAAGTCAGTAATGTTTACGACGGGGCTGTCGCGGGATCAAAGGTATTTCCCGGCCAGAATAAGGACATAATGCTGGATCGAATGAAGAGGCTTTACCTCAGTTATGGGATAAATTATTCAACCCCGGTCTATAACAACAGGAAAGGGGATACAAAACAGGAAATTCACAAAAGAGACTTGCTGTATTCGGACAGAGAAGAAGGTAAGGAGAAAACACCGCCCCGCTCGCAGCCTGTTTGTATCGATAATCTCTTATTCAGCAGATTCGTGGATTATTACCTGGGTATTCATACGTGGGAGGAATATGTGGATGGGCTTTCCCGGTTTTATGCCGCGAAAATGGATTATATAAAAGAGAGAATGAAGACATGACCCCGGTTAAGATAATACTTTCGCTGTTTTTGCTGTATATCTCGTATCACCTGATCTCCGCGTTATTATTAAGCGGACACAGGAGAGAAAGGATACTCCGGATCGTTAACCTTTTTCCGGTCGTTAACCTGAGCGAGATCAGAGCCCGCGCGCGGATCGCGGGTTCGATCATCATATGTTTTTTTCTTTTGTTCCTCCCCCATGTTTTGAGGGAATTTTTCGCCTTTATACTGCATTTTATGTTAAACAGCTTCGCCGCAAAGGTGAAACTCCTGTTCCGGTGGATAAACCTGCTTTTCAGTTTTGTCGTATTATTCTTCGCCTATTTTTTGCTTATGCCTTTGACTATCCTTATAAGGCTTCCTTTAAGGTTTCGTTTTCCGGGGGCAGGAAAGGGATGTTCCCCTCCCGGCGGGGAAAAGGTAGGGTTCGATAATATATTCAGGATGTTTTAGACCATGAATCTTCTGATAGTTTCTTTCGGGACGCGGTTTTCCGGGGCATGTTTGATGACGGACGGCAGGGTTATGAGCCATAAAACGGAGAACGCGGATCCTGCGGCTTTTCCCGGCTATGCCGTTGAATACGTTTTATCGCAGGCTGAACTGGATATCAGCGAGGTTGATCACGTCGCGTTCCTTGGAAAGCCGCTTTCATACTTTGAAAGATTGATCGATCGCCATACGCGCCTTTTCCCTTTTTCTTTTCCCGCGTTCTTTTCCGATTTCAGGGATTTTTTTATTAAAAAATTAAAGGTAAAGAGCTCAATAAAGGAAAACCTTGATTTCAGTAAAGATATATATTACGTGGAATTAGCGGATGCGGTCGCCTATGCGGCGGCCGGGGAATATTCTTCCGAGGAAATGATCATAGCTGTTTTTTTATCGGACTGTTTGAGTTTAAGGACAGGCGGATGCTACAGAAAAAAAGGTGACGGCCTCTTTCTGCTCAAAGAGCTGGTCTGGTCTGATTCTCTTTCCATCCGGCGCGGACTGGAAATGGAAGGATCTGATCCCGGAGAGGCGGAGAAGGGATTGAGGGGATTAATGTCCTGTGCAGAGAACCCTTCAGACGACAGGGCCGTGCTGGTGAGCGACTGCCGCTTTTTTTCTGATCTGGAAGTAAAACTTCAGAGAGAACTAAAAGATTTGTCTTTCAGGTTTTTAGATTATAATGAGATCATGGAATATGCGGGCCGGTATGTTTTCGCGGGGATTGGAGAGTGATGGAGAAAAATAAGAATATCCTGCTGGAACTCTGGGATTTCATGCGCGTCAGAAAAAAGTGGTGGCTTTTGCCCAGTCTGGTTATTATGTTTTTGATCGGCCTGCTGATAATCATCGGGCAGACTACGGCCCTTTCGCCTTTTATATATGTCCTATTTTAGTGTTATTGTGGTCATGTCTGAGACCATCTGCGCCGAGTATGATTAAAACGCGAAGATTTCATATTGCCGCTGTTGCCCTTATTATAGTTTTAGGGGTACTTGTATACGGGAATTCCCTGAATAATGATTTTGTGTATGACGATGACCTGGTGGTGAAGGACAGGGGTTTCCTGTCTTCCTGGTCCAATGTTCGCCATTTTTTTGATAAGAGTTATTTTTTTGGTTCAGGCGAACTCAGCTACAGGCCGGTTATTACTCTCACTTATTTTATTGATTACAGTTTATGGGGAACAGATCCCTTCGGCTATCATTTAACAAACCTTGTTCTCCATGTTTTTAACGGGATCCTGCTGTATTTTTCCCTTCTTTACGCTATTCCTTATATAGCCGGGGATCGAAATAATGTGCTGCCGCTGCTGGCAAGTCTGTTTTTCATTTCCCATCCTGTTCAGACAGAGGCCGTCGATTCGGTCGCTTTCAGGCCGGAGCTCTTGTACACAACTTTTATTCTGCTTTCGCTTTTTTTATATTTCAAGGCGTCATCTCTGTCGGGGATAAAAAGAAGGTGCGTCTATTTTCTTTCCCTGATCGGTTATTTCCTGTCTTTGTTGTCTAAAGAGGCGGCCCTGATCGTTATCCCGCTTATCTTAATGATGGATATTGTCATGCATTTCAAGAAGAGATTGGGCAGCACTCTGGTTGATATTTTCAGGAAGAGAGTGATGATTTATGGGGGGTTCGCACTGGTCAGCGCGCTTTATGGATTTATCCGTTTTTCCTGGATGGCTGCTCCGGCTGCCGGCCATAAAATGGTGTCTCTGGAGACTATTTTCAATCATGATATCTGGTCCCGTTTAATGACTTCCGTTTATGTTTTTGCGCGGTATCTCAAGCTGCTTATTTTCCCGCTTGATCTTACATCCGAGTATGTGATCGATCTGTCAGGCTCTATTTTCGAGCCTCTTGTTCTATCTTCTCTGTTCATCCTGGCCGGGGTGCTGGTCCTGATCTTATACGGTTTCAGGGATTTTCGTCTGTTGAGCTTTTCCGGATTGTGGTTCTTTATATCGCTGATGCCGGCCTCTAATTTAATTCCCCTGCACCACGTTATGGCTGAGCGGTATCTTTATTTGCCCTCAATAGGGTTTTGCCTTTTTCTGGCGGCAGCGGGCGTAAAACTGTCTCATTTCTTGAATAAAAGAAATTTTAAACCGGCGAATAAAATATTAGGGGCCATGGCGGTTTTGGTCCTTTGTCTGTATTCCTTCAGGACGATAACGCAGAATAAGATGTGGAGTAGCGAGAAGGCCTTCTGGACCACAATTATAAATAAGCCCGGGCCCCATACAGCAAGGTCTTATACCAATCTGGGGATAGTTTGGCTGGAGGAGGGCCGGCTGGAGAGGGCCATAAAAAACTTTGATCAGGCGCTTAAAGTAAACCCTTCGTATATTCAGGCATATAACAATCTGGGACTGGTGTATTACAAGAGGGCTGATTATGGCATGGCCATTGAGAATTATCGGAAGATACTTGATAGAGGGGCCTATTTAACGGATTTTGATTTCATTAAGGTTTATTCCAATTTAGGTGTGACTTATTTGATGAAAAACATGCCTGATAAAGCCATTGAGTATTACCGGAAGGCACTGGAATTGAATCCTTACCTGGCAGAGGTTTATTTCAACATGGGAAGGGCGTATCTGGCAAAAGATATGACCGGCAAAGCCGTTGAATATTACCGGAAGTCTCTGGAGTTGAACCCCGATCTTGTTAAACCTTATTATGCCCTGGGGATGGTTTTTCTGGAAAAAGGTCTGTATGAAAAGGCCATAGAGCAGTTCGAAAGATCCGTGCGGCTGTCTTCTGACTTCGCCCCCGGCTATTACGGATTGTCTCTGGGGTATTACCATCTCAGGGATCATATTATGGCCCGTAAATATCTTAATGAATGTGAGAGGTTAGGCCTTGATGTTCCTGAGGGTTTTATACATAATTTATATAGTTTAGAAGTTGAAAAAGCTGGTAAAATGAAGAAACTGTTACCCAAACACAAGTGATCCTGGCATGAACATCAAATTATTAAGATTTATAGATAAATGGGCAGGGTTGCCTCTCTGCTTCCTTTTTACTATTACTGATAAAATTCTTAGTTTTTTTTCCTTTATATCCTCCAAAGACACAGACCGTCGCGCGCCCGGGAAGATATTGTTTATCGGATTAGCGGAGATGGGAAGCATCGTTCTGGCGTATCCGCTTATAAAGAAGGCGCGGGATACTTATCCGGAAGCGGAAGTGTTCTTTCTTACCTTTAGCAGAAATAATCCCGTGTTCGGTGTTTTGGATATGATCCCCCAAAGAAATGTCCTGAGCGTAAGGGAAGAGTCTGTTTTTCTGGCCGTCCTCGATGGTCTAAAAGCCCTTTTCAGGTTCAGGAAAGAAAAGATAGATACGGTGTTCGATCTGGAATTCTTTTCCCGGTCCACTTCCGTGATCTCCTATTTAACGGGAGCCCGCAGGAGGATAGGGTTTTACGGGTACAATATGGATGGGTTGTACAGAGGAGGGCTCCTTACTCACAGGATCCAGTATAATCCTTTATTGCATGTCAGCAGGTCCTTCCTGTCCCTGTGGCAGGCCGCGAAATCCCGGGAAAAGTCGTCGCCGGACCTGGAAGAAAGGATATCTGACGAGGAAACCGCGCTGCCGCTCATTTCTCCGCCCGAAGATACGGAACGCATAAAGGACAGGCTGAATTTATCGGGGATAACGGGGGAAGACAGGATGATCCTCGTACATCCGGGCGAAGGAAGTTTATCCGTGAGGGAATGGCCTGTGGAGAATTTCATCTTTTTGTGCAGGGATATACTGGCTGATAAGCGCAATTATATTGTTCTTATCGGCAATAAAGGAGCCAGGGAAAAAGCGGATCTGATATGCGGGGCAGTGGGCGGCAAGAGATGCCTGAATTTAACGGATAAAACAAGTTTAACGGAAATATTCTCTCTTTTTTATGTATCTACAGCCCTTGTGGCCAGTGACTGCGGCCTTGTCCATCTGGCCTCTTTGACACCTTTGAAGAAATTTGTCCTGTTCGGCCCGGAAAGCCCGAAGGTTTTCGGCCCGATTGATCGTAACTCCCGTGTAATATATTCCGCCCTGCCCTGTTCACCCTGCCTGTCCGTCTTTAACCGCAGAAGGTCGTCCTGCCGGAACGCGAAATGCCTGAAGATGATCAAGCCGGAGTACCTGAGTAACCTCATAAAGGACAGTATTCGCGGCCAAAAGTAAGTATTGTATTTAGATCCTGTCGGTGAATTTATCCGATAACATCCGCATCAACGAAAAGTATTCTTTCATTTTGCTGTAAATAATCCGGGCTACTTCTTCTTTATAAGTATGTGAAGTATCGTTTCTCCTGTCGGTCATTTCCAGGCAGGCTGTAGTATCTTCTTCATTTAAGAATCCTAAAGAAAAAATTTCCTTGAAACAGGCTTTGGGAGAATTGCGGATCAGTCCTTCTTTTTCCTTAAGATATTCTTTTAAAAATTTCCATAAAGCCTCAAAGGTATATTCAAAACGCTGGATAGTGGCGTCTCTTACGATAGTTGAGGAGGGCTGCTTCAGGATAAATTGGAGCGTTTCAAGGGATCTTAAAACGTCGTTATATCTCAATTTTAATCTTTCCATACAACGGCCTCCTTCAAAGCTTCTTTTTTAAAATCAGGCGAGGTTTCCAGAAGATTTACTATTTCTACTTTATATGGAATATTCAGGAGTTCTATTTTCTCCCTCAAAAGAGCTATTCTTTTCGTATCAATTTTTCCGTAAGGTATAATTCCTATATCCGCGTCGGACGCGGCATAATTATCCTTTCTCGCCCGTGAACCGAAAAGAACTATCTTTACTTCATCTTCCCTGAAAAAATCTACTACTGTTCGCTTTAGTTTTTTTTCAGCTTCCATCCATTTTCTCTTTCCCATTGCCAGCCGCCCGTTTAATTCTGCCTGATTTTCGCATTGTATCTTTTTCCACAAAAGTATTTTAGCATATCAGGGCGAGGGATACAACTGGCTCAAGTTATTTCATAGTAAGCGTTTGTGCTTCAGATCTATCGGGCTAAAGCGTATTCAGCCAATCTTGAAAGTACAGGATCCTGTCTTTTTGCGCGGGGTCAAATAAAAAGGGTTCTACGTCTCTGGCGAGTATCTTGAAATCCAGATTTTCTGATTTCTTTTTTAATCTGGCGATGAGTTCTTTCATTGAACCGATGTTTAACCGGATTTTCAAGAATTCAAAATCCGGTTCCGTTTTTGGCATCAGATAGACTACATCAAAGAAATCTCTTCCTTTTTCTTTTTTTCTCGTAAGAATTGCGCACAATTTTTGTGACAAAAGCAGATTTACAGGTGTTACGTTCAAATAGCGGAACAAACCGAATTTATTCAGGAGATATTTACCGGGAGTATAATCGAATTTTTGAGGTTCGGCATCAAGTTGTATGAGGATTTTTTCTCTTTTCTGTCCGGATAGTTCATTTTGGAAAAGTATCCCCGGAAATCTTATATAACAATGGAAGGCGTTTTTAAGCACGTTTTTTATTTCTACGTTATAACCGTCGAGTTCTAATTGAGTTTTTATTATGTCGGATATTTTTTTGAAATCCGATCCGGTAAGGCCGAGATTATCGAAATCAATATCTTCAGAAAATCTCACACTGTTGTGTATTATCCTGATCGCGGTACCGCCCAGGAATACGAGTTTCCTGCCATATTTTGTCGAATAGAGTATATCAAGAATTTTGTACTGCAGATATTCTTTCAGTATATTCTCTTTGAATACCCGTAATTTATCAGGATAGTAGGAAAGTACATCATTAAAATTTAACATTCAACACCTTCAATAATTTGTTTAAGGATTCAGATAGACGGTTATGCGAGAAAAGCTTCAAGTAGTTTCTCAATCGCGAGGGATTCAGTATTTTTCTCATCTCTTCGTGGTTAAATCTAAGTTCATTGAAAGCTGCTTCATTATCCAGATGTGGATTTAAATATAAATAATCAAGTAATGTTTTAGCCGGGTCGGAGATGAAAAAGGCATGCATACTTTCAGTGTTTACGGTATATCCCCAGAAAAGCCGCTTCTGTATCGATCTGTAGTTGAAATCGGAAATATTCGTTTTAATATTTCTGGTTTTTCTTGAAGTAACGCTGGTTATCTGGAAAACGGCTTCGGGGATGAGCTCATAATATGAAAGCGCTGATTCGAGTCCGATATACGAGGGCGCATAGATTTTATTTGCGATCATCCTGAGCATAACGTCGCTTATATCGGCATCAGTGAAGATATAATAATTGTTAGTGAGTTTTTGTATATATCCTTTTTTTTGCCATTCATACAACCTGCGACGATCGATATGACCGAAAAGGTTAATTATATTTCGAATATCAATAAGATCGTTGCTTTTTAATTTTGATTTAAGTTCCAGGAACTTCATTTCGTTTCCGATATTAGTTATTTTTAACTAAATATAGCATTAAAAACAGTCAATGTCAAGTGTTCTCAAAAAATAATTAGTGCTGTGTGTCCCGTTCGGGCATGTCCCCGGAATTGCCCCGGAATTGCCTTCTGTCCTGCTCGCCCTGCCTGTCTGTTTTTAACCGCAGAAGGTCATCATGCCGGGACGCAAAATGCCGTGCCTGGCACCATTCCAATCCCGCATCGGAAATTACCGATCCTAGTTCCGATGCGGGACCGGAAGTAGCGAAACTAGTCCCGACTTACCAAATACCCCCTTTTTTGCCTTCTGGTGCCACGTACCGGGGAAATTTTGCTAAAATTTGCCAAAACCAAAAGGATAGTGTATACTTGATTATAGCGAAACGAAAGTAAGCTTGAACGATAGTGCCACGCACCTGAGTGAATCAGGGAGGTGTGAGATGCCAAGAGCGCCGAGAATACATATCGAAGAAGGCTTATACCTCATAACAACACGGGGAGACCACGGCGGCAAGCTGTTTAAGGACGATGCGGACCGGTATCAGTATCTCGACCTGCTGGCGAAATACCGGGAGCAATACCGGTTCAAGGCCTTCTCCTATGTCTTAATGCCCGCTTTTGTGCATCTTTTGATCGAACTGGCCGGGCACACGACCATTTCCGAGATCATGCACGTCATTGACTCTACCTATACCAAATATTTCAACGGCCGGTACGAAAGACACGGCCATCTTTTTCAGGAGAGATTCCGGGCAGTGGTGGTTGAAAAAGAGCCGCATCTGGCGGAACTTACAAGATATATCCACCTGGTCCCGGTAAAAGCCGGTCCGGTGGACAGGCCCGAGGATTATGAATGGACAAGCTGCCGGTATTATCTTGAGAAGGCCGGAAAAGACCCCCTGGAAGTGAGCGATGCCGCGAAAGAGGTTTTAAAGCGCTTTTCTTCTGATCCGGATGAGCAGGTGAAGCTGTACCGGGAGTTCCTGGGATCCCTGGGAGACGACAAATTCAAGCTTCTGGGGCGAAAACTGCAGAGGACATCAGTGTTCGGTTCAAAGGCCTTTGTGGAAGAAGTGAAAAAGGAGGCCGCTGAGGAGGCCCTGAAAGAGAAAGAAGAAGAGGATAAGGCATGGGTAGCGAGCCGCGCTCACAAGGTTTTTATCCTGGCAGGGGGCCTGGCAGTCATAATTTTAAGTATAGCCGCTATCTACGCTTATCGAAAAAACCTGGGTCTGGAGAACCTGCTGCAGAAAAAAGAGGCTGAGTTCGGGGAGAAGTTGAGCGTAGAGCAGACAAAACTGAGAAGGGATCTTGAAGAGAAATACAAGGCGGATATGGTTTCCTATAAGGCAGCGGTGAAAAGGCTTGAGATCGAGAAGAAGAGGGCAGAGAACAGGTGAGAAAGATGAAGAACAACCAGGCTGGACATAATAAGAGGAATAAAACAGGGTTGATACTCGGACTCGCCCTGCTGGGAGTGGGCATTGCCGCACTGATAATAGCCGAGAGTTATACCTTTGTCCAGACAGACTGGACAGGAGGCGCGAGCACTGCTACCGCTGTTGATCCGGCGAATCGGACAGGCTGGGACAGATATTCTTCAAAAGATACTTACATAGATACCTCTGATGCGGGCAAGGTGATCCTTTCTTATGAGTCAAGCTCAGCTTTGGAGACAACCGATACTGATTTTAACGCCGGGACTCACGACCATACTGAGGTGACAGGCACAGGTGCCGCCGCGTCAGTAGGCGTGACAGCGACAACGAATGATGTTTTCAGGCCCGCTTTGGGTCAGTGGGGCTCACCGCGTCAGATACCTTACGGCATAGGTGAAGGAGCGGCTTTGTGTTATCCCGGCAGCGGGAATTATGTCTATGCCATGCACGGTGATCAGACAAGAGATTTCATGAGATATGACAAGGTGAACAAAAGATGGGATCCCATAGCGCCCACGCCTAAATCAGTATACTGGGGAGGGGCTCTGGCGTACCCGGGAAGCGGCGATTATATTTACGCTTTAAGGGGAAGGAGCAAGGATTTCTGGAGATATTCCATCACAAACGATACCTGGGAGTCTCTGGCTGACACCCTTGACGTCATCGGCCCGGGAGGCAGTCTGGTAGCAGTGGATGCGGACAGCCTGTACGTGACTTGCGGCTGCGACAAGACCACCTTCTGGAGATATGATATCTCCGCAGACACCTGGGAGATAAAAAGTTCCGCTCCCGGCAGTGTGTATTACGGCGGCAGTCTGGCTTATCCGGGAGGAAGTTATATCTATCTTTTAAGAGGGGATGACAGAGATGATTTGTACAGGTATACGATAGCCTCAAATGTCTGGAGCGCGATGACTGATGTCCCGGCTAACGTGTATGCAGGAGGCGCGTTATGCAATTCAGGCACAGGCAGTGATTACCTCTATGCCACGATCGGCAACTACAGGACGGATTTCCTCAGGTATTCCATAAGCGGGAATTCATGGTCAAGATGTTATGAATTCCCTTCTTCTGTAAGAGAAGGCGCGAGTTTAACATATGCCGCCGGAACGCCGAATAAGATATATGCCTGGGGCGGCTCTCGCCAGACTTATCCGGAACTGCTGGAGTATGACCTGTCCACCGGAAGGTGGAACAAATTCGCCAATCCCCATGGTGATAACGGAAGTGACGCCAGGGGCACGGTCCGGACCGGCATCCAGGTAGGAAATTATATATACGCCCTCAGTTATTATGAAAATGTCTTTTATAGATTTTCTTTTGCCACTGAGCAGTGGGAAAGGCTGGCGGACAGGCCCGTGGACGGGGAGAGGGGAAGCAAAGGGGACCAGTTGTGTTATACCGGAGGCGATTATATCTACTGGCTGAAGGCGTATCATTCAGGGGATTTTTTCCGTTACTCTATAAGCGGAGATTCCTGGACAACGCTTGCTCATCCGCCTACTACTTCAGGGACAGATTTTGACGGTGCCAGCCTTGTATATCCGGGTTCCGGGAATACTATCTATCTGGTCCAGGCGACCAACACAAGCGGGTTTTATTCTTATGATACAGGCAGCAATACCTGGACCACGTTAGCCTCCACTCCCGCGGCGATACATAGTTATCACGGAACTCGGCTTATAACTGATACTGATACCTACATATATGTCACAAGGGGATATGGCCACACAGAATTTTATAAATACACCGTATCCTCAGGCACATGGGGCACGCTGGCAAGTTTTTCCCGGACAGCACGTGACTTTCCTTCCTGGTATCAGGGGTCTCAGGACGCTTTGATGTACGCGGATGGTGATTATCTTTATTATAACCGGGGATACAAGTACCAGTACCAGAACTATGGCGGTGAAAAATATTCCATTTCCGGCAATACCTGGAGTGACTGGGATTATACTTACGGGGGCCAGTATTCTCAGTATTTCTATCAAGCCTGCCTCCACCCTGAAAATAGCGATTATATCTATAAGGCCGGGGGAGGGGGCACCTATTTTGCCCGGTACAGCGTATCAGGTGATACCTGGACACCCCTGGCGAGTCTGCCATATTATTTGAATCACCTTCAGCTCTTTTTATATGACCCTGACAGTGTCGTGGACAGTGGAGACGAGATCATCTATGCCATAACCGAGTGGAATCAGCCTCTGGTCATGCTCAAGTATGTGGTGGCAACGGATACATGGGAAGATCCCTGTGTCGGCACCAGCAACTATTACAGAAATACGGTCGGGCCGGGCGGGGACGGCGTGAGAGTGGGCGATTATGTCTATTATATGCTGGGCTATAGCTCAAGGAACTTCTACCGCTATTCCATAGCGGACAATGTCTGGCAGACCATGGCTTATACCCCGGCTGCTGTCGATTCAGGAGGGCATCTCGCGTATCCTGGGAGCGGTGATCTTATCTATGCCGTCAGGGGGAACAATTCAAAGGAATTCTGGAAGTATTCCATCTCGAACAACAGCTGGGATGATACCAGCCTGGCGGATACGCTGGATACGGTAGAGTATGGAGCGGCAATGTCAGCTCCCGGAGACGGCAATATCTATCTGCTGCGGGGACAGGAGAGAACCACTTTCTGGAAGTACATGATCGCCGGTAACGAGTGGACCACTCTGAATAACGCGCCTGGCGCTGCTAACTGGGGAACAAGCCTGCTCGCTCATCCTGACCACGCCGGCATTATTTACTGTATATTCGGGAATAACGACGATATGGCCACTTATAATATAGCGTCCAACAGCTGGGCATGGCTGGCAGCAACAGGCGAGAATTTCCGCTACGGAGCTTCTCTGTGTTACGCGGGTGAGAGTGATACTATCTACGCCTCAAGAGGGTATGGCGACAAAAAGTTGTATAAATATTCGGTCTCCGGTGATTCGTGGACAGGATTAAAAGACATCCCCAGAAGGATCTCATTTGGCGCTGACCTGTTATGGCTGGGCCCGAATTACTCCGATTTCATGCTTGCCTCTTCCGGGGCCCAGTATGGCGACAGGACGGATGACTTTTTTAAATATTCCATCTCCCAGGATCGGTGGGCATGCGCGAGCGGAGACGGTTTCAGCGGGGATTATAGTGAGTGGTTTTTCGGCGGTTATGATAATACCCAGATCGAGGCTGTGGATCTGGGAGATCAGCACTATATATACGCTATGGGTGGATACCATCGCAATCCTGACCAGGAGCGCTTCTGGAGATATGACGCGGACGCGGATTCCTGGGCGCAGATGACAAACGCTCCTGCTCGATTCGGTTCGGGAGGCGCATGTTTATGCTATCCCGGCAAAGGAGACAACATCTACGGCCTCCGGGGATATAACAACCTGGATTTTTATAAGTATTCCATCTCAGGTAACGGCTGGCAGTCTCTCGCCAGTTTCCCGAGTTCTGACAGGAATGTCGCTTATGGATCAGCTCTTGTTTACTCGGATTATGAAGGTGAGTATTTATACGCCTTAAGAGGGTATGACCGGACCGATTTTTACCGTTACTCTATTGCCGGCGATATCTGGGAACAACGCGCCGGCACTCCCGGGACCATATACCACGGAGGCTGTTTGTGTTATCCGGGAACGGGTAAATATATGTATGCTTTGAGGGGGGATGATACCGCGAACTTCTATAGATATGATATTTCCCTGAATGTCTGGATCCCGCTGCAGGACATCCCTGTCAGAAGGGTTTACGATGGGGCAAGGTTACTCTACCCGGGTATCGGGGATTATCTTTACGCTACCGTAGGGGACAACACAAGGCTTTTCTTTAGATATTCCATTTCCGAAGGCACATGGGAGGAGATGCCGGAGCTGCCTTACAGGATCCAGGGGTGGGGGGACATAACTTTTCTCGACGATTACCTTTATCTCGCGACAGGGCACAGGTACAGGACTCAGCTGGCAAGGTTCAACCTGTTCGCCTCGGGCGAATTTACGTCCAGGATCAAGGATATAGGATGGAATAAAGAGTACGGGACAGTGAACTGGTCCGATACCGCGGACGGCCAGGAGTCTTTGCTGAAGATAAAGATACGGACGTCTGATTCGGCGAGCATGAACGGCGCCCCGGAACTCGATTCCTGCGATTACGCCGCGAGCGGTTCTGACATGTCTTCCCTTTACGGGGTTACTGATACTGAGAAGTATCTGCAGTACAGGGCTTATATGAAGACTTCGGATCTGGCGAACCTGCCGGAACTGCAGGATATCACTTTTAACTACTTTAATTATCCGCAGACCGCTCAGACCTTGATATCTTCCTCGTATGACACGGCCGACCTGCGCAACCGTTTGATAGATCTTTCATGGACAGAGACCATGCCCGAAGGCACGGACGTAAGGTTCCAACTGCGCACGTCGCCGGATAATTCCACATGGACAGAATGGCTGGGGCCCACGGGAACGACATCTGTCGGTTATGATTTTGCCGGCGCCGGTGATTATGCTAAATCGGATGAAGTGATATTAGACAGCGGCTCTGCCCGGCTTGCCATGGAACTGGAAGATTTCCCGTATAAGCAGGAAGTTATTGTGGATAATACCGGCGGAAGCGCGCAGACAGACGTCATAGTGCAATTGCAAATCAGCAATACCAATGCCCCCTTCTGGTCCGCTGTCCAGGATGATGGGGATGATATAAGGTTCTATGACGGAACGCAGAAACTGGAATATTACCTGGCAGGTTTCGATTACACGAATAAGACTGCGACAATAAATGCGAAGATTCCATCTATTGCCGCGGATGAAGTAAAGACGATATATTTGCTCTATGGTTCGGCAAGCGCGGTATCGGGGAGTGATGAGACAGTGGGCGGGGGCAGTGTTGAGAACAAAGTGAGAGCGGCATTTTATAGCTGGTCTGGCAGTCATCCTGCGGATGCATCAGGGATGAACAGTATATTTTCTTCTTCAATTACAGGAAGTTACGGAGATACACTATTAGACCAGGTTTATTGTTCATCCAGTGAGTTCAATAATCCATTAGGCAGCGATGATAATTACTGTACCTATATCCAGGGATGGATCTACGCACCGACAACCGGGACTTATTATTTTGGTATTGATGGCGATGATTCGCAGGAGGTAAGGATAGGAACCGGTATTGAGTTTAATAAAGGAGATCCAAAGGGCAGTCTGGTAGTTGGATGGTATGGTGATCATGGTTGGACCGGTTCACATGATTACTCACAGCACCAGGGTTCAATTGATCTTACTGCAGGTTGGTATCCATTTGTGTATAGAATGACAGAAGGCGGCGGCGGAGATAGTTATAATCTTGGCTGGATGAAACCGGGTGATAGCGTTTTTTCAACTATACCATCGGCAAATTTGTGTACTACTTCAAAATTGAAAGATGAACCGGGGGGTGTTGGTTCATCTGATATCCCCACCTACATCCCCGTGCCCGAAGAAACCGCTACAAGCCCCACTCTGGGCGCTTCATGGCCGTACCGGGAAAAGGTGACCCTGACGAATTCAACGGAGACTGAATTAACCAATTATGTTGTTTCAGTAAAGATTAACAAGGGGCATACTGGTTTCTGGCAAAGGATACAAAATGATGGTGATGATGTGCGGTTTGTGGATGCGGATAATACCACAGTATTGTCCTATGAGTTAACCGCATTTGATCATACCAATAAAACAGCGACAGTTGATGTAATCGTGCCCTCTATTCCCGCCTCTTCCTCAAAACTTATATATCTATATTATGGGAACGCTGCAGCGGTTTCAGCAAGTACAACTTTAGCTGCCGGGGATTCGTCTATTGTGAGTTTTGCTTACGACGAAACCGCCAACACCTACAACACCGGCGCCTATTACACCGACAACCCGGTGATCCAGCCGGTCTGGGGGGCGTTCTATGATAATGACCTAGCTGAGTTCCAGGAGACCTCAACTAAGCCGGCGGGAAGCGAGGTAAAGTATCAGGTGTCTTTTAATGGATATGTGTGGTACTGGTGGAACGGCTCGATCTGGACGGAGGTTGCCGGAGGTTACAGCGAGGCGAATACAGCCTCTGAGATAAGCACCAATTTAGCCGCGTTCATGAGTTCAGTGGCTTCTTCCGGTGAATTTTTGTGCCGCGCATATCTGCATTCGGACACCGGCGCTGCCACACCGCAGCTTGACCAGATCAATATCAACACTGCCGCATCCACGAGTTTTTATCTGGACGCTACAGGAACGACAGAACCGGTCAACCCCCTGCATACGGACGCGGTGAACGACCGTTATTTCCAGTATAAAGCCGTGCTTTATTCCTCAGGTGCAGATACACCCGTCCTGGATGATGTGACGCTGGAATTTATAGACGCTTATATAACCCTGACCTCGCCCAACGGCGGGCAGGTCTGGGATATCGGGTCAGTCCATGATATTACCTGGGACAAAGACGGTTTGGACGACGTCGGCGGCGTGTTCGATGAGACAGTGAAGATCGAGTATTCCACTGACAACGGTTCAACATGGAAAGAAGAAGCGGCAAGCGCGCCCAACACCGGCACTTATTCCTGGACAGTTGATGACGACCACAGCGCCGAGGCCAAGGTCAGGGTCACTTCCAACGGGTGGACCGTGATCAATGATGAATCCGACGCTATATTCCGTATCGTGGGGTCGGTGACCTTGACATCTCCCAACGGCACAGAGCGGTGGATAGCGACCTCCGAGGAGAACATTACCTGGACATCATCGCTTGGAGCCATACCTGAAGTGAAACTGGAATATTCGCGGGACAGCGGCTCCACCTGGTCGCCGGTCCTGGAGAGCGAAGGTTCCACGCCAAATGACGGTATTGTTGCCAATGACGGGACGTTCCTCTGGACGATACCGGATGAGATAACCCCTGAAGACACCTGCCTTGTGAGGGTCTCTGACAGCCTTGACCCGGATACCAATGATGTCTCGGACGCGGTGTTCAGGATAATCGGCGTGCTTGAGATAACGTTCCCGACGCTGGATTACGCCATGATATCAAACTCGGTCTACGATGTTACGTGGGAGAGGACCGGCACAATGGCGCAGGTTGACCTGACCCTTTCCATTGACGGCGGCACGACCTGGCTGGATATGGCGGGGATCGCCGACCAGGTGACTACCGTGGACAATACAGGCACCTATTCTTGGACAGTACCCAATCCTCTGTCCGAGGATGCCAGGGTAAAAGTCACTGACCATAACGACGGGACAGTATATGACATTTCGCCCAAGTTCACTATCCGCGGTTTTCAGATATCAGCGCCTATCGGCGGGGAAGAGTGGGAGATAAACTCTTCCCATGATATTACCTGGTCGTCAGGCGGACTGATCGAAATGCCGCTGATAATATATCTTTCGACTGACGGCGGCGCAACGTATATCCCCACTCCGATAACAACGCGGTATGTAAATACAGGCAGTTATACCTGGACTATCTTTGACAGCACTTATTCGCCGGGTGATACCTGTGTAATAAAAATAGTTGACGCCGGGGACCGGGAAGATACCTCAGACGCCAACTTCAGGATCATGCCTAATCCCGCGATCACGGTAGAGGCGCCTGTAGGCACGGATGAGTGGATGGTAGGGACAGAACATAATATAACCTGGACGACCATCGGGAACGTCTCGGCTGATCTGGCCATTGAGTATTCCGTGGAAAGCGGAGCGTGGACAGCGGTTGATCCGGCGCCTACCGCGGAACAGATCACCGCGCAGTCGTATCCATGGTCAGTGATCGACACGATCTCTGATGACGTAAAGATACGGATACGGGAGACCACTATCCCCACAAATACTGACGGTTCTGCCAGGGATACGCAGGATCATGTGTCGGATGAGTCGGCCGTGTTCAAGATAACTTCACCCACGGTCACCATAACCGCTCCGGTTGGAGGGACGATCTGGGTGGTGGGCGATACGGCGAGGGACATCACATGGACGCATACGGGGTCTCTGATCGATAATCTGATCCTGGAGTATTCCGTGGATTATGATCCGCTTGAACCCGAGCTCGCGACCTGGAATAATATCGCTACGTTTACCCAGGCCGCGCATGACGGGATTTATACGTGGTCGGGCATACCCGCGGGCGCGGCAGGGGATGCCGTGTATATCCGTATATCTGACAGCCGCGCGCCTGTTGCGGTCACGGATATTTCCGAGGCGATCATTATCCTGCCCCACCAGCGCATTACCCTGAGTACGCCTGAAGCGGGCGAAACCTTGATCCAGGGTGACGGATATAATATCACATGGGTGTGGGACGGTCAGTCCACCACCAATACTCTTGTGCTGAAGTTTTCCGAGGACGGAGGAGCGACCTGGCCCGATGTGCCGCCGTACCGTATAGACGACCAGATACCTCATACGCCTAACTCTTATTACTGGATAGTGCCGGCACTGGAGACAGAGCAGGCTATGGTCCGTATATACGACGCGAATGATGCGCTGGTAGAGTCTTACACAGCGGAGTTTACCATATCATTACCTCAGATAAATATGACCGCGCCGGCGGAAGGAGCCCAGTGGTACGCTACGGGAACGCATAACATTACCTGGGAGACGGTCGGGTGGGTAAGCGCTGACCTGGCGATAGAATACAGCCTGGACAGCGGCACATGGACACCGGTCTCTCCCGCGCCTACAGCCCAGCAGATCACGGATAAATCTTATCCATGGAAGGTCCCGGACAGCGTCGGTTCAACCGGTCAGATCCGTATCATTGATAACAACCGGCCCGCGGTTACGGATACCTCGGGTATGTTTACCATTATCGCTCCTACGATCACGATAGTTTCGCCTACGGGCACGGAGGTGGGCCCCAATTCATGGGTTGTGGGCACAGAGCACGCTATCTCCTGGACGACCACAGGCGGAAGTGACGGAGCGATCGCGGCCCTGCTCATCCAGTACGCCACGAACGGGACGTTTACCGATATTACTTCAGTAACGAATCAGGAGATACTCCAATCAGACAGCGGTTCACATAACTGGACCATACCGGACGCGGTATCAACGACCGTGCGTGTCAGGATATTCGACCCTGTCCGGACAGCGACCACGGCCACTTCCAATAATTTTGAGATCGCGCCGCCTTCTGTCACAGTCACCAGTCCCAACGGCGGAGAGTCCTGGATCATCGGCACCGAACATGAGGTTACGTGGTATTCGGTGGGCGGCGTTGAGGAGCCTTTTAAAATGTACTATACCGCGGACGGCACGATATGGAATGAGGTTACCGCGTTTGACGGGGTAAATGACGGCAGTTTTCTGTGGACAGTGCCGGACGATTATTCCCCGGGTATGGCCAGGATAAAGATGGAGGACAGTCACGCGCCTACTCCGCGCGTGGATGAGTCAGACGCCTCGTTCACCATTGCTCTGCCGACGATCACCGTGGATACACCCGCTGAGCTCTGGTCAGCCACTGATATAAAGGCGATAACCTGGACCCCTGTGGGCACGATGCTCGGGCCGTTCCTTACCGTGGAATGGTCTTTGGATAATTTTGCCACTAGCGGGAATGTGATCAGCAGCACCGTGGATAAAGACGCGGTTTCAGTGGACTGGACCATTCCTGAAGCGGCGGTTTCCACGAACGTGCGCACGCGGGTGACGGACCAGGGCAGGACGCTTGTGTGGGGGAAGAGTGACGCGTTTACGGTTCTGCCTGTGCCTGTAATAACCATCAGTTCTCCTGACACATCGGACGTGGGAGATGATGCCTGGCGCATCGGCAAGGAATACACGATCACCTGGTCTGATAACGGCGGCGCCATAAGCAATGATCTGCTGCTGCAGTTCTCGACCGATAACGGCGTGAGCTGGACGGACATAGACACCGGCGTGGCCAATACCGGCACTTATGACTGGACAGTGGCGCTTACAGCCGAAGCATCCGTCACTTCCCTGATACGAATATATGATAATGTCGCATGGAAAACAGGGACGAACCTTACGGCTGATTCCGCGGCCTTTGAGATCGCTATCCCGCGCATTACCATAACATCGCCCGCGGGCGGGGAATACTGGGCCGCGAACGATACCGCGCCTGTCACCTGGACGTCGGACGGGTTCATCAATGATGACCTTACCGTACAATACACTTATGACGGGACCAATTATATTGCCGTTACTTCGGGCGAGATAAACGACGGCTTATATGACTGGCAGGTGCCGGACGTGGTTTCCAGTGTGGCGCGGGTCAAGATCATTGACGCTACGTCGAATTACGGCGGGGAGCAGGTTACGGCGACGTCAGAAGCCTTTAACATTATACCGACGCCGACGATCACAGTAGGAGCGCCTGACGGCGGGGAGATATACGTCCTGGGAGATGACGTCCCCATTACCTGGACCACCCAGGGGCTGCAGGTAACTGACGTAAAGATCGAGTATTCGTCGGATGATTTTGTCTCTGCCATCCAGACTATTGTTGAGACAACACCCAATGACGGCAGTTATACATGGACCATACCTGATACCGCGCTTTCCGGCTCTACGATCAAGGTGAGGGTAAGCATGGTCGGAAACCCGGGTGTGAACGACGTGTCTAACGCTAATTTCAGGATCCGCGGCGGATTTACTATTATCACTCCTACCTCAGGAGAACGCAGGATCGTGGGCAAGGATGAGACCTTTACCTGGACCACGAGAGGAACTATTGCCAACGTAAAAGTATTATATTCCGCGGACAGCGGTACTACCTGGACGGACATAATCGCCTCCACAGCGAATACGGAATCCTATACTTTTGCCATACCTGAGCCCAGAGGCACGACATCCAGGGTGCGGATAGAGGACGTTACCGATGATACCGTCTACGCGGAGTCGGAGGATTTTGCGGCCGACTATTACACCATTACATGGCGCGTGGTTGATTACGATACCAACGCGCCATTAAAACAGTTGGCTGTCCTGGACAGCCACTGGTCAGACCAGACAAAGACGCTTGAATCGCCGGTTGACTACGATTATCCCTATAACACTTATACCACATTCTGGTCCAAGGACGGCTACATCGAGCGGGCCACTGAATGGACAGCGGATGAGGACAAGACGATCACCGTTCCTCTGGAAAACCAGCTTACCGCCATGGTGGAATGGCATGTGCTGGTTTCTACTTCTTATAACGCGGACACTAACGCCTTAAAGGCCTCGACCTGGCTTGAACGCAGAGGGAAACTTATCGGCACAGTGGCTACTGACCTGGAAGACCTGGAATCGGCGACCGTGGAAGTATATGATGACACGGTCCTTGTCTGGTCGGATACCACCACTACCCATGATGACCAGGGTGTTTTCTGGTTCAACTGGGAAGGGACGACACTGGAGGCGGGCAAGACTTATTTTGTCAAGGGGACTATTGCTTACCGCGGTTCCAGTTATACTTCAGGGTCTTCCGTGGACGTTACCAAGTCAAAGCAGATATTTGAGACCAAGGAGCTGCTGCAGCAGGAAGCTGTGAAGACTACAGAGATCAAGACTGCCGTGGAGGAAACGCTCCCGACGAAGATAGAGACAGCCAGAGATGAGGTGAAACAGGATACCGCCAGGATTTTAACAGCCACTGAGTCAAGCATACCGGCAAAAGTCGAAGAGGCCAGGCAGGAAGTGGTAACCACCCGGAAATCCGAGATTCTCAACAGGGAAACCTCGGTGCGCAGGGGTGACGAACTGACCATCAGGTACCGGACCTACTCGGGATTATTAACCGCGGTCATAGACGTTTATGACCCGGCTAATGTGCAGAAGATCAAAAAAGGCAAGATGAAAGAGATCGGCGAAACCGGGATATACGAATACGACGTGAAATTTGACTCAAAGTGGGGCAAAGGCGATTTCACCATAGTATGCTCCGAAGAGACAAGAGGCACCATGGACGCGTTGATCATTACCGTGATCGGCACTGATATTGATGAGGTTGCCGGCCAGGTCGCCTCTATACTCGGGACGACTTCGGACCTCAAGGATCTTGGGGACACCATTGATGCCCTGGACAGCCAGTTCGCGTTGATAGAGGCCGCTATCAGCAGGGTAGGCAAAGGACTGACGCTGGGCAAAGGCGGCGAGAGCGCGCTCGAGTCTGTTTTCAGCCAGTTATCCAGCGTGAGCAAGGATATCAGGGGCCTCCTCGGCGGCGAAGAAGGGGGTTTTAATTTAAGTAAGCTCTATGAGGTCTCCGAAGAGAAAAAGCAGGACATCACATATCTGAAGAACAAAACACAGGAATTGAAAGCGGCGATGCAGCTTAACCGGAAACTGATGGACAACATCGCCAACAAACCCGTAACCCAGACCTGGTATGAATACACCGATTAAAAAAGGGAACGTTTCTGGAACCCCATTCCACTCCGGGAGTAGCCACTCCGGGAGTGGCCACTCCCGGAGTGGAACTTACAAGCGGAACCAAGGCATAAGGAGTAGCGAGATGCGAAAAATATTGAATAAAGGTATTGCGCTGTTTTTTTTAGCTTCTCTGCTTTTCATTTTCGCCCCTGACGCGGACGCGGGTATCGTGCTTAAGGTTTTAACGGTCAACCCTTCCACCGAAGAGACCCAGGAAGTGCCGGTGAAGGTATATCTGCCCAAAGAGGCGAAGCCGGAAGACATAATCGAGAAAGGGGACCTGAAAGTCGCTTATGATGCCCAGCAGGGCAGTTATTACGCGTATGGCGAGTATAAACTTAAACCCAAGGAAGTCCTGGAACACACGATAGAACTCAGGGACATCTGGGTCGTTTCCGCGGCGGAGATGCAGTCTTTGCGGCTGGAGGCGGAGAAGATTAATAAACTGTTGAAAAATACGGAATTTGCTGAGAGAATAAAGTTCATGTATCATACTATGATGACGAAACTGAATGAGATTGACCAGCGGCAGAAAGTGTCAAAAGCGAATCCGGAAGAGCATATTTCGGAATACCGTTATAACCTGAAGCTGCTTGAGTCCGTGAAAGTGGATCTGGCTGTGGCGAGAAGTATGCTTAGTAAGGCCAAGGCGGTTTCCGCGTCAGTAGTCTGGAAATTGATATTTTTTATCCTGATCTTTCTGGCGGTCCTGGGCACGACTTTTTATTTTCTCTGGTACAGGCAGGCAAAACTTTTCGCCGGCGGCGGTCCGTCCGCGGAGAAAAAGAAACCGGCCGAAGCGCGGGAACACAGGGAGCACGAGGCTAAAGGGGATGAGAAAGAGGCGGACGAAGGGGACATAGAAAGGATCCTCCGGGGCGAGTGACCGGGTATGAAGCTTATAATACTTACCAGCCGTGAGAGGTTGTACAGGGACGAAGTGAAAGAGGCAATATTGCCCGGCCGTGACGGGGAGCTCTCTGTGTGGGACTTTCATCAGCCGTTTTTATGCAGGCTGCGCAGGGGTTACATAGAAGCGGTTAAGCCGGGAGCAGGGTCAGCCAGACCTGCCAGGCTGTTTCTGGTCAAGGACGGGTTGGCGAAGATGCGGGGGAACGTTTTAACGGTATTAGCGGAGGTTTGAGCAAGCTGCAGGCTGCAACCTGAAGCCAGAAATTTAAAAAAATGTATAATTTTACCGCGATCCTTATATTGTTCGCGAGCACACTGGGCCCTGCGGTGGTTATAGGGATGGTAGGCCAGGCGGCGATCAAGGC